>Ga0206859_1106_pt1 | contig 14845 bp, 9 predicted proteins | sample Alteio_BWOrgCont_47_FD_152882 | JGI IMG/M metagenome (GOLD analysis project Ga0206859, IMG submission 152882) | Enriched cells from forest soil in Barre Woods Harvard Forest LTER site, Petersham, Massachusetts, United States -... | ecosystem: Environmental > Terrestrial > Soil > Temperate forest > O... | reverse complement strand
TAGAAGCAGCTCCGCAATGACGCAAAAAGTGATTTATTTCCAATATTCCCAAACGGAAACACCAACTTAAAACTGATATTTCTACCCATATTATAAATGCCTTGTTTCTGATTGGTAACCGTAACCGTATTTCCGTTGACCGCATAAAAATATTGTGCCAGGTTCAAATGGTCGGCGTAGGCTACATTGGTAAGGTTAGTGCAATTGGCGTAAAAGGAACAGATCACCCTGCCGGTTTTTGCGTTCACAAAATTTGTCCCGATTCCCGCGTTAAATAAGGTATAAGCAGCCGATGGCACCTCGGAATAAAGCGCACTGTAAATATTGTTCTGTGCCCAATCGTGCTGTATGCCGAACTTAAAATACGTGCTTTTCAGGATAGAATTATGCCCGTCGGCTAATTTCAGCCTGATCTCTGAAGTTAAATGCGGTGCAGGCGTGTAAGGCACATGACTGGTTGAATCGGTGGCATTAGGGATATGTGAGTAGATGTAAGTAAACCCATTATCCAGTTCGAACCATTTAACGTCTGTGGGATGAATGTTCAAATAACCCGAAACGCCTTCAATAATGGCTGTATTTGAAGAAACATATTGATAAACAGGGTAACCTTGCGAAACGGAATCTGTACGGTCGGCGAAAATGAAATTACTGATGTGGTTGTAAAAACCATCTGCCTCAAAACTAACATCCTGCCCGTTGTAACCGTAGGCGAGGTCTATTTGATAGCCTTGTTCTGCTTTCAGGTTAATATTGCCTAATTGCACCGCGTTCGAGCCGATGTTCAGGCCGTTACTGGTGAGTTCGTTAATGGCAGGGGCGCGGTAGCTTTTGGAAATGTTGAGTTTGATATAATTGTTATCCGGCAATTGGTATGATGCGCCAATACTTCCCGAAGGGCCCGTGTAAGTATTATTGAACCCGGTAAACTGCACTGTTGAGCCGGGCGTACCACCCGGTACAATGTTCCCGGCAGCATTTAACGACATGGGATTACCCACAAAATCCGTCCGGTCAAATCGCAGGCCGCCGCTCAAAGCCAGGTTTTTAAAGCTCTTTTCTACTATCGCATAGCCGCCTATCTCAAAATTAGTGTAATTGGGTATTTCATAATCAGGCACATAAGGTGTAGGCGGGGCAGCCCCATTATGCTGGAATTCATAAATGCCGTTTATTCCTGTGGTCAGTTTCAAACCTGAGCTATCACCTGCTATTTGATATTTTAAGGAGTATGGGATATCATTTACCAGCAAATTCCCTGAGCCAACGCTGCCGGTATCAATATCGTGGTGAACGCTTTGGGTAAAACCAACATCTAATCCAATTCGTCCCTTACCTACATTCAAACTGTTTTGCCACCAGGCCTGGTATTCATCCAGTATTTTATCCCCGGCTACATCGGCATTGTAAGATAAAAAATCCTGCCTGTCAGGGTATATCCGCCCGTCATGCGGCGAATCGAATTCAAAAAGACCGGTGCTGTCCCGGTTCCCATCCGGTACTTCAATACGGCGGTGCAACGCGCTCAAGGTCAGCCGCGAATATCCCCATGACCCATTCAGCCCAAGCGTAAGCCTTGCATTTACCTGGTTCCAGGCTGTTCCCCAAACATAGCCGTCTTTTGGGTCGGAATAACTGTGTGCTTCTTCGCCGCTTGCTTGCAGTCCCCATACAAAACCATCGTTATTCCCTGCTATGTTTAGTGAAGTGCCCAAATAACCGTTATTGGTATGGTATTCAGTAAGTACGCTGCCCAAAACAGTCCCGTTTTCCGGCAGCGGCGCCGATTTAAAGCTGATCACCCCAGCCTCTGCACTGGCGCCATATTGCAGGGATGCCGGGCCGCGAATGATCTCGGCATCATAAACCGCGTAAGGGTCTATCAATATGCCGTGGTCGTCGCCCCACTGAAAATCTTCCTGTGGTACGCCATCCATCAGCGTTAATACCCGGTCGAACCCCAGCCCGTTGATCTGCGGCTTGGTAGTACCTGCGCCTTCGGTTGTTTCATTAATACCTGGTTGCGAGGCTATCTCGTCAATGGCTGTATTATAAACACCCTGTAATATCATGTCATGCGTAACCACGCTAACAGGTATGGGCGTGCGCTGTTTGGTGGTGGTATTGCCTAAGCCGGTAACAATAACATCGGCCAGTGCATAGCTTGAGGCCGATAGTTTAAAATCCACCGAATAGGTATTGCCGAGGTCTATCATTTTGGTGACGCTGGCATAACCTATGGCAGTAACTTGAATCAAGTATTCTCCACGAGGCAGTTGTTTTAGCAGGTAAACACCGTTGGCATCGGTACTTGTCCCGGTTTTAAGGTCGGGGATAGTAATGGTTGCGCCTGCTATCGGCAGCCCCGTGGCTTTATCGGTTATCCTGCCGGTTATTTTGCGCATCTCTTCTCCTGTTTTAGCTGATGCAGATAAACCGGTTGATAATAATAGTAGAATATAGAACAGCTCAACAATGTGAGATCTTTTCATAATGAATGATTACAAAGGCACTTAGAAAGGCCATTTTAATAAAGATGTCATTGTGATTCGCTGGTAAGCGGAGTGGCAATCTCGTAGCCTGGCATAATTGCCTTGCACGACGACGAGATTGCTTCGTACCTCGTAATGACAAGATTTTTATAGTTTTTTTAACAGCATACCATCCCCAAACTGGCGGTCAACGCTATGCTATCTAAGACGAAAAGGAAATTTATCCGGGTTTTGGCGGTTGGAAGAAGGGAATGCAGGCTTGTGGCAGGTCAATGCGCTTATCAGGCACAGCTATTATCTGCAATAAATGTGTATGGAATTTTATAGTGGCAGGTGTAATAAAGAAAGCGTCCTGGAAAAGGCTTTTCTGGGCCTGCGTCTCATTGCTTTTCTCTTTGTCCTGCGCCTCTTTTATTTTTCGCATAAAATAACATTTGCCGTTGCAATGCAGCCAGGGCTTGTTTTTGTTCACGCATAAATTTTCGGCAATGTATTTTTGGTTCAGCTGAAATCCAATAGATATAAACAGCCGCTGGAAGTTGGAAGCGATGAGCGAAACGATGAGTAATATTACAACAATGCGGTTGAGCATATTGCCGCAAAGGTATTAGGCAGGTGGTAGAAATAAAAGTTTAAAATGATTTTTTTCATTTCCGTCTTTTCGTTTCCCCGTTTTGTCATCCTGAACGAAGTGAAGGATGACAAATTAGGATGATGACAAAAGAGAGTTACCTCGAAGCCATTACCGTAGACCGGGTAAGCACTGTATGTACCTTCGCGTCATCGCTTTCAATATTCATGCTCACGGAATCCGCATAGAATTTGCCGGTATGCAGCAGGTGCATTTTCATTAAGTTAACTGTAAATGAAAAGTCTGATCCATGCACTTCGCCATCTATGAGCGGCAGGTCGCCATTCGGGCCTTTCACGGTTCCGGTAAGTTTATCACCGGCGATCTTAAAATTATAATTTAAAGGATATTGGGTGCCGTCGTCGGTTGTCAGGGTGCCTACCCACTGTCCGTTCAAATTGGTTACCGCAGCAAAGCATGCAGCTATGCAAAATAGCATCAGGGTTGATAAAGCAAACATTTTTTTCATGGTGTTTTTTTTATCGACATAAATTTACACGCCAAATGCTATGTTATAATTATTTCAATGTTAACCTTTTAATAATTCGGCAGGAATTAACCACGATTTAACATGCCTAATGAAAACAAAAAATTAAGGAGTTGTTAAATTTGAAAATATTACTACCATTGTAAGTATATTAGGGTCAGGAATATAGAGTAGAAAGTCGCGCTGAAGCAATATGCCGGTTTGTTTTGTCTTTAAAGTCTTATATTTTTATATTCCTAACTTTTGATTCTATAACCTATGCACACAATGAAAAAATTAACATTGCTGATACTTTTTATAACCGGGTACTTCAGTGCTACGGCACAGGTGTCTTTAGTATATGGCTGGAAACTTTCTACCGGCGATTCAACATTATGGGCACAACCAGGATTTGATGATACATTTTGGCAGTCTGCAAGCATTGTTTTCCCCTGGGAATCACAAGGGCACCCGGAATATGATGGCTTTGGGTGGTATCGTTTGCACATTGTAATTCCTTCATCACTAAGAGACAAATCCTTTTTTAAAGACAGTTTGCGTTTTGATATGGGGTATGGTGATGATGCCTACGCGGTTTATCTGAACGGGCAACTGGTCGCCAAAAATTACGCTACCGATATAAAGACAGGGCTTTTTGGCCCGCTAAATTTTAATATCGCGGCAAATGACCCGGCCATAAAGTGGGATAAGGAAAATGTACTGGCTGTACGTATATTTGACAGTGGCGGCAACGGCGGTATGTATGGCGATACATCCAAATTCAGTATGTCAATGGTTGATGAGATGGGCGATGCCAAAATTAATACGATAGCCGATTTTACTTATGGCGATAATAACAGCCTTAGTAAAACCATTACGTTACAAACGGGCAGTAATTATCAGTATAAGGGAAAATTGGATTTCAAGGCGGTCGACCCTGAAACGGGCGTAGTGGTGAGCAAACAAACTATCGATACAATTTTCGCCAAAAACAAGCCATTTGCTTACACTTTTACTTTAAATAATCTTGCGGCAAAATCATACCTGTTAACATATACTTATACCGATGAAAAATCGGGCAAGCAGATCATCGCTACTGAAGGTACACCTTATATTTTAACCCCTTACCCCAGCGCCAAACCAAAGATCAACGGGGCGCTTGTTTTCGGCGCGCAGCCCGGCAACCCGTTTTTATATAAAATAGCCGCGACAGGCCAAAAACCGCTCACTTTTGCGGTGGAAAAACTACCTCCCGGCTTAACAATTGATGCTGCCACCGGTATTATAACAGGCATGATAAGCCAGAGAGGGGACTACCCGGTAATATTTACTGTGAGCAACAAGTGGGGTACAACAAGCGAAAAATTCACCATAAAAATAGGGGATGTAATAGGTTTAACACCCGCTTTGGGGTGGAATAGCTGGAACGCCTTTGGTTTAAGTGTAACAGATGCGAAAGTTCGCGTAGCAGCTAAAACTTTTGCCGATATATTAAGCGCCCATGGATGGAGCTATGTGAATATTGACGATGGCTGGGAAGCCGAACAACGGGCAGCTGATGGACAAATAGTTTCAAATCAAAAATTCCCGGATATGAAGGCCTTGTCTACCTATATCCATAGCCTTGGGCTGAAATTCGGGATATATTCTTCACCCGGGCCGCGTACCTGCGGCGGGTATTTAGGCAGTTACCAGCACGAGAAACAGGATGCCCAAACTTACGCCGATTGGGGTGTTGATTATTTAAAATATGATTGGTGTTCCTACGATGGGATAGCGCCAAAACAGCCAACGGTAACCGATTACCAAAAGCCTTACCGGGTAATGTGGGCGGCATTAAGTAATGTAAAGCGGGATATTATGTTCAGCTTTTGCCAGTATGGTATGGGCGATAGCTGGAACTGGGCCGGGCTGGTGGGCGGTAACAGCTGGCGCACCACCGGTGATATTACCGATACCTGGCAAAGCATGACCGATATCGGTTTTCATCAGCAGGCGGAAGCCCCGCACGCTATGCCCGGCCATTTTAACGACCCGGACATGCTGGTAGTAGGTAAAGTAGGATGGGGCGACGACCAGCATAACACCCGTTTAACCCCTGACGAGCAATATACCCACATCAGCTTATGGAGTTTGTTATCATCGCCATTACTTATCGGGTGTGACCTGGGTAAACTGGACAGGTTCACGCTAAACCTGTTAACCAACGACGAGGTAATTGACATTAGCCAGGATGCCTTAGGCAGCGAGGCGCGCCAGGTATTTAAAAATAATGATTACCTGGTATATGTAAAAAATATGGCCGATGGCAGTAAAGCGGTGGGGATTTTCAATATCTCGGGGAAATACCAAAACATAATCATTGACTGGAAAACCCTGGGACTAAGTGGCTATAGCAAGTTACGTGATGTATGGCGCCAGGAATTTTTCAGGACAGATGGCCTCACATTTAATGCAGGCGTACCTTCGCATGGCGTGGAGTTGGTGAGGTTGTGGAAATAGACTTTTTTGTGATTGTGATCCGCTGGTAAGCGGAGAATCAATCGCGTAGTATTACAGGGCGAATATGCATAGCTATGAGATTGCTTAGTCGTCCCTCCTCGCAATTACTAATTATTCCGGTATCCTATAATAATATATCGGCGTAAATACGCCCTCGCTCACGCAATAATAGCCTTTGCCATCCGGCGTAAAGCCTATGCCTTCGCCTTGTTTTTCCATAGTATAGCGAAGTTCGCGGGGTTTGCGTAACAGGGTTTGCCATATATGCTCATTTGGCAAGCGTTTCCAGTAAAATACCTTTACATAATTTTTTAACAGTAATTGGGCACCGTCTTTTGATATATCGCCTGCGGTTATCCATTTAAATGGCTTATAGCCCGAAAAGTACAGCTTGCATCGCCTGGTAAGTATTAAGGTATCGTCGGGTTTATAAATTAATGGCGATGTATAAACCCCTACAGAGTCGCGGCGTTTGGAAACAATATATATCAGCTTTTCAATCGGATCGATCATTAGTGTTTCGGCATCTTTAGGGCCGTCAGGATATTTAAAATGGATGGGTACGGCTTTAGCGTGATGGATGCCCTCTACATCTGCCCAACCGGTTTTCTCTTCCATGCGATAAACTGTAATATATTTCCGCACTGAAAAATTATCGCCGATGTCGCCCATGTACACATAGCTTTTACCACTATCCGGCCCGGGGCCAACGGCTATATCTTCGCAATCATGAACTCCAAACCGTTCTTTATGATCGCCTTTGAAGTAAATAGTACTCACCAGATGCCCGTCGGGTTTTATCGCAAAAAAGCGGCTGGTGTCGCCGCTATCGTTATGAATATAATAAACATCCTCATTTATACCCGATGCCGCTATACCCGAGATCTCATCCATGTCCCTGTACTGTAGCTTACCGGTAATTGTATCTTGTTTTTCTTCGTGTTTGTGCCACTTATGTGCCATGAAAAAGCAAACAACAAGTATTGGAATAAGAATTTTAAGCTTTGTAGCCCTGCTCATGCTTTTTGTACAATAACATGCAAATAACGTTTATTGTTATGAGTATTAAATGAACAAAAACAGTAAACCTGGAATTATAAGATGCTAAAAACGCCGCCTGTCACCATGCACTACAAACATGGTATCATTTTGCTCCTGAATCTCTTCAGCGCTGCGGTAATCAGCAAGCTCCAGTTCATAAACATATTTGCAATTGCAGGGATGGCCGGGGGCTATAAAAACAGGCATATCAAAACCTAAGGATTGATAATAAGGGGTGATAAAGGCTTGTACAGGCAGACTGTTAGCAGCTACTATAATGGAGGATGTGAGTTTTTTTAATGGCTTTAGCAGCAATTTTATTTGGGATAGTTTGATGCCATCATACAAAGGAATCCAGCGGTTAATGCCATCGATATTCACCAGCAAAGCGTTCTCTTTTATGCCTGCAAGTGTGCCGATAGTTTCTTCTTCATCGTTCAGCGTATAGCTGATCGCTACCTGCTGACCAATGTACCTGCTGAAAATAATTAATTGCTCCGATGCTGTAATTCCATCCATATTACTAATTATATTAGCAAATGTAATGAATTAATTACCGGGATTGCAAATAAAAATGAGAGAAATTAAACCACTACGGCTTCCAGTTCCACGTCAGGTTTTGAAACATCGGTTAAAGCTACCTTGCCGCGTTCTTTACGTAATATCCTGTTGAAGAGTGATATCTCACGATCAAACAAAAAGCGAAAGAACAGCTTGGTCCACGAAGTGTGGTAATACAAAGTATCGTAATACTCAGGCGCTGTTTTCTTTATCTGCGGAAGCTTGTTCCATGGGATAGACGGGAAGTCATGATGCTCGTTATGGAAGCCAACATTAAACGCGACATTATTCAATGCGCCGTAATAGCTGTAGGTTTCCTGTTCAACGCTGTGGGTAAGGTAATGTTCCTGTATCCAGCGGGCACCCAACGGGTGAAGGCCAACTGAGAATGAAAAGCTAAGTAATAAAAACGCAAGTGAATGCCAGCCCATAAAGTAATAAATGGCACCGGTGAAAATGATTTGTGTAACTAAATTAGTTACTATCCACCAATCAAATGTTTGTATTTCCCTCAACCTTGATAAGCGGAATACCTGGAATACCGGGTAAAATAACAGCCATATGGCTTTGCCGAAAAACGAGTTATTGATGAGTTTTGCTTCCCAGCGGTTGGGGAGGTCGGCATCAAGTTCATGAACGCCCTGGAAAGAATGGTGCTTGATATGATAACGCTCGAAAGAAATTGAGCTTGGAAAAATTTGCGGTAAGTTGGCGAAAATGCCCGCCCAGCGATTGGCTGATCGCCCTTTGAACAGCAATTGGTGCGCGCACTCGTGTATCATCACAAATAAGGCATGATCGGCAAAGGCGCCTAATAAATAGGCCGCGCCGAATACCCACCACCATGATGAATCGCCGCGTAACACCCAAGCCAGTATTACCTGGAAAGCTACCAGCCCTATGATCGCGAATATGGTTACCGGATTTTTGCCTATCAGGTTACGCATTTGCGGAAACTGCTTTAAAATCTTTTTGGTGCGCATGCGATGCGGTTCAGCAACCTGCGAATAAACAAAATCAGTCCTATTAGTCATATAGTTTTTTAAACGTATCTCGTGAAAACCGTGGCAGGGGAGGTTGGTTTTATTATATTTATACTATAACGTCAATTTTCCAATAATAAATATATTTATCCCTGGAAACCAAAGGTAAATTATTTCACTGAAGTTTATACACTAATAATTTAAATGTTCCCGGTACCGACTTACGTGTCCCTGCAACCCTTTCGGCAACGCTTAAATATATTTTGTGCGTTTTGGTGTCCAAAGCCATGGTACGGGCACCGGTTTGCGTTTGCAGTATCTGTTCAACTTTGTAGGTATCAGGGGTTAACTGTTTAATAATAGTTACGGTGCCATCGCCGCATGAACAAAATATCAATTTAGTTTCCGGGTCGAACGCTACAGCGTCAACTCCCGCGCCAATAGGAAGGGTGGTTACTACCTTGCCGGTGTTCACATTAATTACGGTCATTCCTTTATTTTCACGGCAACCGCTGAATGTGCGCCCGTTCTCTATATCCATTGCCAAGCCTGTTGGGCCGCCACCGGGTGCAAGGGGGTAATTTACCACTACTTTCATGGTGTTTACATCAATCACATCAAGACTATTTTTATCCTCGAGGTTGTTATAAATTTTGCCTTTACCATCGGGAACGGCAAATTCCGGGCCGCCGCCAAGGGCAATAGTGCCAACCTGTTTTAAAGTGTTTGGATCAACCACTGATGAATTGTTACTCTCGCCGTTAAAGCTGTAAACACGGTCGGAATACGGATCATAGATGATACAATCCGGGCCCTGCGCGGCAACCGGAATGGTAGCGATGGTAGCTAAAGTTTTAAGATCGAAGGCCACTACCGCGTTAGCCTTGCCATCACTTATAAAGCCCTTGTTAGCCTTATTATCGATAGCGATACCGTGTATGCCCTGTAAATTCGCGATAACGCCAACAGGCTGATCGGTGGTTAAGTCTACCACATTCACCGAATTGCCATGTGAAACATACAGGCGGTCGTTAATTTTATCTACCGATAGATAATCCCAGCCTGCATCACCCGGCAGGGAAATGGTTTTATCCAAAACATAAGTTTGGGAATCCTGGGCGCGACTGAATTGGGTTGCCGACAGCGCGGCTATGAATGCTATACTAAAAAATATCTTTTTCATATGATTAGCTTAAGAGAACAAATATCTATCCAAAATTTGTAGAAAATCTGTCTTTTCCGGGTTTTATTCTTTGTGTTTATGATACCCGATATGAATATCGAGGTGGGGGTTTACATCGCCTTTGCGGTATAAAACACGTAATGCGCTTGGTAAAACAATGAGTAATAAAGGCAATGCAGCTAAAAATCCGCCGATTACGGCAATAGCTAACGGTTGATGTAGCTGCGCGCCTGCACCAATGCCTAAAGCCAGCGGCATTAACGCAATAATGGCACCCAAGGCTGTCATTAATTTAGGGCGCAAGCGGGTGGATATGGAATATACAATGGCGTGGTTTACATCTTTGCTCTCGATAGCGCTGTATTTAAATTGCAGGAAGGTAAAAACGGCATTCTCACCAATAATACCTACTATCATAATGAGCCCGGTATAGCTGCCTACGTTAAGCGGTGTATTGGTAATAAACAGCGCCAATAAACTTCCTGATACTCCCAAAATGGCAATGCCCAATATCAGCATAGCTATCCTGAACTGTTTGAAAAGGAAAAGGATAACCGCGAAAACCAATAAACAGGCAGTTATTAAAATGTATAGCAGCTCCTTAAAAGTTTGCTGCTGCTGCGCGTAATCGCCGCCGTATTCAATATGGTAGCCTTGTGGCAGGCTGATATTTTGATCGATATTTTTTTGAATGGCGGGTATTACTGTTCCGAGGTCGGTGTTTTCCATGCGGGCGGTAACCACTTCCATCGACTGCAAATTTTCGCGGTTGATCTCTGCCTCGCCGGGATTTACCACCACCGTTGCCAGTTGGTTTATCGGTATCATTTGCCCCTTTGTCAAAAATATATTCAGATTTTTAACATCGCTTAAACTCAGCGAACGGTTGCCGGGATAAACCATGCGAATAGGGGATAGCTGCTCCTTTTCTATCATCTGGCCCACAACATTACCCTCCAACGCGGCTTGAGTTTGAGATTGTAACTCGACCGGGGTCACATTGTATTGTGCCAGCTGGTCATAATTCGGGTTGATGGAAATTGACGGCCCTGCGATAACTATCCCGTCAAAAACATCCGCCGTACCTTTTACCTTGCTTACCTGCGCTGCAATTTGTTTGGATAGTTTTTGCAGTGTAGCCTGGTCTTCGCCAAAAACCTTTATTTCTATCGGTTGTGCCGATTCCATCAGGTCGCCAAGCATATCGGTTATTACCTGGCCAAAATCGATCACCAGTTCGGGCTGGGTAGATGCAATTTTCGTCCGTAAATCGCTTATCACCTCCTCCGTAGTTTTTTTATGGTCTTTTTTAAGCTGAATGAGGTAGTCGCCTGTGTTAGGTTCGGTGATGAAAAACCCCATTTGTGTGCCTGTACGGCGGGAGTATGCCTCCACATCAGGTTCCTTAACAATGATCTTTTCCACCTGTCGCAATACGCGGTCTGTTTCTTCCAGTGATGTTCCGGGCGGGGTATTGTAATCCAGTACAATGCTGCCCTCGTCCATATCCGGCAGAAAGCCTGTTTTTAGCAATGGAGGCACTATTACGATAATAATTATGGCCCCGGCTACAATGAGCAGGCTTAACCATGGGCGCAGTATAAACCATGATACCCATTTTTGATTTTTAACCCGTTCAGGTTTTATCTTTTTCTCTTTCTGCACGTCCGACAATTTATGTCGGGTCAGCAATAAATAAATAACCGGCAAACCTATCCAGGTAACAAAAAATGAGCATAGCAGCGTAATGATCATGGTATTAGTGAGGATAGAAAAATAAGCGCCTGCCACGCCGCTCATAAACAGGAACGGGACAAATATTACGATGGTGCTAATGGATGAACCCACCATGGCCGGGAAAAGATAATCGATAGCCCTTTTTAATAAATGCCTGGTAAGCTCATCAGGATATTCCTCGTGCATGCGGTGTATCTGCTCCACTACAACAATTGCATCATCAATAATTAAACCTATGGAAGCAGCCAGCGCGCCCAACGTCATGATATTGAAGGTGTAGCCTATAGCATTCAGCACAATTAATGTTAATCCCAGTGTAACCGGTATGGTAATTAATAAAGTGAAACTGGCCTTTACAGAACGCAGGAAAATGATGGCTATCACTATAGCCAGTAACAAGCCTATCCATAAGCAATCGCTTACGCTTTTTATGGCATCGTTCACAAAATCAGCCTGTACGTAGTAAGGTTTTATAATAACATCTGAAGGCAATATTTTTTGCAGGTCCTGCACTTTTTGATCCATATCTGATGATACAGAGATAAGGTTAGCGCCGGGCTGTTTAATTACCGCGATGAGTACGCCGTCTTGTCCGTTAGCGTTGATGCGGGTATATTCGATCCCTTCGCTTATCTGCACATCGGCCACATCTTTCAGCTGTATCACCCGCTTACGGTCGTTACTGATGATCATATCCTCCAGCTGCTTTTTTGTGCCAATGGTTGCATCGGTTATGGTGAGGTACATGCGTTTGTAATCCGATAAATAGCCACCCGATTTTACAAAGTTGGTTTGTGCCAGCGCGTTATTTATCACGTCAGGTGTTACGCCCAGCGAACTCATTTTCTGGCGGTTAAGCACCAGCCAGTATTCTTTTACCTTACCACCGATGATCCTGATCTCGGAAACGCCATCAACCTGCGATAAAAATGGTTTTACGGTGTAGGTTGCCAGTTGCCTTAATTCAATTGGGGAGCGGCTGTGGCTCTCCAAAGTGTAACCGCTTACCGGCAAAATGGAAGGGTTCATTTTCTCCACGGTAATGTTCACATCCGGCGGCAGGTCATTTTTTATCGCGTCTATACCCGCTTGTATGCGTTGCTGGCTCAGGTCTATGTCCGCGTTCCAGTCCATATAGGCCGAAATTTCGCAACTGCCGCGACTGGTGGTACTGCGTACAGTTTGCAGCCCGGGAACCTGTTTCACCACATTCTCCAGCGGGCGTGTTACCGTAAGCATCATTTTGTTTACCGGCTGCAGGCCCTCATCGGCAATAATTTTTATTTTAGGGAAGGTGATATCCGGGAAAAGCGAAGTTTGCAGTTTGGTGTAAGAGAAAACGCCGCCCAAAATTATGATGAACAGTAACAGCGCTATGGGCTTTTTATGCGAAATGAAATAATCTCTTACAGGCTCCATTACTGTACAATTTTAACTTTTGCGGTATCGCTTAAACCATAGTTCCCCGTTATAACTATCTTATCATCGGGCGAAAATCGGGGGGTGAGTATCTCTACCCTGTCGGCGATCTCTATGCCTTTGGTAACATTTACTTTAACCGCCGTAGTAGGATTGATGAGTTTCATTACCCAAAATTCTGTTTGTGTTTCATTACTTAATATGGCCGATTTTGGCAATGATTGTGCATTTTGTTTTGAGGCACGCACTACCTGTGCCGATGCGACCAGGTTTTCTGGTATTGGTTTACCGGCATCAACTTTTATTACCACGCCCTGTGTTTGCGCGGCGGTATCCACCGCAGGCATAAATGAGGCTATAGTACCTTTTATTTTTTCCTGGTCGGGCAGGGTAAGTGTCACGCTTTGGCCCAGTTTTACGGTCGAACGCATTTCATAGGGCAGTTGCATAATGAATGCAAAGCTGCCTTTATCCGCTATTACCGCTAATTGTTCACCATCCTGCACATAATCACCCTGCTGGTGAAGCAACTGGCTGATATAACCATGCTCGGCGGCCCTTATTTTAGTCTCACCGGAAAACTTGAACGTAGTATCTAAAATATTTACGCTGTTACCAATGCTTTGTGCCTCTTTGGTTTTAATGGTGAACAACACCTGGCCTTTTGCAACATCCTGTCCGGGCTTAACAAAAACTTTCTGAATATATCCTATGGCGTTTGATTTTACGTAGTTACGTTGCTGGAACGCCGAGGTGGCGTTAAGGGTGGTATAATCAATCATGCTGCTATCGCCAACCGCAGCTACTGTAACCGGGGTTTGCGCGTTTACAGCCTTGTCGGCATCGCCGGAATCACTTTTATCGGTGCCGCCGCATGATGCTAACAGTAACACAGCGCCTATACAAAAACAAATAGGAAAGTGAAATGGTTTTAAACCACTAAAACCCTTGTCATTGCGAGGTACGAAGCAATCTCTTAGCTGTGCATTTTCGCCGTGTATAGTTACGAGGTTGCCGCGCTCGTTCCTCGCTCGCAATGACATCTTTATTATTTTCAGAAAGCTTTTTAGCTTAAAATATGTAAAGTTCTTCATCATTTGTTCCAATAATTTAACTGGTTTATGAGTTGTAAACGGCTTACTACCGTTTGGGTCATCAGGTTTTTTATGGTGAGGTAATTGTTTACCGCCAATATCATATCGGCAACTTTAACATCGCCGGTCTTTAACAGCTGCATATCAATTTTTATCAGGCTCTCGGTATATTTCATCTGTTCCTTTACCTGGGCTATCAGTTGCTCGTTCTCATCTATCTGCTGGTTCAGCTGCGCAATTTGCTGATGATACTGCACATCAAAAAAGGCCTTGTAATTTTCGCGTGTTTCCTCCTGCAAGGCCAATTTTTTGTATTGTAGTTTACGCTGGCCGCCATCGTAAATGGGCAGGGTGAAATTGAAACCTACACTGGCACCAAAATTTTTGTAGGGCTGCCCCATAAAATCACTATTATAACCTCCATCGGCAAGGGCGTTTATTTTGGGTTTATAGCCAAAATCTATCAGTTGCCTGCTGTTTACCAGTTTAAGGCTGTCTAATTTAAACTGGTGGAAGTAAATACTGCCGGTAACATCCGGCTGGTTTAATTTCTGAAGCATAGGTTCATCCAGGTCGCGGATGGCGGTATCGGCTACCCCGGCTAAATAATTAAGCGTGGCAAAATCATTTTTATAAAGCGCCCGCGATTGAAAAAGCAGTAACTGCTGCTGTTTAAGCGTAACTAAAAAAGTAAGGTAATCGCTTTGGCGGTACACGTTGGAGCGTGTAAGCTGCT
>Ga0206859_1105_pt1 | contig 14870 bp, 9 predicted proteins | sample Alteio_BWOrgCont_47_FD_152882 | JGI IMG/M metagenome (GOLD analysis project Ga0206859, IMG submission 152882) | Enriched cells from forest soil in Barre Woods Harvard Forest LTER site, Petersham, Massachusetts, United States -... | ecosystem: Environmental > Terrestrial > Soil > Temperate forest > O... | reverse complement strand
ATCATTTGACGCGCCGCAGGAGGTAAAAAAAGAGGTAGTTAAAATTATTAAGAAAATTGATACCCTTGCCAAACCGGCTGCAAGTACTAAAGGCTGGGCGGCAACGCTCGGCAGGGTAACTTTTAGCAATGACAATCTCAAGTTTGATAACAAAGCGCAAAAACCGATGCCCAAAGGATTGGATTTCGCCCACATGGATATAAAAAACTTAAACGCGGACATTGTCAATTTATCCTATAACCCCGATACCATTTCCGGCAAAGTAAACTCTTTCACATTTGCTGAAAAGAGCGGGCTTATACTCAATAAGTTCCATACCTCATTCTTCTACGGCCCGAAAAACGCTTACTTGAATGACCTTTATGTTGAAACTCCACAAACGGTTTTGCAAAAACAATTGCAGGTAACTTACCCGTCAATTTCAGCACTAAGTACCAATTTAGGCGCTTTAGGCATCAATGCAAACCTGGATGGCAGCCATTTAGGTTTAAAAGATGTACTGTTATTGATGCCAGCCATGAGCAGCAGTATACCGTTATCGCCAAACGAGATATTAAAAATTAATGGGCGCATTTATGGTAAAGTTAACGATTTACACATCCCAAGTTTAGAGATCACCGGCCTTACCAACACACACATCAAGGCATCAGCAAATATGCGCGGCCTGCCAAACGTAAATAAAGCCAGCTTTGATGTAACCATCAACGATTTCACCACCAGCCGTACCGATATTGTTAAGCTTGCACCAAAAGGCATTATCCCATCATCAGTTAGCATACCGGAAAGTTTAAAACTGAACGGAACTTTCAAAGGCGGTTTAAAAAGCTTTAATACCAAACTCAGCCTGCGCTCCACTTATGGCGCTGTCGATTTGAATGCCACCATGCAAAATGCCAATAACAAAGCATTAGCGGCTTACTCTGCCAACATAAAAGTTAATGACTTGAATGTCGGCACGCTTATCAAACAGCCGCAAATGGTGGGCAAAATTACCGTTAACGCCAATATCAAAGGCACCAGCCTCGACCCTAAAAAGGCCAGCCTCCAATTTAACGGGGATGTAGCTAAAGCTTATGTAAAAGGCTATACCTATAACAACCTTAAACTATCCGGTACCGCACATAATGGCAGCTATACTGCCAAAGCCACTATGACCGATCCCAATATTCATTTCAGCCTGGATGCCAAAGCCGATATGAATAAAAAATACCCATCGGTAAACGCGACTTTAATGGTGGACAGTATCGACCTGCAGAAACTGAATTTCTCCACCATGCCCATGCGTTTTCACGGCAAAATAGTAGCCAAAGTTCCAACCGCCGATCCAAATTATTTAAATGCGGATGTGGAAGCAACCGATCTGCTAATTGTAAACGGCGTGCAAAGAGTTCAGCTCGATACCGTTAGCTTAATATCAACCGCTAATGCCGACAGCAGCACGTTAAAACTAAAAACACCTTTCCTTTTGGCGCATTTAGATGGCAAATACAAATTGCCAGAGATCGGCACTGCTTTGCAGGACCTTATCAGCAAATATTATAACACCAATTTGGCCAGTGGAAAAGTCAAGATAAAATACTCGCCGGAGAATTTCAATTTCGACATCCATATAACCAAAACGCCTCTGTTAACCCAATTCGCACCAACACTTACTGAATTAAAGCCGGTTTTGATCAAAGGTAATTTCGATAGCCAGTCGGGAACATTAGTGGTGAACGGCACTATGCCAAAGGTAATTTACGGCACCGATGATATCAGCAACGTAAAGCTGGCTATCAACACCGGCAATAACGCACTCAATTATAGCTTAACCGTTGACGATGTTGACGTAGGCTCATCGTTAAAACTATTATATCCAAGCATTACAGGCAGCGCACAAAATAACAAACTTAACCTTAGTGTGCAGGTGCGCGATGCTGCCAAAAAAGAACGCTTCCGCATTGCCGGCGTGTTCAGTGCTTTGCCTGGCGAGTACCAGTTCAGCTTCCTCCAAAATGGCTTGTTATTAAATTATGTAGAATGGGCAGTTGCCTCGGATAATGCACTTCAATTCGGCACTAAGGGCATTTTAGCAAAGGATTTTATCATCAGCAATGCAGGCCAATCGCTGGGCGTGACCAGCAACCCGCAATCTTTTAATTCACCAATTACGGTCGATTTCAAGAACTTCCGTATTGAAACCCTAACCCGAATTGCCGAGCAGGATTCATTACAGGTTGGCGGTGTCATCAACGGTGACGCAACCATCAGCAACCTGCAAAAATCACCATTATTCACCACTGCACTAAACATCAACGACTTCAACTTCAAAGGTGATACCGTTGGCAATATCGCTTTGAAAGTGAATAATCAAACCGCCAATGCCTACAAAGCCAGCGTGCAAATATCCGGTAAAGGCAACCAGGTTAATTTGGATGGCACCTATTACACCCAGCCCGACAGCCGTTTCGATCTCAACCTCGATATTGTTTCGCTCAATATGAAAAGCATTGAGGGCTTCAGCTTTGGTAACATCCGCCGGGCCAGTGGTGATATTTCAGGCAAATTGAAAATATCAGGCACCACATCCGCACCTGCTATCAGGGGGGATATTAACTTCAATAAGGTCGGCTTCAATGTATCCATGCTCAATTCTTACTTCAGCATGCCGAATGAAAGCATTACTTTCAATAATGATGGTATCCGTTTCAATGATTTTACTCTTGTTGATTCAACTGGTAACAAAGCCGTTATTTCAGGCGGTATCGATACTAAAACTTACACCGATTTTGCCTTCAATATGGAGATCAAAACCAATAATTTCAGGGTGATCAATTCCACTTCCAACGATAATAAATTCTACTACGGCAAGCTTTATTTGAACAGCGATATCAAGATCAGCGGCAATATGAACAAGCCGGTGGTGGATGCCACGCTTACCGTAAATGATAAAACCGACCTTACCATTGTTTTGCCAGCGGATGATCCCGGCATCGAGGACAGGCAGGGCGTAGTGGAAGTGATCAATCCGCATGAAACTAAAACCGACTCCATTTTAATGGCCCGTCAACTGGATTCATTAAAGAAAACAGGGCTAAAAGGACTTGATTTCTCGGCCAATATCAACATTGATAAAAACGCGAAATTTACCGTAGTGGTCGATCCTTCCAATGGTGATGTGGTCCACTTCCAGGGCGAGGCGCATTTAAATGGCGGTATCGACCCAAGCGGAAAAACAAATTTAACCGGTACTTATACCGTAGAAGCAGGCTCGTATAATCTCGCATATGCCACCGTAAAACGGACATTCCTGTTTAAAAAAGGAAGTACCATTACCTGGACGGGCGACCCAACCAGCGCTAATGTGAACATCACCGCAGTTTATGTAGCCAATGTACCGCCTATTGATCTCGTGAGCCAGCAGATAGGCAACGATCCGCAAACCACCACCCAGTACAAACAAAAGCTGCCGTTCAACGTCAACCTTGAGTTAAAGAACAAGTTATTAAAACCTGATATCAGTTTTGATATCGTATTGCCGGATAGCAGCTACGAGGTATCACCGGCAGTGGTGCAAACCATAAACACCCGTTTGGACCAGGTGCGCACCGATCCTAACGAAATGAACAAACAGGTTTTAGGCGTATTGGTATTGGGCCACTTTATAGGTGATAACCCGCTGCAAAGCCAGGGCGGCAGTACAGGCATTAACGGTGCCATCCGCAATAGCGTAAGCAGTTTATTGTCCGATCAGCTCAACAAACTGGCTGGTAACCTCATAGGGGGCGTACAACTAAGTTTCGACCTCACGTCCGGCGCGGATTATTCTACGGGTATCGAGCAAAACCGTACCGATCTGAATGTAGGCCTTTCCAAAGCATTTTTGAATGACCGGGTGACGGTTACCGTCGGCAACAACTTTAACCTCGAGGGTCAAAACCAGCCTGGTCAAAAAACTACTGATATAGCGGGCGATCTGTCGGTGAATTATAAACTCACTGCCGACGGTCGTTACATGATCCGCGCCTATCGCAAAGATGAATTTATAGTAATTGAGGGCCAGGTGGTTGAAACCGGTGTTGGGTTCACCATAACTTATGAATATAATAAGTTTAGGGAGCTGTTCGCAAAAAAAACAAAAGAAGAAAAGGAACGCGAAAAAGAATATAAGGAACAGCAAAAAGAGAAAAAGAAGGAACAAAAAGAAGCGGATAAGCAACATGATGCCGAAGTAGCCGAAGAACCTTCAAATCCGCCTGCACCGCAACCTCAATCAAACTAAAACGATGGCTAAAATTAAATACATACCTGTTATTTTACTTGCCGTTTTTATAAGCGCGTGCAGTACCACCAAATATTTGCAGCCGGGGCAAAAATTGTATGATGGTGCCGAAGTAAAGATCACCGATAAGGAAAACACCAAAAAAAGTGAAGCCAAAGACTTGAGTGCTGAACTGGTTGCATTAGCGCGCCCTGTACCTAATGCAAAAATATTGGGCCTGCGTTATAAACTGTGGATCTATGATAAAACACAAACCCAAAAAAGGCGCGGGCTGAAGCACTATTTAAATACCCACTTAGGCGAACCTCCTGTTTTGGCCAGCACAGTAGACCTGGTTAAAAATAGCAGCATTATGCAAAACAGGCTGCAGAACGAAGGCTATTTTATAGCCCAGATAAGCGGGGACACAGTTAGTAAAAAAGGCTCAAAGATAGCCAAAGCCGTTTATACAGCACAAACCGGACCTGCCTATCATTACCGTAAAATCGTATTCCCGCAGGAAAACGACGACCTGGATACCGCTGTTAAAGGCGCAAGCGCGCAAACGCTGTTAAAGGTTGGCGACAAATATGATCTTGATGTGATCAAGAATGAACGCATCAGGATAGATGCCTTATTAAAGCAGGAAGGCTTTTTCTATTTTGCGCCTGAGGACCTGATTATGAGGTACGATAGCACTGTTGCAGGCCACCAGGTAGATATGTATGTAAAAGTAAAAGCATCAACCCCTGATGAAGCCTCATGGATATACAAGGTCAGGAATATTTATGTTTACCCCAATTATACGTTACAGGATACTTCGTATAAGCTGGATTCAGCAGTAAAATATCGTTGGTACAATGTAATCGATCCGCAGCATACTGTACGTCCATTCTTATTTAAAAATACCGTATTGCTTCATCCGGGCGATATTTACAATCGTACCCTGCACACTTACAGCCTAAACCGTTTTGTGGAGTTGGGGCCGTTCAGCTATGTAAAAAATGAGTTCCAGGATGTAACCCCCGATTCCGCTTATCTCGATGTATATTATTTCCTAACGCAGTCAAAAAGAAAATCCCTTACAGCGGAGATCATTGAGCGGCAAACCTCTGCCAATTATGATGGTACACAATTTGATTTTACGTTCAGGAATAAGAATACTTTTAAGGGCGGCGAATTATTTTCGCTTACCTTTTTAACAAGTACCGATAAGCAGTTCGGCAGTTATAATAATGGCTTCAATGTTTACCAGTATGGTGTACAACCATCCATTGCATGGCCGCGGTTCATCAGCCCGTTCGATTTTAAAACAGATAATGCCTACATCCCGCACACGGTCCTGTCAACAGGCTATACTTATATCGACAGATCTGAATTGTACACCCTAAACTCATTTAACGCTTCGTTTGGGTACCAGTGGAAACCAAGTGTCCATAAACAAAACACGCTCGACCTTATCGATTTTAGCTATGTTGATGCGGCAGGTGTCTCAAAGCTTTATCTCGATAGTATACGTGATACGCGCAACCCGACATTAACACACGTGATCAATAACCAGCTTACCTTCGGCCCGAGCTATAGCTTTACTTATGATAATACAGACGATCCAAACCGGATCAATACCATGTATTACATGGGTAAGGTAAGCTCGTCGGCAGCGCTTGCGGGTTTAATTACCGGCGCTGATACACTAAAAGGCAAAGTAGGCACCATTTTCGGCACTCCTTTCGATCAGTATCTCAAAATCGAAAATGAATTCAGGTATTTCCATAAGCTCGGTGCCAACAGCAAATTAGCTACGCGGATACTGGTTGATGTAGGTATTCCGTATGGCAACTCCACCATCCTGCCCTATTCACAACAATTTTTCATTGGTGGGCCTAACAGTTTAAGAGGCTTCCAGGCCCGGTCCATCGGGCCGGGGGCATATTATCCCCCAGCCACCGTAACAAGCGGCAGTCAATTTTTGCCGGATGAATCGGGTGATATAAAAATAGAAGCCAACATAGAATACCGGCCACATTTATTCAGTATAGTCGAAGGCGCGATATTTGCCGATGCGGGTAATATATGGGATATGAAACCGCAATACGGACTACCCGGCGCTACATTCGGTAAAAACTTCCTTAGCCAGATGGATGCCGACGTAGGTTTTGGCCTGCGTTTTAACCTTACCGTGCTGATCTTACGGACTGATTTCGGTTTCCCGATACTGGAAGCCAGCCCGTTCACCCATGGAATTGTTGACGGCGTGGATTTCAAAGATTCCGAATATCACGGTTCACCGGTGGTGTTCAATTTAGCAATAGGGTATCCGTTTTAGTTATTTGTTGATTGATTGAATTACTGAATTATTGATTTAGATTTAACCCCAAATCAATAAATCTATAATTCAATAAATGAAAATCTCCGTTCCGCTGCAAATTATCGATCTCCAGGATGGGTTTCATCCACTGTTGCATATAAAGGTATTTGGCAAAAAGTTTACCGTAGTACTGGATACCGGCGCATCCAAAACCGCATTTGATAAAACCCTGCTGCAAAAAGCCAACAAAAAAGGGCAGATCAATGAAAGCGAAATATTATCAACTGGATTGGGGACTAATAGCATGGCATCGTTTACAGCAACCATGCATGATATGCGTATAGGCAGATTAAAAGTTCCTGAATTTGAAGTAGCGGTACTCGATCTGTCGACTATTAATATCGCTTATGAACAATTGGGCCACCCAAAAGTATTAGGTGTTGTAGGTGGCGATATATTGGTAAAATACAAAGCGGTGATTGATTACGGCAAGCAGGTAATAAAATTTACAGTTTAGCTTATAGTCAGGCTTGTTATTATATCATGCCTGTAAACCTTGTAAAAAGCAATAGCATGCCATCCGCTGATGATAAGAAAGCTAACGTTAAAAATCGGGTTTTTAATTATAGACGGTGGTGTTGAACCAAACAAGTCGGTACTGCACAATATAACCAATAGTATTATCCCGGGGATATAATCCATCCATTTAAAAAACGAATCTTTCACCGAACGTTTAGTGTCACCAAAAACATACCCCGATCTGATATACCTCATCAATTTCATCACTCCCGGTACCAGGCGTATAGTAACCATTAATACCAGGAAAGTAAAAAAGTTATACCAGCTTTGTTGTACTACATAACAAACTATTGCAGAATAAGCTAACAGTAAAAAAATAAGCGGAGAGGTTAAACACGATAAAAGTGCATCAAAATATTTTGTTTGCATCTCCCTGAAGGTTGATTTTTGATATTGGATCTCAATAGTGCGCATACCGGCTATTCCGCCAAAATCTTTATCAATTATTCTTTTTATGGACTCATCAAAATTGATATTTCCGGGCATATTCTCCAGCGAACTTAAAATATGATCATAAAACTCAGCATATGTTTCCCTGTATCTTAAATTACTCCTAAGATATTTTTGTAACGATAATTCCTCACTTTGGCTAAGTTTCATTATACCCCGGATTAATGTTCACAAATTGTTTCAATTCCTGCCTGCAAAGACGCATGCAGCTCAGATCATATATAGCCATTAAAGCGATCACCAATGCCAGCATTGATGGGTTCAATATTTTAAGAACGTTAAAATCCGTATCATTAATAAATATGAATGGAATTTTTGGAAGGTAGATAACCATATTTAATACTAAAATAGGAAGATAAGCCTGCCGCAATATATGTGAATAGATCAGCGACTGTTTGCCTTTACCGGGTTTTATGCCCTTAAGCTTTATAAACACATAAACCAAAGGATACACAATAGCCAATACCAGCAACGATAGCATTATACCCTTCACAAATTTAGTACCCGGCAACTGGCTGCAAATTATGATAGCCAGCGATGTAAACAAAAACGACCATATATTGATATAGTATTTATAGTTAGCCCAGATCAACTTATTTACCTTAGCCTTATACCCTTTTTCATGTGATTTGGCAACTTCTTCTATCCCATTATACCCGCCAAACTGTGTGTTAACCACATCATTATACAACATTTCCATCGTTGCAGTATCGCCTGACTCCTTTTTTGCTTCAATTGCGGTTACTATATGATCAAATAGCTCATTATATATTTCCTGGAATTTAATATCATGCGATTTCATGCGGGTATGCACATAATCCAGTTCCCAATAGCTCAACTTCATTTCACAACCGGTTTAAGGTTCAATAATAATTGCAACTGATCGATGAAAGCCTGCGCATCGTTTAATTTACTGGTTACTTCCTTTCCCCCCTGCTCTGTCAGCCTGTAATATTTCCGTACGCGACTGTCCACTATCTCGGTAAAAGTTTCCAGCATGCCATCAGCCTCCAGTTTATGCAGGGCAGGATATAAAGCACCTTCTGTCAGCATAATTTCGCCCGCAGTAATTTCCTTCACCTTTTGTGTGATCTCGTAACCATACATCCGGGTGTTATCTTCCAGCAGCTTTAAAATAATGGTTTGCAAAGTGCCCTTAAGCATTGGATTCGAACTCATGATTCAAATGTATATATAATTTATATACATAACAAAATTATGTATATAAATTTAAAAGTAATATTTTTAGGTAAGAAAATTATTGACTATCTGCGCTTAACTTTCTCAGTAGTTCATCGTCTGTAGGCTCATATTTAAGTCCGGCCTTAACTACAGCTATGGCTTTTGCTTTTCCTTGCTTGTGGAAATAATAGATACTTGCCTGGGCAAATAGCTTAGCGACTGAACGATTATACACACCGTTGTTGTCCGGGTGGGCATCCAATTGATGTATTAATAATTGCATATATTTTTCTCCTTTTGCGCCGTCGCCCATAGCAAAGGCTACAATACCAATATATGAGAAATAATAATCGTACACTGATGATATCACAGGGTTGTTCTTCAATAAAGGATATTTATCCATGTAGCTATTAAATTTGTCCAGGTTTAGGGCCGTGGGGCCATCTGCGGAAAATTTATGCAAAATCATTTGGGTGAAGTTTGATACTATTAGTGGATTATTGGGGTTCAATGCATATGCTATTTCTAAACTTTTCAGTGCCTGTGAATAATCACTTGTGATATAAGCATATTGTGCGCTTTCGAAAAAATATTGTTCTGATACGAGTTTTTTTACTGTAGTATCGGTAAGGCTGCTGTTTAAATATGTATATACTTGGTTAACCTTATCTTTTTGCCCGGCATTTATCAATTTATTGATCATAAAATCATTAAATTGTTGTTCCAGGTATTTTTTTAATTCATCCGTTGCATATCTGTTGTTCACTAAATGTGTCAATGCTTTCCAATCCGCCAGATCGTCATATTTTAAGGTTCCGATCATGGATAACATCAAATTATTTTCCAAAAATTCGTTTTTCCTGTCGGGGAATAAAATATTAGCTTTATAAATATCCGAATAAGCTTCTCTTGCTTTATTGGTTTGCATTTCCTCAAAAGCTTTATTAAAGTATACTAAACCAACTGCTTCCTTAAAACTGATATCTTCTTTGCTATAAAAAAATTCGTTAAAAGCACGTTCTGTTCCCACGTTTATTGCATAGGATTGTTCTATATAACCCTGGTTAATAAGATCATTAACGTTTTGTCTTTTTGACTGGTCATCAAACACATAAATGTCTTTTGATTCATTCATTGTTTCATATTTCATTTGATCAGGCCCTGGATTAGCCACTACATAAACATTCGCCGGCAATTGTTCTATTTGATATGGGATTTTTAGAACCTCAAGGAAATACGCATAAATTATTGACGCATTTACACCATTATAACCACCGCTTAATATAATGTCACCAAAATGAGCATGAGGATCATAGTTTTTTAAAAATTGATTTTTTATTACCTGGTATATTTTATTCAAATGTTTTGCAGACACATCTACGGGTGTGGTTTCCAATCCTAATGCTTTCACAGTCTGGTCGAATTTATTGTAAATGAACAGGCCATCAGAATCGTTAAGTTCAGAAGCTATGGATAGCCTAATAAAGTCATCGGGGGTTTGTGCTGAATTAAGCAGTAGTTTTTCTTTATCGCCGGTATAATTTACAAAATCCTGGGCTTTTAATGGCAAATAAAGGGTAATTGTTGCGATAAAAAGGAGTAACACTTTTTTCATTTTGTGATGTCGGTTTCCTCAACCAATCTAAATATAATTTAAATTATCACGAAATAAATCACAAAAAAAGCACTGCTTTACAGCAGGGCTTTATATTTTTAAGTTCTCTTATGCTTATACGTCAATCTTAGCATACTTAGCATTACGCTCAATAAAGTCACGGCGTGGTGCCACCTCGTCGCCCATCAGCATGCTGAAGGTATGATCGCATTCGGCAGCGTTCTCAATGCTGGCGCGTTTCAGGGTACGTGTTTCCGGGTTCATGGTGGTTTCCCATAACTGCTCGGCGTTCATTTCACCCAAACCTTTGTAGCGTTGTACGTGTACACTGTCTTCCTTACCGCCACCCTTCAGGCGTTGTATGGCTACATCACGTTGTTCATCGTTCCAGCAGTATTCAAACTCTTTACCTTTTTTTACCTGGTAAAGCGGCGGCGAAGCAATGTAAACGTATCCATACTCTACCAATTCCTTCATATAACGGAAGAAGAAAGTAAGGATCAATGTGGTAATGTGCGAACCGTCAACGTCGGCATCCGTCATGATGATGATCTTATGATACCGCAGCTTGCTAAAGTTCAATCCTTTCGCATCCTCCGGCGTCCCAATACTCACACCAAGCCCGGTGAACATATTTTTTATTTCCTCATTCTCGTATATCTTGTGCTCCATGGCCTTCTCCACGTTCAGGATCTTACCCCTCAACGGCAGAATTGCCTGGTAATCGCGGTTACGCCCCTGTTTGGCAGTACCACCCGCAGAGTCCCCTTCCACAAGGTATATCTCACAAACAGCAGGGTCGCTATTGGCGCAATCAGCCAGTTTACCGGGCAATCCCGAACCACCCATCACACTCTTGCGCTGTACCATTTCGCGCGCTTTACGGGCCGCTGCACGGGCTGTAGCAGCAAGTATCACCTTGTTCACTATCAACTTAGCCTCGCGCGGATTCTCTTCAAGGTAGTTACCTAATATCTCGCCTACCGCCATATCTACCTCGCCCATTACCTCGTTGTTACCCAATTTGGTTTTGGTTTGCCCCTCGAATTGCGGCTCCTGAACTTTTACAGAGATCACAGCAGTAAGGCCTTCACGAAAGTCATCCCCGGTGATCTCCACCTTCATGTTTTTCAGCAAACCTTCTTTATCGGCATAAGCCTTAAGCGTACGTGTCAACCCCCTGCGGAAACCGGCAACATGCGTGCCGCCTTCAATGGTATTGATGTTGTTTACGTATGAATGCACATTCTCCGTATAGGTATCGTTGTATTGCAATGCAAGCTCAACCGGTATTCCCTGTTTTATACCATCAACATAAATTGGTTCTGCCAATATCGCCTGTCTTGTCCCGTCCAGGTATTTTACAAACTCGCGCAGGCCGCCTTCTGAGTAAAATTCTTCTATGGGATAATTGCCTTCGACATCAGGTTCGCGTTCGTCCTTTAATGTCAGGCGAATGCCTTTATTCAGGTAAGCCAGTTCGCGTAAACGGGCAGCTAAAGTATCATACTTATATTCGGTTGTTAAAGTAAATATCTCCGGATCGGGACGGAAAATGATAGTAGTCCCCCTTTTATCACTTTCGCCAATTGTTTTTACATCAAACAAAGGCTTACCTTTTTCATATTCCTGTGTCCATATTTTGCCTTCGCGGTAAACCAGCGCGGTTAAATGTGTTGATAAAGCGTTAACGCAACTTACCCCCACTCCATGCAAACCGCCGGAAACTTTGTAAGTATCTTTATCGAACTTACCACCGGCGTGCAATACCGTCATTACAATTTCCAGCGCAGATACTTTTTCCTTGGTAGTAATACCTGTCGGGATACCGCGGCCATTGTCTGAAACAGATACGGAATTGTCTTTCTGAATAATTACGTGGATAGTGTCGCAATGTCCGGCTAAAGCCTCATCTATCGAGTTATCGACCACCTCATAAACCAGGTGGTGCAGGCCTTTAACGCCTGTATCACCAATGTACATGGACGGGCGTTTCCGCACCGCTTCCAAACCTTCTAAAACCTGTATATTATCTGCTGAATAATTTGATTTGTCTAAATTTTCTTCGCTCATAATTGATTAAAAAAATACCTTACCCCCGGGTGGAGTTTCATAATGTAAAAGTACGGATTTTACCCCGGTTTTTGCGTCATTGTTGATAAATATGACCCGTTATAAACACCATTTTAAAACATTTAGGAAACTTGTACCGAAAGTTTATCTTTGTGAACTTTTACAAAAAATCATGAAGGGAAAATGCAGGCTGATAAACACTTGTAAACCCATTATTTAACAATAAAATACGCAATGAAAAAAGCTTCAATTTTTACCAATGTATCGCTGGGATTATTAGTGATCGGCAGCATATCTGCCTGCAAACAAGGCGCATCAACAACTGCGGCAACTTCGCCTGCTACAACAACTGCTGCCGCTCCGTCATCAGACAAAGAAAGTATAGTTTATATCAATTCTGATACGCTGTCAAAAAACTATGCCTATGTGAAAGATATGGACAAGCGCCTTACCACTAAAAGCGATGCCGCTAAAGCCGACTTGCAGGCAAAAGGCGAAGCTTTCCAACGCGAGGTAGTCGACTATCAAAAAAATGCGCAGACCATGCCTGCAGATCAGCGCCAGACAACTGAGCAACGCCTTGAACGTGAAAAACAGGAGCTGGAAACTTACCAGCAAAATGCTTCAGCTGAGGTTCAGGACGATCAGCAAAAAGAAATGGTGAAGCTTTATGATAAAATATCTGAATTCGTAAAACAATACGCCAAACAAAAAGGCTATAAACTGGTGCTAACCTATTCAAAAAATAACACTTCGATGTTGTATGGTGATGCCAGCCTTGATGTTACTGCCGATGTGGTAAAACAGCTGAATGACGCATACACGAAAGAGAATAGCAAATAGTTAGAAGCATAAAGTTTAAAGTAAAAAGCTGAAAGTAGCTGCAATGGGCAGGCTTTCAGCTTTTTTATTTGGCGCTTAATAATACTTTAAACTTCCTAAAGCCGCCCATCCGCTGTTCCCTTTGGTAAAATTCCTTTAACATCATAAAGCACCCGGTTTGGCTTGCTTAATTTTGCAAGATCAAGGGACTTAAATTCATCATGCGATACGGCTACAATGATCGCGTCAAATTTTTTATCGAAATTTAATTTTTTTGATGAATCCCAGCCATATTCGTGTTTCACATCCGCAGGTTCAGCGTTAGGATCATATATCGTCAGGTTGGTATCGTAACTTTTCAGCGTATTCAATATGTCGACCACTTTGCTGTTGCGCACATCGGCACAATTCTCTTTAAAAGCTATGCCGAGTACCAGTATATCCGCATCCTTTACCACAATATCCTTGCGCACCATCAGCCTTACTACTTCGTGTGCCACGTATTCGCCCATGCCATCATTCAGCCTGCGCCCGGCCAATATAATTTCGGGGTGATAGCCCACCTGCTGTGCCTTACGTGCCAGGTAATAAGGATCGATACCAATACAATGCCCGCCAACCAGTCCGGGTTTATATTTCTGGAAGTTCCATTTGGTGCCTGCCGCCTGCAAAACCTCGTCGGTATCAATATCTAAACGGTTAAATATTTTAGCAAGCTCGTTTACAAAAGCGATGTTAATATCCCGCTGCGAATTTTCAATAACTTTTGCCGCCTCGGCTACTTTTATCGACGTAGCCCTGTGTGTACCTGCGGGGATAATGGAACGATAAAGTTGGTCAACCTTGTCGGCGGCGGCCGGTGTTGAACCCGAAGTTATTTTGATAACTTTGGTAAGTGTATGTTCCTTATCACCCGGATTAAGCCGCTCGGGCGAATATCCCGCGAAAAAATCAGTATTAAATTTCAGTCCTGAATAATGTTCCAATACCGGCACACACTCTTCCTCGGTTGCTCCCGGGTAAACGGTAGATTCATAAATAACTATATCGCCTGCCTTTAAAACTTTACCGACAGTTTCGCTGGCCTTATGCAGGTGCGATAAGTCGGGGCGATTGAATTTATCAACCGGGGTAGGTACGGTAACTATGTAGATGTTGCAATCGGCAATATCCTCCAGTTTATCAGAACAGGTCAATCTCAAGTGGTCATTGCCTTTGATCACAGCGGCAAGCTCCTCATCAGATACGGTCAATATCCTGTCATGACCCTTATTCAACTCATTAACCCTGCGTTTACCCGTATCAAACCCGGTCACTTTATATTTTTTTGCGAATTCAGCAGCAAGCGGCAAGCCGACATACCCCAACCCGATAATAGCTATTTTAGTATTTGGTAATATTGAATTTGTAGAATTATCCGGCATGTTTACGCTTGAAAATTTTGTAAATATCGCTTATTCCCGCAATTATTCTTCATCAGGGGTACTGAAAAAGTCGTCCTTCAGGTCATCGATCTCCCGGCGATCACGTTTGGTTGGCCTGCCAGTGCCCCGGTCACGTTTTAATATTGGGGCTTGAAACATTGATTTAAAAGCCTGCGT
>Ga0206859_1090_pt2 | contig 14936 bp, 12 predicted proteins | sample Alteio_BWOrgCont_47_FD_152882 | JGI IMG/M metagenome (GOLD analysis project Ga0206859, IMG submission 152882) | Enriched cells from forest soil in Barre Woods Harvard Forest LTER site, Petersham, Massachusetts, United States -... | ecosystem: Environmental > Terrestrial > Soil > Temperate forest >... | reverse complement strand
AAAATGGCTGCGAAAAAGAGAAAGAGAAGCACAAGGATAGCCTTGCCCCCCAATAAGCCATAGGAAGACCGCAGCCCCAGGCGATAGCGCCCCACCCATACCATAGCAATGGGAGTAAGCCCATTGAGAAGAGTGTCTCCAAAGCCTCCAGAGATATCCATCGCCAAAATAAAGATCCTCTCAAAGTTTATGACACAGACAAGAGTCGGCACAAAGAGCAGAGCAAACAACTGCACCTTCCCCCAGCCTCGCTTGCGGATATGCAGGCCATCGGCTAAAAAATCGAAAAGGCCAAAAGCTATCCCCAAAAAGGAGGTTGCTAACGCAAAGAAAGCAAAGAACTCAGCAATGGCTCCCACCCACAAGCTGTTGACATGGTGCCGTAAAAAGGGGGTGGCAGGAATGCCGCGCTCTAGCGCCTCTGACAGGCTATGGGGCCCCTCTACTGGCACGATTCCCAAAACAAGCAGCTGCCAAAGGGCATAGACGACAAAGGTGAGTAGCGTCCCCCCAATAAGGGCTATGCGCAAAGCGCGGATATCGCGCTTGAGATAAGGAACCAAGCTGGGCACTATGGTCTGAAAGCTAAAAGAGGTGAGGAGCAACGGCACTGCCATCCAGGCGCCTTTCCAGCAGCAGAAATAAAGGAGATGTTGATTCACCTCTCCGATGCCAAAGCCGATGAGCAGGGCATAAGCGATAATCATCGCCACAAATAAGATGCTGTTGACTCTGCCAACGATAGTGCTGCCAAGGTAGATGACAAAGCTAAAGGCTAGCAAAAAGAAAAAGGTTGCCCAATGGGCGGAGATGGCAATATCGCGATGATGAGCAGCAGTGTCGGCGAGCAACTCGCCGCCGCCAGCGGCATAAGCGACAAGAGATGCATAGCAGATAAACAGGTAGAGGAGCCAGCATAGCAGCTTTCCTGGCACTCCGAGCAGGCGTGAAGCCATGGTGATGATATGAACCTCTTCTTCCATCCACAGGCATACCTCAACGAGCAGCAGGCTAGTAGCGGTCATAGCTACCCAGCAAAGAGCCATGAGAAAAAAAGAGGGGACAAAGCCATTAATGCCAGTAGCCACAGGCAACGCGAGCATACCCCCGCCGATGCAGGTGCCAGCGACTAAAAAGAGCGCTGCGATGGTATGACCTACCGATGCCCTCTTTTCGCCATTGCAATCCATTCGCCGCCCTCCAAGTAAGAACGAAAGTAGTGTATATGATGACGCCCATCCCAACAAATGAATTTCTCATCTTCGAATGGCTAACTCACCTTACGCAGCAAACTACGAGGTATCTTAAAATATGTCACGAAGGGAGTGCACAGAGGTTGTGGTGCTATTCCCAGGGTCCTTGTCTCGCTGCGCTCGCAAGCACCCTGGGCTACAGGGCAAGCACACCATTTGGGTGTGCCTAAGGGCTATCTGCATCTGTGGAAGCCGAGGTCTGGTTGCATGACGACACGGCCGTTGGAATGCCTATGTCTAATCACGCCCGAATAGGAGTGGTTGCGAGCGGGGCAAGATAAGCACCAGGGCCTCTTCATCTATTCTTAATGCATTCTTTATCTGCTGCTAATATACTATTGTAATAATTATACCGATAAGACAGTGGTAAAACCCACATTTGAGAGAAATTTTATACCAAAAAGACTACATAGTTATGTCAAATTTTACATATGGCTTAAATAGCTACTCGACAATTGGCTCCTTAACCTGGCAAAACTGCCTCAGCCACATAGAAGAAGCTAAAAAAAGCAGTGGAACCACTCGTTGGGTTCACATTGGCATAGCTGCTTGTGAATTTTTGCCGCTTATCGGTCAAATTGCCTCCCTATTAGAGCAGTTGATCGTCACTTGGAATAATGACAGCAATCAACCAAAAATCCCCTTAACAGCGCATTCCTACACACAATCAACCGTTTCCACTGAAGAGAAAGCGGCTAACGCTCCTTCCCCGCAAACAAAACAGGAAGAAGGCAAAAGACCAGTGGAGCTACAATCGGCGGATCCAAGTTCTCAGCTGTCTGGAAAGGAGATTGCTCCCCCAGCGGAAATAGCTGACATAAAATCGCTAGAGCCTAATCCCAACGACAAAGAAAACGAGGAAAAATATGAAGAGCAATGCGGTATAATAAGCAACACTCCACAACCTGAGCCTCAAATTAAAGATATTACTCATAAAGCGGAAGAAAAAGACAATCTCCTCGCGCCGGCTACCTTGGCAGATAAGATTCAAAATCTGCGGCATAGAGATATGAAAAATAAAGCAGCGGCACATGTCCATATCCTATCAGAGCAAGGATTGCCACCCCCAGCTCCTATTCTTGTACGAGACGTACAAACGGACTTGAAAAGCAAGAATAATTCTCCATATTTTGGCAAAGATTTTCTAGAAGGAAAGCAGCCTAATGGTACTGCTCTACCACGATTTAGCAGCCTTCCTCTCTCTGATGTCTATAATATCTTGCTAAAGGGCTTGCGCACACAGTTCCGCATAAAGAACGCTTTTGGCAGAAAATTGTCCAAACAAGAGCTCAACTATATGCAAAAAGAATATAATTTTTGTGAATGCCTTTTGCTGGAGTATAAGTTTGAAATACTTTCCTGTACATGCGACGGCCCCAACGACAGATATATGGTAGCTTGGCACGAATACGGAGACCTACAGTCTCTGCGTTTATATGAAAATCCTAATGATCTCATAGATCTCTCGGCTCATCTTTTTGAAATCTACATAAAAGATACGGAGACCTTTCCTAAAGAAATACAAACTGATTTGAATGATGCTCACTTCATCCCTGCCGCCCAATTTGAAGAGGTTAGAGAGCTCTTCAGGAGCAGTTCCTTCGAATCAAAGAGCAAGTAATGCAAGAGGTCTATTCTAAAGGTATGAGAGCGATAATCTCCTCTTGACCTGCATCTGTCACTAGCAGATCTGCTTCGCGAGTAATAACTACGCTCCACTCCAACCGCACGCCCCACTCCCCCGGCAAATAAATCCCCGGCTCAATGGTGAAGCAGCTAGCAGGGAGCAAAGGACGGGTGTCATGGCTCTCTAAATCGTCTAGGTGGGTGCCATTGCCATGCAGCTGCCTGCCCAAATTATGCCCAGTGCGGTGAAGAAAATAGTCGCCATAGCCGGCCTTTTCGATGAGGGCGCGGCAGCAAGCGTCGGCCTCATAGCCCCTGATGACCTTACCCTCTTCCAATCGCGTGCGAATCAGCTCTAAAGTGGCATGGCGCGCACTATTTACCAGAGAAAAGATCTGCTGCTGCTTAGCTGTAGGCCTCTTATCCGCCACAGCAACGCGCGTAATATCAGCCCAGATGGCCTGAGAACCGGTAAGGCGGCAGCTGATATCGATGAGAACCCAATCGCCAAGGGCAAGGGCGGCGCCGCCTTCTTCGCAGCAATAGTGCGGATTGGCAGAATGGTCATTAAAGGCGCACAGCACCTCGTACTCTGCAGCGCCTCCTTGCTCTAGCAGGCTCTTGAGGCGCTGCTGCAGCTGCCACTCTGTTATCAGCTCTCTTTTCTCCAAAGCAGAAGAGATATACCCCCATATATCTATCATAGCGCTATCGAGCAAGGCTGCAGCAGCATAGTGACTCTGCAGCTGTTCGCAAGTAAGGCGCGAAAGCTGTAGCAGAAGCTCAGCAGAGCTGACGATAGATGCGCCACAACGCCGCACCAGCTCAACAGTCCCTGCATCGACTTTAGAGACATAGGGAAGAGCATTCTCTGGAGAGTATTCCATGGCGACTATCTGTGCCCCTGATAAAAGAGTGGCGATAGCCCATTCATATTGCTGCCAAGAGCGATATAGTAGCTCTTTCCCCGGCAGGTGGGCCAACGCTTGCCCTTCTATAGCATGGCGCACGCGGACACTCTCGCCTCGCGCAGGGATCCAGTAGAAAAAACGGCGGGTGAGCAGCGCTTCGGGGGCGATCTGTAGAAATTCACAAGCGATATCATTGCTGCGTCGAAAGTCATAGAACAGCCACCCATCCCATCCTGCCCGCTGCAAGGCGCTCTGCACCTGTATAATTTTCTCCTCCATCTCTTTTACCTCACGCACCCTATGTAGCGTAGGCTTTAGCCTGCGCTGCCCTATGTAGCGTAGGCTTTAGCCTGCGCTGCCCTATGTAGCGTAGGCTTTAGCCTACGCTACATAAGCGGACTTCCACTTTGTTCTTCTTCTCAAGTCTGCCCTCATCTCAACATATTCTTTTGATGAACAAACCACTTTTTTTTCCAGAGACCCTCTTAACAAAATAGATTGACACAAAGCCGTTGGCAAGGCACGGTAGGCGATAGATGGCTTCATGCCCCGCTAGTACTCTGTATCAAAGCTCTGCCGCCATTTTACGGCTCGACGTTCAAATCCATTCTAAGATGGCGTCTGGGCCACTATCGTGTTACTTTTCATGAGGTAAAGATGATCTCCTTGTCGTCAGCCGTTGCCAAACAGCGCCACCCTCTTCCCTACTACCTTACCGCACTCTTCATAATTGCCGCACTCCTTCTCTCTATTTTTTCTTTAATGCATTTATGCACAGGGGCTTGCGAAGCGGAAAAAAATTATCGCCTCTTCAACCTTCCCTTTGAGTTCGTCGGTATCCCCTTTTTTATTGCTCTCCTGGCTCTCCACTGCTTCGGCTGGAGCCATGGTGGGCTCACCCGCCTAAAAGAAAATGGTATCGCAGCAGCCCTCGGCGCTGAACTGGTATTTATCGCCGTTCAAAAATTTCGCGTAGGCAGCTGGTGCCCCCTCTGCCTAACCATCGCTGCTGCCATAGCAGCTGCAGCTATCGCTCTTTTTTGGGAAAGACAGCTAAAGAGAAGCGAGGAAAAAAAACTTGTCACCTTTCAGGAGGAACAGAGTATGAATAAACGCCCCTTTTCTCTTTTTGCCTCAGCCCTTGCCGGCCTTATCTTCGCCTTTGTAGGCATTGGCCAACAAAACGCCATGGAGGCGGCAGAAAAAAGTGTCGAGGAAAAGCTTGTTTTTGGAAACAAAGACAGCCCCATCGAAGTATATATATTCACCGACTGGTTCTGCCCCCCTTGCCATAAAATTGAACCGATATTGGAAAAGATGCTGCCCCAGCTAAAGCGACAGGCTAGCGTCATTTTTGTCGATATGCCTGTACATCCCGACTCCATGAACTTTATTCCTTACAACATGTCCTTTATGGTTTACAACAAACTGCAATATCCGCAGCTGCGCAACGCGATCGTTTCCCTATCTCAGCAGACAAAAAAACCTACAGAGGAAGAGGTTGCCAAAGCAGCAGAGGAAATTGGAGTCACCTTCAAAGAGCTGCCCTTTTCTGAGATAGCTCTAGGGGTGGACTATTTTCAAGAGCTAGCAAAACGATTTCACATAGAAGCAACGCCGACCCTCGTGCTGGTCAACCGGACCAGCAAAGAGCAGCGCACTCTAGAGGGAATAAATGGTATTACAGAAAAAAATATCTTGAACGGTATCGAGGAGCTCAAAGGCGAAACGCCATAGATGATTTTCTTTGACCCCACATGCGGAGTGTGGGGCACGGAGTGCAGCTGTTCACGCCCCCTTATACATCGTGCCCGTGTGCGTGCCCGTGCCCGAATGAAATTAATTATCCACATCGGCGTCATGCTAGAGTAACTATAGCCCCCCACTCTCCCTCAAATGCCATGCCAAAATTTCAACCAATTTCGGGCACGGGCATGCACACGGGCACGACGTAAGGGGGAGGCTGAACAGTTACAGCTATTGACATTTTTTTTCTAATTTTGGTATACTCAGTGTGCGTTGGCTGTGTATGGCATTGGTTTAGGATTTATTTAAATAAAACTATAAAGTCTAGGTAAAAAATGGCTCTTATTACATTTGTAAAAAATAATGACAACATCTCGTTTTATAGCGAAAATATTCCCTGCCCGGACATGGGAGTTGAGAGTCCGCATTGGTTTATTGCATGGACCCAAAATTTTTTCTCAAACATCTGTCCATGCGCCTGTTCTCCCGCCGTTAAATATAGATCCTATTGCTTGCGCGCTTTTCAGGAACCCATTAACTCCTCCCATACAGTTGCTGAGAAAGATGAACTATATATCGATCTACGGAGCTTCAATAAATGGGCGCATACCGTTGGTTTGCGAGTTGACAAATTGACAGCAAATAATGCAACCCAAGAAAAAATTCAGTCTTATGTTGATAAGTTTTTGGAGCTCCCTGACGCTGGGATACTGCCTAATGACACCAAAAATAAAACAAGTCCCCCAACAACTATTTTCTGACTGCTATCCTGAATCTAGCCCAATAAGGTAACCGTGTCGCTCATTCAAGTTGCTTTTGTCTTTTTTCTCATCGCCAACCCTCTTGGCAACCTTCCAGGATTCGTCTCGCTTCTGAAAGACTTTCCCTTTCAGCGCCAACGGCAGATTCTCTTGCGCGAGATGTTCTTCGCCCTGTGCATCTGCCTTTTCTTCGTGTTTTTTGGCGATCTGCTTCTCAACATGCTCATGGTGCGCACTTTTACCCTTACTATCGGCGGCGGCATCGTCCTTCTCCTCACCGCCCTCGGCATGATTTTCTCCATAGGTAAAACAGAGACAGATGGACCGCAAGAGACTGCCACTCTGCGCGAGCCCTTCGTCGTCCCTATTGCGACACCTTTAATTGCCGGCGGCGGACTACTCACCACAGTCATGCTCTATTCCCATCAGCTGCCCAAGGCAATAGTAACTATAGCACTGCTGCTGGCCTGGATCCCTGTCTTTGCCATTGCCTTCGCCGCCCCCTATTTACAAAAATTGCTCGGCAGGCGCGGCCTGGCAGCAACGGAACAGCTGGTGGGGATGTTGCTTTTAATGATAGCTTGCGACCTCATTTCCCGCGGGTTAGGCGCCTTTATTCACTCCCTTACATAAGGTAACCACTATTTTCGCTATGCCTTTTTTATCGATTAGCCTTATCCTCTTTCTGATCATGGACCCCATCGGCAACGTGGGCTCCTATCTCTCTATGGTTGAAAATATCCCTGTTGCACGCCAGCGCTGGGTAGCCTGTCGCGAGATGCTTATCGCCTTAGCAGCGATGGTTCTCTTCTTTTTCGTCGGCGAGACCATCTTTGAACAGCTCAGCCTCTCCGAAGCATCGCTACATCTGTCCGCAGGCCTCATTCTCTTCCTCGTCGCCATTAAGATCCTTTTTCTCAGCCCGACGAGCTTGCGCGCTAACTTGCCCAAAGAGGAGCCCTTTATCATTCCTTTAGCTATCCCTCTCATCGCCGGGCCTGCGCTGCTCGCAGCTATTATGCTATATACCCACATCATTGAAGACAGCTCTCTTATGCTTGCAGCCATTTGTACTGCATGGATAGCCGCCTCTTCTGTGCTCTTTTTTGCTGCGCGGATAAAGAGCCTTTTAGGCAGCAGCGGCCTTACTGCCTGCGAGCGCCTTATCGGCATGCTGCTGATAATTTTGGGCGTACAGCGCTTTCTCATCGGCGTGGAGCACTTTAGCAAGCAATATTTTTAACCTCTTATGACTGTCAATATAAAGCTGCAGCTTGCCTATGATGGCACCCGCTATCTCGGATGGCAGAAAACTTCTATGGGCCTCTCTATCGAAGGGCAGCTGATGCATGCCCTTGCGGCTATATTGCACTATAGCCCCACGTTGCAGGCTGCTAGCCGCACAGATGCTGGGGTGCATGCCGAAGGGCAGGAGGTCAACTTTATCGCACAGGCCCCCCCCGACGACCTGGGTGCCCTGCACTATGGCCTCAATGCCCTTCTCCCCAATGATATCGCTGTCCGCTCTGTCGCCATCATGCCCCAGCCCTTTCATCCCACCATCGACTGTCTGGAAAAGGAGTATCGCTACTCTGTCTGCTTCGATACTGTTTTATTGCCCCACCGCCGCTGCTACTGCTGGCATGTCCCCTATGATGACCCCGATATAGCTGCGGCACAGCGGGCGGCGGCTTACTTCATCGGAGAACATGACTTTACAGCCTTTTGTGGCATACGCAAAAATAAAGGCTATGCCAGCTATGTGCGCAAGCTCTATGCCCTTACCTGTCACCGTTATAACGAGCAGGAATACTGCTTTACCCTCAGAGGGAATAGCTTTCTTTATAAGATGGTGCGTATCATCGTCGGCACTTTAGTATATGTAGCAACAGGGCGGCTAGCAGCAGAAACAATCCCAGCTATCTTGGCAAGCAGGCAGCGTGCGCTTGCAGGCATCACCGCCCCCGCCTATGGCCTGACATTGCAGCGCGTGCGTTATCCAATGCATGTTTTGGGTGCAGTTAAAACTACCAAGGCATGTCAACAAATTTCTGTCTAATTTTTGCTTGTGTCTACAAAATGGACGATCAACTGCAACCGCGCTATCAATGTTCTCAACTGCCTTTTTACTACAACAGAGTTGGAGAGGACTGCCAGCTGTTTTTCCACCTCCACAAGGGGCATAGCTAGACGCATGACCAGTTGTGCTGCGCACATTTGCCATAGACATTGCGACGACAGGGGATAATGGAGCCGTAGCTGACTTATCTCCTCTTGTTGAGTATAGCCGCTATTGAGCTCTCTTTGAAACATAACTACGGTATATTTTCCCTTAAAAGGAGGAAGATCGATGAATAGTTTGGCAAAAAAATCTCTGTTGGCATCAAGGGTAGCTGCCGCTGTTGCTAGGTGGGCGAGCAGGACTATGACGGCGGTGCCTACGCCGTCAGCGGGTGGGCAGAAAAGGTCAAAGAGACATGCTATACCTGCCTCTGCCGTCTGTAAAGAAAAAATGCCGCCAAGGCATGCCCCATAGGCAACTGCCAACTCTTCCATAGCCTTCTTTACCGCCCCATGAACACTATAAAAGCTGCTCGCAGCCATTCTCTCCCTCATAACAATATCTTTTTCTGTTCTTTTCATCTCTACAGCATATTGTTGCATCTGCTCCTCAAAGGAGCTAATGATCGCAAAAAATTCTGCAAAAGATTTTTTACATGCAAGGAGACAGAGCGATACATGCCCTCCAATGGCCCCTGGTATATGGGTATGAATAGAAGAGCTATATCCACCCCAGAGCGCCGGGACAATGATAGCCCTGCCATCCTGATCGATTTCAAAGGGTTGTATCTGTTGAGGCAAACAGCAGCATTCCATGGAAGATAGTTCAGAAAAACAGAGCGTAAATAAAGAGACGATCCAGTCAAACTGGCGCACCTGTGCCTGTGTGAGAAGAGCTACCTTCGCTTTACAGTCGAAATTGAAAGCAGGGTGTTCATGAAGCCGCTGTGAAGAGGCCACCAGCAGCTTAAAAAGGACTTTCGTCGTTGTGATCGTCTTCTCTACCTTCTTGCGGCTTTCCTCTAACGCCCCTTGCCCTCCACCTATTTCTACCTCTTTGCCTCCATAGCTTTTGAGATAGAAAAGTGCCTGGATTAAGGCTGCTTTGGCTTTCTCTCCCAGCTCGACATATGCGGCAGTAGCCACGCGCAGCTCTGTCAGGCTATCTGGAGCAGGCAGAGCTGCGCTAGTAATATGGACAATGGGGCTACTAGAAATAGACTCCACGCCTCGAGGGGGAAGAGGAAGTACAGTGTTGGCAATAGTTGCAATAGAAATGGCTTGCTGACATTCCTTTTTCTTGGCTGTAAAACAAGGGAGAGAAAAGCGATCAATTAACCCCTGCATATCTTCAAGAATATTGTCTTGATTAGATAAGGCCCGATCCTCTTTGGCTAAAAAGAGCATAAAATACCCCCATTATTACTCACTCACCTTACGCAAAACTTGCATAAGTGATTTTTGATGTAGCCTATTTTAATTTGCGCATTTCCTTTAAAACAAGGAGCTGTTATGTAAGAAATTTTGTAATTATTCAGATACCCTCTTAGAGCCTCGTCAACGGTCGCCGCGATAGCGGCCGTTATTGACGACTTTCTAAACGGGGATCTGAATAGTTACGAAATTTTTAGCTTGGAGGGAGTATAGCTGTGCATAATGGCCTCATTCAACATTGCGCTATGCTGTTTTTTCTGCTCTTGTTCGCAATCCCCTGCTCAGCCGCTCCTCCTACCCTTTCCCTCAGCTATGAACAGTATCAAACTAACTCTTTCTGGAACCGATCCGGTGCTAGGCAGAATGCCTTCGAACACTTTGTCGCCAGAAGTGCCCATCTATATACCGATTACTGGCTCACGGCTAGCGATCTTGTCTTTGCCAGCGGCAGCTGGACGCAGATAGACGAATGGCTCAATGGCACTAAATCCGGCATTGAAGAAGTTTCGTGTGGCTGGCAACGCCTTATATACCAGAGCCCTCGCTGCATACTGCACGGCAGCGTCACTGCCATCATTCCCGGCGGCCGCTATGAGCCTGCCCTGCGCTATGGCCGCTGGGGTGTCGAGCCCTCTTTTTCTTATACGCACAGCAGCCCTATCGATGTGCTTTTCTGGACCGCTGAGCTGGGATATCGCTTCTATCTGGGCTTCCCCTCCGACCAGTTGCGCGCCCGCCTCTTTGTACACTATGTACCCTTAAGCCAGCTGGTCTTCTCCATCTATAGCGCTACGGAATATGGCCTCTTCACAGGAAAAAAACAAAGCCATCAAAGCTTCATTCGCTACAATCCCAACTACCGCCTCCTCGAGGCGGGGGCCTCGCTAGCCTACTTTCCCTCAGACTACTGGCGAGTGACGGCTACTTTTTATCAGCATCTATGGGGAGAAAACGTAGGAGCAGGATATGGCTTTCAGGGTGCCGTGCAGATGTGTTTTTAGCCCGCATTTCTCACACTCTCTCGCGGAAAGTTGCCGTTCCATCGGTTGAGATTGGCTCTCAGATAGGCGAGAACAGTGTTTGTCTGACACGGCCTCGCCTATCTAAGAACCAAGACCAGTCGACGGAGTGTGCAAATTTCCCGAAGGAGTGTGAGAAATGCGGGCTAGCTATACCACAATCGGCATCAACAATTTACTGTTCTCTCTGATTTTTTTTTTTGGCGCCTTGTATCGCCATCGCCACCAACGACAGAGAACTCTACGCACCAGGCCGTGGCCATATCAAAGAAAAAACGTGGCAAGAGGTAGCTCCCTACCTCTTGCCGTGGCACTCTCCCCTGCGCGCTAAACTCGATATCCTCTTTGCTTTTTCACGGGCCACATTGTCTCCCAACAGTCTCAAGAAAGCGGGTTTTCTTTCCCACAAACCGCGCCGCTTCACACGTCTCATTGTCACTGCCCACCCGCAGCTGCCGGGATATATTCTAAAGCTCTACGTAGATGCTCAAGGCTATCACCAGGGAAAATGCGAGCAGCAGCTTTGGATAGAGCGCATACAAGGCGCTGAGCTCATACGCGCTATGATCGGCATAGACAACTGCAACCATCTATTTAAAGTGCCTAAAAAGTGGATATACCCCCTGCCACAACGGCCATCTCCTCCACAGGGATATATCAGAAAGAATTTTATTCTGGTAGAAGAGGATATGGAAATTTGCGCTGCTAGGGAGAATGAGAAAAAATGGAAGAGCAGGCTGGTCACTAAAGAGAGATTACATGCGCTATATACAATTATTTCTGTACTGGGGCTGAGCGACTGTGCCAAACCTGATAATATTCCCTTTTGCCGCGACGAGCGCATTGCTTTTGTCGACACGCAACTATTTCATCAATCTTCTATCTCCCACAAAAAGCTGCTGCCATACCTACGCTCCCCGATGCGCCGCTATTGGCAAAAACTCTGGACAAAAGAGGTATAGACAGACACAGCATAGTTCATGCCCCTGCCCTTGCCCTTACCCTTACCCAAAAAGATGGTTTTGGATTATGACTCAATTCGATTCAATTTAATTACAGGAATTCAAAATTGGGAGTCAAATAATAACTACTGAAGTTAAAACAGCACAGAAACAGATTCTTTTGGATCATGAAAAATTGACCGTGTATCAAGTTGCAATCGAATTTGTTATCCTCTCTGACGAAGTGATAGAAAATTTGCCTCGAGGAAGAGGTTATTTGAGCGACCAACTACAACGCGCTGCTCTGTCGATATCGTTGAATATCGCAGAGGGCGCTGGAGAATATGCAATTGATGAAAAGGCTCGATTTTATCGCATGGCCAAACGATCAGCCACAGAATGTGCAGGAATTTTGGAAGTATGCCAGCGGTTGCAACTTATAGAAGAAGGGCGATACATAAAAGGACGAGAATTGCTACTCGGCATAGTCTCAATGCTGGTCAAGATGACTCAAAAACAGCACTAATCGGGCAGGGGCAGGGGCAAGGGCAGGGGGCAATGAATTATGCAAGGTCTATTTTAGACCCAACGCTGAACAATAGGAAAACGCCTGCCGAGGGTAAAAGCCTTGGGAGTGACGCGCAGCGCCGGCGCCGCCTGGCGCCGCTTGAACTCGCTGCGGTGAATCATCTGTACAAGCTTATGCACAAGGACCATAGAAAAGCCGCGGCGCACGGCGATCTCTTCGACGGTATACCCCTCTTCGACATAGTCGGCGATGACAGCATCGACAATATCATAGGGGGGCAATGAGTCGCTGTCGTACTGATTGAAGCGCAGCTCCGCCGACGGCGCCTTCGTCATCGTGCTGTATGGGATGAGCTCTTTCTCCCTGTTGATCCAGCCTGCCACGCGGTATACCTCCGTCTTGAGCAGGTCGCCGAGGACTGCCACCCCTCCGCACATATCCCCATAGAGGGTAGCATATCCCAGGGCCATCTCGCTCTTATTTCCCGTCGTCGCAACAATGTATCCATATTTATTTGCAAAAGCCATGACAATCATACCGCGTATGCGCGCTTGGATGTTTTCTTCGCTGGTATCAGCCGGTAGTGGAAAAAAATGGGGGCCGAGCAGATCTAGGTAGGCCTGAAAGGGCGACTCTATCGAGATGACTTTGTAACCAATGCCGAGGTTGCTAGCGAGCTGCGCCGCATCGCTGCCGCTAGCGGCAGAGGAGTAGCGCGAAGGCATAGCGATGCCGAGGACATTCTCTTTGCCTAGCGCCTCTTTTGCTATACATGCCACCAGCGCCGAGTCTATCCCGCCCGACAATCCCAGGCAGGCGCGGGCAAATCCCTGCTTGTGTAGGTAGTCGCGCAGCCCTAGTACCAACGCCTGAAATAACTCCGCACTACTGCCATCAGCAATATCGCCCTCAGAGACCCTCTGCTCCTCTTCCGCCCCCTGCTGTTCAGTATCGACAAAGAGCTGCTGCTCTTCGAAACTCCTAGCCTCGACGACCAGGCGCCCGCAGCTATCCATCATCAAACTGCGGCCATCGAAAAGCAAGCCATCGTTTCCCCCCACTTGATTGCAGAGAAAAAGCGGGCAGCCTAGCGCCTGCGCAGCGCTCTGGCATACGCGCCGCCGCACGGCTCCTTTGCCGCGGTGAAAGGGCGAGGCAGATAGGTTGAGGACAATGTCAGGGTGCAGGGCTGCCAGCTCGCCCACGGGGTCGCGCTGGTAGCTCGTCTGAGTGACGGCGCCGCTATGGTGCCAGATATCTTCGCAGATGGTAACGCCGACGTTGTAGCCACCAAGGCGCCAGAGGCGCACGGGCTTGGCGCTGGGGGAAAAGTAGCGCCGTTCATCGAAGACGTCGTAGGTGGGCAGCAGCATCTTATCGTGAAAGCCAAGGATCGTGCCATTGGCTATGACAGCGGCGCTATTTGCCAGCATCTTTTCGGCCGTAGGGGCTTCTACAAAGCGCGGCAGCCCCACGACAGCGGCGATAGAAGAGGTCGCGGCGGCGATAGCTGCAAGGGCCTCTGCGGCGGCGTGAACAAAGGAGCCTTGTAAGAGCAGATCTTCAGGGGGATAGCCACAGAGGGCTAGCTCCGAAAAGAGGACGAGCTCTGCCCCGCCCGCTTTGGCAGCTTGAATCGCTGCAATGATTTTGGCAGCATTGCCAGCAATGTCGCCGACGATGGGGTTTATCTGGGTCAGAGCTATGCGCATGTAAGGAGAAAATAGGTGCGAGAAAAAAAATGGGGGAGGAAAGGTGACCCTTCCCCCAAGGAGATGCTATACGCTAATTGTTATCTTCTGGGTCACTCTCTTGTTGTTGTGTTTGTTCTTTTGATTCGTCTTGAGTACGGCCATGTGTTTGATGTGCTCGGTCCTGATCACCCTTGAACGTTAGTTTATTTTGGTTCAATTGAGCGAGTTTTTTTTGGAGATCCTCCTCCTTCTGGGTCAGTTCCTTGGTCATGTTTTTTAAATGATTCTCTTCTCTCATTGTCTGAGCATACATCACATTGAACCAATCTACACCTGTCGGAGTAACCACAAGGCTTGCCTCTTGCTCATTTTTTAACTCTTCAAATTTGGCCTGCGCTAGCCCGCATGCCTTAATGAATAAGTTTCCTTCTATTTTCTCTAGGGCTTCTGCTTCCATATTTAATTGATCCTTACGGGCGTCTAAAACATCTGCTTTGGGATGGGTCACTGTAAATGACTTTACATCTGAACCGAAAACGTATGACGGATTAACGCATCCTACCGCATAGCGCAATTGCTGGACGGTGACGACGATGGGGGACAAAAGAGCGGCAGCAGCGGCGTCAAGGGCGTACCAAGTACGTATCTTGCACAATGACCGAGCTAATGGGTCTTTATTTTGCGCAAACGTAAAGAGAGCACTTATTGCTTGTAGAGCTCTGGCAACGGCTGTGGCCACCCTTTCAGAAAAATGCGCTACGTAGTGCACAGGTGTCCAGAGTACGTTAAAGGCACACCAGCCTCGGGCCTTCCAAGACTCTGTTCCCTTCCAGTCTTTCAAGGCGTAGGTAATTTCATTCCATTTCTGTCTGTTATCACAACCGTGTTTGCTAATGCGACTAATCATGGATGTGCAATCAAAGCCCAAAAGAGAGCTCTCTGGCTCCTCTAGGAGCTTTAC
>Ga0206859_1104_pt1 | contig 14984 bp, 8 predicted proteins | sample Alteio_BWOrgCont_47_FD_152882 | JGI IMG/M metagenome (GOLD analysis project Ga0206859, IMG submission 152882) | Enriched cells from forest soil in Barre Woods Harvard Forest LTER site, Petersham, Massachusetts, United States -... | ecosystem: Environmental > Terrestrial > Soil > Temperate forest > O... | reverse complement strand
TGTGTGGCATGGGTTTTGCTCTACTGTGTAAGAGAGATTTAAAATTATATTACAGTACAGAGGGACTTATGAAAAGCCATCACACATTTTGTATAGTAGATGGTCATACTTCTAAAAAGGAAAAAGCTCATCGCCTTATTTGTATAGGCCTTGATTTAAGCTTTGTCAACCAAATTCTAACAGAATCAGACAATGCGAGTTTCTTATTAGATATATGTAAAAACTTACAGGTAGCACGGGAAAAAATCTCCTCATCTTCCCTTTATGATCTTTATATCATCGACAGTAGTTTGCTAAAAGAACCCATAGCAGCCTTCGTCGAAGATATTCGAAAAAAGGAGACAAAAAGATCCATTATAGCAATAGTTTCAGATCGTGCCGAAGAGTACTACAGGCAAATGTTACAAGAAGAGAAGAGCATAGATTACATTATTCAAAAGCAAAATATTGAAAAAGATATCGAATTCATGTTTAAAAATATCAATGAAGGTGAAGCTCATAAGTATCTTCCTCTCCAAGAAAGCAGCAAAATCCATATATTTCCCGTTGTCGGCAAATCCTCTCTGACTTCTAAGTTGTCCCTTGCCCACAAGCCTTTACTCTTTGTAGTAGATGATGACCCTCATTTTCTCGAGCTATTAGAAAGAATAAAACAGCTATTTTGGATTGAATTAATAGTAGAAAGTGATCCTCATAGGGCTATAGAGAAATTACAGTCGCCGGAATTTAATCCCCAGAGTATCATCGTCTCTCAAAAATTTCGCTCGAGTTCTGTCACGGGTTTAGATCTTCTTATGGTCCAAGAGAAAAAAAAGAACCCGTTCACCGTTATTTTATTAGAGAAAGAGAGCCTTGAAGATCGCCTGCAGGCGATAGAAAAAGGGGTGGATTATACATTTTGTAAGCCGGTATCGGCGTGTGCCCTGCTTAAAACAATGGTAGAGCTAATGGAAGTCGATACCATCCCAGGCAAGGTCCTTATTGTCGACGACGATGCAAATTTTTGCCATTATATAGGAGCCGCCCTAGAGGATGTGGGGATATCTACCTGCGCCATCCATGAACCTACCGAGCTTTATGATAAACTGGAGGAATTTAAACCAAATATTTTACTCTTAAATATTGAGCTTCCCAAATGCAACGGGTTGCATTTAGTGGAGATTTTAAGACATGACATTAAGTACAAAAATTTAGTTATCGTCATTACAGGCAATGAAGATATGAAGGCAACAGTTGATGCTTATAAGGCTACGGTTGACTACATTCTTTTCAAACCCGTTGATTATCAAATTTTGCAGAAATGCATTCTCAACATTACTAAGTTGAGACTTTCTGCCAAGGAGCTAACCCATAATTACACTGGTTTATTTCAGATTCAAGAGTTACAACAAGAGTTGACGACCGCTTTGAAAAATTCAAACCAGCAGAGTTTCTCCCTCGCTTTATTTGAAGTTGATGAGTTTTTTTTGTGGACAGAAAAACATGGGCACGCCTCAGCCCGAGAACTTTTGATTTTCATTGGCAACCAACTTCAGTGGGAGATGGATGATCAAATGCAATGTTTTTGGTATAAAGAGGGTCAATTTGCAATACTCTTTGAAGAGCTAGGGTTGGATATGGTTCAAAATAGGATGTATCAATTCCTCACTGACATTATAAAAAAACAGCAGAAAACAACTCTTTCTTTCAATTGTAGTATCGTTTCTATCTCTAAAAACTTTTCTCATGAGCTGCAAATACTTGAAGCCGTCGAAACAACCCTCAATGAGGCTAGAAAAAAACATGGAACGTCGCTAGTGAGAATTACCTCTCATGAACAACAACAGGATGAATGGGACAGGAAAAGGGAAGTAGTGATTGTCGATTCAGACCGAGATCTTCTCAGAATGTTAAAGCAGGCTTTTGAATCCCATGGAATCACCGTAAAAACCTATCATGAGGGAACTGATGCTTTAAAAGACCTTCTACTGCGCGATGAGAGCCGGCTTCCCGCTCTTATTATTTTAGAGAGGAAGCTTTCCGACATGGATGGAATAGATGTATGCCACAAACTCAAAAACCGCTTTCGAACAGCCATTCCTTTTTTCATGTTAACTGTTTTTTCCGCTGATAAAGACATCAGCGATGGCCTCAAAAATAATGTTTCAGAATATATCGTTAAGCCATTTAATATTTCTCTCTTAATACAAAAAGCCCTTCAAGTAATCTTCATCGAAAAACATTTGAAGCGGTACGCAAGTTAGGATATTTAGGTTCTTGCTGGTATTCATCCATATCAATAGTCCATAAAACAATGCCTTTAAGATGACTCTCTAAGGCCATTTGAGCTTTTAATTTAACGGTGTATGGAGTGTCAAAGCTAACCCACTTCCCAGAAGAGTCGTCATATCCATAGCAAGTGTTAGTGACTTTGTCTATTCCAAAAGAAAGCTCTCCTTTTCTGATTATATCAATCACTTCAAAGTAAGCGAGTAGGCCGGGAGTCTGCGTAGCAGGTCCTGGGGCTCCTGGGCTTTCAAAAGGTTTGCCTGGACCTCGCTCTTGAGGGCTAAGCCCACTTACTTTGGCATAAGAGTGCCCAAAGATGGGGATTCCCAGGACAATTTTGTCAGCAGGCACTCCGTTATTTAAATAATTTTCTAAAGTCTTAGCAATTGAATAAGGGCTTTTAGGGTCGGTATCTCTATTCAAGGGGGCATTAGCCCCAGTGATCTTGGGATTATCAAAGGGAGTATGGTAATCATAAGCCATGATGGTGATGCGGTCTAAATAGCGTGAACATTGTGCTAACCAACGAAAATAGCTATTGGGATCCTCCTGAAAGCTATGAGGTAATCCTGTGGGGGTATGAGCGGCAGCAGCATAAGACAAAGATAACGGAGGAAGCGCCTGAGAAAAAGCCGTTGAGCACTCCTTGAGAAAGTCGATAAAGTTATTGAAGTCGTCCATGCTCCCTCCTCTTTGTAAATCTCCGGGATATTCCCAGTCGATATCAATTCCATCAAATCCATAGCGATGGGCATAGTCGATGGCTGAATCAATGAACTGTTTTCTGTTTGTTGCATTCGACACCATTTGACTGAAGAGGCGGTAGGTGTGTTGGCCAACACCTTGGGGGTCATTTGGGTTATTAAAATTCCAACCCCCTATCGACAAAAAGGTTCTGAGGGTGCTTTTGGAGCTTTGTTTGAGTTTTAGAAGGGCTGGATATATGGTGCCTTGGTCATTGCCTTCCATTGGCTGAATGGTAAAGTCTCCTGTGAGATGCGGGAAAGAGGGGTTGAGGGATTTAGTGATATATCCGAAGCCCGCAAATGCATAGTAAAGGTCTGTTAAAATATCTGTATCGATAGAGGATAAGGAAAAAGGAGCTCTTTGGCCTGCCACGGGTCGGTATTGAGAATAATTTGCATAGTAAGCTGCTATGACGTAAGAAGGGGTGGGGGAGTTTTCGGCAGCAGGCGTTACAGTTGTTATTGCCAACCAAAAGGCAATAGACTTCTTTCGAAACTTGCTTTGATTAGAAAAAAGAAGTCTAATATTGGCTTTCCAGCTGAATGCTATTTGACGGAGCTGATTGAAGGAAAAAAAATTTTTCAACACAATGACACCATGGATGCTCTTTTACGCTATATCATCTATCAGATTGCTCATACTCTTTTGCTTTTTGAAGTTATCCTTATGCTCTTTTTTGCCTTAGCGATTATTGCAATTAAGCTGACCTCAAGAGCCATTGCCAGACGAAGGGTGACAATTCAAGATCAAATTAGACACATAATTGAAGCTTCTCTTTTCAATGGCTGTCCTATCGACACCATGGAAATTCCAAAAGAGCTGTGCCAATTTAGAAATCTGGTCGAGGTACTGGAAAAGTATGATCACCTATTTAATGACCCGCTATGGATACAAATTAAGAAAAAGGTGGTCTCTAAGTATTTAGCATCCCGATTAGAATCGTATGCCTCTAGTCTATCCTGGTTCAATCGCCAACTGGCGGGGAGGTGTCTGCTCCTTTGCCCTATGGTTGCTAATGAGCCTTTGTTAGAGAAATTATTGAATGATCCTAGGTACTTAGTTCGTGTGACGGCCGCTGTCTGTATTATTCAAATATCAGATAAAGATTTATTTTACAAAGTAATATACAAAATGAGCAAAGAGACCTCTCTTTCTCAATTTCCTTATCGAGATGCTCTGATACAGGTGAGTGAAGAAAAATACCATTGGATTGAGTCTTTATTGGCCTCTGCATCTGATAAGAGTGTGATTGTTATCTGCTTAGACATCTTGTCCACACGGTACTCTAAAGACTTGCTCCCTCTGATTAAGCCTTATATAAATGATATCGACCCTACCTGCCGTATTTTTGCTATTAAAGCTTTGGGAAATATGCCCAGCCCCGAAGCGATAGAGCTACTGATTAGCCGGTTAGCCGATTCAGATTGGAAAATTCGAGGAGAAGCGATCATGAGTCTTCAAAAGCTCTATGCTAAACAAGCCATCCCACGGCTACAGCCGCTGCTCAATGACCCTGTATGGTGGGTGCGCTTGCAAGCAGCTTTGACTCTCAAAGCTCTTGGACAGGAGGGGATGGAGGTTCTTGTAGCCCAAAGCAAGGATAAAGAACCCCTTGCCTACGAGATTGCCCAATATTCGCTCGCTTTACCTACATAGCCTGATCCTTACACACAAGTCATAAAATTCCGGGACTGCGGCACGCTAATCTGCTTCACATCCCTCCTCGGCAAGATCGAGGGATATTCCCTCATCGCGATGTGAAGCATCTTGGGTGCCTCGTCAGCGGACTCTTATGACTTGTGTGTAAGGATCAGCTACATAGCTCACGCGATGGGCGACTTTTGAAGTCTATTCAATGACGATGTTGAGGAGCTTGTTGGGGACAAAGACGACGCGCTGAATAACATGCCCATCGACATGGCGTGCGATATTGGGATCTTGGCGCGCGAGCGTCAGAATGACCTCCTGCGGCTGATCTTTTGGCAACTCAAAGCGTCCGCGCAATTTGCCATTCACCTGTACGACATAGGTGGCTATCTCCCTTTCGAGATATTTAGGGTCGACCTGGGGATAGGGGTGGTACGCCAATAGCTCTTGGCACCCTAGCATCTGCCAGACCTCTTCAGCTATATGGGGAGCAAATGGCATGAGCACCTGTGCAGCCATTTTAACGGCGCTGCGAGGATAGCGCTCAAGCCTTGTAAACTCATTGATAAACTCCATCATTTTGGCTATGGCAGTATTGAACTGAAGTGCTTCGATATCTTTTGCAACGCCATGGATGAGCCTATATGTCAGCTGCAAAGCTTCGGGGCTCTCTTCATCGACGAGCTTATCGGACTGTGCCAGCTGATAAAAACGGTCGAGAAAGCGGCGGCACCCACCGACAGCATCGGTATTCCAAATTTTTTCTTTCTCCAAAGGTCCCATGAACATCTCATAGAGGCGCAATGAGTCGGCGCCGAACTCTTCAATAATTTCGTCAGGAGTGACGCCATTGAGCTTCGACTTGGACATTTTTTCCACCTGTGTCTGCAAGGCAATACCATCGCTGCGGCGATAATAGCGACCATCATTGCCCATTTGAACCTCTTCAGGGGCAATGTATACGCCTGTGTCAGTTTTGAAAGAGCGAGCGACAATAAGCCCTTGGTTGCGCAGCTTATAAAAGGGCTCGAGAGTTGAGACAAGGCCACAATCATAGAGTACCTTGTGCCAAAAACGGGCATATAATAGGTGTAAGACAGCATGTTCTACCCCACCTATGTATAGATCGACGGGAAGCCAGTATTTTTCTAAAGCGGGATCCCATCCCCTAGAACTATTTTGAGGATCGCAAAAGCGTAGGTAATACCAGCATGATCCCGCCCATTGCGGCATTGTATTGGTTTCGCGCAGAGCCTTTTTGCCCGTTTTCATATCGATAGTCTCCACCCACTCCCGCACCTTGGCAAGAGGGCTTCTACCATCTCCCGAGGGTTTATAATCAGTTAGTGTTGGGGGGCAGAGTGGCAGCTCATCGAGCTCTAGATGTCGTTGTAAGCCGTCTTCAAATGTGAGGATCGGAATAGGCTCACCCCAGTAGCGTTGGCGCGAAAAGAGCCAGTCGCGCAGCTTATAATTCACAGTCTTTTTCCCCACCTGCTGCTTCTCTAACCAGCTGATAGCCGTCTGTTTAGCCGCTGGCACCTCGAGGCCATTTAAGGAGAAGTCACCATGACGGCTGTTGATAGCACGTCCAGGACCCATCCAGCAGCGCATCCCCTCTAACACCTCTTCGCACACCTTCTCCGACGTCTCTCCAGCATCAATTGATGCGCAATCCGTCAGGAAATTGGGCTCAAAGACAGCGACAATAGGCAAGCTATATTGACGTGCGAAGGCAAAGTCGCGTTCATCGTGAGCTGGAACTGCCATGACAACGCCTGTACCATAACCCATCAGCACATAATCAGATATCCAGATGGGGATAGGTTGTTCATTTGCTGGGTTAATCGCATAAGTTCCGAGAAATACCCCCGTTTTTTCTTTGCTGAGGTCAGTGCGTTCAAGATCGCTCTTTGTCGCTATAGCCTTGAGATAGGAGGCAACGACATGACGCTGTAGATCGCTGGCGAGAGTGTCGACTAAGGGGTGCTCTGGAGCTAAAACAAGATATGTGGCACCGAAGATCGTATCGGGACGTGTAGTAAAGGCCGTAAGAGAGAGCTCCGGCCGATGTTGCAGTCGAAAAGAAATGGTGGCTCCATCGCTGCGTCCAATCCAATTTGCCTGAAGTTTTTTCAGACTATCAGGCCAGTCAAGTAGGTCTAGATCGGCGAGCAGCCGTTCTGCATAGGCAGTAATGCGCAGCACCCATTGGCGCAAAGGACGCCTCTCAACGGGGTGATTGCCTACTTTAGAGAAACCGGCCTCCATCTCTTCATTGGCGATTACAGTGCCCAAAGCGGGGCAGTAGTTAACCATCATCTCTGCTTCATAGGCCAAGCCACGCTCGTAGAGCAGAGTGAAGATCCACTGTGTCCATTTATAGTAGGAGGAGTCACTGGTAGCTACTTCGCGGCTCCAGTCATAGCTAAAGCCTAGTAGCTCTAATTGACGGCGAAAGTTGTCGATATTATTTTTAGTGGTGATAGCTGGATGGGTAGCGGTACGCACAGCATATTGCTCTGCAGGCAGGCCGAAGCTATCCCAGCCCATGGGGTGAAGGACATTGAAACCGTGCTGCCTTTTATGGCGGGCGATGATATCTGTGGCAGTATAGCCCTCTACATGCCCTACATGCAGGCCAGCGCCAGAAGGGTAGGGGAACATATCCAGCACATAGTATTTAGGCTTAATGGGGTCGATATCGACTTCAAATATCTTTTTCTCGCGCCAATATTTTTGCCATTTCGCTTCTATTTTTTTGTGATCGTATTTCATACGAAGACCCATTGTATAATGCGAGTTTTGAGTGCAGTCTTGATCCAAATCATAATCTTAGCTGTTTTAGTAGGACCGATTAAGACATACCTATTCTTATCACAAGAGCATACCATTTCTTCATGAATAGTCCATCCTTTTGCAAGATATACTGTGGGGCGATGAAATTTTGCGTTTTGAGCTGCGTGAAAGCTCCCAGGGTTGAGCTCCTGCAAATGGGTCCGTATTAATCAATACTGTCTTGTAGTTAACTGGAGGGGATTATGAATGAATTTTATTTTTGGAGCCAAAGAAGCTGGAACGCATGCAGTAGAACGGGAAAATTGCAGCGGGACAGCAGATAGGTTGTCATCTAAAAAATGATACGTCCCTATACCAACAGGAGCCGAAAGAGCAAGTCTATGGGCAATTGAAGCAACATAAGCCAGCCCCAAGTCGCTTTCAAAACTGCTACTTAAAACTAAAGTAATCCCTCTTTTGCTTGCCCATTTATGTAAAGAAAGACAACCTACCATGCCACCTTGAATAGTTGGTTTATAAATGAGCGCTTTTAATGTGGGAAATGATTCTAGCTGCTCTAAAGAAAGATCATCTGGGAAAGATTCATCAACTGCAAGAGGGTGCAAAAACTGTGCTAAGTCATGAGGATTTTGAAAGGGTTCTTCAACATAATCAAAAGTGTTTAAGGGGAATTGTGAAAAAAAACGAAGAGAATCGGCTGTTGTCCATGCGCGATTCAGATCGATTCTCAATCGAAATTTATCTTTCAAGTGATTAATTAGACAAAAAATTTCTTCAAAATTGAGATTGCTAACTTTTAGTTTTGCTGAAGTATATCCCTCAAGATGCCTAAGCCTGGCCTGCTCAAGAATTTCTGTTGGCGAGCCCATTAGAAGAGCGCTTGTCTGAACCTTAAATCCAGGCAGCGGAGAAATGATGGAAAGAAGAGCTGATTCCAAACCAAAAGATGCCGAAGACAATAGTTTTAGGTTTGCAAGCTCCTTCAAGCAATTCTGGGCAGCCCAATCAATTTTAATGATTTCGTGCTGCTTTTGGTGTAGTGACTGCAGAGCATCTTCTAATGTTTCCTTGCTCCATTTAGGGAGAGGTGCGACATCTCCCCAACCACTATTTCCCTGTTCATCAGTGATCTTAATTAAAGCACCCGAGCGTATTTGACCGTTCGTCAAGGGAATTTCGTAAGAATATAAAGTAAGCGCTTGTATCCTCATCTGATGCTGTTCAGCCCCCCCCTTACATCGTGGCCGTGTGCGTGCCCGTGCCCGAATTGGTCGATATTTGCCGCCATCCTCAACTGCCAAACGCTTGGGCTATAAGGATTCGGTGAAGAGCAGAGATATCTCTTTTTGGGCATTCTCTATGCTGTCGGAGCCGTGGACACCATTGGCTTCTATCGAGGAGCCATAAAGAGCGCGCAAAGTGCCCCTGCCGGCTGCCGCTGGGTCTGTAGCCCCCATGATAGCGCGGTAGTGAGCTACGGCATCTTTTCCCTCTAGCACAATGGCGACGATAGGTCCACAGCTCATATATTTCACTAAGTGGGCAAAGAAAGGGCGGTCGCGATGCATGTTATAAAATTGCTGCGCGTCGAACTCGCTCCACTTCACCATTTTCAGGGCTATAACGCGCAGGCCCGACTGCTCAAGCCTAGCGATGATCTCGCCGATATGGTTGGCGGCTACGGCATCAGGTTTAATCAGGGCGAGGGTGCGCTCTACCTTGCATTCAGGATGTGTTAGGGTGGCGCTGCAGCCTGCAGAGCTATGTAGCTCAGAAGCTTCGCCACAAAAAAAAGAGACAAGGGCGGCAGACGCTGCGATCACGGCGATAGGATACTTCATGTATACTCCTCAAAAGGGATGGCGTTGGCATAGCTCATAAGTAGCGAAGAAAAAAGCTATCTCTGTCGCTGCATTATCGAGGCTGTCGGAGCCATGGATGGCATTCTCGTCTATAGTTGTGGCAAAGTCGGCTCGAATGGTTCCTGCGGCGGCTGCACGTGGGTCGGTGGCCCCCATAATTTCGCGGTGGACAGCTACGGCGTTATCTCCCTCAAGAACCATAGCCAGGATTGGGCCTGAGCTCATAAAAGCGATCAAATCTTCGTAAAAAAAACGCTGTTTATGAACCGCATAAAAAGCGGCGGCCTCTTCCTTTGTCAACTGCATCATTCTCATGGCAATGGGTCTCAGCTTTTTTTGCCCCAAACGCTGCATAATTTCACCTACATAGTCTTTTCTCACAGCATCCGGTTTAATAATTGATAGAGTACGCTCTTTAGCCATAGTTCAAAGCCCCTTTATGTTGGCATTGTGTACATAGGGACTGGAAAATAATAAGTTATGTGATTCAACCGCGAGAGCTTTCGCGTTGTCCAATCGTTTAACTTATTATTTTCCAGTCCCATTAGGAACACGATTATAGCGAGAAGAGAAAAAAATAGACAGGGATTTGCTGGGCCAGTAAAAAGAGGACAGGTTCTTACAACTCCCCTCAAACTTTAAATTTTTGCTATATGATCCTAGTATTGAATAAGGTCCTCTTTTGCTTACTCTCTTTGCTAGTAGTAGGCTGTTGCTCGTCTTATTTTATCAAAAGACACCCTCCAGAGCCACTACCAGCTTTTTATGTCCCGGAGAAAATACGGGTAGCCCTCGTTTTGGGCAGTGGAGGGGTACGCGGCATGGCCCATGTAGGGGTGCTCGAGGAGCTGGAGGCGGCAGGAATCCCTATAGACATCATCGTTGGATGTAGTGCAGGAAGTATTGTGGGCGCACTTTATGCCGACAATCCAAATACAGCAGAAATCAAGGAGGCAGTAAAAAGTGTGCGCACCGATTCCATCTTGGATATCGATATCTGGCACTGTCGCTTTGGCCTCTCTCAAGGGGTTACTATGCGGCGAGTGCTAGATGCCCACTTGACCGCCAATACTTTTGAGGAGCTGAAAATCCCTCTCGTCGTCGTTGCTAGCGATCTACATACTGGTGACCTAGTGCCTATAGGCTCTGGCGACCTTGTAAATGCTGTCCAAGCCTCTTGTGCTATTCCCTTTGTCTTTATCCCATGCCGCCATATGGGTAGAATTTTAGTCGATGGAGGGGTGATCAATCCCGTTCCCGTCAAAGTAGCGCGCGACTTAGGCGCTGAAGTGGTGATTGCCGTAGACCTCTGCGAACTGCTTCCCAAAACATTCCCCACCAATTTATTTGAGATTGCAACGCGCAGTGCCGAGATTGCTTTTATGTGGCAAAATGAGGTGTGCACCTGCGATGCCGACGTAGTCATAAGGCCCAAGACCTGTGGCATGGGTGTTTTTAATGAAAAGATGAAATGGCATATGTACCAGGCAGGCAAACAGGCGACTAAAGAGCTGATAGCAAAAATCAAAAATATAGTGGCAACAACCTCACCAGATAAGCTGCCAGGGCGCCGCCTGGTACAACTGAATTGTTATACCCCACAGATATACAAAGAGCCTCTTTCTCGAGAGTTATATCAGGCACAGACGGGCGAGCCATGAGATCCAGTTTTGCACAGTTCCTGCATTGCATGATTTCTTATTTTCTTTTCCTCCTGGCTAGTTCATGCAATGACAAGGGAAAAGCAAGCGCCGTTGCCTCGGCAGCTGTGGAGGTCACCGATTTTATCGTAGAGCCCAAGACTATTCCCATCGTCTTCGATTTCATAGGCTTTGCTGAGAGCTCGCATCAAGTGGAGATTCGCGCGCGCGTGGAGGGATATCTCGACAAAATTGCCTATGAAGAGGGGCGCATCGTTAGGCAGGGAGAATTACTTTTTCAGCTCGATCCTCAGCAATATTTGGCAAAAAAAGAGCAGGCGATAGGCGAGTTGGCAAAGCAGCAAGCCCTCTTAGAAAATGCTAAGCTAACGGTAGAGCGTCTCAAGCCACTTTATCAGCAAAAGGCCGCTAGCAAAAAAGATCTAGATAATGCCGTCGCCAACAAGCTGGCCATAGAGGCCTCTGTGCAGTCAGCACAGGCGCAGTTGTTTGAAGCAGATCTCAACCTTGGCTATACTTCGCTTCGCTCTCCCATTGTTGGGATGGCTGACAGATCTAAATATCGCGAAGGGGCTTTAATTACTCCAGGAATCAATGGTTTACTGACAACAGTTTCATCTCTCGATCCCATCTGGGTATATTTTACCGTTTCCGAGAGCGATATTTTGCGCATCAAACAGCAGGGGCTGCTGTTGCCGCAAGAAAGCGCCTATGAGGTCGAACTAATTTTAGGCGATGGTAGTAGCTTCCCTCACAGAGGCACAGTCAATTTTAGCGCCCCCACCTACGATCAGAGCTCTGGGACTATCCTGGTGCGTGCTGTTTTCCCCAACCCCCATGGTGCTGCATACCCCAGCGATTTTTTGCGCCCTGGGGAGTTTGTGAGAGTGAAGGTGTATGGGGTGAGCAAAGAGCGCGGCCTATTTGTTCCTCTACGGGCTCTTTTACAGAAAAAAAATGGTATGTTCGTCTATCTCATCGATAAAGATAATACCATAGTAGCTCAAGATATTGCTACAGGGGAGTGGTATGGCGATTATCAGTTGATCACTAATGGACTGGAGCCGGGAGATCGCATCGTTGTCGATGGCATAAATAAGGTGGTTCCAGGAATGGCCGTGCAGGTAATAAGGCCTTGGCGTCCAGTAAGTAATGCACTATGATATCGAGCTTTTTCATCGAACGCCCTGTCCTCTCCATTGTTATCTCGATATTTCTTTTCCTCGCTGGACTCATCTCTATTTTTCTTTTACCTCTGGAACAGTTTCCCAATATTTTGCCTCCACAAATTGCTGTGCAGACCTCATATGCAGGAGCTAGCGCCCAAGCGGTGGCTGATTCTGTTGCAGCACCCCTTGAGCAGCAGATCAATGGCGTGGAAAATATGATATACATGTATTCCAATAGCTCCGCCACAGGGGATTATAGCCTTAATGTTTTTTTTCAAATTGGCTCCAATATAGAGCAGGCGCTTATCGATGTGCAAAACAGCGCTAATATCGCCTTACCATTGCTCCCCGAGCAGGTGAGAAAAGTTGGCGTGGTAAGTTCCAAACAGACGCCTGCTATTTTACTGGTCGTCGCCATTCACTCTCCCCAGGGCCGTTACGATGAGCTTTTTTTAAGTAACTACGCCACAGTAAATATTGTAGAAGAGCTGCAGCGCCTTCCAGGAGTCAGCAATGTAAAAATTATCAATGATCGCACATATGCCATGAGAATTTGGCTTGACCCTATTCTTTTAGCAAAATATGGCTTATCTACGAGTGAAGTAATCGAGGCCATTCGCGATCAAAATACAGAATACTCTGTAGGACGTTTGGGAGAGCCTCCTAGCAGTGGCCCCATCGAATTGACGCTATCGATGACAAGCATGGGCAGGCTCGCTACTGCTGAAGAGTTCGAAGCGATTATTCTTAAGGCATATTCTAATGGAGCTATTGTTTTTTTGCGCGATGTAGGCCACGTCGAATTGGGCGCAGTAAATTACGATGTGGTAGGCAAAATTAATGGAGAGCCCTCCATCTTAATTGCCATTTTTCAACAGTTTGGCGCCAATGCCCTTCAGGTCGCTGAAGCTATAAAAAAAAAGATGGATCATATCTCTGAGGGCTTTCCCAAAGATATCGCTTATTCAGTGCCCTATGATACGACAAAGTTTGTTCATGCCTCGATTCGCGAGGTGATAAAAACTATCGGAGAGGCAGCTCTTCTCGTCGCCCTTGTCGTATTTATTTTCTTGAACAGTGTGCGCCTCACAATCATCCCCGTCCTGGCGATGGTTATCTCGATCGTTGGCGCCTTTGCGGGCTTGCTTGTCTTAGGTCTTTCCATAAATATGTTAACACTTTTTGGCATGGTCCTTGCCATTGGCATTGTGGTAGACGATGCTATTGTTGTCATAGAAAATGTCGAAAGGACTATGCGCTCAGAGGTATGCACTGTTAAACAGGCGGCTCATAAGGCAATGAAAGAGGTGACGGCACCTATTATCGCCATAGTTTTAGTCCTTTGTGCTGTATTTATTCCGGTAGCCTTCCTCGGTGGCATTACCGGCCAGCTTTACAAACAATTTGCGTTGACAATAGCCATCTCTGTAGCTATCTCCGGTATTGTCGCCCTGACGTTAAGTCCTGCCCTTTGCACTTTGTTATTAAAACAACAGCGGGATAAGCGTCCTTCTGCCTTTGCCCTTTTATTTGAGGGTTTTTTTGCAGCGGTAACATCTATCTATGTAGCTGGATCGCGTTGGCTTATCACCCATCCAAAGATAGGCTTTCTAGCCTTTTTGCTCGTGGGGGCTTCTACCTGTTTGCTTTTTTATTTTGTCCCTACAAGCTTTGTACCCAATGAGGATCAAGGCTATCTCATCGCCATGGTGAATATGCCTGAGGGCTCGAGTATGAGCCGCACCGAAGCTGTCGCTGCAAAGGCGCGGCAGATGGCGCGAGAAAATAGCTCCATCGATCTCTTTGTCGAGTTCGATGGGTATAGCTTCATCGATGGTTTAAACCGCGCCAACCAGGGGACGAATTTTATCACCTTGCAGGATTGGGAGAAGAGAAAGCAGCCTGATGAGCGAGCAGAGGGTGTTTTGCATACACTTTCTAACCAGTTTTCCCGCATTCCTGAGGCGCCCATTTTGCTTTTCAATCCCCCGGCTATTCAGGGGTTAGGAACTGTCGGGGGCTTTGAATTTTGGTTGGAAAATCGCAGTGGAAAAGACTACGCCTACCTCGAGCAGATCACTAGAGAATTTATCGCGAAAGCGCAGCAGCGGCCCCAGCTCTCGTCCCTTATGTCTACTATCAGCACCACAGCTCCTCAGTTGTATCTCGATATAGACCGCTCCAAAGCACGCACTCTTGCCATGCCCCTCAATGAGATATATGGCAGCCTGCAGAGCCTCTTTGGCTCAGCATATGTCAGCGATTTCAACAAATTCGGCAGAGTATATCAGGTGCTTGTTATGGCCGCTGCTCCATGGCGCTCTAAGCCGAGCGATATACAACAAGTCTATGTGAAGTCAAGCCAGGGCAAAATGGTTCCTCTTCAATCCTTTGTCCATGTACGCAATAGTGGGGGGCCCAACCTTGTCAGCCGTTTTAATGGTTTTTCCGCGGCAAAAATCACGGGAAGTGCGGCGCCAGGCTATAGCTCAGGAGAAGCCCTGAAGGCTATGGAACAGGTGGCAAAAGAGCTGCTGCCAGAAGGGATAAGCTATGCTTGGAGTGCAGAGTCCTATCAAGAAAAAGCCAGCGGCGGCTCTTCGGCTACTATGCTGATTGCTGCCCTTGTCATGGTCTTTTTAATTTTGTCTGCTCTTTATGAAAAGTGGAGCCTTCCTTTTGCTATCATCCTCGCCGTTCCCTTTGGCATCTTTGGCGCTTTTCTTACTATATGGCTTGCTGGGATGAGTAATGATATCTACTTTCAAATTGGCCTTGTCACCCTTGTCGCCCTTGCCGCAAAAAATGCCATCTTGCTTGTCGAATTTGCT
>Ga0206859_1103_pt1 | contig 15117 bp, 15 predicted proteins | sample Alteio_BWOrgCont_47_FD_152882 | JGI IMG/M metagenome (GOLD analysis project Ga0206859, IMG submission 152882) | Enriched cells from forest soil in Barre Woods Harvard Forest LTER site, Petersham, Massachusetts, United States -... | ecosystem: Environmental > Terrestrial > Soil > Temperate forest >... | reverse complement strand
GCATATCGTCATTCGCGGTGCATCCCGGTATTGTGCGTACTGAATTTGGCGCAGGAATGGGCGGTTTTGTAAAGATATTGCTTTGGCTTGTTCGTCCGTTCATGATCTCAGCCGAAGAAGGTGCCCAAACAAGCATTTACTTAGCTACAGAACCCGGCATGGAAACCAAAAGCAGCCAGTATTTTGTTAAGAAGAAGCTGGCGAAATCAACCGTACTATCCTGGAATGAGGCGAACAGGAACAAGCTTTGGGATATCAGTAAGAAATTGGCGGGGAAGATAGAAACCAAAAAATAATTAAAAAAACATGTCATCCTGAACTTGTTTCAGGAACCCACAGGACAAATAGCCGCAATAATGGAGAATTTGCAAGTGAGGTGCTGAGGTGCTTATCAGCGGACAGCATGACAGAATCAATAACAACCAATCAATGCGCATCACACTCATCGGTTCAGGCAACGTTGCCACGCATTTAGGTGCGGCTTTCAAAAACGCCGGGCATAAAATTGTGCAGGTATATAGTCAAAATGAGCAACACTCAGCATTGTTAGCTTATCATATTGGTGCAGAGGCAATTACCGATCTTACCCAAATAAATCCGAAAACAGATGTTTTTATTATCGCGGTAGCTGATGATGCCATCGCAGGTATTGCCGAGCAGTTAGCAAAACATAATATCCTGATCGCACATACTTCAGGAGCAACCAGCCTGTATAACCTCACCGCTTTTACCGATAAAGCAGGCGTTTTTTACCCGCTGCAAACTTTCAGCAAAACCAAGGAGGTTGATTTCAGGACTGTGCCTTTATGCATTGAAGGCACTAATCAAGACATCACCCAAACCCTGAAAGAGCTTGCCCAAAGCATTAGCAATAATGTTTACACCATAGATTCAAACCAACGGAAAACGCTTCACCTGGCGGCTGTATTTGCCTGTAACTTCCCTAATTACCTTTATCGCGTAGCGCAGCAGCTTTTGGCCGAACAAAATATGCCTTTCGACCTGTTGCGGCCCTTAATACTGGAAACTGCCGAAAAAGTACAGGAGCATTTCCCTGCCGAAGTACAAACAGGCCCGGCCATTCGAAGAGACCAGCAAACTATACTGAATCACCTGCAAATGCTGAAGAATAAACCCGAGTTGGAGCAGTTGTACCGCCTGTTAAGTCAGGGCATTATCAAAAAGGACTAATCAAATACGGTAGCTAAGTTATTTTACTACTTTTGCCCAAATGAATATTTTTAAGGTTAAGATAAACTTTGAGGAAGCGGGGCACGAAACTATCGAACTGCCTATTGCCGAAGGTGAGTCGGTTTTGGATGTTTGCCTCGAAAATGGCATTGAACTGCAGCATAACTGCGGCGGCGTATGCGGTTGCAGCACCTGCCATATCTACGTGAACAAGGGTATGGACAACGTACAGGAAATATCAGACAAGGAAGAGGACTTTATCGACAGGGCGGTTAACCCGCGTATAAATTCGCGTTTAGGCTGCCAGTGTGTGATCATTGACGGGGATATTGAGGTAACTTTGCCCAATCAGTCGGACTTTATGGGTCATTAACACGATTTCAGGATTTTTAAGATTTAATTAGATTTCTATTCATAATAAACAAATGGCAGACAGTAAATTTGCTTTACCTATACATTGGAATGATCATGAAGATATCGCCATCGAACTTTACGAGAAGTTCGGCGATGATTTTGATGAATCAAAAATATACCGCATCCGTTTTACCGACCTGTTGGAATGGGTATTAACCCTGCCTCACTTTGCCGGTACACGTGAGCAATCCACTGAAGGCCACCTGGAGCAAATACAATCCGCCTGGGTGTACGAGTGGCGGGATAATCAATGAGTTCATAGTTCATAGCAAATCAAAAGCGGTGTAATCAAAAACAATGGAATCATTTCTTACCAAACTTAAAGATATAACCACCTTCATTTTTGATGTGGACGGTGTGCTGACCGATGGCTCTGTATTTGTAACGGAGAATGGCGAGCAGGCCCGTGCTTTTAACATTAAAGATGGCTATGCGATACAATTGGCTGTGAAATGCGGTTACCAGGTTTGTGTAATTTCCGGCAGTCGTTCAAAAAGTGCGGTTTACAGGCTTAACAGTTTGGGTGTTACCGATGTTTATATGGGTACCCACACCAAAGACGAACGTTTTAAAGTTTATCTCGAAGAAAAAATAACCCCTGCCTCCAATGTTTTATACATGGGCGATGATATCCCTGATCTTGCGCCGATGAGACTTGCCGGATTACCCGTTTGCCCCGCTGATGCAGTAGAGGAAATAAAAGCGGTAAGTTTGTACGTGTCGCCGTATCCTGGTGGTAGGGGCTGCGCCCGCGATGTTATCGAAAAAGTGCTGAAAGTACAGGGCAAATGGATGAGCGAACAGGCGTATAGCTGGTGATTTAAGTCAAAAGTATAAAGTCAAAAGTCAAATTTTTTTTGATCTCGTCATGAGTAATCAACTTCCTAAAATTATTCTCGCATCCAAATCACCTCGCCGGCAGGAATTATTAAGGCTGATGGATGTGGATTTCCGCATAGTACTTAAAGATGTGGACGAATCGTATCCTGCACATTTATCCCCACAGGAAGTAGCCGTTTATATCGCCACCAAAAAAGCTGAAGCATTTGATGAAGAGATAGGTGATGAAGTTGTGCTTACTGCTGATACTATTGTAGTTATAGACGGACAAATATTAGGCAAACCGGAAACCCCGGAGCATGCTGTCGAAATGCTGAAAATGTTATCCGGCAAAGTTCACCAGGTAATTACAGGGGTTTGCCTGCTGCATAAGCATAAATACAATAAGTTTTTTGATGTATCCGAGGTATTCTTCCGCAAACTGACGGATGAAGAAATTACCAGCTACGTAAAAAAATACAATCCCCTTGACAAAGCCGGTTCCTACGGCATACAGGAAAGGATCGGATTGATCGGAATCGAGCGTATTAATGGTTCCTATACCAATGTGGTGGGTTTGCCTACCGAGAAGCTATATCAGCAATTGAAAAATTTAGAATAACAAAACTTTGTCATTGCGAGCGTAGCGCGGCAATCTCCTCGCCTGCAGAGTAAATTGGCACAGCTACGAGATTACTTCGTCGTACCTCCTCGTAATGACAGGATTTTGAAATGCAAACTGCCAACCAATAACTGCAAACTGATTTATGTAGTATATCCCAACAGCTTCAGCACCTGCTTGCTATTCTGTTCCTCGCCAAAAACCTCGAAATTAAATGTTTCATCCCTGTTTCTGCGGATGATCACATGCTTCGGCGATGGCAGCAGGCAGTGGTGAATACCGCCATAACCACTTAAAACTTCCTGGTAAGCACCGGTATTAAAAAAGCCTACATATTGCACCTTACGCGTCTTAGGCATAAATACGCTGTTCATATGCGCTTCCTGGTTGTAATAATCCTGGCCATCGCAGGTAATACCGCCCATATTTACACGCTCGTATTCGCTATCCCAGTTATTAATAGGTAACAGGATATATTTTTGGTTCAGCGCCCAAACATCAGGTAGGTTGGTGATAAATGAACCATCCAGCATCAGCCATCTTTCACGGTCGTTTTGTTGCTTTCGGCCCAAAACTTTGTACAGGATGCCCGATGCTTCGGCAACGGTATATTTACCAAATTCAGTGATGATATCAGGTTCAAGCGTATCATTATCGGCACAAATTTCCTTTATCCGGCTCACTATCTCGTTGATCATGTACTCATAATCAAAATCAAAAACAAGGGAGTCTTTAAAAGGCATACCACCGCCAATATCTAAAGTATCCAAATGCGGATTCACTTTTTTGAACTTGCAATACAAAGTCACATACTTTTCCAGCTCGTTCCAGTAATATGGAGTATCAGATATACCCGAGTTGATAAAGAAATGCAATAGCTTAACCTGGAAATTCGGATTATCTTCTATCTTATTATGCCAAAAATCGATGATATCTTCCATACGCACCCCTAAACGTGAGGTATAGAATTGCGAATCCGGTTGCTCTTCCGCTGCTATACGGATACCTAAATTACAAGGGCTATCCAGCTCTATTTCGTCGTCGTAAAGATTAAATTCTTCCTTATTATCCAATACCGGGATGATGTTTTTAAAACCATCATGCAGCATATCGATAATGTAGGTTTTGTATTGGAAGGTCTTGAAACCGTTACAGATCACGGTCACATCTTTGTTCAGCGAGCCCTTTTTCTCCAGCGCATCTATCATCGGCATATCAAACGCGGATGATGTTTCCAGGTGGATCTCATTTTTCAGCGCTTCCTCAACAATATGCTTAAAGTGTGAACTTTTAGTGCAATAGCAATATTTGTAGCTGCCGCGATAGTTGTTTTTAATGATCGCCTGTTGAAACAGCAATTTTGCCTGCTGTATCTTTTTGGAGATCATGGGAATATAGGTGAAACGCAGGGGCGTGCCATACGTCTCTATCATTTCCATTAAATTCAGGTCGTGAAAATATAATTCATCATCAATAACCTCAAATCCATCCTGAGGGAAACCTACGCTTAGGTCAAGAAACTCCTGGTAACTTTGCATTCTTTAAAATTTGGGGCAAATGTAATTTTTAAACATAACAAATGCTGTATGGTTGATGTAAATTTTTGTTTATGGCCTGATATTCATGTTTTACCGATTTAACATGGTGTTTCACCGGATTAGGGTTGTCCTTTTTTTATATGGCGGTTAGTTTTGGAGCATAAAATTAACAGCATGAAAACTAAAACTATATTGATATCCGGAGCCAGCGTTGCAGGCCCGGCATTGGCTTTTTGGCTGAGCAGGTACGGATTTAAACCAACAATTATTGAACGGGCGCCGGAGATAAGGCAGGGCGGCTATGCAATAGATTTCCGGGGTGTGGCCATGGCGGTGCTGGAAAAAATGGATATAGTAAAAGAAATTAAGAAGCATGAAACAAGAGCAGGAAAGATCACTATTGTAGATAAAAATAACAAGAAACTTGCCACCATGCCTGATGGCTTTACCAGCGGTGAACTTGAAATTTTAAGAGGCGATTTGGCAAATGTATTTTACGAAGCAACAAAGCAAAATACAGAATATATATTTGACAATAGTATCACCGGTATTCAGCAAAGTGCCGGTGGCGTTGACGTGGCATTTAGCAATGGCGAGCCGCGTAAATTCGACCTTGTTATTGGTGCTGACGGCCTGCACTCGAATGTGAGAACACTTGCTTTTGGTGACGAAAAGCAATTTCATCATCATTTGGGAATTTATTTTGCTGTGTTTACAACACCTAACTTTATGGATATTAAAGACATGGCGGGGCTTTATTACGGCACTTTAGGTAAGCGGGCAGGTATGTTTAGCATACGTAAAGATACCAAAGCACAGGCCAGCTTTTATTTTGCATCGCCCAAAATCGATTACAATTATCGTGATATCAACATGCAAAAACGCCTCATCCATGAAAAGTTTGCAGGTGAACAATGGCAAATACCTCAAATGCTTAAACAAATGGATGATGCAACAGATTTCTATTTTGATTCGATAAGCCAAATCCGGATGGACAGATGGTCAAATGGCCGTGTTGCATTATTGGGCGATGCAGGGTATTGTGCCTCGCCTATGTCGGGTATGGGCACCAGCATGGCCGTAACAGGGGCTTATATCCTCGCCGGTGAGCTTAAAGAGGCCGATGGGGACTATTCCTTAGCTTTTGCACGGTACGAAGAAAAAATGAGACCATTTGTAACCGCCGCCCAAAAAATGGCAGAAGGTGCTGAATGGTTTGTGCCTGAAACAAGATTTAAGTTATGGATGAGCCGACAAATATGGAAAATACTGCCGTATACGCCCTGGAAAAATATGATGATAGAAATGCCTGCGAAAGTTGCTAATTCTATAAAACTAAAAGATTATAGCTTTGAAAAAATATCAGAAATGTCGTATGATCTAAGTTGAAGCCGGATTTTTGAAAAAGGTAAAAAAAACTGTCACTTGGGTGATAACAAAGAATATCAAGAACTCGTTTAGTTCTTTTAAGATATTTGCGGTAAATGCACCTCCGCCATCATGCACCTTGCGCTGCCACCGCCGTTATTTTCAATAGTGTGTATATCGGCATACACCAGGTTACCGTATTTTTCAAGAGTTGATATTTGATCGCCAATCAATGCATTGTATGCGCTTTCCGACATCACGATCAGCGTCTCATTCAGATGGTTTTTTACCTCCAGCATATTGCCCGCGAAATGGTTCATCTGCTCAAAGCTGATATCGATAATTTCTTTATGATGATTGCTAAGCGATTCTTTAACTGCCAGTTTTTCACGGGGATTAGGAATGCTATCTAAACATATCACCGCGAATTTACTGCCTACGCACATCAGCACGTTGGTATGGTATATGGCTTTGCCATGCTCATCGGCGGCATCAAAGCAAACTGAAGTATAACCGCTTTGCTCACAAAATACATCCAATACCTCTTTATCGGTGCGTGGCGACAGGCAGGCATAAGCAACTTTATTCGCTCTATCTAATACCATGCTGCCGGTACCTTCCAAGAATTTGTCCTGCTCCTCATAACGACTCAGATCAACAATATGATGAACTTTGAAATTATCCTCCAGGTCGGCAATAATATCTTCCCTGCGTTCCAGTCTGCGGTTCTCGGCCTGCATAGGGTACAGGAATATGTTACCATCTTCATGAAATGATACCCAGTTGTTCGGGAAGATGGAATCAGGTGTATAAGGCTGCGGATTGTCATCAACCACGGTAACATCCACGCCATTTTTTCTTAAGATGCTTACAAAACCATTAAACTCGGATAATGCCTTGTCCTGTACTTCCTGCTGGTTTTTATCTTTGTTTTGGAAGGCATTACTTTCCGCGGTTTCCTCATTATAGCCGAAGTTCACCGGGCGTATCATTAATAGGTGGGATGTGGATTGCATTTTGTCTGAACCTTGATTTATAGGATTAAAAGATTAACCTGATTTCAAAAAACTTTATTAAATGGTGTGGAGTAAATTCATTTTTAACTTAAATATCGATCATGGAAACCTAAAATCTCATAAATCATGGTTCAGACAACTTTATCTCTCAAAACCGGCATACTCATACAATGAAAACCACCGCGTGCCCTCGATAGTTCTGCCGACGGCATCAAAATAAGCGTATCTTTCATTTTCTGCGGATCGATCTCGTTCTTTTCAAATTTCTCTATCAGTTCACCAACTTTAACTACTGCAAACCCATTTTGTTTAAATGCTTCCACGGTTTTGTCGTTGCGGTCATATCCTACAACCACGCCTTCGCGAACGGCTAACAAATTGCACGAATCGGTCCATTGTTCACGCGCATCATAAGGGAACTGGTTATTACCCGAGTATATGAATTTAGTTTTTTCCTTGCTTTCCAGGTCCTTCTCGCTGATATTAGTTAGTAAGTCCTCTATACATTCAAACTTCTTGGGTTTTTTGCCTTTCCTGAACTGTATGATTTCCGTCCTATCCTTCGATTTTTTATCCGCGAACCAGGCGATAGGTTCCTTTTCGTCTACCGGGCTTTCGCCGCTGGCTAATGAACCCAGCAATACCCACACATTACGTTTCACCTGTGTAAAAACGGTATCAATGTGCATATAATCACGCTTATGCGGTATTTTCACAATCGTCACTTTTTCCACTACGTCATTGTCAAAAAGCAATTTAATGGCTTCATTTGCGCCGCTGGCCGAAGTGCGTTCACTGCAACCTATTACTAAATGCTGTGGACTAACCATCATCACATCGCCGCCCTCAAGCGTGGTGCGCTCGCTGTCATCTTCGCCCGGGCGAAGGAAATGCTGCATGCTTTCAGGTATCTCCAGTACATTGTTCTTGTATTTCGCGAATAAAGGGTGATTGAAAAAGATATACCGCATCAATAAAGTTTCCCGTGTACGGGCCTTTTTAGCAGGGCGGTTTAGCAGCATGAAATTATTTATCGCGATCCCGATATCCCGCGAAAATATCAAATTAGGAATAGGGGCGAAGATCATTTTATGCTTATCCAGCGATCCCGATATCAATATTTTAGCAAGCTCGATAGCGTTCGTTTTTATGAGTTGTTCCTGCAAACGGTAGTCGCAGCTTTCAATGGCACAAACCGAGGCCACCAGTTTTTCGCGAATGCCCGCATCCAGTAATATATCGGCTAATAAGGTCTGTATCTCCACCACCTTGCTCGAAGCATGGAAAGCCTTGTCATCAGGTTTAAAAAATGCCCGTTTGCTCTTCGGGTCATCGATCTTATGCAGTTTCCCCTTTATCTTATCGGGGTCGAGAAAATACATCAGCAGCTTTACATAAAAATCGTATTCATTGGTGCGTACGGTGTCCAGGTGAACAATGTCCTCAAACAGCCAATCTTGTGCTTTTGAGGGCACAACTTTACCCAAACCACTGTCCGGACTATGGATCAACAACGCACGCAGGGTGCCAATTTCCGAAGTGACATCAATTTTAAAATCGTCGTTTTTTATCAGCATAAAGGTTATAACAGAGAACAAATCTATTGTTTTTAGTCCAAACTTAGAAGCTCCGGAAGGGCTAAGCGATGGCTGAAATTCAAAAAGCGGGTTTAAATAATTTAAACCCACTTTTTAAATGTTTATATTTTTTACTACATGCTTTGACCAGCGATTTATGAGGCAATTATATTAATTTTGCAGGATGAATTTTATTATTGAGGCCGCTGTTAAAGCTGTTAAGCACTTGTACCAAACCGATATTCCAGCTGAAAGTATTGCACTACAGGAAACCCGCAAAGAATTTGAGGGCCAGGTGACCATAGTTACATTCCCGTTCACTAAATTCTCCCGCAAATCACCCGAGCAAACCGGGACAGATATCGGCGAATACCTGCTTGGAAATCTTGTGGAGATATCCGGGTTTAACGTGATCAAAGGTTTCCTTAATATTTCACTGACCGACGACTTTTGGATAAACCGGTTGTACGATGAAATATTACCCGAAGATTTTGCAGTCTCAAAACCCAATGGCAAAAAAATACTGGTAGAATATTCATCTCCCAACACCAACAAGCCCTTGCATTTGGGCCATGTACGTAATAATTTGCTGGGTTATTCTGTAGCCAGGATATTATCCGCAGCAGGTTACGGGGTGATAAAAGCTAATTTGGTTAACGATAGGGGCATCCACATCTGTAAATCTATGTTGGCCTGGCAATTATTTGGCAATGGCGAAACCCCGGCATCCACCGGAATTAAGGGTGACCATTTGGTAGGTAAATACTATGTGATCTTCGATAAAGAATACAAAAAAGAGATAGAATTTCTTAGATCAGAGGGTCAAACCGAAGAAGATGCTAAAAAGAACGCCCCATTGATAAAAAGCGCGCAGGAAATGCTGCTAAAATGGGAAGCCGGTGATGAGGAAGTGATCGACCTTTGGAAAACCATGAATGCCTGGGTTTATGACGGTTTCGGGAAAACCTATAAGGCGTTAGGTGTTGATTTTGATAAATTTTATTATGAATCGGATACCTATTTGTTAGGGAAGGATATTGTTGAGGAGGGATTAGAAAAGGGCGTATTTTTTGCAAAACCCGATGGCTCAGTTTGGATAGATTTGACCGCCGAAGGTTTGGATGAAAAACTCGTTCGCCGTTCTGATGGCACCTCGGTTTATATGACCCAGGATATCGGTACCGCGCAGTTAAAATACAATGATTTCCATATGGATGAATCTATTTATGTGGTGGGCAACGAACAGGATTATCACTTTAAGGTACTGTTCCTCATATTGAAAAAGTTAGGTAAAACCTGGGCAAAAGGATTATACCACCTGTCGTATGGCATGGTCGACCTTCCATCAGGTAAAATGAAATCGCGTGAGGGTACGGTGGTTGATGCAGATGATCTGATCGTAGAAATGGAGCAAACCGCTAAAGAGCAAACGGAGGCTTTAGGCAAGGTAAATGACTCTACCGAAGAGGAATTATTGCAGCTATATCACACCATAGGCATGGGCGCATTAAAATATTTCCTGTTAAAGGTCGATCCTAAAAAACGTTTATTATTCGATCCTAACGAATCGGTGGATTTCCAGGGGAATACCGGGCCTTTCATTCAATATACACATGCGCGTATCAAATCAGTTTTAAGCAGGGCAGGGTTGGATTTCTCTGAAAGGACAACCATCACCGAAATATCACCCGAAGAGCGCGACCTAATATTGGCTTTAGCCCAATACCCTACAATAATAAGCGACGCGGCAAAAAACTTTAGCCCTGCCGTTATCGCCAATTATATCTACGAACTGGCGAAGATATATAACAAGTTTTACCACGAAAAGTCGATTCTCCAGGCGGAAAATGAAATAGTTAAAATATTCCGTTTGCAACTTTCATCAGCCACCGCCAAAGTCATAAGTAATGGGATGGGTTTGCTGGGAATTGATGTGCCGGAAAGAATGTAGAAAATGTGCGGATATGCAAATGTGCAGATGTGAAATGCGGAAGATTTTCATTCGTATATCTTTTCATTTGCACATTTGCACATCCGCACATTAAACGGCTTACCTCCAATGGCCTCTGTGCCACTTGTAGCCATGAGGGCCATGATACCAGCCGCCGGCAACATAAGCCCTGCCTGCGCGCGGCCTTGCCCAATAACCACGGGTATATACATACCGGCCGCCGCTCCAGCCCCATTCTCCGCCTATCCATACAGCGCCTTCATATGGCGGTGCGGGGCGTACGTAAACAGGCTCAACAGGTTGGTCGGTCACATAATAACTGCCTGCGCATGACGATGCAAATAATGTACCGGCCAGTGCCGCCATCATTCCAATTTTTGCTAATGCTCTCATAATTGATATTGTTTTGGGTATTAAATAATAAGTATATGGACAAATAATATAGAAAAAAGTTTAAATTATTTACTGAACTTCTCCGCTACCACCAACTCCTTACTGCCCGCCGTGTACTTATAAAAACCGCCGCCTGATTTTATCCCAAGGTGCCCCGCAGTAACCATATTCACCAATAACGGGCATGGTGCATACTTAGGATTGCCAAAACCGGTATGTAAAACATTCAATATCGCCAGGCAAACATCCAACCCAATAAAATCAGCCAATTGCAGCGGCCCCATCAGGTGGGCCATACCCAATTTCATTACGGTATCTATCTCGTAAACACCGGCTACACCTTCATATAAAGTGTATATAGCCTCGTTTATCATCGGCATTAAAATGCGGTTGGCCACAAAGCCCGGATAGTCGTTTACCTCAACCGGAACCTTTTCCAGTTTTACCGATAGCTCCATTATTTTTTTGGTAACCTCGTCCGTAGTGGCATAACCCCTGATCACCTCAATTAGCTTCATCAATGGCACCGGGTTCATAAAGTGCATACCTATTACATTTCCCGGGTTTTTAGTTACCGATGCTATCTGTGTTATAGAGATAGATGATGTATTTGAAGCTAAAATTACTTCATCCGCACATAATGTGCTTAACTGTTTAAAAAGATTAAGCTTTATCTCGCGGTTCTCGGTAGCCGCTTCAATAACCAGGTAGGCATTGGATACAGCTGTTTTAAGATTGGTATAGGTTTTTATATTTCCGAGCGTATTATTCTTTCCCTGCTCATCAATAATGCCTTTTTTTACCTGCCTGTCGAGGTTATTGGTGATGGTTTGTATGGCACGCTTAAGGGCATCCTCGTTGATATCCACCAGCGATACATTAAATCCATATTGCGCGAAACAATGCGCTATACCATTGCCCATGGTCCCCGAGCCTATAACTGTAATATTTTTCATAAAATATAATTTACATAATGCTTAACCGCGCGTCATTGCGAGGTACGAAGCAATCTCTGAATTTTCAGATTTTGAAATAATTAGTCAGCACAAACATATAAAACTAAAGGGTAATGTATGAGCCTGCTTCAATAATACTTGCTTTATTCAATGCTTCAAACTCTGGTAATCTCCCCAAAAGTTTCAATCCCGTATATTGTAAAATATATTGTTCCGAATCCAAATCCGTTTTACCATTAAATATTATTCCGGCAATATCAATATGGTATTTTTTAAATATTTCTGCGGATAATAAAGTATGATTAATACTACCCAGGTAATTTTGCGACACCAGTATCACACTCACATTTAGTTGCTTTATCAGGTCGATCATCAGGAAATGATCATTGAGCGGCACCATTAATCCCCCGGCCCCTTCAATTATTAATTTATTTTCTGTTTTAGGCAGCGTGAATTTGGCTTCATCTATACTTATGCCATCAATCGCAGCTGATTTATGTGGGGAATAAGGTTGGGTGAGCCGGTAAGTTTCCCGATGAAAAATGGTTTTATCATTTGATATCAGGCTTTTCACTTTTAACGTATCGCTGTCCTCCAGGTCGCCTGATTGTACGGGTTTCCAATAATCGGCCTTCAACTTCTCAGTCAAAACCGCAGAAACAATGGTTTTACCTATTCCTGTCCCAATCCCGGTTATAAATAAGCGTTTAACGGGCATATTTTAGATTATTTAAGGTATCTATCAGTAAATTCATCTCTGCCGGTGTATTGAATGCGTGCAGACATATCCGCAATCTTTCTTCGCCAACGGATACGGTCGGGCTCAATATGGCCCTCACATCCAGTCCGACTTTTTGTACCTGCTCCGCAACAGTACGGGCATTATGGTTACCATAAACCGGCAGGCATTGTATGGCGCTTAAGCTTGGGATCATCGGTTGAATAGGGGACTTTACATTTTGATTAAACCTATCAATATTATTTTTTAATACCGATATCAACCCATCTGCCTCATCCAACATTTCATAAGCCATTTTTACGGAAACGATCTGGTGAACGGAGGCCGCCGTAGTATAAATAAATGATCTTGCGAAATTGATAAGGTAATTTCTAAGATCATTACTGCCCAAAACTATAGCACCATGGCAACCTAAAGCCTTTCCGAAAGTTACTACCCGCGCAAAAACACGGTCTTCCAACCCCAATTCACTGATCATCCCTTTTTTGTACAGACCGACGGCATGTGCCTCATCTACGATCAAAGCGGCACCATAACTATCAGCTAAATTCAAGATATCCTGTATCGGCGGCGTATCCCCATCCATGGAATAGATGCTCTCGATCACTACATAGCAATTGCCATTGGCCTGTTTCAGCTTTGCATCCAGACTTTCGATATCATTATGTTTAAAGGTGTACCTATTGGCATAACTCAGCCGCGCGCCGTCAATAATGGAAGCATGGATCAGTTCATCACATATAATGGTGTCGCCACGCTGCGGCAGGCTCGAGAATAGACCAACATTCGCGTCATACCCCGAGTTAAAGATTAGCCCGGCCTCCGCATTATGGAATTTGGCGATTTGCTGTTCAAGCTCCTCGGTATAAGTTAAATTACCGGACAATAAACGCGAGCCGGTTGAACCATTCAAATAATGCGACAGGCTGTTTACTTCCTTGTCGATCTTATCTTTTAATTCAATTGAACGCGCGAAGCCCAAATAATCATTGGAAGAAAAATCAGCAAGCGTACTTTCAGGTTTAAGCGTACGGTACAAGTCCAGCGACTTTCGTTCCGCCAGTTTATCGGCTATATATTTCCCCGGTGAACTCAATTCAAATTAAATTTCCGCTAAAATAAAGAAAGCGCCCCGATATTTACCGGGACGCTTTCTTTATTAAAATTAAATTTATTTTTGCTTAAGGGGTAGCTTAATTGCCACCACCACCGCCATTGTTACGCATTTTAGCACGCATATTAGCCTGCATTTGCTGATACTTAGCTTTTTGGGTATCGTTTAAAATAGCTGTTATTTTTTGATTTGTCGACATCATGATCGGGCGCATTGCGGTTCTGTCGCCACCGGCGTTCCTTACACTATCCATTTGTGTTTGTGAAGTTTTCAATACGGCCAACACCTGTGTTTGCTGGGCGCTGGTTAAATTCAGGCTATCTGTCATCATTTTTGTCCTGTCCTCGGGGCTCATTCTCATGCCCTGTGCATGGCTTACTGTTGCTATTCCAATAACTAAACAGCACATTAACAAAATTTTTTTCATCATTTGGTTTTTTTAGTTTTCAATAAATAATGGTAATAGGATAAAGGTAGGGTGTTATAGTTTAATAACAACCATGTAACTTATTTGTTGCGGGGGGCGGATACATTTATTGATTTACTGAATTATTGAATTATTGATTTGGGTTTTTACTTCAATCAATAATTCAATAAATCAATAATTCAGTCAATTTGTGCTCTTAAGATTCGCTATCGAGCGTTGCATTTGCGTCATCATACTGGTTAGGCTTTCCATGGTTGGCTCGGGAGTTGGGATCGGCATGTGTGTTGATATGTATGCTTTGGCTTTCCATATCTCCAACACATCTTCAGCATTTATTTCATAAGGCTCATATACCGGGTTATCAGACACCAGCTTCAGTTTTTTGTTCTCTTTATATTTACCGCCGATGCGTTTATAAACCACGCCATCGCTTTTTGAAACTACCACATAAGTTTCGCCGCCTTTAACATCGGTCCAGTTTTCTACATACTCGCCTATAATAACCGTACCCGATACCAGCGGAAGCATGGAATCGCCTTTGATCTCAAAACCGCGATAGGTGCCCTGTTTAAACATAGGCAGGTATAATTTAGGCAATTGCGCCACGTATTCCGTATCGGCATAACCGTTTAAATAACCGGCGCTGGCTTTTAAAGGTACCATTTCTATATTCTCGTTATCTTCCTTATCAACCGTAATGCTCAAAATGCGCAAATTACCTTTAGGGGCAGGGGATACCCATTTCTCATTTATCGTTTCTTTAATAAAATCATCCACACTTACCTCGAAGAAAGATGCTATTACTTTTAGTAATTCGTACTTCGGTTCGGCCCTTTCCTCTTCGTAGGCACCTACTAATGAACGTTTGATACCTACCTGGTCAGCAAATTGTTGCTGTGTTAATCCCTTCTTTTTGCGAAGAAATTTAATATTTGATGAAATAATTGACATAAAATTTGGAATTGCTAAATTTATTAGTAATTTTATGCTCA
>Ga0206859_1102_pt1 | contig 15156 bp, 14 predicted proteins | sample Alteio_BWOrgCont_47_FD_152882 | JGI IMG/M metagenome (GOLD analysis project Ga0206859, IMG submission 152882) | Enriched cells from forest soil in Barre Woods Harvard Forest LTER site, Petersham, Massachusetts, United States -... | ecosystem: Environmental > Terrestrial > Soil > Temperate forest >... | reverse complement strand
TTTAACATCGCAGCTGTATGCACAATCCCCTATAATTGTAAACAATGGTGTAATGACACCACCTGTAACCTTTGCGGGCAATTGCACTTATAATTGGAAAAACAGCAATCCGTCTATAGGCTTGCCTCCAAGTGGTACGGGAAATATAGCCTCATTTAAAGCAATAAACACCGGCACCAGCGCGGTTACGGCTATTATTACGGCTACACCGCAACCTAACGGATTTGCTTACATATCTAACAATACCGATGGGACAGTTTCAGTTATTGACTTGGCAACTAATAAAGTTGTTGGTAATCCAATTACTGTAGGCAATGGCCCTGAATATATTGCTATAAGCCCCGACGGAACCAGGGTATATGTTGAGGATATCGGTGATAGTAATCCAAGCGATGTTAGCGTAATTGATGCCACTACCAATACAACTATAACCAGGATTCCAATCGTGAATGAACCTTCTTTTGGTTTAGCCGTAAGCCCCGATGGCAGTAAATTGTATATTGGATGCATAGGTTCAGGAACTAATAATGGTAGTGTGACAATGGTCAGTACTACTACTTTTACCAAATTAGTAAGTTTAAGTTTTACCTATCCTGTTTTCGGCATTACTTTAAGCCCGGACGGCAGCCTGCTTTATGCAGCAAATTCTTCTGCAAATAATGTCGCGATAGTTAATACGAAGTCGTTTACAGTTGTTGGGAATATTCCTCTTGCATATAGCGCTAACGAAATGGTGATAAGCCCTAACGGTAACACGTTATTTGTTTGTAATATACTGTCGAATAAAGTATCAATAATTAATACTACTACCAATAGTGTATCAACCGCTATACCGGTAGGCGCATCTCCTTTAGGTATCGCCATCAGCCCTGATGGAAGCCGGGTATATGTTGCAAATTCCGGGTCAAACAATGTATCTGTAATAGATGGGCTTCGTGAAACTTTCATAGCAAATATCCCGGTAGGAATACGCCCCACGGGCGTTTCTGTAACCCCGGATGGTAAATACCTGTATGTGGTAGATGAATCCTCAAATAATGTATTAGTCATCAATACTGCAAATTATCAAACAGTAACACCTATTACCGTAGGTGTTAATCCTGATGCTATTGGAAATTTTATTGCAGGTGATATAGGCTGCTCGCCGACCACCTTCACCATCACCGTAAACCCATCATCCCTAACCCCCACCATTACCTATACACCCCCAACCGGCACCATCTCCGCCTGCAAAGGAACCCCGTCAGCCGACCCGAATATTCAGCAGTTTAACGCTTCAGGCACTAATTTAACAGGGGATATTACGGTAACCGCACCTACTGGATTTGAAGTATCGCGTGATATTGACGGCCCGTACAGCAGTACTTTAACGCTTACGGAAACACTCGGCAGCGTGGGCAGCAGCCTCATCTATGTAAGATCGGGGGCAACTGCGCCGGTTGGGACTATTTCGAATGAAAATGTTACTTTAACTTCACCGGGCGCAAGTCAATCCGTTCCATTAAGCGGCATTATATATGCTATACCTTCGGCAAATACGCCGGGGTCACAAACCAAAATTAACGGCCAGGCAACTGATCCTGTTGTTTTTACAGGCAATGCCGATATTTATACCTGGGTAAACAATAACACCAGCATTGGGCTGGCCGCCAACGGTACAGGCGATATTGCTTCATTTACTGCTATAAACAATACCGGCAGCCCTATTATAGCTACAATAACGGTAACCCCGGTAAATGGCGCCGACTGCGGCGGATCGCCCGATGAATTTTATATCACCGTAGACCCTACGCCGCCCGTGTTAACTGTAACAGGCAAGCTTACTCCATTGACAACGGTTTACGGAACGCCCTCGCCCGCCGAAAGCTTTACAGTATCGTGTTCTGCTGTCGGTTCAGCAATTTTGGTGACCCCTCCCGAAGGTTTTGAGGTCAGCAGCGATGGCACCACCTTTAGTAGTACGGTTACCATAACCGCAAAAGGAAGTAGTTCTCCGTCCCCGGTATATATCCGGCTGGCATCGTCTACCCCGGTCGGGAATAATTACGGCGGCAATATAGTTGTAACTACTGCTAATACAAGCGATCAGCAAATTGCAATGCCGGTAAGTACGGTAACCCCTGCCCCGTTAACCATCACCGCTGATAATAAAACCAAACCTGTAGGCGCTGTTAACCCCCCGTTAACGGTAACTTATAATGGTTTTGTAAATAACGACGGGGCGGCACAACTAAGCACACTCCCTGTGTTAAGTACTACTGCAACCATCTCGTCGGCAGTGGGGCAATACACTATCACCGTATCCGGTGCGGCTTCGCCTGAATATAACATTAATTATCTGCAGGGCATACTCACGGTAACGCCATCCTTATCATTACAGGATATCCCCAATACATTCACCCCAAATAGTGATGGCCGCAATGATACCTGGGTCATCAACGGTTTGCAATATTATCCCATAGCAACGGTAAATATCTTCAACCGCTGGGGACAGAAATTATATTATTCAATAGGATACCCGGTTCCATGGGATGGGACTTATCACGGCAAAGCCCTGCCAACAGGTGCCTATTATTATATTATTGACTTGAAAAACGGCCAGCCATTGATTGCAGGCTTTGTGGAGATCATAAGATAGGTTCTATCTACTTCCCAAATGCCCAGTACAAAAACTTGGGCATGGCTTTGGCCCATGTATCAGGGTTATGTCCACCGCCTACCATTTCCACATAGCGGATATCCTCCGGGCGTTTATAGCCTTTTTTTTCCAGCTCTTTTACCATATCGATGGTGTCGTCAATGGAATCTATAATGCCATTCTTATTACGGTCGGCAATCTCATCTTTGGTGCCGGTTTGCAGCCAGAATTTGAGGTCGGGTTTAGCAGCCGTTTCCCTGATCATGGTATGGGCAATACGGTCAGCATCGGTATAACCTTTCCCTAACTCTTTGCTCCTCCACCAAAATGATCCTGAAAACACACCGGCTTTGCTGAATACTTGCGGATTGTTCCAGGCAATATCCAGTGCGGATAATCCGCCTAACGAAAATCCGGCGTAAGCAACAGTTTCAAACTCTTGTGATGGGAATAACTCAGCGATGGCTGGCATTAATTCTTCAATGATAAACTGCGAATACAACCCTGCTTTTGCGCCACGCTTTTTAAAATCGGGACGGCCTGCAACACCATATTCCTGCAAACGTTCCTTCCCGGCATGTATGCCGATAACAACAAGCGGTTTTATTCTGTTGGAATTATGCAGGTCGTACAGCGTTTGTTTCAAGCCGAGCGCCTCAGCTTCCTGGCCATCGTTCAACAGCAGTAAATTTAGCGGTTGCAGGGCACCCGGTTCATCCGGTATAAATAGGGTACAGATTACCTCACGTTCAAGCAGCGCGGAGTTTATTATTAATTCGTTCTCAGTTATCGTCATTTCAGTCGCAGTCCAAACCCCGTACATCTTTTCGTGTAATTAATTAAGGCCGCAAAAATAGTTTATCTTTTGTTATAAAAACCAATTATGCCCGGGCTTCTGCAGCATCCAGCTCGCGCATAAACTTTTTACGGTAATTGAGCGGGCTGAGGTGCATTTTATTTTTAAATGTTTTAAAAAAGTGCGATACATCGCCAAAGCCGCTGTCGAACGCTATTTCAGCTATGGATCTGTCGGTTTGTACCAATTGCTGGGTAGCATAATTCATGCGATATTCAATAATGGTTTCTATAAAGGTTTTGCGGGTTATCTTTTTAAAATATTTGCAAAAGGCATTCGGGGTCATGTTGGCAACACCGGCGGCCTCATCCAGTGAAACCTGCCCCCTGAAATTATCAACCAGGTAAGCGAAAATAGGGTTTATGCGTTCCTGCTCGGCAGGTGTGCGTTCTGCTATGCTCTGGCTTTGGTCCAGCAATGTATATTCGTCTGACAGTGACAGTTGCTGCAAAATATTCAGCAGGCCAAGCATCCTGTTAAAATTCCCTTCATCATTAATAAGCGAATTAAGGCTTTTATTTACCGCGTTTTGTGTATGCCCTTTAAAGCGGATCCCGCTTCCGGCCCTTTTAAATAATTTTCTGATTTCTTTTAACTCAGGCTTATCAAAGAAATCCGGCCCTAAAAAATCAGCGGTAAACTGTATAACTATTGCGCCTGCTTCCTGTTCGCTTGCCGGTTCCAGTTTCCAGCAATGGGGCAGGTTGGGGCCAATGAGTACCAGGTCGCCGGCAACAAAATCTTCCATGTGGCTGCCCATGTACCGTTTACCGGTGCCTTTTGTAATACAGGTTAACTCATATTCAGGATGAAAATGATAAGGGCTGTCATAGGCCCATTCATCAAACTTACGTGCCAGGAAAGACTGGCGGTTGCTGGTGTGCAGCGCTTCAAACGACGCCTTAATCATTGGTTATTTTACTAATACTTTCGAAGTTATAAAATAAAATGGATAAAATAGCCCATAATTATTGCATTTTCTACATTTTTTTCGTCCGAATATCTATCTTACTTTGTTTATATAATCTATATTATGACAACCACCACTGAAAAACTGCCTTCCTTAGATAATTTTAAAACACTTCCTGCTGAAAATATTGCGGAATTCAGGCAAAAGGGACATACCCTTGTTGAAGGGATTTTATCTCCCGGAGAAATTGCTGCTTATCGCCCCGTAATAGTTGGAGCGGCCGAAAGATATAATACTGAAAAACGCAAATTACAGGACAGGGATACCTATGGCAAAGCATTTTTGCAGATCATGAACCTTTGGCAGGTTGACGCGGATGCCAGGAAATTTGTATTGGCTAAACGCATGGCTAAAATTGCTGCAGACCTGATGGGGGTTGAAAATGTGCGTTTGTACCACGACCAAGCCCTGTTTAAAGAAGCAGGCGGTGGCCCTACCCCATGGCACCAGGACCAATATTACTGGCCGATAGACACCAATAATACGGTAACCATGTGGATGCCTTTAGTGGATATTGATGTGGATATGGGCATGCTTACCTTCGCTTCAGGTTCTTATACCAATGGCGCGATATTTAACCACGAAATATCTGATGAATCGGAAACTGCTTTTGATGAATATGTTAAGGAACAAAACTTCCCGATAAGCAGGGCTAAAACTATGAGAGCCGGTGACGCCACCTGGCACCGCGGGTTTACCATACACAACGCGCCGGGCAATAATTCCGATAAATTGCGCGAGGTGATGACCATTATTTATATGGCCGATGGCGCGCGCATTACCCCTTACGCCAACAACTGGCAAAAAAGCGATCACAGTAAATGGCTGATGGATAAACCCATAGGTGAACTTATAGATTCAGAATTGAACCCGAGGTTATTATAGTCTAATAATATTTTGTCATTGCGAGGAGGTACGACGAAGCAATCTCGTAGCCCTGCTTATTCGCAAGCAATGGCGACGAGATTGCCGCACCGCTTATCAGCGGTTCGCAATGACAAAAGGAATTATTACACCCCGCTAAACACCGAAAATCCGCCATCCACATTAATATTAGTGCCGGTAACAAAGCCCGAGGCATCGCTCAGCAAGTAGATCAGCGCGCCTAAAAGTTCCGAAGGATGCCCATAGCGTTTATATGGTGTATTCTTTAATACCAGGTTACCGCGTTCGGTATAGCTGCCATCGCGGTTGGTAAGCAAAGTCCGGTTCTGTTCGGTGAGGAAAAACCCCGGCGCAATGGAGTTCATCCTGATCTTATCCCCATACCGGTTAGCCAATTCCACGGCGAACCATTTGGTATAGCTATCCACAGCGGTTTTGCCTATACTGTAACCCAAAACTTTAGTCACCACGCGCTGCGAAGTCATGGAGGAGATATTAACAATACACCCTTTGCCCGTTTTAGCTATCTCCGGGCCAAATACCTGTGTAGGCAATACGGTTCCCCACAAATTCAGGTCGAGCACCTGCTTTAAGCCATCCAGGTTCATATTAAAAATGTCATCTTCAGGCTGCACAATACCCGCAGGCATATTGCCGCCTGCGCCGTTCACCAGGCCATCTATTTTGCCATAGGCATCCAGTATTTGTTGCCTCGCTGCAATTAGTTCATCCTCTTTCAATACATCGGCTATTAAAGCCATAGCCTTCCCGCCCGATTGATTGATCGCGTCCGCACGTTCATTGGCAACAGCTTTATTGCGCCCCAAAATGCCCACTGTAGCCCCCGCTTCGGCAAGGCCTTTGGTAAATGCGTCACCCAAAACACCGGTACCGCCAGTAACTATAATTACTTTATTTGCAAGCGAGAAATTTTCCATGTATGAAGAATTGAAAGGTAAAAATAAGACTAATTTTTCGATGCCGGCAGAGAGAATCCACCAATTGTTTTAGGGTTAAGAGTTACGCCCTATAGTTATCCACTTCTTCAGCAATAGCCATGATCTTATCCTTATAAATCGGCTTCGGGATAAACTCTTTTACAAAATGATAGCCCATCGCATCCCGCCTTTCAACAGCATCAACCGAGGTGGATATAATATAGACTGCAATCGGCTTACTCAGCCTGTCATAGATCAATTTCAGGAATTCTAAAATGCGCCAGCCATCCAATCCGGGCATATTGATATCAAGGAAGATCACATCGGGCAGGTTTACAGCATCATCAAAATTGGATTTAATATAACTCAGCAATGACTTCCCGTTGTTAAAATATAACTCACGGCCAAACGCTGGGTTCCTTGCCAATATCAGTCTTAATATCCGCAGGTCAAGCTCATTATTATCCGCAACAAAAAGAGTTTTCTTCATTAATATCTGTGTCCGGTTATGTTATACCCTTTAGACGTAATTCCGGGCGCAGGGTTCAGTTAAGTTATTAAGATATTAACATTGCCTAAAAAACATATTGATAAAGAGCCTCATACGTTAAATAATCACTCCGCAAATTCCAAAATATCCCCCGGCTGGCAATTCAACGCTTTGCAAATAGCCTCCAGCGTACTAAACCTAACTGCTTTTGCCTTGCCCGTTTTTAATATCGACAGGTTGGCCAGCGTTAGGTCCACCTTTTCCGAAAGCTCATTTAACGACATCTTCCGTTTAGCCATCATCACATCTAAATTTACTATGATCGGCATGGCTTATATGGTTAAATCGTTTTCGGTTTGCAGTTCAATACCTCTCTTAAATATCTGGGCAATTACAAAAAGGGTAACGCTCATAAACAGCCAAACATCGGCACCCGCCAGGCGCAAAGATTGTACATCCGGCATTTTAATGCCTTGTTTCGATAACCACTCCGCGTAGTTAACGCCCCAGTATGAAAATAAGCCGATAGCTAAGGTAACATACGATATATTTAAAAGGAATTTTCCCATTTCGGCATTAAAAGGCTGGGCCATGTCGAGTTTTTTATCATGCAGAATTTTCACGATCATATAAAATAAAATAGCCCTCAGTACGGCCACTAAACTTATGAGGAACATTTCGACAAGAAATTGCCCGTGATCATAATTATACAAGCCGGAAAGATCGACCTGCTGCCATAAGTGTTTGGCATCAGCCGGATTAAGTATCAGGGTAAAAATGGCGTTGAATATAAAACCACCCGCCTCTATACACACTCCAATAAATATGATCCACGACAGGATATACAATAATTTTAGCATTAGTGCTGTTCTAATTTTCATAAAGCATAATTTTTAAAAATGAATAATTATGCAATTATAATAAATATTTATTTTTTATCAATAAATATTTATTATAATTCAATTTTTCTACTATCCAAGGATTATACTTTTTTAAAAATCATATATTTGTTGCGATAAACCATTGCTAATTGCAGAAAGAAACTAATCTCACAACATCTTTCATCCATGACTAATCTGTTTAAAAACTTAATTATCGCATTTATTGCTGTAACCATCCTCAGTTGTAATCATCCGAATGAAAATAATGCAGGGAAGCAGTCAATAAAAGACACCACCGCAATAGCAAAAAAAGATACACCGCAATATAAAGCCATAAAATTTGCAGATGATTTTATAAAAACGAATAATGATGCTATAAAAAAGAATACCGCTTTAAAAGAGCAGTATGAGGCATTATGTACAAAACAGATCCTTCCGTTAATTGACAAAAAAGGATTATACGATGATTTGCCTTTTGAATTAGTTGCTACCAGTACCAATAATGACGTGCCTTATGGGAATTTTGTATATGAAGATGATCATTACTTTATAAAAGTAACCTGTATATTAAAGAAAAGCCAATTAGAAAATCTTGAGGAAAACAGTAAATATTTAATAAAATTTAAGGTAGTAAAATTTGAAGACGCAGTATCATTTGAAGGAGAAACCGGCAAAGTTGAACTCCCAGTTCCTGATGCGTATTTAAGGTCATTTATACCGATAAAAAAATAGAGGAACATTGATCATATTAACTATTGAATGAGCATATACGTTCACAAAAAAAACCGGTCAAGTTTTCATACCTGAAAAGGCTTTAGCTAAAAAATTAATTCCTACATCTGCACATCACACAGCCATCCAAACCGCATCCACAAACCATTTCTTGCTGTCAAAAAACAGGTGCATGGGTTTAAAGCCGGAGTTCTCAGCCATTTGGTTAGTTTGTATCACCGTGAATTTTTGGGATATCTCCATATAGATGTATTCGTCTTTCGCAAAGCAAATAGTCTCTGTACCGATCTTCACGCTTTGATCTTCGGTGCTTATTAAATAGCTTTTACAGGCACCGATTTCAGGATCGTAACTTGGGTAATGCTCAAATTTTGATACGTCGAAATCACCACCCAGTTCGCGGTTAATACGTTCGAGCAGGTTAAGGTTGAACCTTTTGGTGATCCCTTCCTTATCGTTATAAGCTGCCAGTATGGTTTTCGGGTTCTTTTTAAGGTCGACACCGATCAACACCATATCGCCGGGCGATAAATGCTTACGCAGTTCCTGGCAAAATCCTTCAGCATTGCTTACCGTCATATTGCCAATATTCGATCCTAAAAACATCACTACTTTCCGCCTGCCTGATATCGAGGCTGCTTTTTTCAGCATTGCAAAATAATCGCCATTCAACCCCGCCACCTGCAACCCGGGAAGTGTGATAGGCAAGGTATCGTTCAAATACGAGATCACATTTGCCGATATATCTATCGGCAAATAATGAAAATCAGCTTTTTGCTCCAATAAATATTTTAGCAGGAAGGTAGATTTCATAGCGTCGCCCGCGCCTAACTCTATCAGGTCGAAAGCGCTGCCATCGGCTATCATCGCGTCGCACAAGCCTGCTGTTTGTTGTGTAAATATTTCCAGCTCGCAATTGGTGGGGTAATACTCATCACAGTTCATCAGTTCCTGGAAAAGTTTATCGCCCACAGCATCATAAAAATACTTAGAGTTCAGGCGCTTGGGCGTTTGCTTCAATCCGGTGATCACGTCGCGGTAAAAATCACCGGCCGTGCCCGTCGCTTTGGTGTTTACCAGTGTTTGTAAGGTCGCAGTATCCATGTCTTTTAGGGTTGATGGTTAGGGTTGATATTTTTTTACCTGGCGAGCCTTATGCCCATAAATTGCCAGCGTGCATGTGTCGGAAAAAAATTGCGGTAAGTAATGCGGCTATGATGAGGCGAAGTAACCTCTGATGCGCCGCGCAGTACTTTTTGGTTCACCATAAATTTACCGTTGTATTCGCCGATGGCACCGGGCGCTTTGGCAAAGCCGGGGTAGGGTAAATAGGCGCTCTCGGTCCACTCCCAGCATTTGCCCCAGCTAAATTGCGGCGCGGATGCTTCCCACTCAAATTCTGTAGGCAGGCGCATACCTTTCCACGATGCATAGGCATAAGCCTCGAAATAACTTACATGGCAAACCGGCTGGTGCAGGTCGAGTTTTTCCAGCCCGTGAAAAGTATAGCAATGCCATTCATCATCTATCAAATGCCAATATAGCGGCGCTTCTACCTTGTTGGTTTTTACCCAATCCCAGCCCTCGGCGTGCCAGTGCCGGAAGTCGTGATAACCGCCTTGTTCTATAAATTCAAGGTATTCAGCATTCGTCACCAAATTCGGACTAATCTCAAAAGCATTCAAATAAACCTTATGTGGGTTCAGCTCATTATCAAAACAAAAGCCTTTGCCTGTATAGCCTATTTTATAAACGCCTTCGTCCAATTTTATAAATTCATCATCAACTCTCTCAGTTTTTGGAGAATGATAATCCTTTGAATAAGCCGGGAACAATGGGTTATGCCCCAAAATATATTTAATATCGGTGTACAACAATTCCTGGTGCTGCTCCTCGTGGTTAAAGCCAAGTGTCAATAATTCCTTCACCGTTTCCGATGGCTCTTCGCATAAAAACTTCAGCATAGCATCGTCAACATATTCGCGGTAGCGCATAATATCCAAAACAGTGGGCCTGCTCAAATTACCCCGGTCGGTACGGATCACCCGGTTGCCTACAGTTTCATAATAGCTGTTGAAAACGTAATTGTATTCGGGGTTGTAATCCTGGTAACCCATATAATAAGGCTTCAGGATAAAGGTCTCGAAAAACCAGGTAGTGTGCCCGATGTGCCATTTAGGCGGACTAACATCCGCAATCGGCTGCACTACATAATCCTCGGTTTGCAGCGGACTGCATATCCATTCGGTATGCTTGCGCACCTTCATATATCGCTCGGCAATGCTTAATTGTGCTGTTGCATATGCTGCTATTTCCATCAGGCTATTTTTTGTCAAGATAATTTTTCAGATCCGATATGGTTTTAACACCTAAATCCGCCGCTTGTTTTTTCCGCATCATCAGGGCATAGGCATTATTAAAACCTATGGGTTTTAACCATTTAATTTGATAACGCTTCTCAAACTCATCCTTATCATAATTATAGGTCTTTTCCTTGCTTGCTTCTACCAAATTTACTACATTTTGCGATGGTTGCAATATCACCAGCAATCCTGTACCTGTATATTCCGGGTAAAAGTCTACCTGGTTATTGGTCAGCGCGTCGAAACAAATTTTTGTACCGCCTAATCCCGTTTTAGTTGACACGCCGTAATCGGTGTACCCTTTGATCAGCATACTGTACATGTTGGCGAGGATATATTGCTCGCCGAATATTTTTGAACCGATGCGCACCACACCCGCGTTACCGCCCCTATCGGGCCGCCATAAATTCTTAGATACGAGAAAATCTTTGGCTACCTGCCCGGGGCTTTGGTGAAGATAGTCGGTACGATAATTTAATTCGGTCATAACCGTATCATTAATTTTGCCCGACAGCAAATTCAGCGTTTTTTCAAGTTCAGGAAATTGCTTCAGCGCATCCTCCCGCACAATTGGCGCGGCATAATATGGTGGAAAAATATGCTTATCATCATTCAAAACCACGAGGTCATACGCCTTTAACCTGCCATCAGTTGAATATCCGCTGATCACATCCAGTTGTTTTTCATAAGCCGCTTTATACATCACCGCATCGCTGATCACGATGGTGTGTATCTTCAGTCCATATTTGCTTTGCAAGCCAAGGTTGCCATCCTGCCGCCCCATAAATTCGGGGGTAAATCCGGCGGTTAATTTACTGCCATACGCCGATGGGATAAGATAGAAAGAAGACAGTAACAAAAGTAGCACCGGCAGCACGATAGTGGCTTTTTTAAGTTTGCGAATGTTGAGATTTTGCACCCTCGACAATAAAAAATCAAACAAAATTGCCAGCAATGCCGCCGGAATGGCTCCGGCTAAAATCATGTTGGTATTATTAAGCGATATGCCACCGAAAATAAACTCGCCTAAGCCACCTGCGGCTATGTATGAAGCCAGTGTCGCCACACCAACCGTTATCACCGTAGCGGTACGGATACCTGCCAAAATAACGGGCATAGCAAGGGGTAGTTCCACCTTAAACAATATTTGCCACTGGCTCATCCCCATAGCGGTAGCCGCTTCCTTAACCGACGCATCCACGCCTGTAATACCGGTATAAGTGTTGCGGATAATGGGCAGCAAAGCGTAAAGCAATAAAGCAACAATAGCGGGTTTGGGCCCAATGCCTAACAACGGTATCATGAAACCTAAAAGCGCGATACTTGGTATGGTTTGCAACACGCCTGCAACACCTAATACTGTACCCGACAATTTTCTTTTCCGGGCAATAAGGATGCCTAAGGGTAAACCCACCAGCACCGCCAAAAACAGCGAGATAAACGTCAACCCGATATGCTCCAGCGTTTGGGTAAGCAGCTTATCGCTTTGCTGCCGCATAAAATCCCATAAAGTCTGCTGCTGCTCATTCATGCGCTTGCTGTTGTTTGTATTGATAAAATGCCGACATCAGGTGCTCAAACCCTTGTGACTTATTTTCATCACTTTTAAGCTTTTCCAAAACATGCCAAACAGAGTGTTCCGGCTGAAATCCCGCTACATTTTGGTTTATATCCTTTAAAGTGATCGTCTTAAATTCCAACTGCAATCTTTGTTCCTCCAAAAACTCCCGCACAAACTTATTCTTTGGCTTAAACAGCAGATCGGATGGTGTGCCTTGTTGCACTATCTTTCCCACATCCATCAAACATATCCTGTCACCCAATTCAAAGGCTTCCTGCACATCGTGGGTCACCATAATAATGGTTTTCTTTTTCAGCTCATCTAAAGCCTTAAATTCGGCACGAATTTTCGCTTTGGTTACATTGTCCAGCGCGCCAAAAGGTTCATCCATTAGCAAAACCGGCGGATCGGAAACCAATGCCCTTGCCAGCCCTACCCGTTGTTGCTGCCCGCCGCTTAATTCATTGGGGTAAGCGCCTAACAGGTCTTTGGATAAATGCAGTTTCTCCAATAATTCGCTAACACGATGCTGAATTTTCTTCGGTTCCCATTTAAGCAACTGCGGAACTATGGCAATATTCTCACCCACCGTATAATGCGGGAACAGCCCGTTATTTTGCAATACATAACCAATGCTTCGCCTTAATATTTCGGGTTTTTCTTCAAGAATATTTTTATTGTTGATGTAGATCTTGCCATGTGTAGGTTCGATGAGCCTGTTGAGCATTTTAAGGGTGGTAGTCTTACCGCAGCCGCTGGTACCCAGCAATACCATGGTCTCATGTTCCGCCACGTCGAACGAAATATCATCCACGGCCTTTACCCTGCCAAAGTGCTTGCCCAGATGTTCAACTTTTATCATATTCCTATGGTGCTAATCCCGGAGTGTCCGAAACCCATCGCTATGGTTTAATGATTTTTTATTTGTGATCTGCGATACCAAAAAAGCATTTTTCATGTAAACCATCTTATTTTTTTAATCAATTGATTATCAATTATATACATTTAAATAATTGTAAAAGTGTAAACCCTATGTAAACCATGTTTGCTTGTTATGGCGTTGGATAAGAGGGTCGCACAAGGCCACGCTTCTTCCGAACACCTACGGTTCCAGCGCCATGAACAAATTATTCAATGATTCGGAATACGTCGGGTGAGCGAACACACAATACCTGATCCTGTCGTAAGTAATACCGCCTTCCATCGCCATTTGCAGTACCGACATGATCTCGCCGCCTTCCGACCCCAAAACCGCAGCACCCAATATTTTTTTGCTTTCCGGATCGACCACAGCCTTCATAAAACCCCTGGTATCGCCAACCTCTATCGCCCTTGCCACATGCGCCATAGGCAATTTAGCAATTTTATACTTCAATCCCTGCTTTTGGGCTGTGGTTTCATCAATACCTATCCTCCCCAATTGCGGATCAGTGAACATACAATAAGGCAGCGGACGATTGGTTGTGGTAAGCCTTGCGTTCTCAAAAAGATTACGGTAAACAATGGTGTAGTCGTTATAAGCGATATGGGTAAATGCCGGGCCGCCCTTTACATCGCCCAAAGCATAAATGCCTTTTACATTGGTTTCCAGTTTGCTGTTCACCTTAATAAAACCTCTATCATCCACCTTTACCCCGGTTTTCTCCAGGTTCAATGCTTCAGTTTGCGGTACACGGCCTATCCCGATGAGTACATGGGTACAGGTAAACTCTTCCTCTTTACCTTTAATTTCAGCGGTGACCTTTATCTTACCTTTTTTGGTTTTCTTAAAGCCGGTGGTTTTCGCATCCACATAAATATCGATATTCTCTTCTGCCAGTATTTTATGCATCTCTTCGGCTATGTCGTTATCCTCTTGCGCCAATATCCGCCTGCCTTTCTCCAGCATCGTCACCTTGCTGCCGAAACGACTAAACATTTGCCCAAACTCCATCCCTATATAGTTCGCGCCTATCACAAGCAGTTGCTTCGGCACTTCGTCAAGTTCCAATATGCTGGTAGAAGTAAGGTAATCAATGTCTTTTATTCCTTCTATTTCAGGGATCAGTGGTTTAGCACCGGTATCGATAAATATCAGGTCGGCGGTCATTTCAACAGGACCGCCTTCATTTAACTCTACCAAAATCACTTTTGGGCCTACAAAACTTGCCTCGCCAAAAAGCAAGGTCAAGTTTTTGGTGTCCTCTATACCCTTTTGTCCGCCCAGACGCGACTTCATCACAATATCATCCTTGCGCTTCATAATTTGGCGCATATCAACCTTGTAACCTTTTATCTTAACCCCCAACGCGTCACTTTTACCGGCAGCCATATAAGCCGCCTTTGCCGATGCCACCCAGGCCTTGGTTGGCGTGCAGCCATCATTAACGCAAGTGCCCCCAACGTAGCGTTTTTCAATAATGACCGTTTTTTTACCGGCCTTCGCCAATTTCTTAGCCAATGGCACACCCGCCTGGCCTGCGCCTATAACTATACAATCGTACTGCTCCATTATTCGGTAACTTTTACGCCCTTCCAAAAGGCAACATGGTCTTTAATATTTGCCGCAGCAGGTTTTGGGTCGGGATAATACCAGGCCGCGTCAACATTTTGCTTACCGTCTACATCCAGCGTATAATACGATGCCAAACCTTTCCAGGGGCAGGTACTATGCGTATCCGAATTTTTAAGTATCCCGGCTTTAACGCTATCCTTCGGGAAATAATGGTTATTCTCAACTACAACGGTATTATCGCTCTCGGCAATAACCCGGTCATTCCATAGTGCTTTCATAGTATTGGTTTACAGATTGATGGTATAAATATAGCTGTATAATCTTATTCAAATAACAATGCGATAACAC
>Ga0206859_1101_pt1 | contig 15250 bp, 11 predicted proteins | sample Alteio_BWOrgCont_47_FD_152882 | JGI IMG/M metagenome (GOLD analysis project Ga0206859, IMG submission 152882) | Enriched cells from forest soil in Barre Woods Harvard Forest LTER site, Petersham, Massachusetts, United States -... | ecosystem: Environmental > Terrestrial > Soil > Temperate forest >... | reverse complement strand
ATTGAAAGAATGGGTAAGGTATAAGGATCATCACCTGAAATGAGATCAAAATCCGGGCGACAAGTGGTTTTTATCTTAATGAATTGGTCTAAACTGCCGCTGGATTCTTTTACGCCGAAAATATTGCGGTGACGTGAAAGCACCTCAAGGGTTTCAGGAGCAATATTGATGACTGAACGCCCTGGAATGTTATAAACGATCATCGGGATATCAACGGCATCTGCGATTGCCGTAAAATGGGCGATAATCCCCCGCTGGTTCGGCTTGTTGTAATAAGGGCAGACTGAAAGTGCCGCATCCGCCCCCGAATCTTTCGCGTGCCGGGTAAGCCGAATAGCTTCCTCCGTGGAGTTGGAGCCGGTTCCGGCGATAACAGGAACTCTTTTTTTTACTTTTTGGACGGTAAAGTTGATGACTTCATCGTGTTCGGTTTCACTTAGGGTTGGGGATTCGCCTGTGGTGCCGCAAGGCACAAGTCCATCAATGCCATTGGCGATTTGGAACTCAATTAAGGCTTCCAGGGCGGAATAATCCACTTGACCGTTTTTAAAGGGTGTCACAAGGGCGGTAAAGGCGCCGCGGAGCATAATTTCTCCTGACTTTCGTTTCAAATGAGGAAACCCCCACTGGGAGGTTCATAAGGATTGTTATATTAAGTAATTTCCACTTCAATCGCAAGTAAACATTCGGCGGGAATCCAACGATTACATTTCTAAGCGGATTAAGTCCTGGATAGTTTGTCTTCGGCGGGCAATCGAGAATTTGCTGCCGCGAACCACTATCTCGGGGGCCAGTGGCCTCGAGTTGTAGGTACTCCCCATGACGCTTCCATAAGCTCCGGCCGAGAAGACCACCAACAAATCACCCCGTTTCACCTTGGGCAATTGACGGTCTTTCGCTAAAAAATCGCCGGATTCGCAAATGGGACCTACCACATCAACTTTCATGGCTGCTTTTTGCGAGCCTATGACTGGGGCAATCCGATGATAGGCTTCATAAAGAGAAGGGCGAATTAGATCACCCATGCCTGAATCCACAATATAAAAAGTTTTAGAGCCACTTTGTTTCACATAGATGACACGGGTTAAAAGAACTCCCGAATTACCGGAAATAAAGCGTCCAGGTTCCAAAATCAGGGTGGCATTTAACTTTTTGATGACAGGGATCACTAAAGCGGCATATTGGGAAGCTTTCGGCGGTTTTTCGCCTTGGTAATCAATACCGTATCCACCTCCCAAATTAACTGTGTAAATCGGAAATCCTTCTTGTCGGAGCCGGATCACCAAATCACCCACTATCTTGGCGGCTTTTCCAACGGGACCAATTGTGGTCATTTGACTGCCGATATGGGCGTGGATGGCCGTCCACTTGACGTGAGTACAGGCACGCACGGTCTGGATGACCTTTTGCATATCTCCCAAATCAATCCCAAACTTCGTTTCCTTTTTGCCGGTTGTGATGTAGTGATGGGTATGGGGATCCACATCAGGGTTAAAGCGTATCGCAATGGAAGCCACCCTTTTCAATTTTCGGGCGACCTCATTAATGGCTTCGATTTCCGGGAGTGACTCTACATTGAAATAGCGAATCTTTTCGCGAAGGGCATAAGCGATCTCTTCGTCGGTTTTACCCACGCCAGCGTAAATAATTTTGTCAGCTGGCACCCCGGCCTTGAGAGCCCGGAACAATTCCCCGCCGGAAACCACATCCGCTCCCGAGCCTAAGCGAGCCAAAGCTTTCACGACCGAAAGACTCGAATTAGCTTTCAGAGAATAAGCCACTAAATGTGGAACGGAGCGATAAGCTTGATCAATTTCTTTAAAACGATCCTCAAAAGTGGTCAGGCTATAGATATAGGAAGGCGTGCCAAATTTTTCCGCTATTTTCGATAAAGAAATATTATCGGCATACCATCGATGGTTTTTAAAATGAAATCCGTTCAAAGTGACTCCTCGCAAAATTTTAAAATTAATTTTTCGGTAATCTCTTTTTGATTTTCTGAACAAGTCCCTTTAAAATTTTCAACTGTTTAACGACATTGTCAGGCGAGGTACCGCCAATCGCCTTTTTTTGATCGACTGAGTTTCTCGTTGAAAGCAACTTACCGGTCCCTGCTGGAAATTTATCCGAAAACTTTTGAAGTTCCAAATCACTTAAATCTCGAAGACGTTTTTCATTTTCCGCGCAATATTGGACTGCCTCACCGACGATTTCATGGGCTGTCCGGAAAGGCACCCCCTGTTGAACGAGGATGTCGGCCATATCGGTGGCCAAAAGGGCAAAATCGATCTCCGCGACACTTCCCATGTGATCTTCGTTGAACTTAACATGATCCAGAAAGGCCGCCATGATTTGAAGAGACGAAGTCACCGTGTCGGCGGAATCAAAAATGAAATGTTTGTCTTCCTGCAAATCCCGGTTGTAAGAAAGCGGCAGTCCTTTAAGGACAGTTAATAAGCCGATGAGATTGGCGAAAACCCGGCCCGATTTCCCCCGAATCAATTCCACCACGTCCGGGTTCTTTTTTTGAGGCATCAAACTGGATCCCGTCGCGAAAGCATCGTCAATTGTCAAAAAATTAAATTCGGAAGTGGCCCAAAGAATCAAATCTTCGGATAACCGTGAAAGATGCATTTGGGTAATAGACGATGCCGCCAAAAAATCCACAAAAACATCCCTGTCCGAGACAGCGTCCAAACTGTTTTCTAAAACACCTTTTAATCGAAGGTACTTGGCGGTTTTGAGGCGATTAAAAGGATGATTGGTTCCCGCTAAAGCGCCCGATCCCAAGGGCAGGGAATCCGCCCGATCCCATGCGGCAAGAAAACGATCCATGTCGCGGGTGAACATGAAAGCATAAGCCGCTAAGTGATGTCCCAACGTAACCGGCATGGCCCTTTGCAGATGCGTGTATCCTGGCATAATAATATCTTTTTTACGCAAAGCTAATTTGGATAAGACTTCAATCAGGTGAAGTCCGGCTTCTGTCATCTTTCGAGTCGCATGTCTTAGGTAAAGCCGCAAATCAGTGGCTACCTGATCATTTCGAGATCGGCCAGTGTGAAGTTTGCCGCCGAGAGAACCAACCAAATTCGTGAGAGCCTTTTCGACCGCGGTATGAATGTCTTCCAAGCCTTTATCCAGGGGTAATTTCCCTTTCTCGAATAACCTCCGAACCTTCGAAAGACCCAGTAAAAGTTTTTTGCCTTCGTTTGATGATAAAAGTTTAGCATCCATCAAGGTTCGAACATGAGCCTCACTGCCCTGTATGTCAAAAAAGCCTAACCGATAATCGAATGAGATGGATTCGGTAAAGGCCTCGACTCGAGGATCTGTTGGTTTTTTGAATCGTCCACCCCAAGTTTTTTTCATCTAGTTTTCCTTTTAACGGCACCGACGACCTTCAGCGGCAATCCATAAAGACGAATAAATCCTTCCGCGTCTTTCTGGTTATAAACTTCATCTTCTCCAAACGTCGCTAAGTCTTGTTGATAAAGAGAATAAGGTGATTTCACACCGGTTGCCGTGACGCGTCCGGGATTCAATTCGACCCGCACCTCCCCTGTCACCGGCTTTTGCATTTCCGAAAAAAATGATTCTATAGATTCCCGCAATGGCGAGAACCATTGACCGTTATAAATCAGTTCGGCATATTTAATTGATAACACCTGACTGTAGTGATGGGTGTCCCGTTCCACCGTCAGGCTTTGCAAAGCCCGGTGGGCTTCATAAAGAACCGTCGCTCCCGGGGATTCATAAACCCCTCGACTTTTCATGCCTACCAGGCGATTTTCAACAATATCGACGCGGCCAATTCCATATTTGGCCGCCCAAGCATTCAATTTTTCTAATAAAGAAACACTTTCGAGTTTGATCCCGTTCAAAGTAAAGGGAAATCCATTCTTGAAAGAAATCAGAACATTTTTCGACTTTTTAGGGGCGGTCGCCGGGTCTTGGGTTTTTAAAAAAACGTGTTTGGACGGAGCGTTCCAAGGGTCTTCTAATTCACCCCCTTCATGGCTCAAATGCCAGAGATTTCCATCCATCGAATAGGGCCGTTTTTTGGTGACAGGAATTTCGATTCCATGTTTTGCAGCGTAATCGATGGCGTCTTCCCGTGAGCGAATAGACCACTCTCTCCATGGCGCAATAATTTTCAGATGAGGTGCCAAAGCCATCGTGGTTAATTCAAAACGAACTTGGTCGTTTCCCTTTCCTGTGGCTCCGTGGGCCACCGCTTCAGCCCCCTCTTTCAAGGCGACTTCCACCATTCCTTTAGCAATGACCGGCCTTGCCAAAGAAGTCCCCAAAAGATAGGACCCTTCATACTTGGCTTGAGCTCTCAAAGCAGGGAAACAATATTCTTCCAAAAATTCTTTCTTTAAATCCTTGATGACGGCCTTAATGGCCCCGGTTTTGAGTGCCTTGCGATAAGCGTCTTTCGCTTCCCCGCCTTGACCGACATCAGCAATAAAGGCAATAACATCGCAACCATAATTTTCCCTCAACCAGGAAATAATGATGGAGGTGTCTAAACCGCCGGAGTAAGCTAAAACAACTTTTTTTATTTTTTTCATTCTCATTCCCCTAATAATCTTACGAGCAATGCTTTTTGAGCGTGAAGCCGGTTTTCAGCCTGGTCCCAAACGACTGATTTTTTTCCGTCCATGACGCCCGCTGAAACCTCTTCACCCCGGTGGGCGGGAAGACAATGCATAAACAAGGCTTCCGGCGATTCTGCAAGAAGCGATTCGTTGACTTGCAATCCTTCAAATGCTTTTAAGCGCTTTTGTTGTTCCGCCTCTTGTCCCATGCTGGTCCATACATCGGTATAAACCACATCAGCGCCTTGAACAGACCCCGTCACTTTATGAACGACTTCCAGCTTGCTTTTGGTTTTTGCGGCTTCTTTTTGCGCAGTTTTTAAAATACCCTTGTCCGGCTCGTAACCATTTGGACAAACAACTTTTAAATTCATTCCCGTCTTGGCGGCTCCGATCAAAAGACTATGAGCTACATTGTTTCCATCTCCCACATAGACAACATTTACGGATTTAACACGGTTGAATTTTTCTCGAATGGTCAAAAGATCCGCTAAAATTTGACAGGGATGATGGCTGTCGCTGAGTCCGTTGATCACTGGAACTGATGCATTTATAGCCAGTTCCTCAACCGTTTTTTGAGCAAAGGTTCGAATCATTATGCCTTGAACAAACCGCGATAACACTCTGGCCGTATCGGCAATAGTCTCACTTTTCCCCAATTGGATATCTTGTTTATTTAAGAAAAGAGCATGCCCCCCTAACTGGGCCATTCCAACCTCAAAAGAAACTCTGGTTCGAGTGGAGCTCTTTTCAAAAATCATAGCCAGCGTTTGACCTTTCAGAGCTTTTCTATATTTTTGAGGTTTCTTTTTGATCGATTGGGCCAAATTTAAAATCGATAAAAGTTCTTGATTAGAAAACTCCAGAAGAGTCAGCAAATCCCGTTTAGAAGACATAAATAATTCCTTGCGCGTTTAACTATTTTATTTAGTGGCCTTCAATTCTTCGTCAATGGCGGTTTTTAATTTCTGGATAGCCTGGTCAATTTCCGGCCGAGTTACAATAAGGGGAGGTGTGAACCGAAGAACCGTTTCATGAGCCGATCCCAACAAAAGTCCCTGATGCTCACAAAACCGAACCAAAGAGGCGGCATTACGATTCAACTCGATACCCCACAAGAGGCCCATTCCACGAACATCTTCGATGAGGGATGGATATTCGTTGCATAAGGCTAACAATTTTTGTTTTAGATATTCGCCTTCTTTTTCCGCGTGAATTACCAAGTCTTTCATAATAATAGTTTCAATAGTCGCAATCGAGGCGGCGCTGACAATCGGGTTTCCGCCAAAGGTTGAGGCGTGATCGCCCGGTTGAAATCCCTGGGCGACTTGATTGGTTACCAACAAAGCTCCCATGGGCAGTCCTCCCCCTAATGCTTTGGCAGAAGTCATCATATCCGGCTCGATTCCATAATGCTCATAGGCCCACATCTTGCCCGTGCGGCCCAACCCAGTTTGTACTTCATCGAGGATGAGCAGAATCCCATTTTTTTTGGTCACTTCTCGCAGACCTTTTAAAAACTCAATGTCCGCCGGAACGACTCCGCCTTCACATTGAATTGCTTCCACCAAAACAGCAGCCGTCTTTTCGTTAATAAGCTTCTCGACCGATTCCAGATGATTGAAATTGCCGAACTTAAACCCAGGAAGCAAGGGTTCCAGTCCTTCTTGATATTTCACTTGTCCGGTCGCAGAAATCGCCCCGAATGTTCTTCCGTGGAATGACCGATGAAAACTAATCACCTCATATTTTTCCTGCGATTGTTTGCGAAAATACTTCCGGGCCAGTTTAAGTGCCGCTTCGACCGCTTCCGCACCTGAGTTGCAAAAAAATACTTTTTGAGCGAAAGAAATCTCGCATAAAAGTTTTGCGAGCCTAACGTTTGGTTCGTTGTAATAATAGTTTGAAACATGACCTAATTTTTTAGTTTCTTCGATAATTGCGTTCACGACTTCAGGATAAGCCTGACCCAAGCTATTCACCGCGATTCCCGAAAAGAAATCGAGGTAAACCGTTCGTTCCGAATCGTAAAGTTTCGTTCCTTCACCGCGCATGAGGACAATTTTATGGCGGTTATAAACAGGTAAAAGATAATCATCGCCATTTTGTATAATTTGGTAGGTTTGCACAGTCCCATCCTGTCTGCCGGGTTTTACCCAACATTGTGCCAAAATGAAAAAGCCCCCGCTGGCATTTATTCCACGGAGACTTATTAAAATTATCTTAATATCAAACCAGAAGGCTTGTCAACCAAGCCAAAATGAACGAAATTTACACGCGCACGGAAGGATTGGTCAGTTTTTCATATTCTTCAATGGCAAATCGATCAGTCATTCCAGCGATATAATCGCAAATAATTCGTCGCGGGGTATCTTCCTTGGCCTTTATTTTTTCACGTGTTGTTTTGGGAAGAATATCATGATTTGCGAGATATAGTCTGAACAATTCCTGAATGACCTTCTTGGATTTATCTTCAATTCGAACAACCCGATGATGTCGGTACATGTGTTGATAAAGAAATTGTTTCATTTCACGGTGACTTTGGCGTGCGGAAGTTGAAAATGCCGCAATTTCTTCCGAACAGCGACGAACATCCAAAACTGTTTTGATTTTAAATTCTTTCAATCGTCGATCGGTTTCTTCAATTAAATCCGTTACCCATTCATTTATCAGATGATTAACCGCTTGATATTTTATTCTGGTTCGGCTGAGTTTCGGATAATGCTCTCGTACTTTTTGTAATGTTATATTCCAAACCGGAACTGCGGCCAGTTCTTCTTCGTCCAACAGTCGAGAAGTAATTCCATCATCAATATCGTGAGCGGTATAGGCGATTTCATCTGCCAAATCAACAATCTGAGCTTCCAAGGTATATTGCTCTCCATATCCTTCAATAGGCCTGTCGTAACGAGTTCGATGCTTATCAATGCCTTCCAGCACCTCATAGGATAAATTCAAGCCGTTAAAATCGGGATATTTTTCCTCAAGATGAGAAACGATTCGATAACTTTGTGCGTTATGTTCAAACCCACCATCTTCTTTCATCAAATCATTAAGAACTCTTTCCCCCATGTGTCCAAAAGGCGTATGTCCTAAATCGTGTGCCAAAGCGATCGCTTCGGTCAAGTCCTGATTTAACCCCAATGTCCGAGCGATGGACCGGGCGATTTGGGCTACTTCCAATGTGTGGGTTATACGGGTTCGGTAATAATCTCCCTCGTGGTTCACGAAAACTTGCGTCTTGTATTGAAGTCGTCTAAAAGCAGACGAGTGAATCACCCGATCGCGATCTCTTTGAAAAGCGGTTCGGTAAACATGTTCCGGCTCAGGATTTTGACGTCCTTTTGACTGACTGGAACATTGTGCGTACGAAGAAAGCGTTTGTTCTTCGATTTTTTCTAATAGCTCACGATTCAGCATAATATCCCTTGAGAAGTGTCAATGCTTTCATTGTCAAAAAAGTGGTAGGTTAATTTTTATAAAATTTTCGGAAGATTTTGCTCATACATATTTTTAGAGAACTGGAAGCGAAATGTAAAATTGGTGGAGGCGATGGGGATCGAACCCACGACCCCTTCCATGCCATGGAAGTGCTCTCCCAGCTGAGCTACGCCCCCTCCTGTTCAACGCGGACAGTGATTCTATCCAAAACCTGTAAAAAAACAAGACCGAAGACGGCCCTTCATCACTCAAAGGCGAAAACTGGTGGGCGAAACAGGATTCGAACCTGTGACCCCCTCCGTGTAAAGGAGGTGCTCTAACCAGCTGAGCTATTCGCCCTTAAAAAATGAAACCCCAGCCGTAAGAACGGTTGGGGTTTTACGCAACCCTCTAAATTAACTAAGCGCTTTTTTCAATCGTGAGTAAAAACTTGATAGCGCTTTTCTTTTCTCCATCAATGGTTAAATGAATAAATTCTGGTTTGCAACTGGCATCCATACCGTCGCCTCTCAAAAAACCTCTGGCAATCGCGATGGCTTTTACAGTGTTATTAATACTTTCCGGTCCCATGGCCACAATTTCAACTTGTTTTCCATCACGGACATTGTTAGCGATGGCTCCCGCCACAGTGGAGGGATTGCTTTTAGCGGCTACTTTAAGCGTCATTATCCCCACGTGACGTGGCTCCTTCTTCTCCACCCAAAACTACTTAGCAAGGCTCTTATAGCATGGGTAACTAGGGCTGTCAACCAACGCCCAAACAGCTCCAAAACAAAACTTTATCCAAGTAATACTTCTACCTTTTGAACAACTTTAGATCGTTGAGGTGGAATAATATTACCAGAAACTTTTTTCCCATTAAGAATGATCGATTTAACGCCTTGACTAACATGCTTAGGATTTTTTATTAAAATCTGATAAACGGTGCCTCGAAATTTACGAGTCACCTCATACTGGCTCCATTCTTTCGGTACACAAGGATCAATCAAAAGCCCTGAATAAGTTGGACGCACACCTAAAATAAACTGTGTGGCGGCCACATAATTCCAAGTAGCGGCCCCCGTTAACCAAGAATTGCGGGCAAAACCAAAATCCCGGTGTTCCTTAGACGCGATAGCTTGAGCATAAATATATGGCTCCGCACGATGTACTTCCTGAATCTGATCCTTTGTGGTCGGCAATAATTGTTTGTAGTACTTCATTGCCAAATCCGCACGCCCAAGCTTTGTTTCAGCAATAACCGCCCAAGGATTCGCGTGAGAAAAAATCCCACCATTTTCTTTCAACCCCGGTGGAAAAGTGCTAACACCCCCTAACCGCGGGCTAAAGTGTTTAAATCCAGGATACATTAAAGCAATTCCATATTTTGAATCGAGATAATTCTTAACGGAATCCATACAGGCGGGTCCACGTTTGGCATCCGTCACGCCGGAAATAACCGCCCATGTTTGTGTATTCAAATAAACTTTTCCATCAGCCTGCTTTTTCGAGCCCAACATCGTTCCCCATCCATCAAAAGCCATCGCATACCATGCTCCATCCCAACAAACTTTGTTAACACGGGCGGCCATATCGTCGGCCATTCTTCTGTATTTTCGAGCATCGGAAGGTTTGCCGAGAAAATCAGCCAGTTCGGCAAAATCACGAGCGCATTTCACCAAGAACTGAGCCACCCAAACGCTCTCGCCCGGTTTCGGCCCATTAATGTGAAGGGTGTCATTCCAATCGGCAAAACCCATACAAGGAATCTGATGAGCGCCCACATTTTTGTAGGTGTAATCTAAAGGTGCTCGAAGATGTTCATACATCGTGGCGGTTCCGCCATCAGCCCATTTTACTTTCTCATTCATGAATTTAATGTCGCCGGTTTCCTTGACATAGGCCGTGGCGGATAAAATGATCCAAAGTGGATCATCCGAATAGCCTTTTCCATCTCCTTCACCTGTTAATCTGAAAAACTGATGATATGCCGTTCCATCTTTAAACATATTCTTGGCTAAGTCTGTAATGAGTTTTTTAACTTTTTGAGGAACGCTGTGAATGACGCTCAGTACGTCCTGATTGCTATCGCGGAAGCCCATCCCACGCCCGATACCGCCTTCATATATCGACGGGCCCCGGGACATGCTAAAGGTTGTATGAACTTGATAGGCGTTCCACTGATTTAAACAAAGGTTGATATCCTTGTCCGGTGTTTTGACCTGTAATGAATTTAACTTTTCTTTCCAATGATTTTCGAGGTCCCTCATGGTCTTATCAACGGCCCCAGCTTTTCGGTAGGCCGTGATCAACTTAGCTCCAGCCGTGATAGAAGGGGCCGTTCCTAAGAAATAGGTAACAGTCTTAGTTTCCCCCGGCTTAAGTACTAAAGCCATCGAAGTGGCTGCTATGGGATTACCACCATTGGCAATAGAACCAGAACACTTTCCTGCTAACACCGCTTTAGGATTAGCTTCCGAGTTATAAACCCCAATAAAAGACTCTCGATCGCAGTCAAAAGACGCGAACTTCTTATCCGCAGAAAAAAACGCATAATGTCCCGCGCTTTCAAGCATCGTGGTGTGATGGATGGTATTGTTCTTCTCATAGGCTTGGGCGATGTTGTAAGTGTATTGGAAATTGATCATGTCATTTTGGGCAAAGAAAAGACAAAGCTCAGCATAAGAAAACAATGTCAATGTTTTAGTTGAGGAAGAACGATTGGTTAGCGAAATATGCCAAAGCTCTAGATTGTCTTTAATCGGAACTACGTAAAGCGTTTCAGAGGTAATTTCCTTATAGGTGGACGTTATCCTGGTATATCCGAACCCGTGGCGAGTTTCAGTTTTATATTCCGATAGATCCTTCAGTACAGGTTGCCAAGTAGCGGACCAAAAATCTTTGGTCTTTTCATCGCGAATATAAATGTAACGGCCGGGACGATCAACGGGAACATTGTTTAAGCGATAGCGTAAAAGCCGCTTATCCCTGGCTGATAAATGAAAACTATACCCGCCGCCATTGTTAGAAATGAGTGCGCAGTACTCATCATTATAGAGATAATTCATCCAGGGTACCGGCGTATCCGGTCTTTCAATTACATATTCTTTATTTGGAACATCAAAATAACCGTATCGCATGGTCATCCTCTTGAAGGTATTTTGAAAATCAAAATTCCAACTAATAAATCAATTCAACTTAAACGAAGATACAGAAACAAAAATGGTGGGTGATGCAGGGCTCGAACCTGCGACCCGCTGATTAAGAGTCAGCTGCTCTACCAACTGAGCTAATCACCCTCTTCATAGTCAAAAAATTCATCACAAATAATGGTACGCCTGAGAGGATTCGAACCTCTGACCTACAGATCCGGAATCTGCCGCTCTATCCAGCTGAGCTACAGGCGCATCTTCCCATCATTCCCAAAAATGGGGTGAGAGACGGGACTTGAACCCGCAGCCTCCTGGGCCACAGCCAAGCGCTCTAACCAATTGAGCTACTCCCACCATCAATCTAAGGGCAGCCCAGGAGACCTCAAAGTCTCCTAAAGCGCTTAAACCCTAGAAGCCTTTTGTTAAAGGTTTTTAGGGTAAAAGCCCTAAGAGTTTAAAAGTCGAGCAATAAAATGTAAAGGTTTATTTGGAAAAGCACCTTTGAAGTTTTAAAAAATGAACCTAATGGTGCATGCCAATTTTAAAATTAATCATCTCAATAAAAAATTGTGATGTTAGTTTTCAAATCGGGTTAAAACTCGACTTCGTTCTTCCTCTAAAGCCAAATGGTGCGCCTGGACGGATTCGAACCGTCGGCCCACTGCTTAGAAGGCAGTTGCTCTATCCACCTGAGCTACAGGCGCGCTTGCCACACCCTCATCTCTGGAAAGGTAAAACGAAAGTACTAAATGGTCGGGGCGGCGAGATTTGAACTCGCGACCCCCTGGTCCCAAACCAGGTGCGCTACCGCTGCGCTACGCCCCGCTTACCAATTACTTCAGAATATCAAACACGCTTCTATCAAAAACTGATATCACCGACTCAAATAAGAGGGCTATTGTATTGAAACTTTTATAAAAGGGGGACAATTTTGTTCATTCTCGGTTAATGAGTTCCAACAACATCTCTTTAGCCTTTTTCACGGCCAAGCCTCGATGGCTTATTGCGTTTTTTTCTTCCAATGTCATTTCGGCAAAAACCTGGGATTTACCAAGAGGTTGAAAAATAGGATCATAACCAAACCCGCCGCCACCCCGAATTTCCGTGGCAATAAAACCTTTAATTTCACCCCTGGCAATTTTGATAGACTTACCAGGAACAAAAATGGTGATAACAGTTCGAAATGTTGCCGTTCTTTTTGCGAAAGGAATCCCGTTCAAAGAAATCAACATTTTGTTGACATTATCCGCATAAGAGCAATTTTCACCCGCAAAACGAGCGGCATAAATTCCGGGTTGTCCATCAAGAGCATCCACATAAAGTCCCGTGTCGTCAGCCAAAGTTGCCAATTGAGTAAATTTTGAACTTATACTGGCCTTCTTAAAAGAATTTTCTTCAAGTGTTTTTCCGTCTTCTTCAATTTTCGGGATTCCAGGAAAATCAAATGCGGGAATAATTTCAAGAGGTAGGTCGCTTAATTCTTTTTGAAGTTCAGAGAACTTATTTCGATTTTGGGTGGCCACAACAATTTTCTTCACTTGGCGATAACTTGTCGTTGAATTTTCAGAATTTGGCGTATGCCTTGACGGGCAATACTTAAAAGTTGATTAAGTTGTTGAGGTGTAAATGGTTCCTTTTCGGCAGTGCCTTGAACTTCGACGAACCGCCCCGATTCGGTCATGACGACATTGAAATCAACATCAGCATTTGAATCTTCTTCATAACATAAATCTAAAACTACTTTTCCTTTGACCAGCCCGACGCTCACCGCCGCTACTTGTTCTTTCAAGGGCATTTGCTTTAGAACGCCCTGTCGGATTAAATACTTGAAAGCATCAACCATGGCCACGTAAGCACCATTAATCGAGGCCGTACGCGTTCCACCATCAGCTTGCAAAACGTCACAATCAATCAAAATTTGACGTTCACCCAGCTTAGATAAATCAACAATGGATCGAAGTGAACGACCAATTAAACGCTGAATTTCATGGGTTCGTCCGCCGATTTTCCCTTTTGTCGATTCGCGCGGGCTACGCTCATTTGTGCTTCGAGGCAACATCGAATATTCAGCCGTTATCCAACCTTGGCCTTTTCCCTTAATAAATGAAGGAACATCATTTGAAATCGTTGCATTGCATAAAACTTTTGTATTTCCCATGGAAACTAAAACTGAACCTTCAGCATAACGCGTATAGGAACGAACAAATCGAAGTGGACGAAGTTTAAAAACGGGCACAATTTTTTCCAAATTCAAGAATTTATCAAACTACGAAATTTTTAAGTCGATTTAAATCTTCGGTATTCTTGCTGGCCAAATGTTCTTTTTCAATTTTATCATTGATCCAATGATAAAGACGAGCCCGAACCTTATTTTTCATTCCTGCCCCTAAGCCCTTCTCAATAGCTTGTAGTCTCAGCGAGAGAAGAGTCCCGAGAGCTAAATCAAAACCAGTCTTGGCTTTTGCAGATTCCAACAAGGATTTATTTTCTATCAATCGTTGGCTGTCCAAGGATCCGTCTTCCAATAAATTTCCAGAAGAATCCCAGTTGGCATTTCGAAAAACTTCAGGAAATTTTTCCCTTGCCAATTCCACCGTTCTTTCCAACATTTTGTAAGTTTTCTTTTCTCCCACCAAATCTTTTAATTCATGAATAATAATTCCGCGGAACTCGTCATAGACCATAAGAAATTCATATTCGTTTCGAACTCTCTCTAGTTCCCCCTCGTTCGTTAAATTCGTTTCCTGTTCCGGCACCGAAAATTTTTCGAACGTTGTGCCACTTGATTCATTCGAAATCGTTTTCGGGACAAAGGGTGGCAAAATGGGGGCGTTAAAATCTATAGGCGATTCGACAACCGGTTCATTAGCCGGCGGTGCGCTTTCTTCTAAAACCGGGTCAGCCTCAGTACTCATAACTGTTGCTTGGGCCGCTTGAAGTTGTTGATCCCGAAGCTCTTCTAATCGCCTCTCTAATTCTTGAGTTTTTGCCTCAAGTTCTTTTTCACGAATGGTCATCCATTCTTGAAATTGTTGTTCCGCGATTTTTATATCATTGGGACTGGAGGGAGGCGCGGCCTGAGTGCCCGGGCTCTCAGGCGCTTCCGGTACTACCTGATTGGATTGCTCGACGCTTTGCCGCACGGCGGAAATATCCCCGCCAAATAATTCATTAATATCTATTTTTAAATCGTCATCTGATTTCCGCATTTATTCACCCTTTAAACTCGGCTTGTGCATCATATCGATTTATGTTGAAAATTGTCAACGGATGGCGGGTGTACCGAATGGGGGCAAAGCCGCTTCAGAAATTGTGATCAATTTGGAATGAAAGGATGTTTTTAATGTAGTATTCGCCGGGTTGGGTGAATTCGGTATGGACACGACTGAATCCAAGGCTTCCATTCCATTGGGGAGCCCAGTCCCAAGTTCCCTTGACCGCCAGCAAATCCTGCCCGTCCTCGTCCACGAATCCCAATTGCAAGTCGGGATATTCCTGGATTGACAGTGGCGTGGAATCATAGACCTTGTCATAAATCCTAAAAAACAATTGGAGGTAAAAATTTTCAATGGGGCTCAAGACACCCGCCCAGGAGAAACTTTCGACGCTGTTGGAAAAACCATAGCTGTTGGAATTGGTTCTTTCCGCGTCCAAGTGAATGTCTTGGAGAATATTACCAAAATAAAGATGCGTCCCCAAATCAATGGACCATGTTTCATCATGTTGAAGATCAGCTAACGTGGCGGGCCCCATCCCCGTCTCAGCAACCGCATTTCGGTTAAATTGCCGGTCGTTAAAGCCTCCCTCAATCTTGAAGATTAACGATTCACTCCATTCCTTTTGCAGGGACGCGGAAACCCCATTGTCGGTAAAGTCCCGGGACTGGTATGGGGCGCTCTGGTTGAAATACTGCCGCGAAAGATTTTTATACTGCAATTCCGAAATCCAACCGGCTTCCGAGATCCATTGAAGCCCCCCGAAATTGCCCTCATCAAAATAGTCAAAATCACCATAAGCGCTTGACCGGATAAAGGATTCATTTTTATAAAACGGAATCAAGGGGGCCCAATTGGC
>Ga0206859_1100_pt1 | contig 15352 bp, 18 predicted proteins | sample Alteio_BWOrgCont_47_FD_152882 | JGI IMG/M metagenome (GOLD analysis project Ga0206859, IMG submission 152882) | Enriched cells from forest soil in Barre Woods Harvard Forest LTER site, Petersham, Massachusetts, United States -... | ecosystem: Environmental > Terrestrial > Soil > Temperate forest >... | reverse complement strand
ATCAAGAAATAAGTAAGGGCTACCCTGATAAAGTAATGCCTTGTGTGCTGAGCCCAGAGCTAAAAGAAGCTGCCTTACGCGTTACGGAAATATCCAAGGGAACATTACTGCTCAACAAAGAAAATATCTTCTTTGCTCTGTATCCCCAAGCTCGCGCATCACAAATATCAAAAAATACATTTACAGAGATAGATGAAAAATTTGCCATGGAACAGGCTGGCCTATCACGTACTTATAAAAGTAATCCCAGAATGGCACGAAAGATACTCAAGGAGAAATTAAAAGCCATAGAAGAAGCCAATGCTATTTCAGGATTTGAAGTTAGTAAAAAAGGTACTATAAAAATGAACTTCAGGCAGACAAAAGCAGACGCTAAAAAACAAGCAAAAAGACTAAAGTAAAACGTAGGTTTTCGTTTACGCCCGACGTAGGTTTTCGTTTACACTTTCGTAGGTTTTCGTTTACACTTTCGTAGGTTTTCATTTACACCTCACCCATGAAAAACTATGTAGAAAAGCGCTCTTTTTTAATAGCAAAGTCGGAATAATACTTATAAAGTATTATTAAGTGGGTAATGGGTGAATAAAGCACCCCATTACCCTTAAAGGGCTGCGCCTCCCCCTTACGCTTGAGCTACAGGGTCGGCTCGCCCTCGCCAACCTAACTATTTTGTACACACATTTACTGCTACGTTGAACCTCATTCTATGGTTGGCCACACCTCTACCCTCTACTCTTATAAATGGAACTGCCTAGGTCCTAACACAAAGTGCCACAGGCCTCTTGCTTACGGATTGTTCATCCCGGATCTCTCTCTATTCTATCTATGCCGAGACTATAGAGAGCATTAGTATGTCAAACCACATCATTATCCAACGCAGAATAGATAGAGTAGAGAATAGTCATACAGCTCAGGCAAGTGGTAGATAGTCCCTGGAGCATCTGATTCTTATATTTTGATCAATGTCTACTTCTTCGCAAATCAAGCTTTAAGGGTCCTTAAAGTGGTGGTATGGCCATATCTAAGAACAAACAGCTACAGCCTTCCTCGTTTAAGGATCCTTGTAGTTTAAGCCGAAGAAGTGTTCATGAGCTGATAGATGATGCGTCTGGTGCTCCATGCGCTATGCCATCTATACTTATTGATATTAAGAACGGCGTGTTCTTCAATAATCACTGGGATTATCAACGTCATTGCGCCATTCAAGATATCTACGCAGTGAACGTTTTTCGTTAACTGCTGATTTTGTCCGAAGACCGTGTGTTGTGTGAGCAAGAGCTGATCTTATTTTACCTTCTGGTGTTGCTGGTCCTGTTGAAAGCCCTCCGTGAATGCGACACCTGCCACGGTTTTTTACGACTGGATTACGACAAGGGTTGCCATTATTACGTCTAGATCTTGCCCCACACCGTGGTGCTCCCGGCGCAAACTGTACAAGGAGTTGAGAGTCATCTTTTTTCATCATCCCCCCTTTCTACGTTGCCGATAACATTCTGACCACCATTCACTTGGACGTGCTGATATGTCACAGTAACTTTTTGTTCACTGCCTTTGGAAAGGTATTTGTTGCGTGCTTCTACGGTCTCGTTCAGTACCCGCGAAAGTTTTACTGTCCAGTTTACGTATTGGTTTTTAGTATCAAGGTATGTAGAGTTCATGGCTCGAATTTGGAATTCATTGATCTGAGCTTCTAATGTAAGTATGCGTCGGCAAAATATACCATCGATAACGTCCCGTGGTGCCATCTCCGACAGCGTTGCAATATACGAGGTTGTTTCATCGGCTACTTTGCTTACGTTAGTATTATCAATAAACGCAGTTATATTTTTTGTCATAACCTTGTGGGAATAGTCTTCATTTATTGAGCCAGATGCCGCATACAACGACGAACGAAGCTCTGTAGGGTCTGTGTAGCCTTTGTAGTTAAGGGTAACGACGCTGTCTTCTACTGTTTGTTCATACTCGATTTTTTTACTAACCTTGTCGCACTGCTCAAGATAACGTTGTTTGCGTTCCTCGATTACCCCTAGTTTTTTTACTGGCGCTTGAATGTCTACTGTTTTAAGTTCTTCCACTACTTGCTCCTTCGGTTTTTGTAGGTGGTTTATACAACCAACGACTGATCCATGAATAACTTACCATATAACGCCTAAAAAAATGACTGCTGCTGCATGATGTTGTTGTGGCAATATGGTTTGTCGTCGTTGTTTGAAAACGTGAAACTAGGTTCTTTTTTGGCGGCTTACATTTTTAGGGAATATTGCACGACATATGGAATGTTCTCTTGTAAGCAACGGTATCTTTTACTTGTTAATCTTATAAAAAATACTTGACGTATGTGAATTGATCCCTTATTTTCGTATAAAAATGATTAGTTATTCTAATAAGAATACATTTGAGATTTCAATAGTTTTGAAGCAACTTTTTAGTTGTATAATCATTTTCTCTATTCTTTTAAAAAGACAAGCATTAATCGTGGAAAAAAACATTAGACGAAACTGCCCCAATTTGCCATTTTTACTAAATGAAACTCATAAGCATCTTGAAGATGCAATTTATGACGTTTTTCGCAATATGAAGCCAGTAGAGCTTACGCGTAAAAATCTGGATATTGATTATGAGAATATTCTCAATACAACACGCGATTTGCTTGCTAAAAAAAGTATCACAATAAGACAACAAGTTATCTACGACGGACAAGGCTATGTACTGAGCGTTGTTGTACATCACGGCATATCTGATCAGTGGATTGAAGAGCGATTTCCTATTTTAGCAAATAATAATAGCCTTGAATTCGAGCTTTCTGTGAAGTCTTTGAAGATTAAATCTTATATTGACCTCCTTGGTTTGGATACCATAGATATTGATAATTACCTGCTACCATTGGATGCATTAGCAGGATCAATAACTACTATAAGTTACAGTGATATTAAATCGTTTTATGATTGCATAGATTGCTTCTATCGTGCAAAAAAATATCGTGTTAAAAATTCATATCCCGATGATGATAGGTTTGCATTGGCAAATGCATATGATGCTGTTTTAAAAGATGAGTATGATAAATGTCGAGAGGCGAACAAAGTGCATCCTATAATGGCGCGCGCAGGTGTTTCTGCCATCCCATTCGACTATAAAGATATACGGCTATGGCAAAACTCTAATTACGGACAGGGCGGCATTCGATTTTACGATGCATCGCGTAACTTTATCCTGACTGGTGTCATTGATGAAGTTTTGCAGCAACAGACAGGTAAATTAATTGTTGTTGATTTTAAAACTACCTCTAAAGAAATTTCAAGCATTAATGATGAATCAGTAATTCCTTATAGAAGGCAAGTCTCTTTTTATTCTTATTTGCTGCAAAAAGCAGGGTTCCCTGTGCATGAACTTGGGTATCTAATAATGAGTAAGCCCGTCAGGCCATCATACAGTTTAAGGGATATTATGTTCAGTAAGCCATCATCAGGCGAACATTTTTTTGACCCTTACAGTGACGGTATTAATAATAATCCCTACAAGCAGATGCTAGAATTTAAGTCTACCCTGATAGAAGTTCCTATTGATTATTCATGGATTAAAGACGCCTTAAATATGATATCAGAGTGTTTAGACTCGAATAAACCGCCAGTCAAAAATAGTCGAATCGGTAAAAAGTGTTTTAATTGTTCTTCTTATTATACTAGAAAGAACTATGAGGATTATTTAGATAAAAGACAAACGGGGTCAATCTAAAGCAGGTATTCCTCTCAAAGTACTAAAACCATTACATTAAGTTCCTTATAAAAAATCTTTTACTGTAGCGTTTTTAACGGGTTAGCAGGATCTACATTTAACGATATGATCGATCTAGAGGTAGTTTTGGAAGAATGCTATATCATATTTTCTTGCTGAATTTTTATGAATTTAAAATATATGTTGACAAGCTAGTCGATTTCCATAAATTCTTTTATGGATGTAAGAGTAAGGAACATATCCAAATAAGCACGTCACCATTCTAGGCAGTGTCATGTCTGTAGATCCTTTGTGCTCTTAATCCTAACGTATAAATATATTATTAATACCCTTACTGGAGATACCTCTATGAATAAGAGTTTAATCCTTGCTGGCCTTCTGTTGCCTTTTTCTGGTTACGCAATAACCAAAGAAGAGCGCAAGGAGCAGATAGTTACCGAGATCAGGCAGATTGAGGCTAATCTCTTATGGATCCAAGATATCATCAAGCATAACTTCTGGATTACCTTCATATCTGGCGACGAGATTCGTACAGAAGTTAATGAAGCCAGGGGAAAATTGCTTTCCCTTCAAGCAGAATTAAACAAGATAGAAGCCCAACAACGTGAGGAATTCTCGTGTATAAAAAGTTAGTTATTGTATCGCTTATTGTTACTAGCTCGTCTATGCAAGCAACATTTGGTGAGTGGTTCTCTGAGAAGATCCTCAGAATACCAAAGAATGTTTCAGCTTTACCTGATGGCACTATGCCACCATTGCCCTCTATTGATCCAACTAAGTATTATGGCGGCGTATTCTCAGACAATGCCGTCAAAGTCACCGATAATATTAATGTCATGTTAGACAAGGTTGCTAAAGCTGATCCTAAGAAGGTAGAGGCTGTCACGAGTGCTGCTTCTAAGGGTGGCTCACATGGTTTCATGTATGGCATATTCTCCGGAACTGGCACTGCTCTACGAGATGGCGCGGTCTATGTAAAGGATACTGCAGTAGAACATCCTTACATAACGGCAACCGCTGCTACTGCTGCTCTGGCAACTAGTGCTTACTATAAGTTCCGTCCGTTGACCCCAGAAGAAGAACATCAAGAGAAGATAAGAAAGACACGAAGAGCTGCTGAATTCAGAGAAGCTTCCATGATAGAAGCGACTGATGCAACAGCAGATGAGTTTAGAAGATGTCTTAATACCCATGCACATTGTGGCGATAGAGCAGAGAATGGTCTTCCGCGAAGATGCAACTCTCCTGCTCGAAGATTGGGTCAGTTGAACCGTTCAAGAGCTGCTGAGATTGCTGCTGCGTTCAAGGAATATCAATGAAACGATTACTGCTAATACTGGCACTCCCTTGTGCATTAATGGCATCTGAAGAGAAACCAGAATGCTCTATGGGTAAGAAGGTTGCCAAAGGAGCAACCGTTACCGGGTTTTTAGGCGCATCATCCTACACTGGTTATGAGCTCTGCATAAACTTAGGAAAAGCTATAACTACTGGTGACTGGGTTGGGGGAGCATTGGCTGTGGGTAAAGCGGGCGTCCAGATAGTGAGCATAGCAACCTATACTGCTAACACAATGGAGATCATTGATCCTGCTGACAAACGCACACCGTTACAGAAAGCGGCAGATGATTCAGCGTTACATAGACGTATTGTTGAAGAGAAAGCGGCCACTGATTTTGAACTATGTCTTAATGAACATGCTCATTGTAGGGACCTAACTTCTCATGGAATACCAAAGCGTTGCGCTTCACCGGCTCGTCGCTATGGCATGATCAATGAGTTAGCCACTAAGGAATTGATAGCTAGATTCAGGAGATACAACACTCATAACAACTAGGAGTATTCCCTATAATAGAGACCTCGTGAAAGTAAGTCGTCGTATTTTAACTATCACTCCAGAAAGAAACAACATGTTAAAAAAATTAGCAACAGTAGCACTTTGTGCCGCATCACTTGTATCAGCATCTCACAAAGCGGTAGCAGCAAAGCATCTTATGCTTTCTAGTCAACGTTATAACGTCACACACGACGGCAATGGTCTTATTAAGGTTAACGGTCAACCAGTCAAATACGAACATCTTGATGCATCACTGCGAAAACCAGGGGCTATACAAAACCTCTTCAAAAGTGATCGTGCAAAGCTTGAAGTAATACGTAGAGGAGAACTTTACGAGCTTGCAAAGCGTGAGCAGTTAAAAGGCGGCGGTGCCGGCGGTGCATGGCTTGGTAGTTGGCTTGGCTATGGCAGCGTCATGGCCGGATCAAAATTGATTACAGCAGGGCTTACGTATGGAACTGTGCTTATTTTTCCTCCTGCTGCTCCATTCGTTGCAGCCATATCAGATACAGTCCTAACCGTTGTTGCTCAACCAGTTGCTATCACTGCTGGTGTAGCTGGTGGGATTGCTTTAGGTGTAGCGACAGGGCCTGTTTGATAATGGACAAAACAATAGTAGCTATCAAGCTCTGTGCAGAGTTCATAATTGCGAGCATATTCTATTCCAGGATGGCTTATAATGCAGAATATATGTATCCGCTTACTTGTTACATTCTAAGCTTAATGTTCTGGTACGGACTTTTTGAGATCATGTTCTATTGGCAGGTATTACGCTAAAAAAAGTTTGGTGGGCAACGGAGAAGCACTGCTGCTATAAAAAATAGAAAGCGACTTCTTTAGCAAGTGCTACCAGTAGCAAAAAGTAGAATTAAGCATTGAGTAGGGAAGATCTTGTTGATCCCCCTACTCAATTTGTTGAAGTTGTATAGCTCCATTCTGCTTGCTTGCACACTTAATAACAACAAAATTATTAACACGCACAAAATTGACCGTGGTGAAATTAAAATTTTTGCGACGATGAATTTGTCGCGCAAAATAAAAACTCTTATCTTGGTTCATTTTTATTCGCACAAAAACAATCATTTATTTATTACGTAGCTGCTTTTTACTCGATTGAATTACAAACACCTCGTCTGATAATGCCAGGCGCGTATTTTATGACATAATCAAAGATTATGCGTGTTTTAACGCGTTACACTATTGGTTCTGCATTTTCTTATCTCACCTATGAGATCTTCTTTATGTTGTGCGCCGACGCGAATCAAAGCTCTTATTATGATTGAAGTATTGAGCAGTTTTTTCTCATGATTGCTTGCATATAAAGAAAGCTCGTTGAGCAGTTCCTTATCTTCTGGCTCAATAGTACAGCTCAGCTGAGGGTTTATTCTTCCAACAGTTGGTGCAGATAAAATTTTTTCAGTCTTGATAGACTTTGATGGTTGTACTAACTCTTCTAAAGAAGCGAACTTATCTGTAACAGCCTGCTCAACTACTTGCTGCGATTCCTGTACCATGGCCATGCTTCTTATATGTTTATTTTTTGCCATACAACACCCCTTTTACTTCTTTTGCTAAAGCTTTTATTTCATTGGTTGCCTCGCGATTACCTAGATCGCCTATATAACATTCAGTAAAGCCAATATCCTGATAAGCAACACGCAACCCAAGTTTTGTATTAAGGCTTGGAAGACCAAGCATCTTCTCCCCTTCTGGTATGCCCGCCTTGTGAGCAGCAGTATTCTTTTGAAAGAAGTTCCATAGCAAGCAAATTTGACCGCTGGTTGCTTTTTTGATCATTTCTACGTATTTGATTTGCGCCTTAAGATCGCGTGGTGTTGGTCGTGATATAACTAAGTTGAGGTCACTTAATTTGGCAATCAGTTGTATAAGATCTGGGTCTTCATTGATAGAGCGGGGATTGCCGTCGATGATCAAGCAATCGAAACCTTCTTTATCTAATTGTTTACCTTTTTCAAACAGTTCTTTTGGGTTTGATACTGAATAAACATGAAACGGGAAATTAGGATTAAGTGCCTTGGCACTAACACAGGTTCCTTGGATATCCGCATCAAGAATAGCAACCTTTAGACCCTGATTTTTTGCCATATCCCAGGCCAAAAACAAGGCTACGCTTGATTTACCTGAGCCCCCCTTTGCTCCAACACTACTAATTACTTTCATGCCTAAACTCCCCTTTTTATGGCATTACTCTGTTACTTAAACAAAACGCTACTGTAATACTGTCACCGATTGCAACATTCTCTAAAAAATACTCACCTGTAGAAATACTGTATTACAGTAACTTTATGGTGATCTATGATAGTCATAACATGAGATGTTGTTAAGGTAATGCTAGGCGACAATATGACAACAGTGCAAATATACTCGCGCACACCACTACTTTCATACAATAATATAGACTGACGCTATCAGTCTAATACTGTCGCTTAATGGTTGTGCGGTAAAGTATAGAAGTAGAATTTAAATAGTTAACTACAGTAGCTTTTTGTGGTAGTAATCTTGCGTGATAATCTTATTACAATACTGTAATACTTTATTGTAATGGTTATATGAGAAACGGTGACAGTAGTATAGTATTACGAGAAAGGCAATCGTAATGCTGGTAACATCTATAACAACAAAAGGAATAGCTTAATGGCATCTTATAACCGAGTTATGATCGTTGGTAACCTAACGCGAAGCCCTGAATTGAAGCAAGCAGGGCCTGGCCAGGTATGTCGGCTTGGACTAGCAACTAATCGTCAGTTTAAAAATAGACAGACTGGTGACATGGTTCAAGAGGTTTGTTTTGTAGATGTTGATGTCTGGGGTGCTCAGGCAACAAGCTGTAGCCAGCACCTACAAAAAGGTAGGTCGGTGCTGGTAGAAGGGCACTTAAAGTATGATTCATGGCAAGACCAGACCGGTCAATCGCGTAGCAAGCATTCTATTGTTGCTGATCGTGTAGTGTTCTTGGATCGTGGCCCTGGAACTGGCTCCGAATCCACAGCAGAACCTGAAGCCTTTGAGGCAATCTAGCAGGCACATAAAAATGCCCCACAAGCCGCGAAAGCGAGTGGGGCTATAAACTTTTGCGATTGAAGCGCTTACGTATTATTTTTTTCGAGTTGAATCTGGCTTATAAACATACAATGGGTCACGGTCTTGAGTTAGATAATTTACAGGTCGTAAAACCGTAGTCATCTCATCCCATTTTTCACTTATCCATGTCTCGCCAGTACGTGGATCAAGGATAGCAAATCGATCACTTCCAGAAGGAACAATTTGGTATCCTTGATCTTTATTGAATAAAAATACAGCAAACAAAAGAATACCTGCAAACCACAACCAACTAAAGTAGTAACTAGCATCATCTGAATATGACATAAAATCATCTCCTAAGCTCTTATTATCATACATTGAACAATTATTTTTTTTCGTTTTCCTTGGTTAAATAATGCAGCGCTTTTTTGCGTCCACTGTTTCTTGTCTCGTTAATCTCAACCTTGTCATATCCATCTGCACGCATATTCTTTTCTGTTTCATCAATGAGCTCGTACGCTATGGTTTTATCTAGAGAAACCCTTTTTTCATTGAGAATGATTTCATATGAATACCAAAAATCGAACTCATAAGATTCAGTTAATCTGTTTCTTTTCTCAATGTATGCTTTTTTATTTGCTTGTGCTTCGTCTGTATAATTTTTAGCTAGTACACAAGCAAAAACAACTGTGCAAGACAGAGTCATATAAAATATATTTTTCGCGACCATTATTACCCCTAAAAGATTATTTGACCTTTGTTACGCAATCAGATGATTTCGTCGCTGTGTAGCAAAGATAGTCCCAGTTTTTTAAGTGACGTGATTCAGCAAAGTCATAGGCTAAGCTTTGAGCATCGCTGAGATCTTTTTGAGCATTTTCATAGTTTGTATGTATGCTTCCCGCATAATATTCCTTATCGGTGTTTTCGTTATATACGTAAACCTCGAATGACCTGATACCATAAGGAATAAAGTCGTCATCATAAGCATTTTCATTATGAATATATCTATTGCATGCTGGTAATATAGCTATTGCTACAATCAGTAAAACTATTTGGTAAATACTTATCTTATTCATTTATATTTACCGTAGTTTCTTCAGGTCTTTATTTAGCTTTTTTACGGATTCTGCAAGGTCAGACTTTAAACGCAGTGCTTCTTTAGAACCATCTAGTTGTAATATGTAAAAAACAGTAGCCAGGTCATATGTCTTCATTAGCTCACAAACTTCCAAACACAGCTCATTATACTTCTTTTGATTAAAGTTTTTTGGAGCTCCCTTTGAATAAAACATCTCCTTTTTCTTATCAACTGCAAGTGTCCCTTGAATAAATGATTCTGTGATAAGAACTAGCCCCGATAGGATTAGTAGCATGCTATAGGTCGATTTATTTGATTTGATACCGGTTAGATATGACATAGGAATATACTCCGCAACAAAAGTTTAAACTCAAAACACTAATAAATAGATTAACAATATGAATAATTGTTGTAAAACGCCTATATATACAGCATTTTTCCACAGAAAGCATTGTTTACAAATAGAAAACATGTAAGTAGGGATACCTGGATTGATCTTTATGCAATGCTCACAGGCTAAGGACTTTTAGGACAGAGTAGTCGATGACAACTGGCCCGCAAATAAAGCATACCAAGCTACCTAGTTAAGTAATTATTCTGGTTGGTATTGTCCTGGGCTTGTTTCAATGTCCCGATTAGCTGCATAGCCTCTCGTTTGGACAGCCCATCTGTTTTTACACCCATACCATCAAGATAAATCTTTTGAGCCGGTGTAATAATATCAGAGCGTCTTTCCTTATTTTTAATCGCTATTATCTCACGTATCTTAAGCGTTGCTTCAGCACGGTTTAAAGAGCGGTACTTAACCTTATGGTACCTAAGAAAGTCTATTTGTTTAGGGGTAGGCTCTCTTTTAGATGCCACCCCTAAATAATCTCCATTAATATCGGCATAATTCATAACAAGATTGTCACGAGCATAGTCTTCGCATGCCCCTTGGCAATAATCAAGCGGTAAAGGATCGGCAACTATAGAAATAGGGTGACTGTTTTTATGGTATAGATGAGCAACATAACCATCTTGGTGTGGACGCATAACTATTTCTTTATCTGAACCATCTAAAAGAGAGTATTCACCATCACCAATTGAAGCCCACATAAAGCGTTTCTGACCAAGGATATCAAACTCTTTATCGCATATTTCTCGTAGGCGCTCATTAATCGGTAGAAGCTTATCTTCCCGATCCTGCTGCCCATCAATATCAGGAAATACGTCAGCTTCAGGAATAGCCTTCTTTAATGACATGGTGTTATTCAAGTTATGACCATTATCGGTGAAGTCCAAGACTAGGCAATCCTGCTTACCAGGAAATAGGCGCAATCCTCTGCCTACGCACTGTTTATAAAGCCCTAGAGATTGGGTCGGACGTGCCATAATTATGCAGCTAATAGAAGGTTCATCAAAACCCTCAGTAAGAACGCCGCAGGATACCACAACCTGAATACTGCCTTCAGAAAAATCCTTTAACACGCCTTTGCGTTCTTTATGAGGCATTGCTCCCCAAATACCCGCCGATTTAACACCATTAGCTATAAATGCTTCAACTAGATCCTTAATATGCTGAACATCAACAGCAAAGCAAATGGCCTTACGATGCGGTGCGTATCTTTGATACTTCTGCACTATAAAGCTATTACGTTCATTCGTGTTGACGGCTCTTGAAAGTTGGCCGGTCATAAAATCGCCCATGTGCGTCTTTACATTATCAAGAGAAGCGGTCGTCAATATCTTTCGGCCGTATACAGGAGTTAGATATCCTTCTCTAATCATTGTGCCAATTGATCGAGAAAAAGTTTGTTTTGTAAATACGTCAAGCAAAGAAGACCCATCGTGGCGGTCTGGAGTAGCCGTAAAACCTACCATCAATTTCTTACCAATATCAAAGCCCAGTGCGGCTATAACTTTCTTGTAGGTGCCAGCTGTTGCATGATGCGCTTCGTCAATAAGCAACACCTCAGAACCCTGTTCTTTTAGCTGCTCTAAACGGCCATCTCGTGAAATTGTCTGTATCGTGGCAATGACAACCTGAGCCGTAATCTCATTTTGCTTGGCCTTGCATATGCCTATAGAAACATCTGGCCACATGAGCCTGAACTTATCTTTTGTTTGATGTACAAGCTCGTCGTTGTTGGTAATAACTAACGTCTTTTTATTAAAGACTTTAGCAATAGCAGGCATTAGAATCGTTTTGCCTGTGCCAGTAGGCAGAACAACCAGCTGCTTACCAACTCCTGCTCCATATACTTGCTCAACCTTACGACATGCTTCTAACTGATAGTCTCTTAACTTAATATTCGCCATTAATGTACCCCCTTTTTTGGAGTATTTAAAATCTGTTCAAAACATAGATCTAGTGCTTGTATAGATTATACCACAGACCGATGATTTTCGTATGCTTTTTGGCCGAAAATTGGTCATAAAAATAAACAATGTTTTTGATGTACTCAGAAACCTATTTACAAATAAATTGGTGTAGATATTCTTCACTTATCTGTATGGTTTATTGCTGGTATTTATGGTCAATCGTGATGGGTAAAAATGGAACATAAAGATATTGATTCAGAACTCGTTGAACTTGAGTTGGGGATATTGCAAGCAGAGAACGAGCAGCTATCGTCCGAAATTGACCTGCTTGTACGCCAAGACCAGCTAAATAAAGAACAAGGTCAACTATTGCACGCGGCTATTTCAAAAAAAATCGGCTATCACGTCGATTATAATAATGTTGGTGACGTAAAATTGCCAGTCGAGGTATGGGGTGAAATTTACGATGAGATTGGTAATGCTCATGGTCTGCTTATAAAACCGTCGCATACCTTGTTGCCATATTCTCTTATTAGAAAAAGACCTGAACTGCAAGAATATGTTCCCGTGCAGCATACAGAGAATAGCTTACTGGATAAGCTAAAAATGCTATTCGATAAATCAACAAGCAGAGCGCTTGAGATAATGAAAGCGTTTAACTCACAAAATACACGTAATGCTCATATGGGCGATCTCGTGTATTGGCAAGCGTGGTTAAGTGGTATTGGCTTCACCTTTACAGCACCAATAACCGATAAAGAAATTATAACTTTTATTGTACAACACGCCGAAGGTTTTTCAGCAAGCGATCAAGAAAGAGATATCGACAATCAACTAGTTGAACAAAGATATAAAAGTAATCGTGGTCCTCATAAGATTGCCACTATCAAGCGACGCATAGCATCATTATCGGTGTTCCTTAATATAGCCAAGTGGCCAAACCACACACACAATATGGAAATTGGGCACCTGCTAAGCAAATTAACTAAGATGTATGGCGGTAGTAAGCCAGCAGGTAGAGCTATCACCAAGGATATTCTCGACGATATGCTCACTGTGTGTGGTGGTAGCAAGCTTATTGACATCCGCGATCGAGCGCTTTTTTTATTCGCCTGGGGTAGTGGTGGACGACGATGTTCTGAAGTAACAACTGCCGACATGAAAGACCTAATAAGAGATCAAAGCGGTAACTATGTTTACACAATACCAAAAAGCAAAACTGATCAAGCAGGTAAAGGGTTTGATGTTCCTATAAATGGACGCGCAGCGCAAGCGCTTACTGCATGGTTAACAGCTGCACATATAACAGAAGGCCCGATCTTTAGAAGCATACTCAAAGGTGGTGCTTTTGGTAAAAATCTAATACCCAGAGATGTTAATCGTCTTGTTAAAAAGCGTATTGCTCAAGCCGGGTATGATCCAGTGTTTTATGGCGCGCATAGCTTAAGATCAGGTTTTGTAACAGAGGCTGGACGTAAGAATAAAAACATTGGTGACGTCATGCAAATGACAACACATAGAAGCGTAAGTACGGTTATGAGGTACTATCAAGCAGGCTCAATAAGTAACAACAGTGCGTCAAATTTGGCAGATTAACAATACAACATAGGTTAGCCATGCAAACAGATTCAATCATACCGTCTACAATTACTAGAATTATTGCACCTACTAGCCAATGCGAGCCCATAGGTAAAATTCTTGAATCTATCAATCCACTCGAAAAAATAAAACAAAATAGGCTTGAATATCAAACAACTGGTAGAATTAGCTTACCGGGAATTTCTACAGGCTACTCAGAAATCGACAACTCGATCGGAGGCCTGCAAGCTGAGCATCTTATTATACTTGCTGCAAGAACAGGTATGGGAAAAAGCTGGGTTGCTCTAAATTTGATTAAGAATATAGCCATAGATAAACAAATACCAACAGCTCTTTTTAGCCTAGAGATGTCTCACAAACAAATAATTAATAGATTGATATCTCTGATCAGTAAAGTTCCGTTAAAAAAAATCAATGACGGTACCATGAATGACGAAGAGTTTGCTAAAGTAGTAAGCGCAGTAGCCACAATTGGCAGATCGAGCTTGATGCTTACAGACAATTCAAAAAACAGCACACTGACAGAAGCTATCAACAATATTGATATAGCATGCGAAAATGATAAAGCGCAATTAGTGATTATAGACCACATAGGGCTAATGAAGACATCTAATAAAATGAGTGAAAATCGAGTCGTGGAAATGGGTTCTATCGTAAGAGAACTAAAGCTTGCGGCAAAAAGAACTAAGGTTCCTGTAATGGGATTAGCCCAATTAAACAGAGATGCTGATAAAAATGAGCCACCAAAACTCAGCAATCTTCGCGAGTCAGGAGCAATTGAGCAAGACGCTGATGTCATTATGTTTATTCACCGCAATAACTACTACAATGCCAGTGAAAGACCAGGTGAGTTAGACATTATAATAGCCAAAAATCGCGATGGAGAAGATAACTCGACAGTTGAATTTTCATACGACGAATGTTGGAATATCAAAGAAAAAAACAACACCGAACAAGGAGTGTTAGCAGGCTTTGACAACATGGGCGATAAGCAGAAAGTTCAACAAGCCGGCACAAAACCGCAACATCAGCCATCTAATAGGCCAGTACAAAGTCCTGGCGGCCAAGGGGAACAGTTAGTAATGCGTTATAAAGATCTAAATAGGTGATGAGAGCATGGAAGAATCATCAAACCCATTACAAAATAGACACCTCTTCATGACAATGAAAAGATCCAGCCCAATGGAAGTAACAGCAATAGCGCGTGATCCACAATGTACAATAAAGCAGGGGACATATCTTACAGATCAACAGGCTGGCGACTTAACGACAACCTTTAATAAAGAATCAGTTGAGCAATTGACCACTAAAGGAACAATATCACCAGAAGTCGGTACCGCGCTTTTGTCCATTTTTGAAGATCAAGAAAAAAGATTAGATTTAATGAAGCTTGTACAAGAAAGTGAAGACTCTCCCGATAAAGAATCATATCTGAAAAGGCTAGAAAGCGATCTTCAAAAAGATCCTAGATTACAATTAAATGCCGTGCGCCATCTACTTGCAGTCCAAACGATGTCCTCATCAAAAATTCCTGATGAGCTTTATTATGGCATAGATCAAGAAAACTGCTTTTTTATAGCTAAGGTGTTAACAGATAGGCTTAGGTATATACCGGAATTATTAAAAAAATCAGAAGTATTTACGCTGCCCCATGAGGGTAATTCGCGTTATCTAATTCGCTCTTCTAAGGAGTTGACCAAAGATATTGGTGAAATAGGTTTAAGTCACGCTTTTACCCTACCGCCTGGTCAGACTAT
>Ga0206859_1054_pt2 | contig 16536 bp, 18 predicted proteins | sample Alteio_BWOrgCont_47_FD_152882 | JGI IMG/M metagenome (GOLD analysis project Ga0206859, IMG submission 152882) | Enriched cells from forest soil in Barre Woods Harvard Forest LTER site, Petersham, Massachusetts, United States -... | ecosystem: Environmental > Terrestrial > Soil > Temperate forest >... | reverse complement strand
GCGCATTATCCCGCCCTTCCTGTTCTGGAGTTTGGTTTTTGTTGCCTATAGTTGGTACAACGAGGAGATCGCATTCACTAATAATTTGTGGGGAAACGCAACAATTGTTTTACATCAATTGCATTACGGCGCATCGTACCATTTATGGTATGTGTATATGTTGATCGGCTTATATTTCATTATACCCATCCTCGGCAAATTTGTACGTAATGCTACTGACAAGGAACTGTTATATTTTCTCATCCTCTGGTTCGTGGTGATGGCTTTTAACCAGCCATATCTCATCCACTACAACCCACAGATCGACCTGCATTATGTTACCGGGTATATCGGTTATCTCGTGCTGGGGCACTATTTAGCATTCAGGAAATTCCCGGCATGGTGCAGCACCCTATGGTTCGGAATATTATTTATAGTGATCCTGGGCATCATCATCGCGGGCACTTATTTCGCATCCATCTACTACAAAACACTCAGCATCATATTTTATGACCCCATAAGTCCGCCGATCGTATTATTATCAGCCGCCGCGTTCATGGTGGGCAGATTGGGGACAATAGAACTATCGCCCAAAGCGAAAAAAATACGGGATTTTGTAGGTAGCTACACCTTTGGTATATACCTGAGCCACGCGCTTATTTTAGACATCCTGGGCGATGATCTTAACATCGATTACAAAATATGCAACCCCATTATCAGCATCCCGCTCATCGCTTTATTCGTTTATTTATCGGCATTGCTGCTGATGTTCATTATCAGTAAGATACCGTTCGGGAAATGGGTGGCGATGTGAGTTAATTTAAAATACGTCATGCCGTCCGCTAATAAGCGGATCGGCACCCCACAAGATTAGTTTTGAATTGCAGAGAGATGCTGAAACAAGTTCAGCATGACATCATATATCTTATCTAATTCCCCAACTCCAAAATATACTCCCCTTTAGCCGGAACGGTTATTGATTTGGTCACATCCAAAATTTGCCCCGTAATCACATCTTTCCCCGATTTATAATTCGAGATCAGGTCACTAAAACGGTCGGTCTTCAAAGTTTGGTCGGTTAACGAACCATTGAGCAGCACCATTACGGTGTGATTATCTTTCACCCTGCCATAAACATACACGCCGCTTTTATTGGGCGAATAATGGATGAGTGTTCCCTGCGTTATAGCTGTGCTGGTTTTGCGCCATTGCAGCAGTTTTTGCATATAATCCCAGGCATCATTCTGCATCGGGCTACGGCCTGCCCTCGTAAACATATTGGTACTGTCGCCGGGCCAGCCGCCTGGGAAATCCTTGCGCAGCCTGCCATCGCCCTGCTCTTTGGTGCCTGTCATCAGTATTTCAGTGCCGTAATAGAGTTGCGGGATACCACGCGTGGTGAGCAAAAATGCCAGGCCCTGCTTGTAGCGTTTCAGGTCGGTTTCGCCTTCGTGATTGAAGCGGCTCATATCATGGTTATCCAAAAAGATCAGCAGGTTATAAGGGTCGGGGTAGATGAAATCCTGGGCGATATCTTCAAAAATATCCTTTAGGGAACCATCATCCGTTTTACTATCGAACCCTTTCTGACAAATGAACGTCAGCGAAAAATCCATCGCTGTTTTCAGGTGCGAATTTTTACTGTCTAACTTTGAATTGGCCTGCCACCACGCCGAGAATGCGCTTTTGCTGTACCATGTCTCGCCCACGATATTAAAATTCGGGTATTCGTCAAATACCTCCTTACACCACCGCGAGAGGAAATCGAAATCCATATAAGAGTAAGTGTCCTGCCTTATGCCGTCGATCCGCGCGTATTCTATCCACCAGATGCTGTTCTGTATCAGGTAAGTCGCTAAATGCGGGTTACGCTGGTTCAGGTCGGGCATGGCGCGGGAGAACCATCCATCAAGGAAACGCTGTTTTTCAGTTTTAGAAGCGTGAATGTCCATAGCGGTAATGGTTTGGCCGTTGGTTTGTACATATTTGCCGCTGTCGTTTATCCAGTCCTTCTCGGGCAGGTCATTCATCCACCAGTGCGAGCTGCCGCAGTGGTTAAACACCATGTCCATCACCATTTTCATGCCTTTTTGGTGGGCGTTCCTGGTCAGTTCAGCAAATTCCGCATTTGTGCCAAAGCGTGGGTCTACCTTATAAAAATCGGTGATGGAATAGCCGTGGTACGAGCCGCCTTTCATCTTATTTTCCTGCACCGGGTTTACCCAAATGGTAGTGATGCCCAAATCTTTCAGGTAGTCGAGGTGCTGCGCGATACCTTTCAGATCGCCACCGTGCCGCGCGTTCGGATTTTTGCGATTGGCCATCACACTATCAAGGTTATCATTGGTGGTATCGCCATTGGCAAAGCGGTCGGGCGTGATGAGATACAATACATCGGATGCGTTGAAACCCATCGCCCCGCTTCTGTCGGTACGTGCCTTGAGCGGGTAGCTGTAAATGAGTTTGTTTGCCCCGTTGCTAAAATGAAGTGGAACGTTCCCGGCCCTGGCCGCGGAACTGATATCGAGGTACACGAAAAGATAATTCGGGTTCTCCACTTTGTCGATACGCTTAATGCGCACACCCGGGTAGCTGATGGTCAATCCATCCTTGCCGATACCCGGACCGTAAACCAATAGCTGCAGCTCATGATTTTTCATGCCCACCCACCAGTTGGCAGGCTCTATACGGTTAATGGTGATGTTTTGCGCCTGTGCCACAAACGGCAACACCATAAAGCAAAGCAATAAAGCACTAAGGGATCTATACAAAGTTTTCATACCGGTAAAATTGGTGCGCGCAATTTACTGAATGTGAGAGGGTAGTATGTTTAACAATGTTGATACAAAAGCTGCGTTAATTAAATCAAAACATAATCAGTTTAATCGGCTTACCCTAATAATATTTAATTATGAAACCATGCCTTATTTGATCCTCCTGCTTATTGCCGTTATCGCCGTTTATTTAGTATTCCGAAAAAAGAAAGGCCCGAAGCCATCGGTTGATGACCTGAAACCTGTGGATTACAAAACCTTACTGGCTACTCATGTAAACTATTATCAAAAACTCGATGCAGCCGGCAAAACAAGGTTTGAGCAACTGGTTAATGAGTTTTTGCAGGACATACGAATTGAAGGCGTGGGCACGGAAGTTACTGCGCTCGACCGTGCGCTGATCGCGTCAAGCGCGGTGATACCTATATTTGGTTTCCCGGATTGGAAATACAAGAACCTGACCAACGTAATATTATATCCCGATACATTTGATGGCGAGTTTCAGTTTGAAGGGGAAGACCGGAATATTTTGGGCATGGTGGGCTCGGGTTATATGAACGGACAGATGCTGCTATCGCGCGGTGCGCTGATGGCAGGCTTCTCCAAAAGTGCCGGGGCGGGCAATGCGGCGATACACGAGTTTGTGCATCTGCTGGACAAAGCCGACGGCGAAACAGACGGTGTGCCCGAATATTTTATGCACCATGAATATGCATTGCCCTGGCTAAAAATGATGCACCACGAAATGCACCGCATTAAAGAAGGGAATTCGGATATTAACCCATATGCGCTGACCAGCGAGGCGGAATTTTTAGCCGTAGCCGCTGAATATTTCTTTGAAAAACCCGACCAGTTAAAGCATAAGCACCCGGAGATTTATGAGCAGTTGAGTAAGGCTTTTGGGCAGGATTTGGCGGAGTGAGTTTCTAACTTTTAGCAGCAACACCATATCAGTTTTTATTTATTATTTCATCAAGTATTGCCTCACTTTCCTGTTTCTGTAAGTTAATTCTGAAATATAGCTGTATTAGAATAGGAACAATTATAAATAATGCTTCGAATGAAATTAGACAAAACATTGATATTAGTATGAAGAAAATAATTTCTCCCAGTATGCTTGAACGATAGATTAATTTAACACAAGTTTTATCATTTAAAGTAACGATTTCAAAGTTGCCGGTCTCTAATTTTGATAATCTTTTGCCTTTGGATAAATTCCACCATCCGTATTTAAAAGATATTGTGCTGTCGGTGTTTGGTAAAATTTCATAATCAAGCCGGGCTAATACATAAGGTATTTCGTTAATCAGAGTTTCGGGAGATTTGGTTGTTTCTCGCGATTTTTCAAATTCAAGTTTAATATTAATAGGACTTAGGCATAACTTCATTAAACAAATATAAATTATTTGCTCCTCACTACCCCTTTATCCCTAATAAACCCCACTGCCATTAAAGCGCCTAAAAAGCCCAGCCCGGCGGAGATGCGCATGATGGTGGCATAGGCGCTGATAAAGCTTTCGTGGTAGGCTTGTGTGATGGCTTTATCGTTATTAGTTCCTTTGGGTACTTTGGCGTTGCCGAGGTCGGCGGCCTGGGCGGTGATCTCTTGTTTTTGTTTAATGTTTAGTTTAATGTTTTTGATATTTCCCTGCAATGCGCCTGCAAAAAACAACACCGCCAGCGCGCCGAATATCGCGTTAGCAAATACATTGGCTATACGGGTTACGGCATTGTTCACGCCAGACGCGGTTCCGGAAAAATGGTCGCTTACCGAACCCATTACCGCAGCAGTTAGCGGCGCAACGGTGAACGATATACCTAAGCCAAAAACGATGATGCCGGGGAAAAAGGTGGTCCAGTAATCGCCGGGGCCAGTGGTTTGTTTTACGAAGGACAGGATGAGCAATCCCAATCCCGCCGCCGCAGGGCCGCAGATAAGGAACAACCTCGGCCCGTATTTATCCGCCAGCGAACCTGCGAACCGCGCTATGGAAACCATCATCAAAGTAAAAGGCAAAAAGGTAAGCCCGGATTGCAGTTGACTGTAGCCCTGTACCTGCACCATATTCAACGACAAAAACAGCATCCCCGCGCCAAGCCCGGCATACAGGAAAAATGAAAGCAAATTAGTCCCGCTGAAGGTGGCATTCGCAAATAATTGCAGCGGCATCATCGGGTGTTTGCTTTTGGCCTCGATGATGACAAAGGCGGTCAGCATCAGCACGCCCGCAGCCAGCGACAAATACACCTGCCAGTTCCCAAACCCAACGGCAGGCATCCGCAGAAACCCAAAAGTAACCAGCGCAAGTCCAAGCGCGATGGTAATAGCGCCAGGAAAATCAAGCGAATGATCGGCAGCATCATCCTTGCTTTCGGCTACTTTAAACCAAAGGATAATAACCGCAACAATGCCTATAGGGATATTAATAAAGAAAATATACCGCCATAAACCCGCATCCGCCAAAGCTCCGCCCAACACCGGGCCGCCCATGGTAACCACCGTAGTAAACGCCGACCATGTGCCGATGGCTTTTCCGCGTTCATTCGGGTTGATAGAGGAAGAAATGAGCGACAAACTGCCGGGAATCATCAATGCACCGCCGATACCTTGTATAATGCGAAAAAGGATCAAATAAAATACACCGGGTGCCAATCCGCAAGCCGCCGAACCACAGATAAAGATCAATATCCCTGCCATGAACACTTTTTTGCGCCCCAGTTTATCGCCCATAGAACCGCCGATGAGGATGAGCGAGGCCAGCATGAGCAAATAAGCGTTCAGTATCCAAAAAAGGTCGGCACCACTGGCCTGCAGGCTTTTTTGCAGGGAAGGCAACACTACATTCAACGCGGTAGCATCAATAAACGCCATAGCAGAAGCCAAAATGGTAGATACCATGATCCATTTCCCGGCGGGGCTGCGTAGCGATACCGTTGCCATATTGTGGGTTTACATTGAATAGTAAAGCTACAAAAAGCAGCACGTAAACGTTTGATTATATTTGAGATATAGGATTTATGCGTACATTAGTGTAACTATCCGTTCACAATTAAATATTACCGCCATGCCTTTTGTACCCAACCATTTGTCAGTCTTAGGTATCATCCATACCGCCATAAGTATTCTTGCCATTATTTTCGCCATTATCGCGCTTTTGCGTTACGGTAAAATAACGCCTAAAACATTTTTTGGCTTGGGCTATATCTGGTTAACGGTACTCACCTGCCTTACGGCGTTGCCCATTATGAAAACCGGCCATCCAACCCCCGGTCATTATTTGGCGGTTATCATTTTAATATTAATACCCATCGGTGTATATGCCAATAAGATCCCCGGCCTGAAAAAAGCTGCAGATTATGTACAGATCATCGCAATATCAACCACGCTGTTCCTGTCCATGATCCCTACCACCGTTGAAACACTTACCCGCTTACCCATTAACCACCCCATAGCCAGCAGCCCTGCCGACCCTAAAATACAAGTAGGTTTAACAGCATTTGCGGTCATTTATCTATTCGGTGTAACTTACCAGTTGTTAAAATTGAGAAAGACAAAGAAAAGGTTGGGGCAACAACACTGATTTAATTTCTTTGTCATGCTGACGAAGGAAGCATCTTCTCTAATTTGCACGACGTTTGTGCATGGCGAAGAAGATCCCTCGCTGCGCTCAGGATGACAGAAAACAAAAATTCCCCTCTTGAGAGGGGTTAGGGGTGTGTAATGAGATAATCTTATTCCTCAACAAATGCCACCGGTTCCAACTGGTCGAGTTCATCATCAGTAAACAATCGCGAATGGATCATAAACCTGTACCCCGTAGGTATCTCGATAGAAAAACTGGAACCGCGACCTTTGGTAGTGCCGATGGTCAACTGTGTATGCTGCCAGTATTCGAACTGGTCTTTGCTCATCCAAAACTCGCAGCCATCTATCTCGCCTAATTTCACATCAGCGCCGCCGAGTTTAAAATCGCCTTTCTCAAAGCACATGGGAGAAGAGCCATCGCAGCAGCCGCCGCTCTGGTGAAACATTAGTTCGCCGAAACGATTTTTAAGATCGGCAATTAAGACGGAAGCTTCGGCATCCACTAATACTCTTTTTACCATTATTGTAAATATAAAAAATAAGATTGCAGCTCACCTCTTTCAGCCGAAGGCGATGAGAGAGGTCGACCAGCGCAGCGTAGTCGGGTGAGTAAATACGCGCCATGCAAACAAAAACGTATGCACAAGGTGAAACCTATGCATACGTTTGCCAATTTAAACATTAAAAAAATCCCAGCTTGTTTTTATTATAGGAGATGAGCATGTTCTTGGTTTGGCGGTAATGCCCCAGCATCATTTTATGATTCTCACGGCCAAAACCCGATTTTTTGTAGCCGCCGAACGGCGCATGGGCAGGGTAGGCGTGGTAATTATTCACCCAAACACGTCCCGCCAGTATAGCACGTGGCACCTGGTAAACTTCATGCGCATCGCGTGTCCAAACACCGGCCCCTAAGCCATACAGTGTATCATTTGCTATCGCGATGGCTTCTTCAGTGGTTTTAAAAGTGGTCACGCAGCACACCGGCCCGAATATCTCTTCCTGGAAGATGCGCATCTTGTTATGGCCTTTAAACAGCGTGGGTTTTATGTAATAACCGCCGCCGAGTTCCCCATCCAATTTTTGCACCTCGCCGCCGCATAGTACTTCAGCGCCTTCTTCCTTACCTATTTTCAGGTAGGATTGTATCTTCTCATACTGATCGTTCGAAGCCTGCGCGCCCATCATGGTATCTGCTGCCAGCGGGTCGCCCATTTTAATGGCGTTGGTGCGTTCAATCACACGTTTAATGAACTTGTCGTATATCTTTTCATGTATCAGCATGCGTGATGGGCAGGTGCAAACTTCGCCCTGGTTCAAGGCAAACATTACTGCGCCTTCAACCGCTTTGTCGAAGAACTCATCATCAGCATCGCCAACAGATTCAAAGAAAATATTTGGTGATTTACCACCAAGTTCCATAGTAACAGGAATTAAATTTTCAGAGGCATACTGCATGATCAATCGCCCGGTGGTGGTCTCACCCGTGAACGATACCTTGGCGATCCTCGGCGATGAAGCCAGCGGTTTTCCGGCCTCGGGCCCAAAACCGGTAATGATATTCAATACACCCGGCGGCAATACATCCTTTATCAGTTCCATTAAGATTATGATAGATGTAGGGGTTTGTTCGGCAGGTTTTACAACACAGCAATTACCTGCGGCAAGGGCCGGAGCTATTTTCCATGTCGCCATTAATAGCGGGAAGTTCCAGGGGATGATCTGTCCAACAACGCCCAGCGGCTCATTCAAAACAATAGATACAGTATATTCATCATGCTCGGATATTCCGCCTTCCTCGGCACGGATAACGCCTGCGAAATATCGGAAATGATCGATCACCAGCGGCAGATCGGCAGCACGGCATTCGCGGATGGCCTTGCCATTGTCGATGCATTCCACAACCGCCAGTTTCTCGAGGTTGGCCTCAATAATATCCGCAATCTTATTCAACAAGCTTGCACGGTGCGCGGCTGATGTTTTACCCCACGCCGGGAATGCGGCATGCGCGGCATCCAGTGCCAGTTCCACATCCTCTTTGGTGGATCGGGCAGCTTTAGTGAAAACCTTGCCGTCGATAGGGGAAACGTTATCGAAATATTCCCCTTTAACAGGCGGAACAAACTTACCGCCAATAAAATTGTCGTACTTCTCCTTAAAAGAAGGTTTTGCGATAGTACTCATATTTTTATTTTTAATTTACAATTGGTTAGGCTAAAGGTAGGTGGCCAATTGATAGCCCATTTGCACGATAGTGTCAAATAGTAGCACAATCGTATCAAAGTGTACCAGTATTTGGTTATGATAATTAGTATGTCTAATTTGTATCAAAATTCATCGTTGCGATGGCTAATAAAAACCTGCTAAGCCCGCTTAGCTTATCAAAGGGAAGAGAACTAATGGACCTGGTAGAGAACCGCAAGGCTTATACCATGGATCAGTGCGAACTGAATATTTTCGAGACCTACCAGCGCAGTGAGTTAGTGCCCTTAACCTTTAGCGACCTGGTGATCACCAGTATGCTGCGCGGCAAAAAGGTGATGCATTTGTTTGATAAACCGGGCTTTGATTACCTGCCGGGAGAAACCGTGATAGTGCCGCCCAATGTAACCATGACCATTGATTTTCCCGAAGCTACTGCCCAACAGCCATCACAATGCACTGCGCTTGCCATCAATCAAAATGAAATAAAAAATACCATTGATTTTTTGAATGAGAATTATCCCCGTGAGGATAAAATAGAATGGCAGATGAACTACAAACAGTTCCATTTTTTTAATAACCAGGAGCTGGCAGAACTCATTAATAAGCTTATCCGAATTAGTACGGCTACAGACCGTACAAAAGATTTTCTTGCCAACCTCACCCTGAAAGAATTGTTAGTGCGCATTATGCAGATGCAGAACCTGCACGAAGTAAATGATAATTTGCACATGCTGGCCGCCAACAGCCGCTTTGCCTATATATTGGAATACATTAACCATCATCTAACCGAAAGGCTGAACATTGCTTCCCTTAGCCAAATGGCGTTTATGAGTAAACCCAGCTTTTTCAGGGCATTCAGGCATGAATTGGGCATTTCCCCGGTTGATTATATTATCCGTGAACGCATACACTTTGCCAAACAACTGATGAGTAATCCATACAATAGTGTCTCCGAAGCATGCTTTAAAGCAGGGTTCAATAATCTGAATTATTTTAGCCGCGCGTTTAAAAAAGTAGAGGGGATAACCCCAAGCGTGTACAAAATACACCTGAAAATGAGCCACTTAAACTAAAAGTCAGTCGACTTTTTTTCATCAGATTTTCATCAAATTATCGTTATAAGAAAAAATTCGGCATGCAATTTGCTTTTTGATGTGCAAATCAATGACCCTATGAAGATCTACAAAGAAAACGACATCGTAATTTATACTGACAATGAGGGAAATCGTTTTGATACCTTCGTCATATTTGAGACCGACAGGAAAACGGGCCTGACCCACATTAACCATTTTAATTTAACGGTAGAAGCATCTTCATTGGAGCTGCATCCGAGTTCATTAACCGGTAATCCAACTCCTTTTGCCGATTCATATAGTTTTTTACTGTTTAACAGGCTAAAAGAAAAATATGCCAGGCTTGGAGGCCACAAAGTGGTTTTGAAACAGGTGGTCAACAATTTTGATATTTCAGGCAAAACCGGTAAGCTGGCCCAGGCATCTTAAAACTCAATTTATATAAAAAAGCCGCTATTGATTTTGTCAATAGCGGCTTTTTTTGTGTTTTACAGGTTATTGTTTATCCACCTCAAGTACCGATAGTATGTTCCCCGCTGGGTCTTTGAACCAGGCAATAGTTGGCCCCATACCGCGTACAATACCCTTGCTGTCGGTTTTAAAATGACCGAAATCATATTGCTCAAATACAATTCCTTTAGCGATGAGTTCATCCACTGTTTTTTCTACATCATTCACCGGGAAGTTGAGGATGGTGAAGGTAGCGGGTTCATGGTTTGGTTTTGGATAAATGATGATCCTGTTGCTACCCTCGATATGCAACGCTAAAATACCCATCATTTCTTCGGTCACCTCTAAACCGAGTTTATTTCCATAAAATTCTTTTGCTTTTTTAAGGTCGTTAACAGAAAAACCGCTGAATGCTTTGGTGTGTTTAAACATGATCTTTAATTTTAGTTTATACTATTGGTTTATAAGTGGCTAAAATGATGCCGCTTTCAAATATTCTTGACGCCGTAAGTTTTAGGTCGATCTTTTCCTTTAGCCCCGCAAATATGGGCGTCCCTTTGCCCAGCGCCACCGGGTCTATCATAAACTGGTAACTGTCTATTAATCCGGCATCCGTAAGCTGGGTAAGCAGGCTGCCGCTGCCTAAAATGGTGATATCTGTTTCGCCCTGCTTTAACTTTTTTACTTCTTCAAGTAAATTGGCCGATAAAAAACGGGTATTATGCCAGTCGGATGTGTTGGTGGTTTTTGAGAACACCACTTTTTCTGATTGGTTCATGCCTTTGGCAACGCCGGGCATTTGTTCCTTGGCCATAGCTGTAGGCCAAAAAGCAGCCATCATTTGGTAGGTAATGCGCCCGAATAACAGGATATGTTCCTGTTGCGATGAATTAGCCGCAAAGTCCGACTCCTCGCCGCCATGCCGGTGCCAGTTGATGCCGTTGTCGATATCCTTATAATAACCATCGATGCTGATAAAAAGGAATGCCGATAATGTTGCCATGTTTTGTTTATAGGTTATGACAAACTTAGTAAACAAAAAATGGGATAGAGAGGGGGATATGGGACAAGGTAAGAGGTGAGGCAGGACTATTTTTTAGTTTTTTTTCGACGAGTTCGTTCAAGATAATAGTTATATGAAAGTATTGTAATGAAAATTAAAAAATACACAACAAAAATTGATCGCATCACTACCCGGGGAATAGGATTCTTGAAAAAAATTTCTACAAGTACACATATAGGTATAATGATCGCACTAATATTGAAATATTTACTTATTCGCCGGTATTTTGAATAATTGAGCCAATTTTTATAGGATTCATTTTTAGGATCATACCATAGTAAAGATTTAAATAAAGCTGTAGAGCGTTTAAAATCTTTCAGGTTATAGTATGAACGTGCATCCGCAAATAATATCGCCAGATACCAGTCATCTCTTACTTCATTTATATTTAACTTGAGTATCTCGTTATTAATTATACTTAAATTTTTATCGCAAGCTTCAATACATTCATTAAAACGACTTTTATTAAACAAGGCATTTACATACCTGCAAGTGATTTGTATGTACATTCTCAATGCATCAATATTTTTAAATGAGGAAAGATTATTAAAGAATAATGCGTTGTCCGTATAAAAATTGATAGAATACTCCGGTTTATCCTGGTAGTTGGAGCGGAAATCATAATAAAGGGTTTCAAGCGTTATTGCCATCCGGTTCAGTTTAAGGCTTATAATTTGCAGTCATGTCGCTAATGTTTTTTTAAATCCGAAATTGAACATCCGAACATCCGAAATCAAAGTCATTTTCCAAACGGCGGCCTGCCCGTTAACTGACGGTACAACGGCATATCCTCGCGCGACATGCCCTTGGGCTTATGGAAATTTTTGCAGTAATAAACATGCAGGTGCAATTCATCGCGGCCATTGCGGATGATCGCAATATCAGGCAATTGTTTTACCGTATCGAAATATGGAGTTACATCGGCCTTTACACTTTCGGGGCTGTATTGATCTATCACTACAGCATCTTGCCCTACGAGCTTATTTGGATCGATGAGAAAAGCGATGTTGCGCGGATCATCATTAAAACACACGATGTCTTTTTTGCCTTTCAGTGCCCAGTCCACCTTGCCATTGAGCCACCAGCGGGTGGTGCCCGCAAATATTTTAGGATTATTCATCCAGCCTTCTTTTTCAAATCGTGTGGTGATATCGTCATAATCAACGCCCTGCATGGTGGGGTCGACAGTATCCCCGAATTGAGCGACAACCCATTTCGGTCCGTAAGCCTGCCAAAAACCTGTCGTCTCGTGAAAAGTAAGTACGCCGATAGTTATCACCGTAAAACAAACGGAAAATCTCAACCAGCGACGCGTACCCCTCACATGCGCCGGGTCATTCAAATGCTGATAAATAGAATAGCCAAGCGGCATAAATAACATCAGGTAACCGGGTGCCTGCCAGTGAAAATGATATTGCAGGTCGGACCATAAGGTAACCGTGGTAAAAAACGCTAACGGTAAAATAGCCGTCCAGAATAAAAAACTATAAGATTGAAATTGCTTACGCAGCCTGAAGGATAATATAAGTTGAATTATAAGCGGGAACCATATCCACGGCAACAGCCACAAACATTGTCCGCCTATGCTGCGCAGGAACCAGTCTGGATGAATCCCACCGCTTGAACCTGCCCTTGAGCCCTGGAAAACAAACGATACCCAATGATTATGATAGTTCCATAATAAAATAGGCCAGGCGAAGGCTATGGTGATCAGCAAGGCGATATACGGCCCGGGGTGAAGCAGCCAGTGGCGCTGATTTTTATTACTGATAATAAAAATGAGGGCACTTAAAAACAAAAAGAAGGTGTGGTATTTACTCAGTATCGCCAGGCCCATGCTGATACCTACCAATATCCAAAGCATGTAAACCCGGACTGTACTTAGTTTTTCCTGTCCCTGGCTGGTAATGCCTAACACCTCCACAATAAAATAAGTGCTCAGCAGCCAAAAGAACATTAGCGGCGCATCCGGCTGGAACCAGCAGGCGATGGGGATAGTAAACACCGCGCTCAGGTTCATTACCACTACGGCCCAAAAACCTGCACTGGCGTTAAATAACCGTTTGGTAACTAAAAACAACATCCAGCTTGTACCCGCGAATAGTAAAACATCAGGAAAACGAAGGCCGAGGTTGGTTAGCCCTAATACCCGAATGCTTATACCACTTAACCAGAAAAACAGGGGTGGCTGGTCGAAATAACTCAGATCCAGGTGCAATGCGCCACGGAAGTAATAGGCCTCGCCGATACCCAGCCCGGTATAGGCCGCCACCAGCAGGCGGATAATGAACGTGATGACAATTAAAACTACGGTATATCTTGCGGCGTTGCTTTCGGTTACTTTTTTCATCATAGAATAGTACCCCGCAGGGGCGGGACTAATTTTTTTTTAAAATTATTACATATTCTTCATCTTTTGCATAAAGCACCGAAATTTACCGTATCATCCTTCAATTTACCGAATAAATCAGCCTGTTTACCGAATAGTGATCGGCAGAAAGTGGGTTATGTAATATTTTTGAATCAACAAATCAATAAGATCATGACAAAAGAATCATTCACCATAAATGGCGAGAACCTGCTAAAAAAAGTAAAAGAACTGATAGCAGAAGGTAACGTAAGAAAAATATCCATCCACGATAAATTCGGTAAGGAAATAGCCACATTCCCATTAACTTTTGGCGTAGTGGGTATTTTAATAATGCCGGTTTTAGCAGCGTTAGGTGCTATTGCAGCCTTAATAGGCGAGTGCAATATCACCATTGAGCGCGACGAAGTAAAAGAAGAAGTTAACGAGCCTGAAGCTAACTAAGTTAAGGCCACTTCATAAAAAAAGCTGTTTGCCTTTGGCAAACAGCTTTTGTATTTTAATATCTTTCTATTAAGGTTTTTCAACGGTAACATCCTGCGCCAAAATGGCATCATCAGGTGTTTTGCCCAATTCCTGATCGAGGGTGTACAGAGCATCGTTTTGCGCCTTTGCGCCACCGGCCACTTTAATTTTGGATAATAGTTCCAGCGCCAGTGTTTCTTCTTCGGTTTGTTCTTTTACAAACCATTGCATAAAGTTCCATGTGGCCCAGTCTTTTTCGGCCATGCTCATTTCTACAATTTTGTAAATTTTGCCGGTATTTTCCACTTCTGATTTAAACACCTTCTCAAAGCAATCGTTCACGCTAACGGGGTCAGGTCCGGGGTCAGGAATAGCGGTAACCTTCACTTTGCCGCCACGTTTCAGTATATATTCCAGGAACTTCATCATATGGTTACGTTCCTCGTTCGCATGTCTGAACAGGAAATTCGAAATGCCGCCATAACCCTGGTCGTCTGCCCATGAGGCGTAGGCAAGATAAATTTGCGAATTATGTGCTTCGTTGGTCATCTGGGCATTCAATGCAGCCTGGATGGTGGGTGATAATCTGTTGGTTTCCATAATGGATAAAACTGAAAATTAATTGAATGGTTTTATGAAGTTAGATATTTTCATATATTTTATTTGTCGAACCTGTCTAAAAAGTATACTTATCTTTTTAATGATTTGCTTTTATAGCTTGTTGTACAATTATTTTTTTCCTTGTAGAACCAACCTGTCCGTTCATATCCGAACCCTCCATTATAATAGTATAAATTGATGGCCTATCGGCGCTGTAGAATGAAACCGTTGCTTTGCCTGCTGTGTCTGTTATAATATTTGGCTCCCAATGTATGGTAGAGCGCAAGTCGGGCAGCGTATTTTTGCTGTTTACAGTATATTTCGGGTGATAAAACTGTTTGGGCAGACTAAATGCCATCGGTTTATATTCATAAAATCCGGGAGTGCTGTTTACTAAATATCCATGGCCTGAACGTGTGGTTACTTCAATATAGGAATAACCAGGGTCACCGGTACGTTCAGTTATCTGGGGATAAAATTGAAAATCATATCTTATGTATTTTGAATAATTATACATAGCCTCGATACCTACAATGTCTTCAGCGGTTATATTATCAAGATATGTTTTTAAAAAATCATACCGTTCCAAAATGGCCATTTGATGATCATGCTGAGTTGGATTGAAAAAAAATTCTACGTTCATCCCATCAATTATCAAGATCAATAAATTCATTTGTAACTTAATACCCTGGGGATTGTCATGATAGCCGCTTATTTTTTGTTTTAATATTTCACCGAGGGTCATCTTTCCGGCTTTTTCCATATCTTTTTCATCAAGCGCCTCGTCATACTCACCAGGACCATTGAGGTTTTTTGAGCCTTTAATAATCTTTTTATCTTTTATCATTACCTCTTTTAAAACATTGGTTCCGGTCAGCTTTATTTCGGCATCGTGTTGTATCTTCCTGTCGATAAGGCTGTACAATAGTGAAGTGTCACTGTTTACATACCATGGGGTTATTTGTCCAAATGCCTGGGTAAATACCGGTGGCTTAAATTCATCAATCGTTATTCCCACGTTAGCGTTTTTGTCATTTTTATTCTTTGCCTGTATCACAAAAACGGCGGTATCAATAGGATTAAAACCGCGAAAAACAAACCGGCCTTCTTTATCGGTCGCTGTATCTGTAGCAAAAACGGGTTTTTTGGATAGTAGTAACACTTTGCTACCGGCCATGGGCTTATTAAAAATGTTTGTTATTACTCCGCTTACCTTAAATTCGCTTTCAGCAACAAACACAGGCTTTACCGCATCGGTCACCTGCATCCAATCGTAACCAACCCATCCCTGTGTCAGCATCAGGTTATCCAGCGCAATGCTTTTATCTTTATCATTCCCCTCAAAATAATAACCGGGTTGTTCAATTGTGCCTTCCAGGTCCGAGGTTAATAGCAGGTTGTTTGCAATATTGCCTGCTAAGCTGTCGGTCTTCACCTGTGCGTCGTCTGTAACCGCTAAAGAAAAACTGCCCTGTACAGGTTTACCCGATGCGTCAGTTATTTTAATAGCTAAAGCAATGCTATCATGCGGGGCGTAGTTAATTTTATTGGCGATAATATTTAACTGCAAATTATCATGGTGGTTGATAAAACAGATACGTTCATTGAGTGGTTGTTTATCCCTATTCAGTAAAGTAAAACGGGCTATTCCTGCAGGAAACAAGCTTTTGGCTATTTTAAAAATAGTAATTGGGTTTTTATTGGTCAAACCCGCTGCATAACAAACCACCCCGCGCGATTGGCCGATAAGATAATACGATGTAGCGGCCAACCCTTGCGAAAATGACACAATTACCTGTAATGAATCATCGGAAATATTATTTACCCTTAAACTCGTGCCCGATGGTAAAACCACAGGCAAAGGATAGCTTTTTATAACACCGCCCGACAGTATCACTTTGGCGGTATAATTTTCGCCAGGCCCCGGTGTAAACTCAAATGTCCCTATCCCAAAGTGAAATGATTTGAACTCA
>Ga0206859_1095_pt1 | contig 16579 bp, 15 predicted proteins | sample Alteio_BWOrgCont_47_FD_152882 | JGI IMG/M metagenome (GOLD analysis project Ga0206859, IMG submission 152882) | Enriched cells from forest soil in Barre Woods Harvard Forest LTER site, Petersham, Massachusetts, United States -... | ecosystem: Environmental > Terrestrial > Soil > Temperate forest >... | reverse complement strand
CAACGCTAATCCCCGCCTTTACCAATTGTTCTGCCAGCATGGATACCGACATGATAGGGCCGCCATAAACATAAGCCGGTTTATACGAAGCGCTGATCTGCAGGATTTTCAAGCTGGTTTAATAATACCCCGTGATTTTAATATTTTGAAGATGGCATACATGGTAATGTAGCTCCAAAACACGGTATTTATAATAAATTCAAAGCTAAGGCCGCGCCAAAAGATCTGGAAAAGGCCTGAATAAATAAGCGCTGTACCTAATAAATAACCACCAAATAATTCCTCGGCTTTTAGTGATATATATTGTGCTACTGCCCCATAAATAAGCATGGAGATGAACACGCCAAACCCGCCTCCGGATAAATAGGCATCGACTACAAAAGCGGGTTTAGCCGACACGGTGGAGTTCCGGCTGATCACCCCGGCATCGTATACCCTTTGCATAACCAGGTCTTCAGTACTGGGTTTTGATGGCCAGAATACCCGGGGTACTATAGCGATAAAAGACTGTTCCAAAAGTTTAAAGCCATAGAAATCAATTTTCTCAGGAGTTGATTGTACATACTCCGTAAACATGTCTATTTCGCTTATGCGGTAAACAAGGAAATCCCAATTGGTATCCTCATTATCCGACCCGTTCAATGCCGCGTCTAAGGCCAATTGAGAAGCATCCTCAGACGATGCATCACCCGACCATGCATTTTCCCTGAATACGGTAGCATAAGTGGGCAGCACAATAAACAACAAAAAAAGCGCGGGTAAAAAAGTGATAAAAACAATTTTTTTATAGTTGGGATATAAAAAGATACCCAAAACCATCACACTTAATATAATGGGTTCTTTAAACCCGGAAAGGAGTGCCGAATAAAAATTTGTGAGATATAAGAAAAGACATATCCCCGTATTCCAAACCTTTTTTTGCGGAATAGCAAAAGCAAGTGCAAGCGTACCTGCCATAAAGCTTAAAGAGTTGAACTGGTAGTAAAATTGAGATAATCCCGGTATGGCAGTAAATATTATAGATAAAGGCAGCGAAAAAACAGCTACCACCAATAAAAGATTAGCAACATCTTTGGTCTCAACCTTATTTTTCTGCTTTTCGGGATAATTCATAAAAAGCAGTATGCCTGTAACCAATGAGGCATGCGCTAAAACATAATAGCGCTGACATTGAGCGGTTATTTGTAGTTTATTGGCATCAACAAGGAAACTATTTAATCCGGCTTTAAAATCAGTATATCCAAAAATGTTAAGCACGTAAAATATAGATGTGGTACACATATAACCTGCAAAAATTATCTGCACTAAAATAATAGGGCGCATGATCTGTTCTGCAAAATTGCGGTCTTTTGGTAAGGGCCTGATATTACCCGTTAAGGTCATGCCAAAAATAAAGAATGAGCCAAACCACGCTGTAAAATAAGATAGCAATGGGTTTGAACTAAAAATCACAGATAGCCCCCACGGCACAAAAAGTATAAGAAATTTTTCGTAGGGTACCCTGTCAGTCATGGGAAAAAACTAATGAATACAATTTAGTATAAATTATGATATTGTTTTAACTTTAGTTTCAATAACGGTTGCAATATGCTCAAAATCCCAGTCATTAATTATTGTACCAGATCGTTCTCCATATTTTAATAATAGCTCAGGGTCATTGGTTAAGTTATTTAACGCCGACAGTAATTCGTTTGTATTTCCGCTTTTAAAAATTATGCCATTTTCCCGTTTCACTAAATCAATGGCACAACCGCATTTGTCAGAGGCAATTATTGCTTTCTTACATGCCATGGCTTCATTTATTGCCAGGCCCCATGTTTCGCCCGGCCCTTTTGAAGGAAGGCAAAGCAGGTCGCAAGCGTGGTACACAACGGGTATAACTGATTGATTCTGAAAATCCATGAAATGGATATTCTTATTCCCACCCCCCTTTTCGCGAAGGGAATTTTCTAAAACGCCACTCCCAACAAGCAGTAAATGAACGTTTGGATTTTTAACCTCTAAAAACGCATCGATCAATATACCCGGCGCTTTTTTCTCTTCAAATTTTCCTGCAAATAATACCAGTATATTGCTTTTACTGAGGCCCAGCTTTTTTCGCAGCTCTAATACTTCAGCTGGCCTGTTTATTTCAAATCTTTTGTTGTCAATGGCATGTGGAGCAAAACTCAGTTCATTCTCTTTCAGCCCGTATTTTTTAAAATAAGCCTTGTTGTTTGTACCAACATAAAAGGCGTGGTTAACATGGCTGTAAACCCACTTCAGGAAAATAGTTTTCAAAGCTGACCTTGGTCCTTTTTGTTCGTCAAGCAAATTAGAATCGCCCCTGAAATAAATAGGTATCTTATTCTTAAAATAACGCAGAACTTTTAAGTGGCTTTCATAGGCCCAGCCAAATACTAATATGGCATCGGGCTTCCACGATTTTACCCGATCGATTAGCCCCGGCGTAATTATTCCTTTAAAATGATTTGAACCGGGATCTGGAGATACATTTTCTGCCCATTCGTAATTATAATCTTCAAGCAAAGGAATGTCCCAATCAATATTTTTTCCAAAATCAGGATCGAACTTTTTTACAGAAGCTACGCCCCAGGTATAAAAAACTTTTATATCTATTTGTTTGCGTTCATTCAATAGTTTGAATAGCGGAGCATAATATTGGATGGGATGAGTGGTAACAATAGCGAGTTTTTTCATTAAATCATTTCCCCCATTATTTTAACAGCTTTTGCATTTTTCACACGATCATTAATAAATGACATGTCTCGACAATAGATGGTATTGTACGAGCCATAGTTTTCCAGCAGATTTAGTTGCCGGGTAAACGTATCATAAGTGTAAGGCCGGAATCCCTTTGAGAGCAACAGTTCATGTATTTTATGTTCATCAAAACCATAGCGGCCGCCGCTGCCATTTAGTTCGATAATGATCGCCTGTAATGTGGTGTTAGTTAACGTTTCGCCCATGCCTTTTAAGACTTCGGTTTCGTAACCTTCAACATCCATTTTTATTAATGCCGGGCCTCCGTTTTTTAAAAGTGAATCTATAGTGATTACCGCTAATTCGGCGGTATCCCTTTTTGATTCATCCGCCGAAACAACATGGTTCATAGTATCCTCATTCTGCGTAAAAACAATGCTTGATGCTGACCCCCCCGCTACTGCATTTATCAAAGTTACTTTAGGATGAATATTATTTAACACGATATTCTTGCTAAGAATATCGAATGTTTTTTTTGCAGGTTCAATAGATGTACTATTTGCACCGCATAAACCAGATGCCAATAATGTGTATGAGCCAACGTTTGCACCGATGTCAAAAAAGATGTCGTCCGGCCTCAAAAAATGGATCAAAAATCCCATGTCATCAAACTCATGCAGGCCGGTATAAATGTTGCCGGTGATCCCTGTTAATCCTTTGTTTGCGTAAAATTTAACTGGGCCAACAAAGTTTTTAACCTTCATTTTTGCCGGGGATAACAAGCATTGCAGTTGCCAGATCATGAAACGAAATATGGTTTGTGCAGGATGTTTTTTACCCAATGGGTGATTAAGCAAAAAGCTAAACGTTCTTTTAAATTTAGTCATTAATAACTTTATTGAATAATTCTGCCTGCTTTAAAGCCATATTTTCCGCGGAATATTTTTTAATTGCTTCAGCATTATATTCTTGTTTGGTCAACGTATTATTCACAACTTCTTTTAGGAAACTAATGATATCGTTTTGATCAACATCATGGTAACTATAAACAGTATTTGATCCGTATTCCTTCAGGATAGCAATTACTGAACTCTCTTTATTGAAAATAGCCAGTAAAGGTTTTTTCACAAATAAATAAGGATATATTTTTGATGCTGTATAGCCAGGATCATCAGAACCCGGAATAAAAAGCCCATCAGCCTGTTGTAATGTGATTAAACTGTGATAGTAGGATATGCGGTCTGTAATTTCTATTACATAATTTTCAATTCCATGTTGTTTTGCAAGCGGCATTATAGTAGGTGTACCCATACCTGCCGGTGCATAACTGGTGCCAATAAAATAAAATCGTAATTTAGAAAATATGATTTTATCAGCATTCAGCGCCTGTTTGAATGCCTTAAAAAGTACGGTTAAAGCCTTTTCCATATCATTGCCGCCACGGCCTACATAAACTATATTTTTATACCCGTTTTGAAGGAGCAAGGGAAAATCATTCTTATGCGCTTCGGCAATTTTTATATCAGGCTCAAAGGCGCCAAACGTGATGACGGCAGCCGGGACAGATGAAATTTCAGGATAACGTGCCTTAAGGTCAGCGATATATTTTTCTGAAACGCTTATTAAACCCGACACATTTTTTAACGCGATAGGCTCCAAATATTTATTTAGGCGATACGAGAACCAATATTTTTTTGGGCGCTGGCTTTTTGGTTTATTTTTATAGTAGTCGGAATGCCATGGATCCTGCATATCTATGATGTATGGCACACCGAATCGCTTTTTCCAGTAACTCCCTAAAATACATACCGGGAATTGTGTTGTAGAGAAATAAATTAGGTCATAATTTCCTGTTTTTAAAAGCTCATTTACCTTACGCCGGTAAAATGGTAAAGCACGCAGGGCGATGCTGCCAAGCCCCAGTTTACGTGTCCATTTTTTATCCAATGCCTTTACTTTATGAATTTTTATGGCTGGCAGAATGCTTTGTAGCAATAAGGGGTCAATACCTGAATCAGCATAGTGTTCATCAACCATTACTATTTCAGCATTCCAGCCATTATCAGCAAAATATGGGATGCTCATCCTTACTCTTTGCATATCCGCAGCGTTTACCGGTGGGAAGTAGGGAGAAATAATGAGCAGGTTTTTCAATCGGGATTGCTTTTTACTTTCTTTTCCACCAGCGATTGTTTTTTATTTTGTCTCGTGCAGGTGTCCAATCGCAAACTTCATCAAGAATATCATAAAAACCCTGTTGGCTTTCGGGCAGATCGTTAATTTCTATTCTTTTTATGAGATCAGGCAAGCCGGCATAAAAACCTGATGTACGGTACGGCGGGTGTAACGACCATAAGCCATTGCCCGTGCCCAAAAAATCTATCCGCTTCAAATAATGTTTGTTCATAAATGCCGAGATCAAATGCTCCGGCAGATCAGCGTTCGGATGGCCTTGTACAACAGCCTTAACCTGGTTACGCGCAGAAGGGTTTGATACTACCAGCTTATCTGTTTTAAGCCTATCCTTGTCTATCAAAAATAATCGCGTACTCATGCCCCCTAATTGCCAGGCATATGCGCCCAATTTATTGATCACCTGCTGATCCTTTAAAATATCATCGGTGTGTGGCGGGCCGGGTAATGGAGAAACGACAAAGCAATACGGATCGCTTTTAAACAACGCAGCTGCTTCTTCAATCCAGTTTTGACTTCTGCCGCCTAAAAAAATATCGGAATCCAAATGAAAAAGAAGGTTGTTTTTAGCGCTGTATAATCCAAAGAAATAGGCATAAAATGGGCCACCCCTAAAATCCTTTAAAGGCATTGTATTTGTACCAAAAAAGTATTGCGAAACATTTTTTATTACAGATGATGAATAGTCAACAGGCACGATTTTTACCTTGAATTCTTGCTGTATCTCATCATACAAAAAACTATTTAAAAGAGATTGATATTTTTCCCAGCCATCCGCAAAACGGCCATTGCCGGGTTTGGTATCTACCGTTAATATAATTTCATCAACCTGTGCTGTTAATACTTTAAGCTGGTGCGGTAAAATATACTTTGCATGCGGATAATCACCCGGTGCAAGGTTTATCTGTAAACTAACCGGCATCTTCAAATGCTTTTTTCACCAGTTTAATTAGTTTTTTTGATTCGTTTTCCCAGCAGTAATATTTTGCTGCCTCAACAGCTCTTTTTTGAGCCAACGCAATTTCTGCAGGGTTATTGAACCAGGCATTAAGTTTTTCGATTTCTTTCTTATCAGGTTCCTGTGATAATTTAAAGCCCGGTTTAAATTTGTCGAACCCTTCATTTTGCCCGGCAGTTTCACTTGCGATAATTGGCAAACCAGATTGTATGTATTGAAAGAATTTATTGGTAATAGTATAATTTCTACTGGGTGGCGACGGCAATTCCAATGCAAGGCCAATATCAAAAGTCGCTATTTTATTGGGCAGCTCTTTTTCATTTACTAAAACATGAAAGAACAACTGATGTTTTTTCGGCATTAATTTTTTCAAAGTACTTTTGTAAGTGCCTGATATACTGCCCAATAAATGTAATTCTATAACAATTTCGATGTGATTCAGTAGTTCTATAAATTTTTCCAATCCCCTGCCGGGGCCAATCGTTTGCGAGAACCAAAAAAGCTTTAAGGGATGTTTAGTGTTTTTTTCTTTTTGCAAATGAACCTGTGCCGGGAAAACATTATAAATATTTTCCGGTTGTTTTGATGAGTAAACAGTCGCTAATTTATCGGCTAAAATTTCGGAGGTGGTTGTGCAATATATCCCTTTGTGCAGCGCGCCATGTTCGGCTTTTTTCAGTAGGCCTATGGGCCTTAGTTTTCTTGCTATAGGCAGTAAATCCTCTGAATACCAATCCTCCATATCAAAAGCTACCTTACGTTCATTTTTAATTAATTTAATACCTACGCAAACAGGTAACTCCTGGTGCATAATATAAAGGTCGGCCTTATGCGAAAGGCATTTATCCATCAATTTATTGGTATTGAATCCGAGACTTGACACACTTTCAATCTTTAATTTTAATTGCAGTTCAATGGCCACCTTTCGTACTAAACGTGCGAAAAAAGATGAAAAAATTGATTGACGTAAATCACTGTAAAACTCGTAATTAACATCAATTGCGTTTATCAGTTCAATATCTTCCTGAAAAAGCTGCTCAGAGTATATAGCTGTTAAAATGGTGACTTTATAACCTTCCTGTGAAAGTGTTATAGCTTCCTTTAATACCCTCGGGTTACGACAAAGATGCGATTGTGAGACGATAATGATCTTTTTATCTCCCGGCAATTTCATTATACCTATCGCGGGTGTTGGTTAAAAGAAAATCATAAACAGCCGCTTGTGATTTCAAGTGTTTTTTTATTGCGAATAATTTAAAGTTGGTTTTCATTAACCATTTTATATATACATACCAATCACGTGCCCCGAAATATTTATATAATGAGTTCTCTTTCACAAAAAAATGGTTGACCAAAAAAAAGGTTACCACAGCATATGATTTTTTCTCCCGGTAATAACTTAAAGTGCCGCTAAACGCTGCTTCTTTATCATTAGCCGCCATAACAAAACTACCGAGCTGCATCACCTGCGTCACTATCCATTTCCATGAAATACCCGAGCGGTTTGTAAATGCGGTTATTGAAAAATTAGCCAATACATTTGAGTGTAAATAAATAGGATGTTTAAAAGCCCTTTCGCGGACAAGCTCAACACTGTCTAATAAGGTTTCAGCAGGTATTACATACTTTACCGCATTTATACTCCGGTACATCATCGCCCCAGTGGAATGCATAGCCCCGAGAGCCTGTTGAGATTGCGGCCATGTAAATAAATGATCTTTTCCTTCGGGCCAGATGGTATTACCGGTATTTATCCAGCTATTATTATCGCCTTCTATCCAAACGCGCATATTGCTCCAGGCAACATCAATATCCGGCTTTGCTTCCATAAGCGCGGTCATTTCCTCCAGGAAAGAAGGTTCCCACCAATTATCATCCTCCAATATACTGGCATATTTTTCTTCGCAGCCTGCAAACGCTAAATTAAAGCTGCTTGTACCGCCTAAGTTTTTTGTGTGATCTTGTATGATGAAACGACCATCGTTTAAAGAGGCGACGTATTCACCCGGAAAAGTATCTCCCGGGGAATCATTGTGAACCTCGCACATCCAATCGGTAAAAGTTTGATCGAGCAGGCTTTTTATAGCCCTCGAGAGCAATTGATTCCTTTTGTAGGTAAATAAATATATCCTGCAAAATGCCATTTATTTTAAAGCAAGTTTAATTTTCTTAGTCAGCTTCCAACCTATAATTTTCACCAGGTACTTAGTGTAGCCGCTTGCCATAAAGCGGTAATCAGGCCGCATTAAATTTTTAATTTCGGCATTTGCTAATTGAAGGTATTTTTTTTGGAAAGGATATACTTCGTAAATGAAGCTTTGCCACATATTAGCGCAGCTTTTCAGCAAGGACTGATCATAATCATAAGCTGATAAAACGTTGTTGACGGAGAAAAGAATAGAATTATAAAGCGATTTATAAGCTTTATCACTTTTTTCACCCGACAATCCGCTTATGCCTGACCGGTAATAAAAAATAGCGTCATGATTAAATAACAACTTTTTGGTTTTTAAAAAAACACGTGTAAAAAACTCAAGGTCGTCATTTAAGCTAAGTTCCTCATTCCATAAACCGGCTTCTTTCACCAATGTTACAGGGATAAGTGCTCTGCCGGGATTAGTCATGGGATTGCATCGGCACCAGTAATATTTTATCCATTCCTCAAAGGTCATTTCATCAACCGGTGTATCATTAAGCTTGAAAGTTTGCAGGTCGTCATTGTAAAACCTTCCCCACAAAGCTAATACAACCGCGTCTTTTCGGCCTTGTATTTTATCTGCCTGGCTCATTATGAAATCCGGCTTAACAAAATCATCGGCATCAAAAAAAACTATATATTCTCCTTTTGCATTGTTGAAAGCTACATTTCTTGCCTTTGCGGCCCCACCGTTACTTATAAATATCAGGCGGATTCTTTCATCAGTCACCTGTTTTATTACAGCTTCAGTATCATCAGTCGAGCCATCGTTAACTACAATTATTTCAATAGGAGAGTAGGTTTGGGCACAAAGGCAATTTAAGGTTTCAAGAATATATTTCCCGCAATTATAGGCTGGAATGCAAATGGAAATTAAGGGGTTAGAAATTAGACTACTTTTCGCCACGCTGTATTATAATATCCTTTTTTCGACAGGTCGACATAATGGTGCAAAACACCGGTTCCATTTATAATGGTTTTACCATCGGGATTTACAATGTATTGGTCTTTATTCAAAATCACACAATCCTTACCGGCCACCAACATGACTGATAAAGCTTGTTCCAGATAATAGGAACGGCCTTCCAGTTCTTCCATTTGCTTAACCCAGCTTTCAAGTTCCGGCCAGTTAATTAATGTACTGTTCATCCCGATAGCACCTACATTTGCCTTTTCTGTAATTTTATGTCCGGATAGTTTTTCCATCAGTGAAAAGGAATAACCATAGGAATTTTCACAATCAACCATGTGCAGCGGATTTACCGGGGCCTTTAACCAATTGATCATATCCAACGGTTCATCAAAAAAAAGCATATCCGAGTCAAGTACCAATTTCCAGCCGGGCACTGATAGCGTATGAATATCTATAAGTTTTTTAATATGCGGATATTCACGGCGTTTTTTTCGCAAAACAGGATAATTTGTCTCCGGTAATTTCTCTTCCAGGTTTTGATCAATAATTGCCTTTGTAATTATTTCGGCACCCGGAAGCTGCCGCTCAATTCTTGCAATTAGCTCATCAGTAAAATTTCCGTCGTCAACTAATATGAATCTAAATTTTTCGGCAGATACCTTGCTTAATGATGCAATACAAAACAAAGTTTGGTAAAGAAACTTTTCTCCCGTTAAAAAATAGATAAGTAAGCCATCCGGGTAGGATTTAACAGGAGGCAGATTTAATGAGGCCCGCTCCATTGTACTTTTATTGCGCTGCATTTCACGGTAACTGAAATAACCCCCCAACTTTTTTATCTTTTTCCATTCAGCCCTTGGGTAACGGTATAGTTTATTTATTATGGATTGTATCAAACTATATAGTTTTAAGCGAAGCCAGGCCATCAAACATGCCACATGCACCCTGCCACCTGATGTAATTTAAATCACTTTGCCATGCTCTATAAGTGAACCATGCCTTTAGTTTTCTCATTGGTGTCGTCCATGCCGGTATTTTTTTCCAGGGATTGATATGGTGGCTATCCAGTAATTGCACCCATGATTTGTTGGTATTATTTACCAGCCGGGCAAGGTAATCCGGCTGCATTCGTGCAGCAGGTATGATGTGATGCAGACTTAATGAGGGGAAATACCCGGTAAGCCACCCCGATCTTGAAATTTCTATCACGATGTCATTATCACCTCCCGAGGCAAGTGAATCACCTTTCCTGTCGCTGATGGCTGTGCTTTTTGTATTTATCTTGTCGATATAGGAAGATAATACAGTTTTTCTGATAGCCATGCCTGCGCCAATGGGTGCATATTCAGGATATTTGTTCTCCCATTTCCCGATCAATGTATTATCTCCTAAATCTCTTAAGGCCAGGTTTCCATAAAATTCTTTCAGCCAGGATGGTGATTCTGTTTCAAATAGCGGTAAAGATTTACCTCCGGCGACACCTAATTTGGGGTTATCAGTAAAAATATCTGTTACCTGTTGTAAATAATCATGCTGTAATATATTATCATCATCCACCATCACTATGATGTCGCCTTTTGCAGCTGAAAAGCCCTTTAAGCGTGCAAAAGTCAGGCCCTGTTCAGGTTCCCGGATTATTTGGCTGTCAGTATGCCAGCTAAGGTTGATTTTATCAGCGAAGCCTGTTGATGAGTTATTGTCAATGATTAATAGTTCCCAAAATTTAACAGACAATGATTGATCTTTTAAACCTGTTAGTGTTTGCTCCAGGCGGTGGATATTGGGATTATAGGTAGGGATGACAACCGATATGAACATTAATTGTTATATAACGTCTCTGCCACTAAAAACTCCGACCCAAATGACAATTGCTTTAACATAGCTGTTTCAACCATATCGGTCGAGATCATGGTCATACATTTTTTATCGTAAGGGCAAGTATTGTGCAGCCAGCATGGCGAACATTCAACCGCGCTGTAAATATTCTCAAAGCACGCGTAACCTGACTGATCGGGCCGTTCCCTGCCGCCATATATAATAACCGAGCGGCAATCCACCGCCCTGGCCAAATGCATTATAAAGCCTACATGGGTTAGCAGTAATGCCGAATTTTTTAAGATCGCAGCGGTTTCGCGTACCGTGGTTTTACCCCGAAGATCAGCCACATTATTCAACGGGTGATCATTCTTTGTGCCAAGCTGTATAAATTGATACTCATTGCAAAATTTATCTGCAATTTGCTGGTAGCGTTCCGTAAGCCATTCCTTGTTTTTCATGGGTTTAAGCGCACCGGATGTTGAGGTAGTGATAACGATCTGCTTATCATTATAAGCGCCATTTTTTAACTCAGCTTCGCTCAAAAAAAAATAAGATTTATTTGTAATTCCGCCCTTTAAATTTAGGGAATCGGCCATTTTTAATATGATATGTTTTTCGGGGATGATATCCCGGTCTGTTTCTTCGTGATACGTTGTATACCGCGGAAAAACAATTTTTACATTAAACAACTTTAAAACGGGAGTAGATAACAAAGTTTTGTAAGGCAATACCAATTTTATATCCGTATTATTTTCAAATAAAAAACCGTGATCACATTTTATCCATACATTTTTATGGCCCCTGGTATTTAATTCATGGGCCAGGGTTGTGAGCAGTAAATTATCACCCAAAGAATCGCCAAATGATAATATATGCGAGGGAATACCGTATCGGTAGAATTTTTTAAGTGTGGAAGCTATAGTTTTTAATACTATAGACATAAAATGATATATGGGCGGTTTACACCGGTTTTACTGTCCAATAGACTGTCCTCAAAAGTGTTTTTAACCTGGATGTAATGTTCATTTGAGTATGATTGGTAGCATAGTAAACCAAGTTTTTCCAGGCAAAACTCATATTTTTCTTTTCTCTCAGCAGATGAAAACTACAGTATATGGATGTATCAAGGCACTCTTCGGGCTTTTCGACCTTCGAAAGCAACTGATGCTGCATTAATAATTTATAATGGCAGCTAAGCAGGGTATAATCAAAAGTCCTCGAACTTAAACCACCTTCACCAAATTTCGCGATCTCCACATCAACATATCTTGTTTTAAATTTTGGTTCAGCAAAAATTTTCAATGTCAGGTGATAATCGGCCGATACCTTAAAAAAAAGGTCATATTTGCCGGTAAATTCAAACACCCCCCTTTTGTAAAAGATACTTTGATGATGAATCCCCTTCGATAATATTTCGGATAGTGAATTATGCACATAATGCTTTCCTGAGCCTTCGCCGGTAACATTGCCGTAGATCATGTCGACAGGTTCTTTTTGTATCTCGTTATAAATGCGCTCAAGCACACCGTTTGAATAAAATGTATCGTCGCTGCCCATAAAATAAACCCATTCGCCTTTGGCTAAAGAGATACTTTTATTCATGGCATCATAAATGCCCTTATCGGGTTCGCTGATATAATTTACTTTGCCGGGATATGATGTTTTTGTGCCTTCAATTAATGGTATCGTATTGTCTTTTGATGCACCATCTACAAAAACAATTTCGTAGTCGCTAAAAGTTTGCGAGGTAATGCTATCTATCGCTTTTTTCAGGCAGTCGCCGCTATTATAGGTAGGGATGATGATGGAAAAAAAAGGCATTATTTTATTAGCGGATCCAGGGTGGCGTTCGTGGTTTTTACCCAGGTATCCAGGCCATAAGGGTTCCAGTGCCCATCGCTGCGATAATACAGGTTTTTATCATCGCCTTTATATCTGTCGAACAGGCTGTTAACTGTAAACTTGTTATTTTTTTCAACCCGTTGCAGCAAATGATTATAGTTCATCCGCTTATCGTCATAAATAGATACCGGGTTAGGCACAACCGATAATATCACCTGCTTAAAGCCGATGGAACGGTAATAATTTTGTGCTGCGTTAAGGTTATTACTTATAGTTTTCACCTCGTTATCGCTTATATTCCGGAAGGCGGATGATCGGTAAGAAGTATCGACCGTAATATTCATCAGCAATCTTTTTTTATCACTGCTTACCGCGACTTCTTTCGGCAGCCAGCCTGTGAGCTTATAATTGATATAGGCTTTAAATTCTTTAAAAGGAGTGAATATCTTGTTATAAAAAAGCAGTATTTCCAGGTTCCTGCTCAAATCCTTATTAAATAATATAGTTCCCGCACGGTCCGGAATTGAGGTTGGCAAAGATGATGAAGGTTGGAAAACTAATGGATTATCGAAATTTTTAGCATTAATATTTTTTTGAGGCCATTGTATCTCGGGAGTTTTGGTAAGATCATAATCAACCAAATTCCGTTCGGCGAATTCCATTAACATGTAATTGTTTTTGGTTGTATCCGGCTTTATCGGCCCGAAAGGAAACCTGCGGTCTAAGAAGATCACGTTATCAAATTTGTCAAAAGCACCCGCGAGAGTTTTATCCGCCAAAAAACTATCGCCGATGATATATAATATATTACCGGTAGCAGGTTTTTTGTTGTTGGCGGGATAGGTTTTAAATGGTTCAAGTGCAAATTTATATTGCGGTAAAAAGCATAGTCCATATAGATCGCCATAGCGCCAGCGGTCGGTTTTCACAAATGCTTTGTAATACAGCTTATGTTTGCCTGGGTTATCGGCTGTTAAATGATCAAAGTATTGGTCTTGCTTTATCTTATTCATGAATGATTGATTCATGGCCAGCAGCAGTACCCCTAAACTTATGATCAATATAATTATGCCGATGATCTTACGCATCAGAACTGGAAGTAGATAAATTGTGCTTCGGTGAATATGCCAAAAAAGTAGCAGGCAACGCCTATTCCAAGTGCCAGTAAAAGTTTTTTCCGGTTGGAGAATGCCGTTGCATTACGCATATACCATTCACCGCCCATGAGGCCAAGTATAATGATCGCGCAATAATATAACCCTTTAACAGGCATTGTATAATTCGCAGAATAGGTTAAACTACCCGAAAATATTTTGCCAATAATATAAAATGCATCGGCAACAGTATTGGCACGGAAAAATATCCATGCCAGGCAAACCAGGTTAAACGTAATGAGCCATTTGATAAAGGTAAAACCCTTTACTTCGATCTTTAATTTTTTAAGTGACTGATAGATCACCAATAACAGGCCGTGTATCAGGCCCCAGATCAGATATTTCCAGTTAGCACCGTGCCACAGGCCGCTGATGGTAAAAACAACTAACAGGTTAACACATATCAACGGGAAAGCAACCCTGCTGCCACCCAGCGGAATATAAACATAATCACGAAACCATGTGGACAGCGATATATGCCAGCGTTTCCAAAATTCGGAAACGTTATGTGCAAGGTAGGGCATATTGAAATTTTTCATTAATACAATACCCAATGTTAAGGCAGTGCCAATGGCGATATCGGAATAACCGCTGAAATCGCAATAGATCTGGAATGCAAAAAAATAGGTCGCCAAAAGCAGATCGAGCGAAGTGTGGTTGTGCGGATCGGAGAATACCGGGTCGACATATAGCCCCAACCTGTCGGCGATAACCACCTTTTTAAACAAGCCCATCATAATAAAAAGCAGCCCGGCAATAAATGTATTGCTGTTGAATTTGTTTTCGCGGTGTAATTGGGGCAAAATGTGTTGCGGGCGTTCTATGGGCCCCGCTACCATTTGCGGGTAAAACATTACATACAGCGAATAAATGCCAAAATGCTTTTCGGCTTTTTGATTGCCGCGATATACCTCGATGGTGTAGCTCATGGCCTGGAACGTGTGAAAAGACAGGCCGATCGGCAACAAGAAATTGATCAAGGGTATCTGAGGGCCTCGGAATGATGCCGTTAGTAAATTAATATTCTCCGCCAGGAAATTGAAGTACTTAAAATAAGCAAGTACACCAACATTGGTAACAATGCTTGCCAGTAAATAAAACTTTTTGTGTTTTTGATCAGCTCTCTCTATCAATATGCCTGCACAGTAATCAACAATGATGGTAAACAGTATAATTAATATATATACCGGTTTAAAATACATGTAGAAATAAAAACTGGCGGCCAGTAGCCACATCCATCTGAACCTGTGCGGTAACAGGTAATAGGTAATGGTTACGATGATGAAGAACAGTAAAAAAAGAAGGGAATTAAATAACATTATACTAATCTATCCAGCCAAACCACCTATATATTTTTTTGCGGATGCGGTTTAAAAATACGATCCTGTTCCATTCGTAAACAGTTCCGTGCGCATCATCCGACCATATCTTTAAATGATCCTCGTGCCACTTTTCCTTCATTTTAGCATCTGATGTTTTTGCATTTTCATGCACTTGGGCCACAGCTAATGGTTGTTTAATTAATTTACGTTTGTGGCCCTTTACCATTCTTAGCCATAATTCAAAATCAAGTGCGCAGTACAATTCTTCCCAAATAGGCTGATTTATCCCGGCATCCCAAAAACATGCCGGTTGCAGGAGCGAAGGTATCTTGATAAAATAATCAACTAACGGCAGCAATTTTACCAGCTTGAATTTATTTTCCCTGACATGGTAATCGTAAGAGTAACCATAAACAAAGCTCGTTTTATGAACTAAAAAGGTATCTACAATCAAATGAAAAACGTCCTTTAAATAATAATCATCACTATTTATCCAGGCATAATAATCGCCGGAGGCAAGACTGAAACCCATATTGATCGCTTGCCCCTGGCCGCCGTCTTTTTTACTTTGCCAATAACTGATCCATGGCGAATATTTTTCTAATATAGCTTTCGATCCATCATTACTGCCGCCATCCATTACCATAAATTCGAGATTAGGGTAGTTTTGCAATAATACTGTCCGGATGGTTTGTTCAAGAAATGCAGCCTGATTATAAGATGGGGTAATAATGGACAATTTGGGCCAGTTATTCCTGCTATTATAAATTGTTGGATCACTCTGTTCTGTCCATGGCCAGCCTGTTTTCCCTTCTGCGGGGGCGGGCAGTATATCAAGTAACCCTGATTTGCTCGCCGCTAAGGTTCGCAAAGGATAAATAACACCCTTTTGTTCAAATTCAGAACGATATATTTTTAGATCAGGAAGTTGCAATTGGTTTATAAGAATTAACGAGGGAATGTTGAATGGCATTAAAAACGGTATCAACAGGCACATCATTTATGTCAGATGCTGAAAATTGCGAATAGCTATCAATGCCAGCTGTGAAATTTTCGGATAAAATATTTTTAATACTCGCATAAATATTTTCCGGGTAGGGTATAAATCTGCCGTATAGGTCGCCTTTTGAAATACATATTACCGGAATATCCAATGCTACAGCAATGTGAACGGCTACCGAATCATTTGATACCAGCAATTTTGCCCCGCCTATAATTTCACATAGTTGCACCAACGTTGCACGGGCTATTTGATTGGATATTTTACCAATCTCAATTCCTTTACAAATTTGCGCCCCTATCAATATCTCGTTCTCTCCTCCTGTAAGTATGATGTTAGTTTTAAGCTTATTTGTAATAAGTTTACTAAGCGCATTATAATTTTCCGGCGACCATCTTTTACTACCCTCACTTCCGCCGGGGAAGATTACTATACTATTATTAAGGGCAATCTGCAGTTTGTCTTTTTTGATGATTGGC
>Ga0206859_1093_pt1 | contig 17154 bp, 14 predicted proteins | sample Alteio_BWOrgCont_47_FD_152882 | JGI IMG/M metagenome (GOLD analysis project Ga0206859, IMG submission 152882) | Enriched cells from forest soil in Barre Woods Harvard Forest LTER site, Petersham, Massachusetts, United States -... | ecosystem: Environmental > Terrestrial > Soil > Temperate forest >... | reverse complement strand
CATTTTGTTTTGGCTGTATAGGTGATCTATACGGACGTAAAACCTCGTTGATTAGCTCTATGGTCTTGATGTCAGCAGCAACCCTAGCATTGGCTTTTATCCCAAGCGTACAAATGCTGGGGTTGACCTCAACCATCCTTTTTCTTCTTTGTCGTATCGCGCAGGGGCTCGCTGTGGGAGGGGAATATGGAACTGCTATGACTTACTCTTACGAACTCAACCCGCAATTCCGAACTTTTTATGGAGCTTGCGTTATTTCATCGACCCATATAGGTGGATTATTTGCAAGCTTTCTAGCTAGTCAGTACGTGGAAAATTTTCGCATGACATTTTTAGTTGGAGGATTGGTCGGATTTTTCCTTTTACTGTTTCGTTCCTTCATGAAAGAATATCATGTGACTACTGCGAAAAAAGTCTCCGAAATAGCAACGGAGTCTGTAAAAGACAAGAAAGCCATTTTGGAGGCTTTGATCGTCGCTTCTATGCTGGTCTTGGTTTTTTACGGGTCCTTAATCTATCTCAATGAGCTTGTTCACCAGGATCTGGGAATTCCTCGATCTCAAATATTCAAAGCCAATTCGTTTTTGCTTGGTCTTTGGATCGCGCTTCCTCCCTGTTTTGGTTATATTGCAGATAGGTTTGCTGTTTCTTATCGCAAAATGATGAGATTCGGCGCCCTGGGAGTTTTCTTAAGCGCACCCTTTTTAGGCCTGGCTTTAGCCTTCTCTTCCTATCCAGCTGTTTTAGCCGCGCAGATTTTTATGCATCTTTTCCACATGATCTTTTGCCTTTGTACACCCCGTTTCTTCGGAGATCTTTTTGCTGGTCAAGCACGTAACACTGCCATCTCAACCAGCTATTCTTTGGGTGCTTCTTTTACAGCCGCTCTAGCACCCATGATTTGCCACGTTAGTATCGCTTTGTTTCATACAAATTTTGCCATCTGTGTACCATTTATGTTGATTGCACTAGCGGCCATCTTTACTCTTAAAAAGGAGGATTTATGCAAGAGGACGACTCTTTTGAACTCTACGACATAAAAGTTGAAGTAGTCAACAATGGTATCAAGCCCATGGTCTGCAATCACAAAGAAGGAGACTGCTTTTTTCTTTCAGGCGAGAACTTTTCCCTGCCGAATGGTCAGAGCTTCCCTATCTACTGCCTTGCCGCTTTGATTCCAATCATCACCGTAAAGCAAAGATTGACGGCTCCTAACGACTGGATCAGTACAGATCACGAGGTGGCCTGTCCTGATGTTAATTGCGGAGCTGTTTTTAAAATATCGCGGATAGGAAAAAGGACCTTTTACCGCCACCAAGTGACGGCGACGAGGCATAATCATGAGTGAAGAGATAAAAACATCAAACATCATTAGGGGCTGTTGGCAGCTTGCTGCTGGTCACTCCCGGCAGAATGCAGATATACAACCTATCCTAGACGCTATTGAGTCTGGGTTTACTACTTTTGACTGCGCAGATATTTATCTTGGCGTCGAAGAGTTGCTAGGGAGAGCTTCAAAAGCTGTCACAGAAAAAAAGCTGCGCATCCATACTAAGTTTGTGCCTGACCTTAATTGCCTGCAGAAGATTGACCGCAAATACGTCAAAAACATCATCGATCGCAGCCTTAGGCGTTTGCAGGTGGAATGCATCGATCTCGTGCAATTTCATTGGTGGAGTTGGGAGGTTAAAAACTACTTGTCTGCTATGGAAATTCTCTCGGAACTAAAAGCTGAGGGTAAAATAACGGAGATTGGTCTTACCAATGTGAATAGAGAGTATCTAGAGGAATTTTCAGAGCGCTTTGATGTAGCCTCTTTACAGGCTCAAGTTTCTCTTTTCGATAGAAGAGTCGAACGAGGGGTAGGTGCATTGTGTCGTAAAAAAAATATCAAGATATTTGCATATGGCTCTTTGCTTGGAGGCTTTGTAAGCGAGAAATGGCTTGGTAAAGGAGAGCCGCTGGCAGAACAATTAGCAAATCGTTCTTTGGTCAAGTACAAGCTTCTCCTCGATTCAGCTTGCGGATGGGAAGAGTTTCAACGACGCCTCTCAATTTTAAGTGAGTTGGCGGCCAAATATTGCTGTGAAATCGCGAATATTGCAGTTGCTGCTCTTCTTCAGGCGGGACGAGCGGATGCTGTTATTGTCGGACTTAGCCCTAAAAATTTTACTGCGCAAAACCGGAGTTTGTCAAAGCTTCCCCTGTTAGACACACAAGATTTGCAAGAGATCAGTACATGGACTTGCAATCTGCCTGGGGATGCGTATGATGAAGAGAGGGACGAGAACGGGGCTCATGCTAAGGTTATGAGATACGATCTCAATGCGCACACGGGCACGATGTAGGGGGGGGGCCGAACAGCTACTTTTCCTGCAGCGAAGCTTAAGCAGTTTTTAAATGTTTTTTCGGACTATTTTTTGGGGCCAAAATAATTCGATAGCCAACGGCATCCAAAATTCTAGATAAAGTACCGATTGTGACATTAGTCTTGTCACCCGATTTCAAACCTTGGACAACTGTAGGAGAGACTCCTGCTGCGGCCGCCAGTTTTCTAACAGAGATCTGATCTTCATGCATGGCTGCTATGAGCAATTCAGAAACCAAAAGGCCTTTATATTCTTCATCAAGAAGTTTTTTTTGCTTTTCATCCTCAATAAACTCCTCATAAGTAGATTTAGCTTTTTTCTTCATAATAAACACCCTCCCCTGCTCTCTTCTCATAACTTCGACAAGCTTTGAGGGCCTGTTCTTTTTCGGCCTGCGGTAATTTTTGATTTTTTTTCATGAAAGCATTGGTCACAATCACTTTCTTGCCTTTGCAAAAAAAGCAGAGATAACGGTCAGGCTGCGGCTTGAAAGTATAAATCCCATCCCCCTCATTTCTAAATTTAGTTTTATCAAAAATCTTGCCCTGATCACCCATCAACCGTAGGAGGTTAAGTAGTTTGCGCTGCATCTGTTCTGGTTGTCCCAGAAAGTACTCCAAGGGTTGGCTATACCCTTTTTCATCAAAGAACCACTCAATAGCAAACTCACTTCCCTCATAGGCAGTCCACCGCATTACGGCATCTCTACTTTACCCGTATTGTATCAGTTTTGTGGTACGCAGTCAAGAATGAACGTAGCTGTTCAGATACCCCATAAAATTGCAAAACCGAAATACCAGCATCTGGTGAAAGGTTAAATTTTTACCCGATGCTGGTACACGAATTAAAACCAGAGAGTTCAATGTTAGCGGCGCTTCTGCTCCTTTTCATCATCGATAATCTCGACTTCTGCCTCCTCTATCGGCTGCTCTCCATCTTGAGGATGCCTGTGCCCATGCCCCTCCCCCTCTTGCTGCCCCTGGCCAGCAAAAGGACTTTGCTGCTGCCCAGCGGCTCCCCCAGCTTTTGCCATCGCCTCACCGATATGTTGCATATGTGCTTCTAACTCTTCTTTAGCCTTTTTTATGGCGCTGAGGTCATTGCTTTTCACCGCGGCATTTACGGCTTCTATCTTCCCTTGCACATCGTCGACAATCTCTTTGGGTAGTTTGTCTTTATATTCTTTGAGCGCTTTACTGGCGCGAAAAGCCAGCGTTTCAGCCTCATTATGGATCTCAGCGGCTTCTTTGCGCTTGAGGTCTTCTTCCGCAAATCGCTCAGCATCTTTAAGCATCCTTTGAATATCGCTCTCGTTTAACCCTGAGCTGACTTCTACCCGTATCTTCTGAGACTTGCCCGTAGACATATCTTTGGCTGTGACATGCAAGATGCCATCAGCATCGATGTCGAAGCATACTTCGATCTGTGGAGTGCCGCGCGGCGCTGGAGGTATGTCTGTCAAATCAAAACGGGCAATTTCTTTGTTATCCTCAGCCATCTTGCGCTCCCCTTGTAGGACGCGTATCGTCACAGCAGGCTGATTGTCCGCAGCTGTGGAGAAGCTCTGTTTTTTCTGCGTAGGAATAGTCGTATTGCGCTCGACAAGTGGTGTCATGATCCCCCCCATCGTCTCAATACCTAGGGTTAATGGAGTAACGTCGAGCAGCAGCACATCTTTTACTTCGCCAGAAAGCACTCCGCCTTGAATTGCGGCGCCTATGGCTACGACCTCATCGGGGTTGACCCCTTTATGTCCATCTTTGCCAAAAATTTGCTTAACGACAGCTTGTACGGCGGGCATGCGCGTCATCCCCCCCACCAAAATTACTTCGTTGATATCTTCTGGGCGTATGTTGGCATCTTTGAGCGCCTTGATGCAGGGCTCGCGCGTGCGTTCGATAAGTTGAGAAGTGAGGCTTTCGAGTTTAGAGCGCGAGAGCGTCTGCATCAGGTGTTTAGGGCCTGTTGTATCCATAGTGATGAAGGGAAGGTTGATCTCTGTCGACAAGGTGCCAGACAGCTCCATTTTCGCCTTTTCCGCAGCGTCGCGCAGCCGCTGCAGCGCCATCTTATCTTTGCTAAGGTCGATGCCATGTTCCTGTTTAAAGGCATCCAGCATCCAGTGAAGCACCGCATTGTCGAAGTCATCGCCACCAAGGTGGGTGTCGCCATTCGTTGCGAGCACTTCGAAAACGCCTTCGCCTATCTCCAGGATGGAGATATCGAAGGTGCCGCCACCGAGGTCGAATACGGCGATCTTCTTCTCGATTTTCTCTTTGTCGAGGCCATATGCCAAAGCTGCTGCTGTAGGCTCAGGGATAATACGTTTGACATCGAGGCCTGCAATGCGGCCAGCATCTTTTGTCGCTTGTCTTTGTGCATCGTTGAAATAAGCGGGAACAGTAATGACAGCCTCAGTTACCGATTCTCCCAGGTATGCTTCGGCAGTCTCTTTCATCTTCATCAGGATCTGCGCCCCAGCTTCTTGAGGAGTGATTGTTTTCCCCTGTACTTCAAAAACAGCATCGCCATTGCTAGCGCGAATTACTTTAAATGGCACCGTTTGAATCTCAGAGAGTACCTCGTCATATTTGCGGCCGATGAACCGCTTTGTCGATCGGAGAGTGTTCTCGGGGTTAATCTCCGCCTGCCTTTTGGCAGGGATACCTACAAAACGCTCAGCGCCCTTATAAGCCACTTCAGAAGGGGTGGTGCGGCTCCCTTCAGCAGAAGGAATTACCTTGGGGTTGCTCCCTTCCATAATAGCCACGCATGAATTAGTGGTGCCTAGATCGATGCCGATGATACGGCTTTTTTTCTTCTTCTGCTCACTCATGATTGTTAGTCCTCAGCGTAAAAAGTTTATAAATAAAATCTAGTTTTCTGGCTGTTCTTTTACCTCTTCTTCCTCTGCTACTGGCTCCACAGCCTTGGCAACAGTAACGCGGGCAGGGCGCAGCGTGCGGTCTCCTATGCGGTAACCGCGCCCGCTCTCAGCGACGACAGTGCCTGCAGGATGCTCATCAGAGGCCAAAAGTTCTAAGGCCTCGTGACAATATGGGTCAAATTGATTCCCAACGGTCTCAATTACTGTCACGCCTTGCTTAGTCAGTGACTGCTTAAATTGCGAGAGAATCATCTCAAAACCTATTGCCCAATGACGCACTTCTTCAGACATGTTGGTGGCATAGCTCAAAGCGCTCTCCATCTGATCGATCGGTTGAAGAAAATCGACAATGACCTGATGCATGGCAAACTGTGCATATTCCTGCTTTTCTTTTTGCATCCGCTTGCGGGCATTCTCTCCTTCGGCAAGAAGACGCAGATACTTATCTTTGTATTCATCGCGCTCACTCCGCAGCTGTTCGATCTCTTTTTCTGCGCTGTTAATTTCTACAGGGGGGCTCACAGTTTCCTCTGCAGATTGGGGGGGATCAGAAGGAATGGACATAGGATAGCTCCTCAATGAGTATTTTTGGTAAGGGACTGTAGAGGGAGTGCAAAACTCTCTCTGTAGCTATGGCTACGAATTCGTCGCAAACTGAACCTCCTGCATCATCCCTTCCTGCCATCTGTGGAGTCTACTGGGTATGTTAGAAGGGGCGCAGCGATATGTTCAATGAGCAAGCGTTCTCCATTTTCCAGCTCCCAACAGCAGTTGTGCGGCTGTCGGATGGAGATTTTATGTTTATAGACACACTGCGTCAGCGCGTCAGATATCGCCTCGGCAAAAACGGTCAGAGTGGCGATAAGGCGGCGGTAGGGAATACGCATGGGGCCAAGTAACCCTATAGCCCCTGCCGGCTGCTTATTGACGCGATAAGGGATGGCGAGGATAGCGCAAGGAGGGGGGATCTGGCTATAAGGGAGCAGATCTTGTTCCATCCAAATTTTTATAGCAGCCATCTTAGAACATTCGCGCAAAATCAGCCGCATGCTCTGGCTATTCTCAAAGAGAGCTAAGCTGTGGGCGAGGATCTCAGGGCACTGCATTTCTGGATAAGCGAGTAGGCGAGAAAAGCCTGTGCGGTAGAGCTCTTCATCGATGAAATTAGTGTAGTTGACGAGATAGCGCACCATCACTTCATTGTATATGGTTTGGGCAAACGCTTCTTCTTCGCCGGAGATATCGCGGGGGCGGTTAAAGCCGCTAATGCGCCAATGAAAATAGCTTTCTATGCGTTTGACGCTAGAGGCAGGGATTTTTCTGTCGACAACGAGCAGCTCTGTGCGCACGACGCCGAAGTCAGTGATAACGATGCACAAGCAGCGTGAGGCATCGATAGGCAGCAGTTTGAAGGTGCTGATATAGTCGTGGTCGAAGCGAGGAGAGGAGAGAAAGAGGGCCATCTGAGTTGTGGCGGCGAGCTCTTCAGCGCCATGCTGCAGCAGCGTGGAGACAGCTTCGGTGGAGTTACGGCGCAGAAGGGCAGCGCGGGCGGCGTCGCCTTCATCGAGGGGGAGCAGGGGCAGTTGATCGAGAGAGGTGTGAGCGTATAGGCGATACGCTTTGGCTGTAGGGATGCGTCCGCCCGAGGCGTGCTGCTGTGTTAGGAAGCCCTCTTGTTCGAGATGTGCAAAGTAGTTGCGAATTGTTGCTGAGCTTAAGTTGTCAAAGCCCGCCTCTTTGAGGGTATTGGAGCCTACGGGGCGTGCGGTGAGGATATAGCGGTCTACGAGGCCGAGCAGCACATGGAGTTCGCGCTCCTGTTTATTTGTTTTTTTGATAAGAAGGGTTTTCACTGGAGATCCTCTTTTGCTCACAGAAGTAGTGTAGCAAGAGGGCGGGTAGGGGTCAAGGACAATTTAGCACTCAAATGGACGGAGTGCTATGTTTCTCTTTTCCCTTCCCCTTCTTCGGCATGATCACTAACAAATTGGCATCATGCGTCACTATCCCTAAAAGAATGGCCCCTATCAATCGGTCTATCGGTATCGCATACCGCAGCGTCGGCGAATAGGGATTGGCATGATAGGGATCCGATATCCAGACTTTCCTCGACAACATCTCATAGCCACTTAAAATGACAAAGTGGCCCTCAGGCTCCCCTTTTATATCGTCGACATATTGCTTGCCATCTATCATATATTCGCGCGCCATCTGATATAGATAGGTGGCGCTAAGCCCCGTTAAGATGGGCACTTGCCTGGTCACAAACGAACGTATTAAATGAGGGTCGAGATCCTGATACAACAGCTTACCCCCAAGCTGCAGATATTCTATATAAGCCTCTGTCGCCCAGGTGAGCTTCGAGCGCATCTTCTGGTGGGCCTGCTGGCGCAGCCTTTCAATCAGCTGGGGCGGGGTGAGGGGCGGGGGGGCGAAACCAGATGGGATCAAACATCAGCAGGTTGTAGGTATAAATCGTCGCGCGATAGCCTTTTTTCAGGGCATGGCATGCTAGCTGCACCGCCAGCGTGCCGCCGCCCGGTTCAAAAGCGGGGATCTCTTCGATGATCTGCCTGAGGAGCACCTCCTCGTTATAATAGTCGTAGATAGCCTGCAAGCATGTGGGCCCACAAGACACCTCTGTCGGTTGAGGCAAGATGGCTATAGATATGCGCTTTTTCATAGGCAACTACACCGGTATGGGCTGATCGTTACCCAAAAGTCATAGAAGTCTGCTGACGAGGTACCAACGATCAGCCGGCATGGGAAAGGTAGCAGAAGGGCCCTTCTTTACATATCCTTAACACAATCTTGATTTAATATAAACATATAATTGCAATAATTGTTGTAAATGGATAGAATTCCATATAATTAAATAAAAAATGAGGTTAAATTATGGACGTTTTTTCTTATTGCATACCGTATGCTCCAGAGCATCAGCACTTCAGAGACGATTTTAAAAATCGCCTCTCCTGGGATGCTCAGCTATTCGTCATTGCGAGCATGTCATACACATTGACGATGAGAGGGAAAAGGAAAAATCTTGAACCATTTATCAAAGTGAAACCTTACCTCACAAAACAGAGGCTTGGATATACTTACCTATGTTTTCAGTAATGTCTAGAAGGCTTGAAAGCATTAATAAAAACTAAAAACCTGCCGAGAAGGTAGTTTGAGACTTTCCAAACAAGCTCTTAGAGTCGGATAGCAGGAGGTATACCTTGTTGGATGACCAGCTATCAGTCAAGTCCTACAAAACCGGATGAACCAGAAAAAGGAAAAACTTTGGAAAAACTTTTGTTGCATTTTTAGCGTAATATGGAGAGAATAAATGGGGTAATTACCCCTATTATAATTGCCTCTTATATTTTTCGCTTAACTATTGTGTAGGCTATTTATGAAGAAAAATTGGCTCGCCATCTCCACAGGATTTGCCCTTTTCTCGATGTTTTTTGGCTCGGGAAATCTTGTTTTCCCTATTCTTGTAGGACAAGAGAGTGGGGGCCACCACTTTCTAGCAGCTCTGGGCTTGCTCGTTACTGGGGTATTTGTGCCCTTTCTCGGTGTTCTCGCTATGGTTTTGTATAGAGGAGATCTCAACCAATTTTTCCGCTGCCTGGGGGCTCGTGGCTCTTTTTGCTTTTCCCTCTTTGCCCTCTCTTTGATGGGGCCGTTTGGTGTCCTTGCTCGTTGCCTGACAGTAGCTCATGGTGCCCTGCTGCTGCTGTTACCCCAGCTGTCTTTGCCCGTGACGAGCTTGCTTCTGTGCTTCATTATTTATTTCTTAACCGTCAATAAAAATAAGATAGTACCCCTTTTGGGGCTGCTATTGACACCTCTTTTGCTCCTCTCTATAGCAGTAATTGCTTACCGTGGATTTCACGAGAGCTCCCTGCAACCATTGGCAGAAGTGGCTGGATGGGAGGCGTTAAAAAATGGATGCCTGCAGGGGTATCTCATCATGGATCTGTTGGCCTCGTTCTTTTTTTCCAACTTCATCATTAAACATCTGCAAAGTGATAGTGCAGATAAAAAGGGCTCTGCTATCAGGACTTTTTTCAAGGCTTCTTTCATTGGGGGGATGCTTTTATCCTTAGTTTATATAGCCTTGGTATTATTAGGAGCGCGATATGCTCCTATTTTACAGCAAGTAGCTCCGCAGGAGATGTTGGGCCGGATTGCCCTGGAGGCACTTGGTCCTTTAGCGGCGCCGATAGTATCTCTTGTCGTTGTTTTGGCCTGCTTGACAACGGCGATGGTTCTTACCGTTCTCTTTGCCGACTTTGTATCGACATCTGTTGCTCCGAGGCGCATAGCAGGCAAGCAGGCTCTTTTGATTACTCTATGCATTGGTTTTTTGGTCTCTACTCTCGACTTTGCCGGCATTACAAAGTTTTTGGGGCCGATTTTGGAGGCGATATATCCTGCATTGATAGCGCTCACCGTCTTTAATATTATTTACAAGGTATGCCAAAGGCCTAAGAGGGTGTCTGAAAATTATAATTGTTCCTGAGCAGGCGTGAAAGCTCTCGCGTTTGTCATCACGACCTATAACTGCAAGGTGATTACAATGAAAATTGACCAGTTGGTCAACACCCAAATTCTGGCATATTTACCGTACGAAAAGGCCCGTAGAGATGATCTCGAATTTAGAAACAGTATGAGAATGAAAATACTTACGGCTGCCAACCATTTAATTAAGAAATTAAACGATATAGAAACCGTTCTTTCACCACTCATTTAGTGCATAACAATAATTTGCAAATTATTAACAAAATCTTTATCTAACGCACATATACTGTTGCTACAATCATCATAAATAACCGCATATTGGAGCTGCTCGATGTCTTTTGTAGATCATTTTTATAAAGTAGCCGTAAATAATAATTTATATTTTGATGCACAGTTCACAGCAAATACAGATAAGTCGCAGCGAGTCACATTGGAGAAAATTATCGATAAAGCTCAGGAAGTTTTCGCTAGTTTAAAAAATCCTGAAAACCCTTCTTCTATCGATGAAAATTTTAGACAGATCTACTTATTATCTACCTCTTTAGACACATTTACCGTGCGTATTTTAGTGGCTATAGAAGAGCGCTGGTGGTATCCCATTGCCCACTTCTTTGGCTACGAGGCAAAAATACCCGAACGCTTCACGGCTCTGAAAAAAGAGCTAGAACAGTACATATCCAACCTGCAACAGCAGCAGGAACTGCTGCAATCGCTCCCGCAACAGCAGCAGGAACTGCTGCAATCGCTGCCCATTCCCTATGGTTTGTCGCGAAAAAGTGTCGATAAAGGAGAACCTCCTAATTTTCATACTATTTCAAGCGATGGAACATTTAAGACTATCAATACCTTTAAGCTCTGCGCAGCAATATTAGCATGTTGTTTTCACACGGTAGAAAGTAAAAAAGAAATTAAGGAAGTGATCAGAGGCTCCTACATAGCGAATAATAAAAAGAAATATGGAGAGCGTTTTCAGCCGAGCAAGGGCTATAATGCATTTCCTCGGTACCTACACAACAATCTCGTTTATCTGCATGACGCTTTGCCGGGGGATGATGAAGCTAAAAAGGCCAAGATTTATTGGAGTGATCGCATTGAAGAGACGCTACTTCCCTATTTTTTTGATAATGAGAAAGCCGATATAGATGACTTGGTGTTTGCCATTACCGCGGGGGAGACGGTTATATCGCCATTTCAAGCAGCAGAGATGGATTTTACCGTGCAACTGCACTTTGTAGGGGTAGGGAAAGCTAAGATTATGAATGATCTACGGGCAGACATTGTGCGACTTTCTCAAGAGATCGAGGAGGGAAATTTTCTTCAACTCCGGGAATATCCAGCCATTGAAACGAATCCCTTGATGGCCGCTGCCTATGAATTTACACGTCTAAATGATATCAAAAATCAAATCAACTTCTTGCTATTAAAACAGAGAAATATTAAACTACGTAACAACAATTTAAATGGAGTTTTATGAGCAAAATAGATCTTAACAGGACAAATCAACTAGCAGCATATGGATGTGAGCTTCAATTCGACATGTGGAAACAGCTGAGTGGTCGATGTGAAAAAAAAGAACTGATACGCCCCTTAATGCCTCTGGCCTACTTGGCAAATACTGTTGTGGATGTAATTAAGATCATTTCTGCCGTAGCGGAAAGCACAATAAAAGGTCTGGCAAATATCTTTATCGGCGTATCGCGTAGAGATGGCGCTCTATTTTGTCGGGGAGTCAAACAGTTGGTGGTCAATAATTTAAAACATATTTTTATAGATTCACCTGTTTTTGTAGGTGCTGTGATCGTTTTTCCAGTGGAGTGTATCTTTGGTGCAATTAGACCGGGGGAGGCGTGTAAGATAAACTTGCATTCGTCCGCTTCATATCTGTCTCGCATGGAGACAAAGTGGAAAACTACGAACAAGGGAAAAGAGTGGTTGGAAGGCTATCAAAAAGATACACAGGACCCAGTTTGGGGCCCTACTTACGAATGGCTTGTCGGAAAACTTCCAACCCCAAAAAAAGTGTCTGGTAAAAAAATGGAAACTGATGTTACGTGGAGCGATGTCTATGGCGACTGGTTTCTTCGGCGTCCGCGCGGCAGCGGGGACAATACCACTGCAGCGCCAAGTAGCAAGGCAGCAGCTCCAGACATATTTCTTAAGAATATTTTGTCTGACGATGATTTTTCGGTCACTCACGAGAATCACAACACCCCACAGCAAGAAATGGTACGAATATCTACGCATGATACAGCTACAACCAATTCTGTTTTAAAAACTTCCAACCCACCGAAAATTGCTGATCTGGAAATAACAAAGTTATTTTCTAATGTGGATTAGTCGACCAAAACAGTGCTTGTTAAGCCATTGTAGTTGAGATCACTGCTCGTTGTAGAGAGGTGAATCGCATCGGCCAGGTTATTGTGTGCTCCGCTGAGCGCTACAGACTGCAGATCGTCCCAATTATTTTGATCAAAGAGAAGAGAGGTCGTCGATAGCGCACCATCGGTTGCAATGCCATTGGCTAGGTGTACCGTCACAGGTTGAACAGGAATGCTCGTCAAGGCAACGCTGAAGCCTATGGAACCATTGGCTGTATTGAGATTCTGGTCGGAGATGGCCAGGCTTGCCGTATCGGCCTCGGTGTTGATGACTTGTATCGGCGTTACATTATTCATGCCGTAATAGAGGGGGTCGGCGCTCTGGGCTGCTTGCAGCATGATATAGTAGGTCTGGTTGCCATGGACGATATGGTCGTCTAAGCCGCGAACAAGCACCGGTTGAGCTTTACTCCAATCTTCAGGGGTAAAGATGAGCCCCGTTGTGGAGATCAACCCCTCGGCGGTATTAGTGACCGCCAGGGGAATGAGTACATCAGCCGTCGGTCGCCTTGCAAGGGTTACAGTGAATAGCGCCGTTGTACCCCGTTCGCTCGTCGTCAGAGTAACTAGCTGCTGTCCATTGCTGGCAAGCTGGCCTTGCTGCGCCGGTGTAGAGATGATAGCAGTTGCTATGGAGTCATTCGTTATGCTGATGTTGTTGGCTTTAAAGCCATTGTAGGCGGGATCGCTGCTCACTGCTGGGTAGGTGACAATATAAGATTGCTCATCGGTAGGCGCTGACGGGTTAAATAGTCCTCGTGCTAATACCGTCTGTGGCGCGTTCCAGTTGTTTTGGCTGAACGTCACAGCTGTTGTCGAGATCAGCTCGCTGGCGGCATCGGTGACACCCAAATTAATAGTCACACTAGATACCGGCTTACTAGCCAATGCGATAGTAAAGGTATCTGTTCCTCCGACATTTGTCGTCGTCAAATTAGTTTTAGAAATAATAATGCCTCCGGCAGTTGCTTCATGGTTGACAACAGGGATAGGTGCTAGCCGTATGCCATTGTAGGAGGGATCACTGCTCACAGCGGGCTCTGGCACGATGAAGTAGGAGATAGCGCCGCCGCCGGCCATATTGTCATTGAGGCCGCGCACCAGCACCGTTTGGAAGGCATTCCAGTCGGCGGGGGTAAACTGTAGCATCGTCGTGGAGATAAGCCCTTCAGCAGTATTGGAGACGCCAAGAGGAATGAAGACAGTCGAACTGGGCTGTCGGGTTAGCGCTACCTGGAAGGTCGCTGTCGTTCCCGTGTAGTTAGTAGAGAGAAGGGCTGGTTGGTTTGTATTTAAATCGAATGGCGCGATGGCGCCGCCAGCAGCAGACACGTTGGTGACAGCGACTTCTGCGGCGGTGAGGCCGCTGTAGTTGGGGTCGGCGCTAATCGCTGGCCTTGTGAAGATAATCGAATCGATGCCGCTGCCTGCATTGACATCGGGCAAGCCCCTAACCAGTATTGTTTGAGGAATATTCCAGTTCGTCCTATCAAAGATAACACTCACTGCGGAGGCCAGCTCTTCGGCGGTATTAGTGATAGCAAGGTCGATGGCGACAGGAGCCGATGGGATGCTGGTCAAGGTGAAGGCAAAAGTCGCCACTCCCCCTATATTTGTCGTGCTGATATTTGTATTAGACACATTAATGCCTGCTGTATCAACCGCTGTGTTGACAACTGGGATAGGTAATGCCCTCATACCGCTGTAGGCGATGTCAGCGCTTATCGCTGGCTGGGGTACGATGAAATAAGAGACGTTACCTTGAACCATATGGTCATCGAGGCCGCGCACTAAGATCGTCTGTGCGACATCCCAATTGGTGGGAGTAAACGTCAGAGCTGTCGAAGAGATAAGCCCCTCAATAGTATCGCTGACACCAAAGGGGACGACTACATTGGAGGTAGGCTGTTGTGTCAAGGCCACTTGGAAGGTCGCTGTTGTCCCAGCTTGGCTCGTTGTGAGCTGCAGAGGCTGCAATGTCACGGCGTTGCGCGGTGTGATGTCGATATTCGGCGAGATATTTGTGATAGAGACAGACGTCGTTAGGCCATTATAGCCGCTATCGCTGCTCGAGGCCACCCCATCGACCTGGTATACTTGTGGATCATCGGCGATAAAGTCATTGACGCCTCGAGTAGTGATATATTGCGGTAAGCTCCAATTTATCGGCGTGAAGAGAACCATGTTGGAGTTTGTGGCACCGCCTATAACGGTGCCGTGGCTGGTATTATCGCTGGCAAAGGTGACCGATACATCAGCTGTGGGCTTGCTATTCAGCGCTACAGAGAAGGTGGCTATGCCGCCCGCCTCTGTCGTTGTAAGGTTGGTTTGTGGGACGATGTCGATGCCGACAGTATTGGTCTGTATGTTGACGATCTGCACAGCAGCGGGGACGATGCCATTATATCCAGACTCGCCGCTGATAGAAGGAGCGGCGATAATGGTATAGTGGCTATTGCCACTGGCCATAAAGTTGTCGGCACCAGTGACCGTGACGGTTTGGGGAATATTCCAATTAGTGGAAGTGAAAGTAATCGGGATAAGGGGTACCGTTCCGCCATTTGTCGGGTCGCTGCTGAAGAGAAGCAGGGAGACAGGAGCCGTCGGGTCTACTTGAGATAGGTATACCTCGAATGTCGTTGTACCGCCAGCTTGTGTCGTCGTCAGCCCTGTCGTTGGTGTCACAATAATTGTCGGCATGCGGCCCGTATCGTCAGTGAGGGTAACAGCATGTGGCTGCTGGCCATTATAGGCGGGGTCTAAGCTATTTACTGGCTGGAAGGCAATATGATAGGGCAGATCGCCGTAGGCCGTAATGTCTTGCGAGCCCGTGACCGTTACCGTCTGTGCCACATTCCAATCAGCTGCATTGAAGACTAGCGTACTAGTAGACGGCGTGCCGACGGCGGTATTATCGCTAGCTAAGTGCAACGTTACCGTATATAGCGGTTCACTCGTCAATGATACGCTGAAGCTCGCTGTTCCTCCTGTCTCCGTCGTTGTGAGCCCTGTCGTCGGCGTTACGGTGACACCGGCACTATTTTCGTTGATATTAGTGACGACGATCTGGCTCGGTTGGACATTGGAATAGGCGACATCCGTCGTCGTTATCGTTGGGATAATGCCATAGGTTTGGTTGCCATCGGCGATATGGTCGTTAAGGCCGGTGATGGTGAGCATTTGCAAGGTATTCCAATCTGCCGGAGTGAAGGTCAAACTGGTTGTGCTGAGGGAGCCTTCGGCAGAAGCTGTGCTCTCAAAGTGAATCGTAACAGCAGCGGTAGGCATAGTGGTGAGCTCGAAGCTGATCGTCGCTGTGGAGCCGAACCCTGTCGTCACATTGCCCGTGGCATTTTGTTCGATGACCCCTGGAATCTCCGCCCCTTGCAAGTTAACAGCTTTTACTGCCGTAGCTGGCAAGGTGAGGTATCCCGAGGTATCCGTTCCAGAGACAGGCCCTAGGTAGATGAAATAGGGTTGAGAGCCATTGGCTATGTTGTCATTGAGCCCCTGGACAACTACTTGTTGGGCGATATCCCAGTCGGCAGCATTGAAGGTGAGCTGATGTGAGCCCAAGATCGTCGCTTCGGCTGGTATCGATATAGTAAGGGGTATAAGCACCGTGCCTGTCGGCTCGCTATTTAGGGTGACTTGAAATATCGCTATTCCCCCGCTTTGTGTCGTGAATAAACCGCTATCTGGCGTTGCAATAATGGCTAAGCTGTTGTCATTAATGTTTGTAACGGTAATGGGCGCTATGGTGGCGTTGGTATAAACAGGGTCGCTGCTAGAGATAACCGGGGTGATGGTATAGGTCTGGTTGCCTTGGACGATATGATCATTGAGAGGAATAATCGTGACAAGCTGAGCTACGTCCCAATCGAGTGGAGTAAAGGTGATCGGCGCAGGAAGTAGCCCCTCAGCGGGGTTGCCGCCCGTAAAAGTTACCGTTACATCGTCCGTCGGCTGGACTGTGAGCCCTACAGAGAAGACTCCTGTCGTTCCCGTATCTGAGGTGATTACGGTGCCGGGGGAAACGACTACGGAGCCGTCATTTTCTATATTGACAATAGTAATCGCTGCTACCTGGACATTGGCATAGGCGGCATCGGTAGTCGTGATTGTCGGGATAATGCCATATACTTCGTCATTACCGACCAGATGGTCGTTGAGGCCTGTGACGATAAGTGTCTGGAAGCTATTCCAGTTGGCACTCGTAAAGGTGAGGTTGGTAGCGCTTAAGCCACCTGCAGATGGATCCGTATTTGAGAAACTGATCGTAACAGGAGCTAATGGCTGCGTTGCCAGCTTGAAGCTAATCGTCGCCGTACCGCCCGCCTCTGTTGTAATGTTACCCGTAGCATTTTCCACGACGACGGCGGGCACTGCACCATTATCTACATTGAGGGCGTGGACGGCAGGCGGAGTTATCCCCACATATCCTGAGCCATCTGTACCGGTGATAACGCCTAAATTGATAGTATAGGGGACATTGCCACTGATTATATTGTTATCGACTCCTTGAACGGTAACCGTCTGAGAAATATTCCAGTCTGCGGCGGTAAAGGTTACAGAGCTCGCTGTGACTAACGTCGCCTCAGTGGTATCGGAGATGGAGAGAGGTATGATTACCGTTCCCGTTGGTGCACTGTGCAATACGACTTGGAAGGAGGCCTCCTGGCCACTCTCTGTCGTTACTAACCCGCTTATTGGGGTAACGAGTACGCCGAGTGTATTATTATCTACATTTGTGACAGTGATAGGCGTCAAGGTCGCTGCGGCGTAATTGAGATCAGTTGTAGAAACGACAGGGGTAATAGTATAGGTGTCGTTGCTATGGACGATATGGTCATTGACGGGAACTACAGTGACCTGCTGAGGGATATTCCAAGTGAGCGGGGTAAAGGTTATCGGCGCTGGAAGTAGCCCCTCTGTGGGGTCGCCACCTGTGAAGGAAACCGTAACATTGCTTTGCGGTTGAGAGGTAAGACCCACCAAGAAGGTG
>Ga0206859_1087_pt2 | contig 17237 bp, 17 predicted proteins | sample Alteio_BWOrgCont_47_FD_152882 | JGI IMG/M metagenome (GOLD analysis project Ga0206859, IMG submission 152882) | Enriched cells from forest soil in Barre Woods Harvard Forest LTER site, Petersham, Massachusetts, United States -... | ecosystem: Environmental > Terrestrial > Soil > Temperate forest >... | reverse complement strand
TTCGTGTCGCCATCTCCCACAAGCACCGGGTGGACGCATTGGCCGCTGCGCAAAAACGATTTATCAAACTCGGTATGCACCAGACGCCACAGCGCAATGCCGTGCTGATTTATTTCGCGCCCGAGGCGCACACGTTTGCGGTCTGGGGTGACACCGGCGTGCATGAAAAATGCGGTGACGATTTCTGGAAGGGGGTTACGGCCAAAATCACCCCAAGGCTCAAGGCTGGGCAGTTTACCGAGGCCATCGAGGAGGCAGTGGCTGAAATCGGCACAGTGCTGGCAAAACATTTTCCGCGGGTGGCGGGCGAAAAAACGAATCAGCCGGGTGATATTGTCGAGGATTGATTTAACGTTCCGGAAAAGGCAAGCGTGTCAGGCTGCCGTGGCGCGGGAGGTATTTGGTTTTTAGCAAGCGCCAGGCGACGACGAGAAAGGCCGTCAGCGGCACGGCGAGAATCATGCCGAGGATGCCGTGGAGCGCCTCACCCCAGAAAAAGATGGAGACGAGGATGACGAGCGGATGCAGACCGGTATGGTGGCCCATGATTTTTGGAGTGAGATAATAGGCCTCGAACGCCTGTACCACCGCGAATACCGCCGCCGCTTCGAACACCATGGGCCAACTGCCACCGGGCTGGAAGTAGGCGAGCGGCAGCACAACCGCCAGACCGAGAATGCTGCCGAGATAAGGCACGATGTTGACCAAGCCAAAAAACATGCCGAGCACAAAGCCGCCTTGAATACCGATAATCATAAAACCTAGCGCTTTCATCACGCCCATGATTAACCCGATGAGCAGTTTGCCGTGGAAAAACGAAACCATGATATTGGCGAACTCATTCGTCAAAAATACAATGTCATCGCGCAGGGGCGCGGGCAGAAAGGTGAGTTGGGCGCGGAAGTCGCGAGTCAGGTCACGGTTGGTTTCCAATAGAAAGAACAGGTAAATCGGAATAACGGCCAGCGCCGCTGCCAGCTCGAAAATCGTGCGCAAGGTCGAAGGCGCGGACTTCAAAAAGGTGACGATGTCTCCCGAAGCATGGGCAAATTGGTCGGTCCAGTTTTTTTCGTTCAGGTAGTCTTTTACCGACTGGTAAATGTCGGGATAATCTTTGAGGACGTCTCGAACATAGTGAAAGACGCGTCGCGCGAAATCCGGCCCCGCGTGCGCCAACTCCACGATCTGGCTCAAAATCAACGGCAGGAGCAGGATGCCCAGCGCCAGGCACGCGGCGATGACCAAAAAGTAGAGTAGGAGAATGGCCCGCACCCGCGTGAGTTTCAGCTTCTCTTGGAGGCGCACGACGAGCGGCCGCAGGAGCATCGCGAGAATGCCCGCAATCGCCAGTGGCCAAATCACATAGGCAAATATGCTGATGAATTCCCGCAGCATCCACAGCGCCAGAGCGATGACCCCAATCAGCAGCACTGTCGCCAGACCCGTTGCCGCCATCGCGGTGACGACGCGCTGCCCGGGAGAAAGCCAGGGCCGGGGTGGGGAACTGGGGTCGCTCATGGCGCTTATTAGGCGGCAGAGCGCCTGCCCCGTCAATCCTCCTCATCACCCAACCCGAACTCCTTCTTGACTTCCGGCATCTGCTCCAGTTCGTCGATCAATTCATTTACGCTGAAATCTGCGACGACAAAATCGCCATATTCAAGGGTTGGAGTTTTCGATTGTCCGCTGATTTCAATCATGCGCTGCATCGAAGCCTTGCTCTCGTTCACATCGCGCACGTCGAGTTCCACACCGTGTTGGGAGAAGAAGGCCATGGCCTCACGGCACCATGGGCAACCACGTTTAATATAGAGGATGGGTTTGTGTTTCATTGGGCGGCCTCCTTGCGTGAGCCTACTATCGCCCCATTGCGATTTTCCTTCAAACGATAATCTTGCATAAATCTGCGCGTTGGGGGTTGTGCGAACAGCGATTCTGAGCGATATTGTCCGCTTTTGTTTATATGAGTCTGGACCCCGCCCTAGCCGAAACCGCCGCACCGCCCGCGTGCATCCACATCAAGGGTGCGCGGGAGCACAACCTGCGCGATCTTGACCTGCGCTTGCCGCGGCAAAAACTCATTGTCGTGACCGGAGTAAGCGGTTCAGGCAAGTCGTCGTTGGCCTTCGACACGATTTACGCCGAGGGCTACCGCAAATACATGGAAAGCCTTTCGGTGCGGGCGCGGCAAATGCTCGACCAGATGAAGCGGCCCGACGTGGATTTTATCAGTGGACTGCCCCCGGTAATCGCCATTGAACAGCGCACTGGCTCGGGCGCGAACCCGCGCAGCACCGTCGCCACGGTCACGGAGATTGCCGATTACGCGCGGCTGGCGTGGACCATGGCTGGCCAGCAACGCTGCCCGCTTGACGGCGGTGCCATTGAGCGGCGCACGCTTGACGATTGCGTGACACGAATTTTTCAAGAACCGGCGGCTAGCAAGCTTGTGTTGCTGGCGCCGGGCGAAACCGCCAAGCCCGCGTTCTGGCGCGAGGAAGTTCCCCGCCTGCGTCAACGCGGCTTTACCCGCGCGCGGGTGAATGGCGTGCTGCGCGAATTGCACGAGCCCGACTTGCTCGACAGCCACGCCAAGGAAATCACACTCGATTTGGTGGTGGATCGACTGGTGGTTGATCCTGCACAGCGCAGCCGGTTGGCCGATTCACTGGAACTGGCTTTTCGCGAGGGACGTGACCGTGCGGTGGCGCTGGTGCAAAATGCCATGGGTGGAACTTGGCGTGAGATTCCACTCAGCCAGCGGCTGGCGTGCGCGATTTGCGGCACCGTGTATGAGCCCCTCACGCCACGGCATTTCTCCTACAATCATCCTGAAGGCGCGTGTCCGGAATGCGGCGGCCTGGGACGCACTTTGCAATTCCGTCCCGATCTCGTTGTACCTGACCCTGAGAAAACAGTCCGACACGGAGCCATCAAGCCGTGGCGCTTTGGCTCGAAGGCCATGATTATTAAGCGCAACGCCATCCTGCGGCAACTCGCCACGCAATTGCCTTTTGATCCCGAGGTGCCGTGGAAGGAGCTTTCTGAAGAAACGCAGAAGGCCATTATGTTTGGCGCGGGTGAACGTTTGTTTTCCTTCAAGTTGCGCTCGGGCAATCACAAACCGGAAATGTTGCCCTTTGCCGGGGTGCTGGCGGATTTGGAGGAGTCGCGCCGCAACACCACGAGCGATGGGTTGCGCGCACGACTGCTGGCGTTCCAAGTGTCGACGCCCTGTCTCGCCTGCCAGGGTCGGCGGCTTAATCCGCGTTCGCGCGCGGTGCGCGTGGCTGGCAGTGGTTTTGATGATTTTATGGCGATGACGGTGGCGCAGGCGCGCGAATTTGCACGTGATCTACGCGCTGGGGCGACCGGGTTGACCGCAGCCGTGGACGAAGCTTGGCGTGGTCTTGAACACCGGCTGCATTTTCTCAACGAGGTCGGCTTAAACTACCTCACGCTCGAACGCGAATACGGCACCTTGAGCGGTGGCGAAACGCAACGCGCACGCCTGGCCACGCAATTGGGCACGGGCTTGGTCGGCGTAGCTTACGTGCTCGACGAGCCTAGCATCGGCCTCCATCCACGCGACAATCGTGCGCTCGTGCGCATGTTGCTCGGGTTGCGCGACCGCGGCAACGCGGTCATCGTCGTCGAGCACGATGGTGATATGATTCGCGCCGCCGACCATTTGATCGAACTTGGCCCGGGCGCGGGCACGCAAGGCGGTCGGCTGTTATTTGAAGGCACGCCGGCGGAATGTGAAAAAGCGCCCGCATCGCATACCGGCCCGTATCTTTCCGGCGAAACCAAGTTGGAGAAGAATTCACCGGCAACGGAACTCGATGGCCGCTGGCTAACTGTGCGCGGTGCTAGCGAGCACAACCTGCGCAACCTCGACGTGAAGTTCCCGCTCAAATCTTTTACCGTCGTCTGCGGGGTTTCCGGCTCCGGCAAAAGCACCCTGGTCAACGACATCCTCGGCCACGCGGCGGCGTGGAAACTGAACGGAGCCAAAACTATTCCCGGCCGCCATCGCGGAATTGACGGTCTGGAAAACTTTCAATCTGTCGTGCGGGTGGATCAGGAACCCATCGGTCGCAGTGCGCGCTCCAATCCCGCCACCTTCACCAAAATCTTCGATTTATTGCGCGAATTATTTGCCCAAAGCGCGCTGGCCCGGGTGCGCGGCTACAAGGCCAACCGCTTTTCTTTCAATGTCCGCGGCGGTCGGTGCGAACGCTGCCAGGGCGACGGCGTTATCCGTCTCGATATGCAATTTATGGAGGACGTGCACGTCGAGTGCCCAAGTTGCCGTGGTCGGCGTTATAATCGCGAAACTTTGGAAGTCCGTTTTAAAGGCCTCAACATTGCTGACTGTCTCGACCTGACGGTGGCCGACGCGCTGGCGTTTTTCCGCGCGCAGCCGCGTTTGGTGGCGCGCTTGCAAACACTTGATGCCGTCGGCCTTGGTTATCTCAAACTTGGCCAGCCGGCGGACACATTATCCGGCGGCGAAGCGCAACGGCTGAAACTCTCCCTCGAGTTGAGCAAGCGCCAGCAGGGTGGCACGCTTTACCTGCTCGATGAGCCGACCACCGGCTTGCATTGGGAAGATATTCAACGGCTGCTCGATTTGCTCTTCGAGTTGCGCGCGGCGGGCAATACCATTGTGGTCATCGAGCACCACCTCGATGTTATCCGGTTGGCCGATTGGGTGATGGAACTGGGTCCCGAAGGCGGCACTGCCGGCGGACGATTAATTTACGCCGGGCCACCGGCAGGGTTGGCTAAAGCAGACACACCAACTGGCGTTTGCCTGCGATCACCGCTGACCCCGACAACTTAACGCCCCGAAACAATACCCGTGGGTGCGGCGGGCGGCGAATTGCGGTGAATATGAATCACCAGGTAGGTATACAGCGTCAAGGTGCGGGCGGTGCTGTCGGGCCGCGGTTCACCCACTCGCTGCGAGAGATAAAGGAGTGTGTAATTTTCCAGTGGTGCGCCCAAATCCTGGGTGACTCGAATGGATCCGGGGGTGGCCGGGATGAAGGCTCCGTCTTTTTCTGGATTGGAAATCCAATGCAAATCCGGGCCGGAATCATAGTAATGGACGGAGTAAAGCATGCCCGATTCTGATTCACCGCGCACCAGGAAATACAGAATTTGCCCCACCGGCAACGTGTAGCCCAGGGGATTTCCCGCTTTATCCAAGTTAATCATCGTCACGTTGTCGTAGCGGGCTTTGGCGCCCATCAGGCACGAAATTTCGATGGGGTGGTAGCTCGCAATCAAGTCAGGTCTTTTGGACCAAGTGGCATCGTCCAAGACGAATGATGTTTTCCCCAGCGGCGGCGAAAAATAGGTTTCCAAGGTGCCCACCTGCACGGTCAGCCACGGCGGACTGATGGTCGTGGCATTGAAATCCGGAGCGAATTTGTCAAACGCCAGCGGCAAGACCGGCTTGAGTGACTCTGCGGTGGGCAAGGCGTTCACGGTTGATGCGGCGGGCGCAGTGGCACTGGCGGCGGCGGGCGCGGGCGCGGCGGCAGGTTTGGGTGCTGAGGCCGGAGCGGCGGAGGCAGCTGTCACAGTGGCCAACAGCACACCGCAGGGGTAAACAGCCAGTAGAATGCGGCGGAGCTGGGGCGGGTGGTTCGTGGTCTTCATAAATTTTTCCGGCCTGGCACAAAACTCACGCCGTCAGTTTTTCATCGTGAAGTTCTTGCTGATAAAGTCGAGATCGGCCTGCAGATCCCCCAGTTCGGAGGAGAAGTAATATTCGATGACCAGCACGTTGTGGCTGTCGCTGTTAAAGACGAATAACTTGATGCCGCCGGGGGCCACGTCGAGAATTTTGCCCTTCAGGGAAACGCCGGTGCCTTTGTGGTCGCCCCATTCGGTGAGTTTCGAGGACGAGAGTGTGGTGATGGCCGGGCCGTCCAGGTCGGCGCGAAAACTGTCGAGCAGTTTCTGGGGGTCGGCCGCCTTGTCCGCGATGCTGAACTGGACGTAGGTTTGTTTCTTGTCCGGGCTCTTGATCGTAAAATCCGTGTCTGCTTTGTAATCCGCTTCCTCGGTGCCTTCGTGCCACGCGCTGGGGTATTTGTAGGTGAAGGTCGCGCGATCCACGGTCTTGAACTCAGAGGCGTCCGGGGCGTCGGCCGCATGGGCCAGCGCCAGCCAGGCGAAGGACACAAGTAACCAGGTGGGCGCAATCCGGCGGCGGGCGGACAATGGGGCAAATTTCATGAAGGGGGGAGCAAGGGGGTGTCGAGCTGTCCGGCCAACCAAGCCGGGCCATCCAGCCCTGCATGATTGACCAAACCCGCCCGCTGGCAATCCTGATTTTAGGGTGAAACACTCACGTAACAATCAAATCTTGCATGCCTCACCCGGCACCAGGTCAATCACGCGCGGGGGCAGCGGCATTTTGGCCAGCGATTCGGCAAACCACGCGCGAGCATCGGGGTCGCCGTGGGTTAATACGACATTCTTGGGCTTGCGGGCCTGCGCGAAGGCGAGTAATTCCTCGCGCTCGGCATGAGCGCTGAGGTCAAAGCGCTCGACGCGCGCCTTCACCGGGGTGGCGTATTGGAGTTTTTCAAACGTAAATTTTTCTCCCGGCTTCGTGGCCAGCAATTTGCCACCGGGCGTTTCGGGGTCGCAATACCCGGCAAAGAGAATCGCATTCTGCGGTTTGCCGAGTAGTCCCGCGGCCAGGGTATACGACGGCGTGTTCTCCACCATCATGCCGCTGCTCAAAATATATAACCCGCGCTGGCCGGGTTCGCGTCCGGCTTTTAAAGTCTGTCGCAGTGGCTGCACATTGAGCTCCTGCAAGACACGGCGGCGAAAGCGAATGGACGGATGCGATTGCGAAAGCGTGTCGAAATAATCCACCAAATCCAGCCCAAGGCCGGTGGCAAAAATGAGCGACTGCGGCAGTTTGTTCGTGCGGCGGGCCGCCAGCACCAGTGCCAGCACTTCCTGCAACCGTCCCAGCGCAAAGACCGGCACCAGCACCGAGCCGCCATTGTTCAGTGTCAGCGCAATTGCCGCGATAAACCGGTCACATTCCGTCACCCGCGTCTGACCCAAAGGCCTCGCCCTCGCTCCCCGCGTGGTTTCAGTCACGACGGTGTCGAAATCCTCCTGGGGAAAACGCGCGCCCATGAGGGTCAGCAAGTCCGCAAACAGCACATCACCGGTGAAAAAGACGCGTTCCTTGCCGTGAATAATGCGCACGCCCGCCGCCCCGGCCACGTGGCCCGCGGGAAAGAAAGTAATTTCTAATCTCTCGCCATTTTTCTCAAACACCTGCGAACGTCCAAAAGACATGGGCCGTAGGCGGTCTTCGACGCCTTCAATTTCTCCATAAGTAAAAAGCGGCAGCTCATTCAGGTGCAGTTCATCGCGTTGGCGCAGCATGACGCCCACGGAGTTGCGCAGCATGCGCGGCAGCAGCAGTTGCGTCGGCGCTGTCACCAAAATCGGGCAGCCACGTTGATAGCGCGCGGCGACGACGAGGCCGCCAATATGGTCGAGGTGGCAATGCGTGATGAGAATGAAATCAAGCGAATCATCCGGCAGTTTCGCCAGGTTGGGCAGCGAGCCGTTGCCGGCTTTTTTCGGGTGCATCCCGACGTCAAACAGAAAACGAAACGAGCCGATTTCGACGAGCAGGCAGTTCGAGCCGATGTCGCGCGCGGGATTAAGATCTGTCAGTTGCATGGGTTGGGTTCAGTCCGCGGACGCGGTCGGATTTTCAGGAATAATCATCTCAAACGGCGGAATTTTCACGTGGATTGGCTTGTCAAATTCATCCACGCCGTGAAACGAGCCGCGCGCGCTGGTGTTGACGGCCGTGACGTGGTAGCTGTTGTAGGAAAAGGATTCGCCGGGGGCGAGGGTGGGCGTTTCGCCGACGATTTTGTCGCCTTCAATGACCTCGATCTTGCCGTCGGCATGGGCGAGAATCCATTTGCGCCCAAGCAAAGTAAAACGGCGGTCGGAAAGATTGCGAATCGTGAGGAAATAAATAAAGGCGTGCGGACGGTCGGGCGGCAGGTTCTCCGGGTCGCGCTGGTAGATGAGCTGGTCCAGCACCACGTGCGCGTTTTTGAGTTCTTCGCTCTTGGCGGGGTCCATGTATCGCGCCATTGCACCGCAAACCCGCGCGAAACGCGAAGAAAAAATTTGGTTCAACCTCCCGGCACCAAACGCACGATTTCCAATCGGTCGCCCTCAGCCAGAACGACGGCCAGTGCTTCCGTCGGCGTCAGTGCCGCGCCATTGCGTTCGACGACCACCCGCTCCGGTGCGAGGTGCAATCCGGCGAGCAGCTGCGGCAACGTACAACCGGCGTGCACGCTGCGCGTCTGGCCATTGGCAGTTATCGTGATTGTGGCATCCATGTTCTTGCGGCCGATTCGTCGGCCGTGGCCGTAATGGTTTCAAAGGCGGGCGTCTCGCGCGGCCCCGACAGCGCGCGGTCATGATCCTTCCACACCGGGTCGAGGCCCTTTTGCTTCAACATCGCGGCGACGACTTGCGGCGGGCGTTCGTCGGCGATGTGAAATTGCTCGCCGGGTTGTTCGCGCGTGGGCGTCCACTGCGATTCGTCAAACGCGCTGTAACCACCCGGCTCCGTGCTCGACCCCGCGCTCATGTGCGTGACACCCAGCGTGCAAAGTCCGTCGCGCAAGTTCGCCGGTTCGCGCGTGGAGAGGACGATGCCCGCCGTCGGCAGCAGCAAACGCAACGCGCACATGAGCTGCACCATCTCCCGGTCGGCCAATTCATTTTTCGCTTCAATTTGAAAATGGCCCGAGGCCGGGCGCATCCGCGGCAGCGCGACCGTGAGGTAGCTGCTCCAGCAATTTTTCAGCAAATGTTTTGCGTGCGCGGCGAGCGAAATGGCCTCGAGTCGCCAATCATGGAGACCAAACAGCGCACCAATGCCCAGACGACGGAAACCGGCCGCATGTCCGCGTTCAGCGGTGTCGAGCCGCCACGCATAATTTTTCTTCGGCCCGGCGGTGTGCAGTTCGCGGTATGTTGGCTCGTGATAAGTTTCCTGGTAAACAACCAGACCCTCGGCCCCGACGGCGACGAGCGGCACATACTCCTCTGTTTCGAGCGGGCCGAGTTCGAGCGCGATTTGCGGCGTCAGCGGCAGGCAGCGACGGATGCAGTCGGCGACGTAGCCGTTGGCCACATATTTCGGATGCTCACCCGCGACGAGCAGCAGCGAGCGGAAGCCACGCCCGGCGAGCAGGCGCGTCTCGTCCTCGACCTTCGCCGCAGGCAGCGTGATGCGCGGGATGGCATTGTGGCGCGAAAAACCGCAGTATTTGCAGACGTTAACGCACTCGTTCGAGAGATACAGCGGCGCAAACAGGCGGATGGTATTGCCAAAAAAGTGACGCGTGAGCTTCTGCGATTGCGCGGCGAGCTCCTCCAGATGCGGCGCGGCGGCCGGCGAGAGCAACGCGGCAAAGTCCTCCATCGTCCGCGCCCGGCCATTTTTCAAAACCGCCAAGGCCTCGTCCTCGCTCGCAGTACGGGCGCGGCCAATCCACCGCTGTAGCGGTAATGTCGGCAAAATTTCCGAAAAGTGTGGCATGGAAAATTCAGCGTTCAGCAATCAGCATTCAGCATTACCCCAGAAACGCTGTCAGCGGACTCGTCGCCGACGCCCGTTCATTCGCGCCCGGCAGCCCCGTTTCATACGCGGCGCGGCCGGCTTCGACGGCGAGGGCAAAGGCTTGCGCGGCGCGCACCGGGTCGGGCGAGATGGCGATGGCGGTGTTGACGAGCACGGCGTCCGCGCCCATTTCCATTGCCTCGGCGGCGTGCGACGGGCGGCCAATGCCGGCGTCCACCACGACGGGCACGCGGGCCTGCTCAATGATAATCGCGATTTGCGCGCGGGTTTCGAGGCCGCGGTTCGAGCCGATGGGCGCGCCGAGCGGCATCACCGCCGCGCAGCCCACATCCTGCAGGCGCAGCGCGAGCACGGGGTCGGCGTTGATGTAGGGCAGCACGACAAAGCCTTCGCGCACGAGGATTTCGGCGGCGCGCAACGTTTCAATCGGGTCGGGGAGCAGGTAATTCGGGTCGGGGTGGATTTCGAGTTTCACCCACTTGGGCAGGCCGGACGCCGCGCCGAGGCGCGCGAGCCGCACGGCCTCGTCGGCGTTCATCGCGCCGGCGGTGTTGGGGAGGACGAGGTATTTGTCCGGCTCCAGAAAGTCGAGGATGTCGGCAAACGGATCGTGCGCGCCGGAGAGGTCGGCGCGCTTGAGGGCGACGGTGGCCAGCGCCGGGCGGCACGCCGCGAGCGTCGCCTTCATCAGCGCGGGCGACGAGAATTTTCCCGTGCCGACAAACAGCCGCGAGGCAAACGTGCGCCCGCCAAGGACGAGGGGTTGCGTGGAAAGGGACATCGGAAAGGACAGAATAAAGGATGAAGGCGGAGGGATGAAGGATGAAATGAAGGTGATCCATCGCTTCCAATTTTTATTTTAAGCGTTCACCAGTTCTCATATCCTTCGGCGATAAGCGTTTTTTTGCCTCAAATTGAGTTCGATAGTTTTCCCTGGACCATTTCCATGCTTCAAGGAGTTCGTAGTGTTTGTTGTACAAAATCCAAATAAGGACATCCCAATCGTAATTACGCGCCTGACCAACTTTTGTAACTAGGCTTCCTTTTTTTACCGCTCGGACGATTTGCTTTTATTTGGTATCTTTGGTTTTTCCAAACAAAGTCTGCACCCTTGGAAACAGCTGTTTGGCCAACCATGATTCGTTTGAAATCTTCCTCATTACAGCCGAGCAACATGGCGGCATCATATTCGGACAATGCGGTGGTAATCGCTGGAGCTACGGTAAATTCTCGTTCCCATTCGAGAGCGATAGAAACAAGCTGGTCGCGAATGCTCATTGCTGAATTCTACTTTCTCACTACCCCTGCCAACCCCAATTCCGCAAACAAATCATTCGGCGTTAAGACGGTTTTGCCGTTGTCGCCGAAGGCCAGCGCAAGGGCCGGGTCTTTTGTGCGGACTTCGGTGGAGAGTTTTTTATAAAATTCGGACGCGGGGGTCAGCTCGGCGAAGAGGGTCGAGATGACGATGCCGGAGTATTTCTGCATCATCAGCGCGTGGAATTCGCGCAGGAGGCCGGTGAGTTCGATGATGCCCTTGGCGGGGACGAGCTTCGAGCGCGGCCAGTCCTTTGTCGTGTTCAGCAGCTCGGCGGCGTTGAGCGTGAGTTCGAGGCTGACGGACGTGGGCGTGAGCTTGCGCTTGAAAAAGCCGAGGCCGAGGCCCTGGTGCTGGAGGTAATTGCGGAAATCGAGGAAGAACGCGAACGGCCACGACGTCTGGCACAGGCTGTCGAGGAGCATCTTGTATTTCTTCTGCTCCGAGCCGTCGGTGCGGAAGCGTTGCTGGAAGGAGGACTCGAAATGCGCGCGCAGGTGGTGGGCGCAGGTGAGATAATTGAGCAGCAGGCGGTCGAGCTTGAGCGCGACGACTTCCTCGTCAATCGGTTCCGGGTGCAGCAGGGATTGAAGATAATCGGCCCACTCGCGGTGGTTGTCGTCGAGCACGCGAAAGAGCGTCAGGCGGTTGCGCGCCTCGGCGACAACGGGTTTATACAGCGCGTGCTGCTTGAGTTCCTCGGCGGTGAGGTCGCGGAAGTCCTGCAAGTTGACGACGGCTCCGCCGTTGGGGATATAACCAGCCAGTTTCATGGGGTAAAAAGGGGAAGGTGGAGGGTAGAATGCAGAAGGCAGGATGGCAAACCTGCACTTAACTTTTATTGCCAGCGTTGGCCCGGTTCAAAGCGCGATAATCGTCAAGGCGTGCTTTTTCGGATGTCGGGCAGCATCCAGAATGGCTGGAACCAGAGGCTGCAGACGCTTCAGGGAATTTCTCGGAGCGCGAAGCAAGAAAACGGCGAGCAAGAATTTCTTTAAATTTTGTTCGTGGGCAAAACCTTTATCCACCGTCAGGAAAATATCGAAGTGCTTTTCGGCCAGCGCCAGCAATTTGCCGTTTTTAATGCCGCCCCAACCCATCCCGGCAACAGTTTTAACCTCATGGCCAGTTAGTAACGGGCCCAGTTGCCAGGGCAGATTTTCATCAAGCAGTATGCGCAAGCGCGACCTCCTCGGTGTGACTCTTGGCCTCCTCCAGCACCGCCAGGCACTGTTTGCGTTTTACCGTCGGAAAACTTTCCAAAAACTCCCCAAGGTCGTAGCCGTCTTCCAAATGGTCAAACAAACTCTTCACCGGCACGCGGGTGCCGACGAATACGACCTCTCCATGCATTATTTCAGGGTCGGAATGATAGGCCTTGCTCTTCATGGAGACATTATTGCCAGGAACGGCAAAAACGCAAGCCAGCGTCACGGCGTGGGTTTACTCCCAAGCCGTGATTTACCGCCGCGCCGCCGCGAGCGCCGGCGTTCCTGCCGAGGCCGTCTTCCATCGCCGCAAAACTTTTTCCTCAATCTCTTCGGGCGACAGACCATTTTGCGCGCGGAGTTCCGCGGCGCTGGAGCCGTGGGCGACGAAGTTGTCCGGCCAGCCGATGCGCACGACGGGCGTGCTCAGGCCGGCTTCGTTCAGCGCTTCGAGCACGCCGGAGCCAAAGCCGCCCATCATCACATGGTCTTCCATAGTCACGATGAGTTTCGTGCTGCGGGCCTGCTGATACAAAAGTTCGGTGTCGAGCGGCTTCGCAAAGCGCGCGTTGACAATGCCGACGGAGACGCCGTGGTCGAGGGCAAGTTTGTCCGCGAGCTTGGCGGCATCCTGCAGCATCGGGCCGAGCGCCCAGATGACGATATCGCGCCCTTCGCGCAGAACTTCGGCGTGGCCGAGCGGAATCGCGGCGGGCTTGTCTTTAATTTTCACGCCCATCGCCGGGCCGCGCGGGTAGCGGATGAACGCCGGGCCTTGGTGCAAAATCGCGGTGTGGAGCATGTCCACCATCTCGTCCTCGTCCTTCGGCTGCATGATGACGGCGCGTGGGACGGTGCGCAGGTAGGCGATGTCAAACAAGCCGTGGTGGGTCGGGCCGTCATTGGGCGAGAGCCCGGCGCGGTCCATGCAAAACGCGACGGGGAGATTTTGCAGCGCGACGTCGTGGATGATCGGGTCATACGCGCGCTGGAGGAAAGTCGAGTAAATCGCGCAGACGGGATGGATACCGCTCGTGGCGAGGCCCGCGGCGAAAAGCACGGCGTGCTCCTCGGCAATGCCGACGTCGAAAAATTGCTTCGGCACTTCCTTGGCGAGGTGCGAAAGGCTGGTGCCCGAGGGCATGGCGGCGGTGATGCCGACGATTTTCGGGTTGGCCTTCGCGAATTGCGCGAGCGCTTTGCCGAAAACATCCTGCCAGTTGGGCGGCGTGCCGGGCTTCGTCGGGGCGGATGCGCCCGTGGCGATGTCGAAGGGGCTGGTGCCGTGAAATTTTTCCGGATTCTTGATGGCGACATCGTAACCGCGGCCTTTTTTCGTCAGCACATGGAGCAGCACTGGGCGGTCGGAATTTTTGCAAAACTCGAGGTAGCGGATGAGCAGCGGGAGGTCGTGGCCGTCAATTGGGCCGAGGTAGCGCAGATTAAATTTCTCAAACAACGACGACGGGACGATAAAGTCTTTCGCTTCTTTTTTCGCGCGTGAGCCGAGTTCGATCAGCGAATCGCCACCGGGAATGCCCTTGAGGAAACTTTCGAGGTCGTGGTGCTTGCGGTTATACGTCGGGCTGGTGATGAGCTTGTTGAGGTAAGTGGAAATCGCGCCGACGTTCTTGGCGATGGACCATTCGTTGTCGTTGAGGATGACGATGAGGCGCTTGGTCGAGGTAGCGACGTTGTTGAGCGCCTCCATCGTGATGCCGCAAGTTAGCGCGGCGTCACCCAGCAGCGCGACGACGTTCTCGTTCGTCCCGTTGAGGTCGCGTGCGGAGGCCATGCCCAGCGCGGCGGAGAGGGCGGTGCCTGCGTGGCCCGCGCCATAGCAATCGTGATCGCTTTCCTCGCGCATCAAAAAGCCGGAGAGCCCGCCACCTTGGCGGATTTTCTTAAATTTCGCTCCCGCGCGGCCGGTGAGGAGCTTGTGCACGTAGCCCTGGTGGGCCACGTCCATGACAAAGCGGTCGGTCGGGGTCTGAAACACCCGGTGCAGCGCGATGGTCAGCTCGACGACGCCAAGGTTGGGCCCGATATGGCCTCCATTCTTGGAGGTCACTTCGATAATTTCGCGCCGAATTTCTTCGGCGAGGAGAGCCAGTTCGGCGTCCGTCAGAGCTTTGACGTCAGCCGGGCCTTTGATGCGTTCAAGGAGAGCCATCGAGTATAAAAACGGGCAATTCAAGCGCCGGAAGGGCGGCGGGTCAAGACTCGCTTTCCTCATCCAGCGGTTCGAAGGCCGGCTGCCCAGCGTCGTCGAGCTTGAGTTTTTCAATCTTCAGCTCGGCGGCGCGCAGGTGATCCTGGCAAATTTTGAGCAGTTGATGGCCCTCCTCAAACTTGGAAACCATGTCCGCCAGCGAGACCTCGCCGCTTTCGAGGGAATCCACGAGGGATTCCAGACGCGCATAGGCCGCCTCATAGGGCAGGGCGGCGTCGGCGGGCGTGGTGGTTTTTTTGGCCATAAACGAAAAAGCGGGAGCAAAAATTGACTGCAATTTGGATAGCTCAAAAATCCAGCCAAAGCCAGCTTGTAATTCCTTTTGCATTTTACATTTTGCACTCTACATTCCTTGCCATGCTCGACCCCGTGCAATTGCTTTCGGATTATGTGCGCTTCCCCAGTGTGTCCGCCGACCCCGCGTTTCGCGAGGGCTTGGCCGGCGCCCGGCAATTTGCCTGCGGCGTGCTGGAAAAAATCGGCTTCAAGGTCGAAGTCATTCCGACCGGGCTGCACCCGATTATTTTAGCCGAGCGTGGCGGCGACCATGCGTGGCCGCATGTTATTATATACGGCCACTACGACGTTCAGCCACCCGACCCGCTGGACAAGTGGACGACCCCGGCCTTTGATCCGGTGATTCGCGGTCGGCGCCTCTATGGCCGCGGCACAGCAGATAATAAAGGGCCGCAGGCGGTGCAGTTTGGGGCGCTCGCTCGCGTATTTGAGGAAAATCCGAATCTGCCTCTGCGGGTGACGTTCCTCATCGAGGGCGAAGAAGAAATCGGCAGCCCGAGCTTTGGTGATTTTCTGAAAAAGCACCGCGAACGTTTGCGCGAGGCGAATTTCGTTCTGCTGTCCGACACCGGCAGTCCCAACCCCGAGCAAATCGTCATCACCACTGGTCTGCGCGGATTGACTGGATTGGAAATTAATCTCACTGGCCCGCGAACCGACTTACACTCTGGCATCCACGGCGGCGCACTGCTCAATCCGATTCAGGCTCTCTGCGAATTGTGCGCATCCCTTCATGCCCCGGATGGCCGCGTGAATATTCCCGGCTTTTACGACGACGTGCGTGAACCGGCGCAATGGGAGCGCGACGAGCTGGCGAAATATCCGCGCACGTTGGAGGACTATAAACAATTTCTCGGCGTCTCGCAGTTTTACACCGCGCCCGGCTACACCGCGCTCGAAGCCGTGCGCTTTGGCCCAACATTGGATTTCAACGGCATCGGCGGCGGTTATCAGGGCGAAGGCTCGAAGACCGTGATTCCCAGCAAGGCGTTTGCGAAAATCACGATGCGCCTCGTGCCGGACCAAAAAGCCGAAGTCATTCGCGAATTGCTGGAGAAAACATTGCGCCATCGTTGCCCGCCGGGCATCAAAATGGAATTCAGCCTCAAGGAAGGCGGTTCACCGTACGCCGTCGTGCCGCCCGGCCATCCGAATACTCCGGCGGATCAATCTCCCGTCCTCGCGCGCGCCTTTCAATCCGCCGACGCCGCCATCACCGAATGCTTCGGACGCAAACCGCTCTATTTGCGCGAAGGCGGCAGCGTGCCCATTATCGGGCAAATCAAGCAGCAGACCGGACTCGATTCGCTGATGATTGGCCTGTTCACGCCCGAGGATAATCTCCACGCGCCCGACGAAAGTTTCTCCTTGGATATTTTGGAACGCGGCGTAAACACCTACGCGAAATTACTCAAAGGTCTGGCCGCGGGTTAAAAATTATTTCCATCCAGCGTTAGGAAAATATCCGTTTGCAGACTTGTTTTTCGGGTAAACTCGCGGCATCGTTGACCTGCTTTCCAAGGTTGATTTCTCGTTTGCTTGGAAAGCCCTTACCCCATGTCCGAACCATCTGCTTCGTCGAATCAGCCCGCCAGTGCGGTGCCTCCGCCCCGACCCCTGTGTTCGCGCGTCCTGCGCTTGCTGGCCACGGCGGCACTGTCCTTCGCCGTCAGCATTCTACTTACCATTTTCCTGCTGGCCAAAGCGCCGCCGATGCGCGAAGTCGTCTTCGCCTTCACGACTCCGCAGTCGGATTGGCCACTTTATTTCACCTTATTCACCTTGTTCGTGGTTTTCGCGGCGCCGCTGACCGTGATGATTTATGGACTCCGCCGCGGCTGGCTGTCCTGTCGTCGGCAGGCGGCCATCTGGATCTTGGTCATTGGCGTCGCAGTTGATTTGGCCGTGGACGACCCCGTCGTGAACATGCCCGCCACCTTGGACGAACTGGCCCCGGCCTTGCCCGGCGACGAGGCCAGCTACAAAGTCATGTCGCGTTTTTCTCTCACCCAAAGCGACCCGATTTTAAAAACCGACCCCACGGGAGCTTCGTTCGTCGCCAACTTAAACGGCGATAAAAAAGACACCGATGTTTTGCGCCAGCACCGCGACGACATTGAAGCCGGTTGGAATGAAATCGGGCCATTGCAGAATTGGTTCACGGAGCTGTCTGCCTTTCCTCGCATTGGCGACCTGCTGGAGAACCCCGAGGATCCCTTGCCCTCTTTTCGGTTGATTCGCACTTACTCCCGCTTCGCCTGTGCGCACGCCCAATTACTGGCGCTCGATGGCAAAGGCGACGACGCTCTCGCGCTTCTCGGCCAAGTATTGGACGTCAGTCAAAAAATGGAAGCCACTTCCCGCAGTCTTATCCGCATCATGATCAGTGTGGTCATTGAAAAAATGGCGCTGTCGCGAATGGGCTACGTCCTCGACAACGCGACGACTTCTCCTGCCGCCCGCGCCAGGCTGGCCGGTAAGGCCTTTGTTTAAAGTAGCGGTCAACGT
>Ga0206859_1092_pt1 | contig 17347 bp, 16 predicted proteins | sample Alteio_BWOrgCont_47_FD_152882 | JGI IMG/M metagenome (GOLD analysis project Ga0206859, IMG submission 152882) | Enriched cells from forest soil in Barre Woods Harvard Forest LTER site, Petersham, Massachusetts, United States -... | ecosystem: Environmental > Terrestrial > Soil > Temperate forest >... | reverse complement strand
CAGTTTTTATGTGTATGCGGGTTAAAACCCGCGGAAACAGGCACAGGTTAAAACCTGTGCAAACAAGCGCAGGCTAAAGCCTACGCTACATATTCAAACATTTTGTCCTCGAATAATCCCACCGAACACGGCATGGTACATTGCGTTGGGTATTAAGTTATGTCATAGAGCCTGAGCATCCCGTAAGGAGCTGTCCAATTTATTATTGAACAGCATCCTAAGGGATGCCCCTGGCTCTCTGTGGGTTACTCGCTACTTGCAGCTGCTGTCACAGCCGCATTCGAAGCATTTAGCAACTTTTTCTTTAAAATCTTTGAACACCTTGTGCAGAGACATCTTATGCATCCAGCGATCTTTATTGGATTCTGCCACGGTTTTCGCCAGCTGGTCTAGGTGGCTGCCCCCCGATATTTGAATCTGTTCTTTAATTTTTTCCTTAAGCAGTTCCATCCAAGCTTGGTCAGCCATTTCTAGTAGCTTGCGAGTGAAGTCGGAACAATCTTCTTTGCATTCTCCCTGCTGTTCGCTGTGGCATTTCTCTTGGCGGCAGCTACATTGATCTGAACAACAGCAGCTGTGATGATGGTGGCCTTGACTGTGACAATGGTTATGCCCACCCATAAAATCCTCCTTTAGCTATAAATATTTTATGCACCCTGCAAATCTATCTATATGCGATGAAGAGGAGGATGTCAAGGTCTATTTTACATAAACCGAGCCACTGATTTGCGCGATGAACCGCTTTTATTCGGTTTGTTGTTAAGTTTTTCTAGTGAACAGATCTTAATTGCCCATCATATTTTTATTTGATATAATGAGGTTGTCAATTCGTTTATTATAAATACAATAGATCATGTGAACTCGACTTTGCAACTTTTCTGGGCGAAGATTCCAGAGAGAAGCAACTCCAGCGTAATGAATTTCGAAGGATGGGTATGTTTTACCCTTCCTGAGAAATTCATCTAGCTGGAGGAAGCTTCTCTCGGAAGGTGAGCTCAGAAAAATTGCAAAGTCGAGGTGAAGGAGCTTATGTCGCTGCCACCATCTTCGCCACACCCCATTGGCAATGGAGAAACAGTAAAAGAGTACTACCAAGCAGCTACTGATGCTGACGAGACAGTCGTAAAAAAGGTAGGTATACGACCCGCTCGCGGCTCAGTTTTGTAGGACTCACCTCGAGAGAAGAGTCCTCATCGTGTGATAGTTTAAAATAGACCTCCTGCGTAAGAGGATGTCTGGAAATTACAATTGCCCAGGGATAATTATAATTTCCAGACATCCTCCAAGGTGAGTTATCCAGTTTTAAGCTTGCCAGCCCAGCCCAGTTTGGTGCGCAGCGTAGCGAAATAGTCGTGGTGTGGCATGCTCACAAGGCGGAAGGAACGCTCGGCGCGTCGCAAGTGAAAGGCCTCTTGGGTGGCCATATGGATGAATGGGATGCCATCGCATGCCACCTCGACAGGCCGATGCTCGCTGATATACTGCATCTGTATCTCTTTTTTTGGCATGAGGACGATAGGGCGGTTGGATATGGTGTGTGGGCATATGGGGGTGATGACAAAGGCAGCGATATCGGGCGCCAAGATGGGGCCGCCAGCTGCCAGTGAGTAGGCAGTAGAGCCGCTAGGGGTAGCTACGATGATGCCGTCGGCGGAAAAGGTGTTGAGGTAACTGCCGTCGACATAAATAGCTACATCGACAAGAGAGGGATTTACTGCGCGATGTATCGCTATCTCATTGACAGCCAGGCATTGTTCGCTGCAGCCTTCCAGATGGCCTATCATCATTATCCGCTCCTGAACGATATATCTGCCCTCCAATAGATTTTGTAGGCTGGGGTAGACATCTTTCATGGGAATATCGGCGAGGAAGCCGAGGCTCCCCATATTCACAGCTAAGATAGGCGCTGTGAGTTCGGGGTGGTGGTGGAAGAGTCGCAAGATGGTGCCATCGCCCCCCATGGAGATAAGAAAGTCAATAGAGGCGGGGTCTACAGATGAGAGCGGCTGCGCATGGATCAGTGCGGCGGCTTTCTCTTCGGCGACGATAGAGACTCCTTGGGCGGTGAGGAACTTACACACGCCCATCGCTACGCCCAGGGCCTCGGGTTTTTGCGTATGAAAAAAGAGGGCAATAATCATCGCTGTTTACATGTGACAGGGCATGGAAGCGCCTTGTCAGCACTGCTGCTGGTGGCGGCTGCAGGCAAGGCCTTTTTGTGCAGGCCCAGTTGTTGGACAATGCGTCCTGTGACCTTTTCAGCGGTAAGTCCCACCTCGTCGAGTAGTGCTGCATTGCTTCCATGGCCGACAAAAGCTTCAGGAATGCCACAATTGATTACTTGAACATGGCTATAGCCATTTGTCATCAGAAAATTATTGAGGATAGAGCCGAGGCCACAGGCAGTGGAATGCTCTTCAATCGTTACTAGCTGCTGATGGCTGATAAAAAGGCGGCAGAGCAGCTCAGAGTCTAGTGGCTTGACAAAAACAGGGTCGACCACTGTCGCCGCAATGCCATATTCCAAAAGGCGTGCGCGCACTTCCAAAGCCATATAGCACATATGGCCTAAGCCAATAATAACAAGCCCATCCCCTTCGGCAAGCAGCTCGGCGGTGCCAGGGGCCCTCAGCTGACGGGGGGAGGCGTCATCGTCAGTAGCCATGTTGGGATAGCGGATAGCTGAGGGATGTCCCCAGTCAAATGCTGAGCTGAGCAGCTCGCGCAAGACAGCGCCATTGCGCGGTTGGCTAATGATCATATTTGGCATGGCATTGAGAAAGGATATATCATAGATGCCGTGATGTGTTGAGCCGTCGGGGCCGGAGATGCCAGCCCTATCGATGGCAAAGACAACTGGGAGCTCTTGGAGGCATACGTCGTGGAAGAGATTGTCGAGTCCTCGCTGTAAAAATGTCGAGTATATCGCTAAGATGACCTTCATCTTTTTGCCATAAGCCAAGCCACCGGCAAAGGTGACCGCATGACCTTCGGCAATGCCGACATCGAGGCAGCGATCGGGAAAGCGCGCCATCATAGCATCGAGCGAGGAGCCAGCAGACATCGCAGGGGTAATAGCGACGATGCTTGGGTCTCTTTCGGCCATTTGTACTACTTGTTTTCCAAAGATAGTGGGAAAAGTAGCTTTACTTGTCGTTATGGGCAAAAATTTTCCCGTATCGCGGTTGAACGGCTTGACACCGTGGTAGCTTACCGGGTTTTCTATCGCTACATCCATCCCCTGACCCTTTTTTGTCAGAACATGGATGATTACGGGCCATTGGGAGCTTTTCACCCTTTCAAAGGTGTCGATGAGCTTGTCGATGTCATGGCCATCGATGGGGCCGATATAGGAGAGTCCATAGTGCTCAAAGAATGCCGCCGGGCTCACGAGGTTTTTTAGCGACTCGGTAATTTTATGCCCTTGGCGGGCCAGGGTGGTGCCATAGCTAGGGATTTTTGACACGAGGGTGTCGATCTCTTGGTAAAGCTTGTTCGTCGTCGGATTGCTCAGCATGCGACTTAAGATATGGGTGATGGCTCCCACATTGGGTGAAATAGACATTGCGTTATCATTCAAAATGACAATGAAGCGCTTGAGCTCTCGCGAAATATTGTTAAGAGCCTCTAAAGACATACCACAAGTTAGGGTGGCATCTCCGATGATGGGGATGATGTACTCGGCTCTTTTGGTGAGATCGCGATTTTTTGCTACGCCAAGGGCTAGAGATAACGCTGTGCCGGCATGTCCTGCAAAGAAATGGTCGTGGGGGGACTCTTGCGGATGGCTGAAGCCGCAGAGGCCGCGATACTGGCGTATCGTCGAGAAGCTCTCATTACGCCCTGTAAGCAGCTTATGAGGATATGTCTGGTGGCTTACATCCCAGATGAATTTATCTTCAGGAGAGTTGAAGACGCGGTGCAATGCCACAGTTAATTCGACGACGCCGAGGTTTGAGGCAAGATGGCCCCCATTGACGGCCATCACTTCGATAATCCTCTGGCGAATCTCCTCGGCAAGAGAGGCGAGGGAGGCCTTAGGCAGCTGTTGAACCTGCGCTGGGGAGTGAATGGTCTGCAATAAGGGGTAGCTCATAGATTAAAATCCAGGGGAAGGGGGGGGCATAGGCTGCGTCAGGGGACGGCCGTCATTTCCGATCGCTAAAGAGCCGTCGCGATGGCGCATTAATACCTCGATTTTTTGCTCAGCCTCGGCAAGCTGCTTGTTGCAAAGCGCCATCAGCGCGTCGGCCTCTTCGTACAGAGCAATAGCTTCTGCCAAGGGGACATCGCCTGCATTGATTTTTTCGAGAATCTGCTCCAGGCGGTGTAAGGCCACCTCGAAGGTCTGCACTTTTTGGTGATTATCTGCGTGCGTCATAGGGTACCACTTTATGAATGATAGCTTGTGCTCTGCCATCGGCGAGTAAGAGATGGACATTGTCTTGTGGCGCCAGTTGGCTGATGGAGGTTATGGTGGAATCGTTTTTTTCGGCAAGGAGGATGCAATAGCCCTTTTTGAGTAGCTCTTTGGGGTTGACGGCCTCGAGAGCAGAAGAGAGCGCTGTTAGCTTTTCGCGGCGGCGATATAGCGCTCTTTGTAGAGAGAGGTGGAGCTGGTTTGCAAGTTTTTTTTCGGGAAAGCGATGGCGCAAGTGGGCGAGAGTGTGGGTTATAGAGGCATCTAGAGATCTCGCTATGGCATGTAGTTTCAAACGCTGTTGATGGAGGCGGTTGCGTGGGTTCAGAGCCATAAGGTGGCGGCGCAGCGCCTGCATGGTAAGTCGGAGGGTATGGAAGCGTTGGCTTATGGCGCCATCGAGGGCTTCGCGTAGGCCATCGCAGCGTTGCAGCTGCCGCGAGAGCAGTCTATATGGCGAAGAGAAGAGCGGCTGCCAGACAATGGCGCGCAGATGAGCTCTTTTCTGCCTTAACACGTGGTCTAGAGTTTGCTGCAACCTTGTGTGCAGTAGGTGGAGTTGGGCGAGGAGCTGCGCCTTTTCTCCAATGGCGATCTCTGCCGCTGCTGAAGGGGTGGGAGCGCGCACATCGGCAACATATTCTGCAATGCAATGGTCTGTCTCGTGGCCAACGGCGGCGATTATGGGCGTTTTGCTATGGAACACCGCTGCCGCTACTAGCTCTTCATTAAAAGCCCAGAGGTCTTCTATGCTGCCGCCTCCTCTTCCGAGAATAATAACATCGACGAGGCCATAGTGGTTGAACTCTTCGATGGCTCGGGCTATCTCTTCTGCTGCGCCCTGCCCCTGTACTTTTACAGGGTTTAAGATAATATGCACACCGGCAAAGCGTCGTGTCAGTACATTGAGGATGTCCCGAATGGCAGCCCCTGTCGGGCTTGTGACGATGCCTATGGTGTGTGGTAGCTTAGGCAGGGGCTTTTTGTGCTCGCGGCCAAACCAGCCGCGCCGCAAGATTTCACGCTTGAGAGCCTCTAACTTGAGCAGTAGCTCTCCAAGCCCTACTAGGCGCATATCGCGGATAATTAGCTGATATTTTCCGCTAGGAGGGTAGACATTGATTTCTCCATGGATGATCACCTGGTCGCCATCTTTTGGCGCCATTTGTAGTATAGCAGCTTCTTTTGCGAACATTACGGCAGCAATTTGGGCATGAGCATCTTTGAGAGAGAAGTAGAGGTGTCCCGAGCTTTGGCGGCGAAAGTTGCTGATCTCTCCTTGTAGCTGTATATGAGGGAAAGCCGTTTCTAGTTCAAGCTTGATGGCTTGGGTAAGCTGTGAAACGGTATACATGGCAGTTGTTTGGGAGGGGCTATTCATCTTTGTTGGCCTTAGAGGCTGCCTTACACACAAGTCATAAAATTCCGGAACTGCGGCACGCTAATCTGCTTCACATCCCTCCTCGGCAAGATCGAGGGATATTCCCTCATCGCGATGTGGAGCATCTTGGGTACCTCGTCAGCGAACTCTTATGACTTGTGTGTAAGGATCAGCCTTAGAGGGTGTCGGAAATTATAATTTCCAGACACCCTCTTATTAAATTAACTCGGCAGCCACGGCATCATAGCAAAAAAGGCCACGGCGGGTCAAGGCGAGTCGGGAGTCCTCTTGCTTGAGAAATCCTAGGGCGATGAGGTGGTCGATGGCTTCAGAAGTTTCGCCGTCGATAGGGAAGTGTGCAAGGTCTATGCCAGAGGATAGCCGCAAAGCTATAGTGAGCAGCTCGCGCCTTTTGTCCCCTTGAGAGAGCTCTTCTTCAAAATCAATGGGTAATATTCCTTGCATCAGCTGTGTATGATAGCGGTGGAGGTGTGGGACATTGCGCCATCGCTTGCCACGCCAATAGCTAAAGGCTGAGGGGCCTAGGCCGATAAAAGGGCGACCGAGCCAGTATCCGATATTGTGATGGGAATGGTATCCTTGTTTTGCAAAAGCCGAGATCTCATATTGGTTTAAGCCAGCCATAGGCAAATAGTCGAGAGCCAGAGCATATAGGCTAGCGCTTAGTAGCTCTTGGGGCATCTGTTTGAGGAGGGCATCTCTTTTGAGGAAAAAGGCGCTGTTGGGTTCAATGGTAAGGTTATAAAGGGAGAGGTGAGTTATCGGCAAGGCGATAGCTTGCTTTAGGGTACTTTCCCACTGTATCAGCGTCTGGTTGGGAAGATCATACATCAAGTCGATGGAGATATTGTCGATGCCTCCGGCGCGCACGGCATAGACAGCATTACAGGCATCTTGAGCCGAATGGTTGCGGCCAAGTAGGCGCAACATGGCATCGTCAAGGGATTGGACGCCGAGGCTTATGCGGTTTATTCCTGTTGCAGCAAATTCCTTTACTAAAGAGGGTGTTATTTGCTCTGGATTAGCTTCTAGGGTAATTTCTATCGCAGAGGTTGGAGAGGCGATGGTATACGCTGACTGTATCGCCGTTGCAATGGCCTCTGGAGGTAGTAAAGAGGGTGTTCCCCCTCCGAAGTAGATGCTTTCCAGGGACATTGCTGGGGATATGTCAGAGAGGCGAGTGCGATGTAGAGACCATTCGCACTGCAAGGCCTCAAGGTAGAGGGTTTCTAGCTGTTTGTTATGGCGTGCGACATAAAAATGGCAATAGTCACATTTGCGCGAACAGAAAGGGACGTGAATATAAAGACTAACCTGATGGGGAGATGGTAAGGAGCTGGGACTGCCACATCTACCATTCATCGGCATCGGGGTCGATGATGCCGCCGCGTCGCCATCGATTGCGGTCGCTAAAATAGGACTCTTCCTCTTCTTCATCCTCTTCCTCTACTTCTCTTTCCTCATAGCCTTCGCTGCCCTCTTCCTGCTGTTCCTCATGTTCATCCATGGCAGGGGTATCCATTTCAGCCGTTTCTGTGTCGATATCAAATTGCGTTTCGCCCATACCTACCGTAGACTCCGCTAGATCGATATCGGGAAGAGTGGGGATATCGGCGAAAGCTGCGCGATTGATAGGTTTTTTGGGCATGATATATTCTTCTGCCTCACCGCTTTCGCGTAAAAAGTGCAGGCGATCTTTTTCTTCATCTATTTTCGCCTTGATGGCAAGGATCTCCTCTTTATGTTTTTCTATATCCTTCTTCGGTACTAGGCCGAGCTTAAGCCACTGCTCGAGGTCGCCGAGCTCTGTCTCAAGCTTTTTTAGACGTTCACTTTTAATGTTTCGCATAATGTCCATCACGTAAAAAAACGGTGAAAAATTGCTGCATACGAAATAGGTTACCTTTTCCCTCTTTTTTACTACAAGGCAGAAATAAGAGGAAATCGAGAAAATTGGGATGGCCTATTTTTCGGCCATGTTCACTTCTTCGGTCAGTTTTTGGTTGGCTGCGAGGCTCCCATGTGGCGCATCCAGCTCCTCAGCAATAGCTAACGCTATTCCCTTGTCGCCGGATACGCCATCTGGGACCTCTCGCTTAACCGAAATTCTGCCCGCAGAAGTGAACATGGCCTATTTTTCTATCCATTTCTGAGAAGGATGTCGCGCGCCATAATGGCCTGCCTTTTGAGCTCGGCATGTTCTACATTGCTGTCGGCGTATTCGATAGCTAAGTTAAAGGCTTCCAAGGCGCTGGAGCGTTCGTGGATGGCAAACAGGCATTTAGCCATATAAAAATAGGGGATGGGGCTCTCTAGCTGATAAATAGCTGCAATTTCGTAGGCGTCGATGGCCGCCTCATACTCTCCGCTCATCTGTAGCGCTATCCCCAGGCTTAGCCAATAGGAAAGCTGTTGTGGGTTGAGGGTGATGAGAAAGAAAAAGGCTTGTGCAGCATCGCTATATCTTTTATGCTCATTGAGCTGATAAGCGGCTTTATAGAGCTTCTCCATGGTGGCGTCGGAGAGTTCCAGAATCTGCTGGCCTGTTTTTCCTGCGCGCAGCTGTTCTAGCAGTAGTTTTTTATTTTTTAGCTTCTTGCGCACAGCTGGTTTTAGGGAAAGTTCGCTCAGTTCATCGCTCATGATCGCTCCATTTTCCCCTGCATATAACGACTGGCCATATAACGACAACAGCTATCTGCTTGTCACTTATGGGTAATAGGATGCGGACTCGTGTAGCTGTTCACACCCCTTTATACATCGTGCCCGTGTGCGTGCCCATGCCCGAATGAAATTAATTATCCACAGTGACTGTGGCAAAATCGGCGTCATGCTAGAGTAACTATAGCCCCCCCCCACTCTCCCTCAAATGCCATGCCAATAGTTTCTATGTTAACCAAGATGGCTCAAGCATCGACCAATTCGGGCACGGGCACGATGTAAGGGGGGGGGGGCTGAACAGTATACCTCCATTTTATGAGTACTTACCCGAAAAAGAGCGATTTTTTATTAGACTTCTTGCATATTCAAGAGGGGGTCTTGTTCGACCAAACATCTGTCCCAGACATCGAATAATGCCAAAAAGGGAGTTATGGAATTAGTTGATATACAATTTTCTTTCAATAGGGCCCTACAACGAGCCTTTTGCATGAAGAGACTCCTCATTGCCTCTATAGCCATCTTGACCTCCGGCTTTTTCTTTATTGTGTCAAACGCCCTGGGCGGCTCTTCTCTTCTGCCCTTTTTCCTAAGCGCCGCTCTTTTCATGCCGACGGCTATGCTCATCACCCGCCTCTATTGCGATGCTTTAAAAAATAGACAGACGACCATCAGCGACTGTATAGCAGGCTCATGGGAGTCCCTGATTGCCTCCTCGTACCTATTTCTTCCCCTACTACTCACCTATAGCGCCCTATGGCTTGTTTTACACATCTTTATACTCTTAACAACTATTCCCTTAATTGGGCAACTGCTCGCCTCCTTTTTGGCCTTCGCTCCCCTTCTCGTTCATCTCGCCCTCCTACTTTTAGCCCTATGCTCTATCGCCATGCTTTTTATCCTTCCCCCCCTTATCACTCTCAAAGGTATACATTACATCCAAGCCATTCGCATTGCCCTTGCACGCGTGAGACAGGATCCCTTCTCGCACCTGCTCCTTGCCATACTCTCTCTAGCCCCCATAACGGCGGTAGCTGCTATAGCCTCTGCCGCCTCTGCTTTGACTTACAAAGGAGCCATCATAGATGCTGCCTATGCCCCTCTCTATGCTCTTGTCGCCATGCTACCTATTGTTGCTTTCTTTGCCCCTGCTTTGCTATTTTTCTTCCAATTTTCCGCGGAAGCTTACCTTCTCCTCAACAAATGGCACAAACGGCGAGATGTAGAAGAGTGAAAGTCGCTATCATCGGCGCGGGATTGGCGGGAATGGCGACGGCATGGCACCTGTTATATGGCGCTAGGGCCAGGCAGCGGGCGTTAGAGGTATCTATCTTTGATGAGAAAGGTCTAGGAGAAGGCACTTCAGCAGTGCCTGTTGGGCTGCTCCAGCGTTATGGTGGCGCCCGTGCACGCCTCAATTGGCATGCAGAAAAGGGGTGGCATGCCACCTGCCGCCTGCTCAGCGCTGCGGAGGATGCCTTAGGCCATAGCATAGCCCGCCAGACGGAATTGCTGCGACAAGCCCTTACCCCGCAGCAACAGAGGGATTTTTTTTCTGCAGCAGAGCAGAGCGCTGGTGAGGTCTGCTGGTATGGCCCTCAAGAGTGTATGGCTCGTTGTCCTGGCGCCACCTACGCCTGCGGCATAGGCATTAAGCAGTGCATTTTGATAGATTGCAAAGCATACCTCACAGGGCTCTGGCACTGCTGCGCAGCAAAAGGCGCCACTTTTCACACCCTACAGGTGGGTAACCTTGCCGAGCTCTCCAGATTCGATCGCATTGTCGTCGCCGCAGGAGCCGCCTGCTGCTCCCTTATCGATAAATGGATGCACCTATCTATAACAGCGATAAAAGGGCAGATGATTGAACTCCTTTGCCCCGCCACCTCTCTGTCTTGCCCTCTAGGATCTCAGGCTCTTATTTTGCCTACGGAGGAGAAGGGCCGGCTGTTTGTCGGCTCAACCTATGAGAGGGATTATAGCCACCAAGAGCCCCATCTGCAGCGAGCAGAGGCAGAGCTTATGCCAAAAGCGATAGCTCTGCTACCGCAGCTATCGCAAGCCACTGTAGCAGGGGTATGGTCGGGGATGCGAGCGTCAATGCCTAATCGCCGCCCCCTTCTTAAGCAGATAACCGCTAGCTGTTGGCTTTTTACAGGGCTGGGATCGAAGGGGCTGCTGTGGCATGCCTTTTTAGCCGAAGAATTGGCACAGGCCCTTATAACATAGGCCATTCGCACACTTTAAGTGGATGGCAATCTAGCCAATCGCATGCAGCAAATAGATAGTGAATTCCATTGAGCTGTCCAGAAAAGTTGACACCTGTGCGCACACTATGGACATGGCCAAAAATACAATATTGGATGCCATATTTTTCTAGCAAAGCCGTCGTGCGCGTGGGAAGCAACTCGGGGCCAATAGGAGGGTAATGAGTCATCGCCAGGCGCAGCTGTGCCGTAGGCTTCAAACACTTGAGGCTCATTTCCAAGCGCCCTAATTCTCTTAAGAACACCTTTTCTGTCTCTTCAGCAGAGGGCGACGGAGCAGAAAATTGCTTGATGATAGGGTTATCTATGTAGTCGATATATCCTTCAAAGGAAAATTCACTGCTATCCCATAGCCGCGTCCCCGCTACTCCCACCCTATGCCAATGAAAGGCGTCGTTGTGGATGATATGAATGGAAGGTGGTAACAGTGCCTGGACTTTGCTAGAAGAAGTCCACCAATAGTCATGGTTGCCACGGATCATCACCTTTACACCTGGCAGAGCATCGATCCAGTCCAAATCGATGAGAGCCTCTTGCCGCTGCATAGCCCATGATATGTCGCCAGGGAGCAATACCAGGTCTCCAGGCGCCACGCAGCGCCGCCAGTTGGCTGCTATTTTATCGGTGTAATTTACCCAGGCCCCTCCAAATACATCCATGCGCTTGTTAGGCGTGGAAAAAGCCAGGTGCAAATCTGCTAAAGCCCAAATAGCCATAGCTATAGCGCAAATTTATCAGGTAACGAAGCTCCCCGCGGTACAATGATGATGCCATCGCGAATATAGACATGAGGGCTGTCATAGTGCTGCAGCTGCTGTTCGTTGGTCAGTCTGACGGCATTGCCAATGTGAACATGCTTATCTATCACAGCTTTTGAGATCAAGCAATTCGATCCTATGAAAAAGCTCTCAGGCAAGTTGGAACTGCTTGTAGGAGGAGCATAAAAATCATTGCCCATCACATAGCTAGACCGAATGAGCGTCCCCTTACCGATGATAGAACGCGGCCCTACAATGCTATTGCTAATCTCGCAACCATCAATGATGGAGCCTTCACATACGATGGCTTGAGAGAGAAAAGTCTGAATAAATTTGGCGTCGGGCAGATGCTGCTGCCGAGAGAAAATCGGGCGCATCTCGCTGTGGCAGCGGAAAGGGGGATCATCGCTGGTGAGAGCCATATTGGCGTGATAAAAAGACTCTATAGTGCCAATATCTTCCCAATACCCATTGTATATATAGGCACAGGCGCTTCCCTGCTGTACTTTTGTCGGAATGAGGTGCTTGCCAAAATCTTCTCTAAGGTCATCTTGCAGCAGCTGAAAAAGAGCGCTGCGTTTAAATAAATAGATGCCCATAGACCCCAGCCATTGTCGACTGCTGTCGACACTGCAGAGGCGCTCTTCTAGCACAGCTGTAGCAGTGCGCAAGCTCGAGAGCTGTTCATTGCTCTGAGGCTTCTCGCAGAAAGTGACTATAGCACCCTTTTTGTCTACCTGTAAAATACCCATCCTCTTTGCTTCCGACATAGTCACAGGTAAGGTAGCGATAACGAGGTCTGCATCGCTTTGCTGAGCAAAAAGGACCATCTCGTGAAAATCCATGTTGTAAAGCTGATCCCCAGAGAGAATAAGGAAATAGTCTGCAGGGGTATCGAGGAAGTAGTTGACATTTTGACGCACGGCATCTGCCGTGCCTTGAAACCAGTCGTAAGCAGTAGGTTTCTGCTCTGCAGGGATTACCTCGATAAAACCGGAGCAAAAAGAATCGAAGCGGTATGTCTGAAAGATATGTTGATGGAGGGACGAGGAGAGAAATTGCGTGATGACGAAGATTTTTCGACAATTGGAGTGGATACAATTGGAAATGGGCACGTCGATGAGGCGATAGCGCCCGCCAAAAGAGATAGCAGGCTTGCATCGCGTCGCTGTGAGAGGAAAGAGCCTAGTGCCCTGTCCTCCCCCCAATATGACAGCGGCAACGCGCCCCATATCTACCGAAGAGGGCGGCAATATCTGCCTTACTTTGGGTGTGGCGAGGCGATGAGCTTTCGTGGAAGGAGCAGATGCTAGGTGAGTCATAGAATTTCGCTTCGCAGTTACGGAGGACTGGTTCCTCTCGCTCGACCAAATATCTGCCCGAGACACCGGACAAGGCCTCGATCGTCTTACACGCTACGCTATAGTAAAGTAGGCAATTTATTCAATCGAAGTATACTCATCGCAGTAACTGTTCAGCCACCCCCCCTTACATCGTGCCCATGCCCTTGCCCCTGCCATGCCCTTGCCCATGCCCTTGCCCGAAAAAAAAATGGGGTAGCGTCATCGAGATATAGAGCTGTGTTAACAGCGACAGAAAAAAATTCCTGTCGCCGTGTTCATGGCTCAGCTATACTGCTCTGTTAAGGGACTGTAAAACAATAAGTTAAACGATTGGGCTTTGGCGCAGCCCAATCGTTTAACTTATTGTTTTACAGTCCCTAAGGAAGGTTCTATAGGGAGGCCTATGGCTGGATGCATCCACCGATTAGATGAGCTGACAATTAACAAGATCGCCGCTGGCGAGGTCATTGAAAACCCCGCTTCTGTAGTTAAAGAGCTTGTAGAGAATGCCCTCGATGCCGAAGCCACCGATATCTGCATAGAAATTTTGAATGGCGGGCGCGACCTTGTCCGCGTCAGTGACAATGGCTGTGGCATGGGACAGCAAGATGCCCTCCTCTGCTTGGAGCGGTATGCCACCTCTAAGACCTCTTCTGTGGAAGGGCTCTTTTCTCTTGACACCATGGGTTTCCGCGGCGAAGCCCTCGCGGCAATAGCAGCGATATCTAAGGTGACGATTATCACCAGCCCCCAAGGCGCACAAGGAACCCTCCTTATAGCCGAAGGAGGCGCTGTTATCAGCTGTGGCGCCGCTGTGCGCGATCCTGGCACGACGATAGAAGTCAAAGCGCTTTTTTTCAATCTTCCCGTGCGCAAGCAATTTCTCCGTTCGCCAAACTACGATGCCCAAGAGATTCATAAAATCGTCGGAACGGTGGCTATGGGCAACCCTTCCGTGCGCTTTCAGCTGATTAGTAACTGCAAAACAATTCTCAACACCCCAAGAGAGGTGGGTGAGGAGCGCTTGCAGGGGCGCATCGCGAGCGTCCTCGGCAAGGAATATGTTGCCTCTATGATCCCTGCTTTTAGGGAAAAACAGGGATATGTCCTTCAAAGCATGATTAGCTGGCCAACCTCTACACGTCCTAACCGCACAGGGCAATATCTTTTCATCAATCGTCGCGCTATCTCCTCCTCTTTCATCGCTCAAGCTGTGCGCGAGGGCTATGGCAGCGCCCTTAGCGAGGGCCGCCATCCCCTTTGGGTGGTCCACTTGACCATTCCTAGTGGCTGCGTCGATGTCAATGTGCATCCGCAAAAAAAAGAGGTGCGCCTGCGCTACCAAGATAAGGTGCGCGAGCTTATCCTCGATGCTGTGCGCAGCGCGATACAGCAACCGATACCTCCATTAATGCTCCCCAGGATATCGCAAGCAAGCCACCCCGGCAGCCCTACATCCCCGGAGCCTTCGACAGCCTGCCAGACCTTTCCCACCTCTTTGCCATTTCAGCAGGTGATGCTAGATCAAATTTCTCGCGAGGAGTGCCTCGCACCTTTTGTGCAAAAGCCGTTCATTAAGGGGGCCATGTTCGATGCCTCGGACAACCGTTCGATTAGAGGTACAGGTAGCGCACCGCTTGTCCCTGAGCAGCAGCCAGAAAACGCGGCAGAACCCACGCAGTTGCAGCAGACTTTTATACAGACAGTCCACGTTGTGGCTATCATGCCCCCCTATCTGCTCCTTAACCCTCTCAATGCCGCCGCACACCCGGCGCTCTCTGGAGTGATATCTCAACCTGATGGCCTCGTCCTCGTCGATATTTTCGCGGCCCAGGCCCGCATTCTCTTCGAAGAGCTTATGGCAGAACCGCGGAGCGGGCAGGGCAGAAAAAAAGAGACGCAGCTGCTCCTCATTCCGGTGAAACTCAATCTCCATAATATGGAGATAGCATTCGTCCGCGAGCAGGTAGCAAGGCTGCACCAGTGGGGGATCGAATTGGAGGAAGGAGATGAAGGAGCTTTTGCCATTACAGCGGTGCCGCAGCTTGTGAGCGATATAGATCCAGCAGCTTTTCTCTGCAACTTGATTCATGAGCTCCAAGAAACCGAGAGTGACAGCGAGGAATATCTGTATAGCCTTTGGGAGCGATCTATAGTCCTCGTTGCCGGGCGCTTGCGAAGGCGGAGGGGTTACGTTCCTTCCCTTGCAGAGGCGCAAGCCCTCGTTGCCAGGCTGCTGGCATGTGCTTTGCCTATGCGCAGCCCCGACGGCCTAGCGACGGTCATTCAGCTCACTCAACAGGAGCTTTCCGGTCGCTTCAGCAAATAAGGGACTGGAAAGGGAGCGCTGGTTTGCGCCTGTTTGCACAGGTTTTAACCTGTGCATGTTTTTGTGCGTTTTAACCCACAACCTATAGTTCGGAAATGTTTGTGACGGTCATGATTGGTATTTAACCAAAACATTTGGTGAGGAAGGCGGAAGACTATCCGTACAGCAGTTTTTATGTGTATGCGGGTTAAAACCCGCAAAAACAGGCACAGGTTAAAACCTGTGCAAACAAGCGCAGGCTAAAGCCTACGCTACATAAACTGGCCTACAAAACCGGATGAACCGTTTCTTAGAAAATGCAGGAGTAAAACCATGATGAAATATAAAGGCTATAGAGGTCACGTTGAATATGATGACGAGGCCAAAATTTTTCATGGAGAGGTGCTTGGGATCAGGGACGTTGTCACTTTTCAAGGCACAACTGTCGATGAAATTGAGCAGGCGTTTAAGGACTCGGTCGATGATTACCTGGCTTTCTGCAAAGAGAGAGGAGAAGAGCCAGATAAACCTTTCTCCGGGAAGTTTAATCTGCGCATTCCTCCAGACTTGCATGCGAAGTTATCGATTGCTGTCAACAACCACTGAAAACGAGCCACTTGGCGGCCGCCTAAAACGAGCCACTTGGCGGCCGCCAAGTGGCTCGTTTTCAGTGGTTGTTGACAATAAAATGAAAATCGGGTTTATGCCAACCGCACGTGCAGATGAGGTACCGTTTGTGAACCAGCGCTTCCCACGTGGAAGTGGATGTTGTAATCTGTAGTTCCCGGTGTAAATATTTGCCTTGCTTGATTGGCTGTCGCTACCAGCTGTTTTTGCATAGCAAAATCTGTTGCAAAGAAATGGGGGATATGCTCATCTGGAATTGTTAATGGTCTGCCACTATACAGTGCTTGAATCACCCGTATTTTTTGTCCTTTTCCTAATAGTTCATATTTTTCCATCCTTTCATCTGCAACTGCTTTTAAACAAAAGCTACAAGAGCTACCAGCCCCCGGCATAGGCATAGAGGATCCTTTGGCTCTTTGGTTTTTTTTATCCAAAACGATGGAAAAAGGAGTCCCCTGTTGTTTGCGGAAATGAACTTGATAACCAGCAGCTGGAGAATCATTTGCCTCACTCCGATCAAAATTCTGCCTCAATATGGTTAACATCTTGTCCTGATCGGCCTCCCCAAGAGAAAACCAATCCGACTTAATATCCGTTAAAGAAATGGTATCGCGTTGCAATTCCTCATGAATGGCAAATAATTCAGTGGAATCGTGCAAATTTTTATGTAAAGGCTCATGAGAACAGCAAGCAGCTAAGTCACAGGCAGCAATTCCTATCCAGGCAACGGGAAAAAGTAGGCAGGCAAAAAGACGTTTAGCCACTTCCATGATTTTTTCTAACCAGTGGGGGGGAAGAGGAAATAACAGCTCTTGTGCCTGCTTAGTTACCGACAAACAATTATTTCTAAAACTACATTGAAACATAAAAAACCTAAATATTTTGTAACAGTCAGCAATTTCCGCTGGAATTACTTGTGTAACTCTTTCATTTACTACTCCTTACCGGCTTTGACCGGCGCACTAACAGTTCACATACCCCACCCTATTCGCTATACCAGAATTACCCTTGTAGCGATGGACTCCCTTGCATATCTGAGGGGAAACGGGCCTGAATGAGCTGTGCTATTTGTGCCCCAGCTGGTGTCCGCTCTTTATCGGTGGCAGCCAGACTTAAAATGGCTTGCAAGTTCTTTCGCTGCAGTTTCGAAAAAAATTTTTCCAGATAGTCCTCAAATACGGTATTACCTTGCCCCGCAGCCGCCTTCATTGCCGGCTCTAAATCTTCCCCAGAAAGGTCGGGAGTTGCTTCAATCAACCTGTCAATAAGCGCAGCAGCCATCGGATTCATAACAAACCCTGAACGAATTGCCTCAGCGATAACTAGCCCCACTTGACTTGGGTTCATGCTGTTTGGATATTTAAGGAAAAAGGAGCTGAAACCCGCCACATTGTGACTATGGGCGAGCCGTTGTAATAGAGGGGTGATATGAGTGGCGATCAGCTTGGGATATCTTTCAAACCATGGACAAATAAATAGCCTATGATCCTGACTAAATCCTGCTGACTTAATTGCTGCGCTGAGAACTCTGCCCGCCTGATCCAGACTTATCTCAATGCTGGCA
>Ga0206859_1091_pt1 | contig 17508 bp, 11 predicted proteins | sample Alteio_BWOrgCont_47_FD_152882 | JGI IMG/M metagenome (GOLD analysis project Ga0206859, IMG submission 152882) | Enriched cells from forest soil in Barre Woods Harvard Forest LTER site, Petersham, Massachusetts, United States -... | ecosystem: Environmental > Terrestrial > Soil > Temperate forest >... | reverse complement strand
AGGATTAAAGCCAATCTTGGTGGACGCTATAACAATGCACTCAGTAACCATCGAATGGATGAGGCTGTCTAATTCTAAATTGATCAGTGTGGTAGGAGTGAACCACGATATGACAAGCCCATTGTCAATCGATAAATAATTGGAGATATCCGTATATATGCCATTTGCATTTTGCATGCATAAAAACGAAGCAGAGCATGTTCCCACTTTGTTATTTTGTTTGTTATAAATCGCTGCTCTTCCTGCTAAATATTCAGAAGATATTGTTGAACTGCTAACTGAAACATTAGATGTTGGTATTTCGATAAAGCTATTTAAAAAGTCTTCTATAAATAAATAATATGATAATTTTAATTTTTTATGTTTTTTGCATCTTCTCGCTATCGATGTATCAGCTAAATCGTTTTCTATTGCGATGTTCTGATTAGTCGTCCCATTCTCAATTTCTTCACTGCTAACATTTGCGCAACCAAAAGATTGTGGATAATTATCGCTATATATACACGGCGCTGCGCATATGAGCAAAAATAGAAAAAAAATACTTTTATATACATTTTGTAAAATCAACATCACTCTCTCCTTAAATTGGGTTCAGGTAAAGCATCGAATAGTGAAACTGTTGTTTGGCACCATTCACCTTTTGGGTCAGAGTCCCCTCCCTGTACTCTGCGATCTCTGTGGTAATTTATTATTTTTACCACAGAGATCACGGAGTACACAGGGGAAATAATTAACTGACGAAAAATTCTCTCAGTGAAGGTGAACAAGGCCAAGGCCCCTGCTATAAGGGCTTGCGCCGCTTGAATTTGTCCAGGTATTCTAGAGCCTTGCCTGTGCCCAAACATACCGCCAACAGAGGGTTGGGAGCGACGATTGTCGGCAGCCCTGTCTCTTTAATGAAAAGTTTGTCAAACCCTTTGATTAAAGCGCCGCCACCGGCTAGCACCATGCCGCATTCGACAAGGTCTGCTGCCAGCTCCGGAGGGCACTTTTCCAAAGTTAGCTTGACCCCTTCTAATATCTGTTGTATCGGCTCGGCCAAACATTCGCGTATTTCTACCGAATTAATGCGCTTAGTGATGGGAAGTCCGGCAACCTGGTCGCGTCCGCGCACCTCCATTTCGAGTTCACTGCCATCGAGAGGATACGCTGAGCCAATGGTGATCTTTATCTCTTCCGCTGTGCGCGGCCCTATCATCAAATTATAGGTGCGCCGCATGTAATTCATGATACACTCGTCGAACTCATCGCCGGCAATGCGCAGTGAGCGCGATTCGACGATGCCGCCGAGCGAGATAATAGCTATCTCAGTAGTCCCGCCTCCAATATCGATGATCATACTGGCAGAGGGTTCGTGTACGGGCAGGTCGACGCCGATGGCCGCTGCCATAGGCTCTTCAATCAGAATTACTTCCTGGGCGCCGGCGTGCAGGGCGGAGTCCTCTACTGCCCGTTTTTCTACTCCCGTAATTCCCGAGGGAACGGCGATGAGTATTTTAGGGCGGAAGAGGCTACGCGAAGGGGTAACGCGCTTAATAAGGGCTTTGAGCATGCCCTCGGCCACTTCAAAGTCGGCAATAACGCCATCTTTCATCGGACGTACAGCATGAATTTTCCGCGGCGTTTTCCCCAGCATAGCCTTTGCCGTATGGCCAACAGCAAGCACCTCGCCGGTGGATGAGTCTACAGCTACCACAGAAGGCTCAGCGAGGACAATGCCTTTGCCACGTACGAATACCAGCGTATTAGCCGTACCCAGATCTATTCCTATATCATTGGAGAATACGCCGCGAAAGCGATGCAATGAACCAAAAGCCGAGCGACAAAAAGTGCTCAGTCGTCCTTTTCTACCTTTTCCCTTTGGGCTCATCTATCCTCTCAAAAATATTATGTACTGAGGCAATTGCAAAACTCTGGACTTTGGCCATTTGCAAACTTCGAAAGCTTTGCAATTGCCTCTACTCACCACGATTTTTTTCGGGCGCAGGGCACCCTTGCCACTGCTGCAACGCCATCCTCTATCAAGGGCAGCTGCGGGGCGGTTGTGCGCCCTTTGTCGAAATTCACATCTAATAGCTCTAGCACCTCTTCCCATGTCAACTTCGATACGGCGTCATCATCGCAGCTGATGAGAACTTGCTCACCACGCCCACGCTTAGTCTGCTGGATGCTTACGATCTTTTCTTCGATCGTATTTAAAGTGACGATCTTGTAGGAAGAGACTGACTGCTCTTGACCTAACCGATGAACCCTGTCTGTCGCTTGTTTTTCCACAGCAGGGTTCCACCACATATCGTAGTGGATGACAGTATCGGCACCAACGAGGTTAAGGCCCGTTCCTCCCGCCTTAAGCGACAGTAAAAACAATGAGACATTGGGGTCGTTATTAAAGGCATTGACAACTTCCAGCCTATTTGTTGTCGAGCCATCCAAGTAGGCGAAGCGGATACCCATTTTATGGAAATCATCTCGCATGATGCCGAGCATGCGAGTATATTGGCTAAAGATAACGGCTTTATGCTTGCCTTCAATAAGCGACTGCACTAACTCTAACAGCATTTCATATTTGGCGGAATCTCCACGCTCTGGCTGGTCTTTAGCAAAGATGGCGGGATGGCAGCAGATCTGTTTGAGGCGGGTAACAGTAGCGAGTACATGTATCTGCACTCTTTCGAACCCCTCTTTTTTTACTAATTGCGTCAACTCTTCGCGCGCTGTTGTCACATAGGACTGATATAGCTCTCGCTGTGTCTCGGAGAGGTGACAATGGTAGACGATTTCTGATATGGGGGGCAAATCGCTAAGGACATCGCGTTTCATTCGCCGCAAGATAAAAGGAGCCACTTTCTTGCGCAGCAGTTCTAATTCTATGCTTTTGCACTCACGGATTTCTTCCCCCCCGCTCTGTTGCTGCTTCTGTTTGTCCGCGGTTTCAGCGTTAGCCAGCTCTTTTGTCTCTTTTTTCCCTGAAGCAAGAGAGGATAGACGCAAGCTTTTTTTTTGCTCGCCTGTGCGGATATATTTTTCCACAAAACGGTCATAGCTACTGAGTAGGCCGGGCATAAGAAAGTCAAAGAGGCTCCACAAATCTTCTAGGGAGTTTTCTATTGGCGTTCCAGTGAGGACTAGGCGATGGCTTGTTTGGATCTGTTTGACAGATTTAGCATTGCGCGTATCGCGGTTTTTGATCTGCTGGGCTTCGTCCAAAATGGCATAGGAAAAGGGCAGCTGCTGATATGTTTCGATATCTTTTTGGAGGAGGGTATAAGAAGTGATGAGTATGTCATACTGGTTTATTCCATTGAGGAGCTTGCGCCGTTGCTGCGGCGTGCCATCGACGACCAGAACGCGCAGATGAGGCGCAAATTTTGCAATCTCCTCTTTCCAATTATACAGTAGGGACGTAGGACAGATGACAAGGGAAATACCCTCGGGATGGGCCTTTTTTTCTTGTACGATAGCGATAATAGCCTGCAGTGTCTTTCCCAGCCCCATATCATCAGCGAGTATGCCGCCCAGATGCATGCGCCTTAGCCGCTCAAGCCATGCCACGCCATGCTTTTGGTAGGGACGCAACGTGGCATTGATCTCTTCAGGTATTGACGTCTCTGTCTTTTCTTGAATGGACATCATCTCCTGCTGCACCTTCTTAAGTTTATCGCTGATAGAAAAGGCAATGGGTAACCCATCAAACCTTTCGGCATCGATACTTGCTAAACTCCATAGGGGACGAACCTCTTTGTGATTGTTCAAGGCGCTAATGCCGAGTTCATCAAAAAGCTGCACGACGGGGATAAGTTTTTCCAAATCGAGCACCAGTATTTTATATGGCATCTCTCCGCTTTTTCCTGCGGCTGAGCGGCGCTTACCTGTAGCTTTTTTGGGCACGAGCTCGATATAAGAGCGCCGTGAGGTCAGGCAGTCCCAGAGCTGGTCGAGAGTTATCTCTGCTAAGTAGCTGTTAGCTTTTAGCTCCAGCTCATAAGTGTCCGGGCGGCTAGATTCTTTTAAAGATAACTTAAAAGAGGTGTCATCATAGATAAAATGGCCGACTAGGTTATCGGGGCAGTGAAATTGCACGCGATGTTGATTGTGAGGCACCACATCGGTCATAAACTCGACGATTTTTTTTTCCGCTTTTGCTACAAAAGTGCCCTGCACAGGGTCGCTGATAAATCCTTGGAAGAGATCGTCGATGATCTCTTGTTCTTTTGCCAAATCGCGCGCTATGATGCCATCGGCAGTGATGAATGGCAGCACGTTGTCTATGGTCACTTTAGAATGCGCCGCCGGCACCTTTATCCCATCATAGAGAAAATCGAGAGAAGCCTCTAGCTCGCCATTGAGATATTGAATTTCACATTCGGCTTGTACCGTGCCGGCAAAGGGCAGGGTGACAAAGTTGTCTATCGCTTCGATATTAGAGACCTCTACGCAGTTCATAAGCTCTGGCAGGGCATTCTCTACAAAAGTTCCAAAGAGAGGCTCTGGAATGGTCATCGTACGGATAGCTGCCAGGTGGCGCAAATGCTTGCGCTTAATCTGGGGGGGAAAGCGCCAGTAGCTGTTCTGAAATAGGACTCCTGGCTTTATGCAATCAAACAGTAGTGCCTCATCTAAGGAGATGGATTGTCCTTCGTCGACCAGCACAGTTGGTTTGAGTAGCAACTTGGGCGCGGGGACTTCCAAATATTCAATAGCAAAGCGCAGCAATGCCGGCGCTAAGGCACCGCAGAGAGGCTCTTCTAGCGTCCCACAATATAGGCATGGCATAGGAAGCTTTTGCTGTTCATTGGTAGCTGTAGGAGTGAAGCCGCGCAAAAGTTGCTCATGGGCATAGGCAAGGATATTTCCCATTGTCTCAGCATCGAGGTTGGCAAAGCGCTGTTCACGCTCCTCTTTGCCTTCATAGAGGTGCGCGTGGCTCATAATCATCTGTATTAAGGGGCGGCTCTGCTCATCAAAAGATTCCAGAGTGAAAAAAAAGCGCTTGGTGCCTATATATAGCCCTTCATGGTAATGAAGAGCAGAAAAAAACTCTTTGAGGTTAGGGACCACGAGTGGTTTAGAGCGCGAGGGCAGCCGCAAAGCCAGGTGGAAGTCCACGTGTCCGGTAGGCTTGAGGGAGTGAAGGGCCTCTTCGGCAAAAATGATTGCTAACTGAGCATGATCTTGCTGCTGTTGTTCTATGCGGACGAAAAAAGGCGATTGAGCAAAAAGGCGGGCGGCTACGAGATATTCGTGTAGCAGTTCTTGTTGGTAGCGCTTGCCACGTTTTGCCAACTCTTTTTGCTGCGCTTCTATGACTGCTTTGCGCAAAGAGGCTGTATCGCTATCTTCTTTAGGAGCATGCTTTTGTAGCTCATGCTCCTGCATATATTCTACAAGAATCCTATCGAGGTTCTCTTCGAGATAAAATAGAATAGCAGCGAGATGTTGGCAGTCATAGGGATAAGGGCAGTCGCAATCAGAATCAATAGCCTCGGACTCACGCCTGTCGATTTCCATATCACAGGAATAGGTATTTTCAAAGCTGCCGAGCACTTGACAATGCAAACGCAGCCCCTCAGGAGCCAATTTAACGATTTTTGCAGAGAGCACCATATCTTTCTCATAGAGAATGCGCCCTTCTTTGAGTATAGCCATGGGAAATTCATGTCTGAGTTTGCGAAAGTTCAACATCTCAATGCTCCTAGACCTTCTTTCCGGCCTTGCTCAAAGTTTCGAACAAATCCTTTCATTTTTGGCGGGAATTGCTGGCGCTACACCCTCTGTCAAGACTTTTACAAAATTTTTAGCACAAAGGCAATCGAAATGGGTAATTTCCAGCAATTCATACCTGAAACGCATAGGACCCGTGACCGATTAGCGGGAATTGCTGATGCTGCTTAGAAGGTTCAAATTAAGAGAATAATGTTTTGCAAAAAAACATTTTTTTATTACAATAAAGGAAATTTATTTGTTGAGTAATCTATGAGTTTGATACAATACTTTTCAAACCATTACCTCTTCTATACGACGTAAGAAAATAGGCATATCTATGAATATCACTTCCCCCAATGACACCGCTGCATGCAATGGAATATTAATGGAAATGCTCGCTCAAAAGAGATGCAAGGAAGCCTGCGCCTACTTGCAAGAGCATAAAGAGCTCCTCGAAGTATTTATAAAAACGTTGGAACAGACGAGCAACAGCCAGGAAGCTCAGTCTCAGGGGCATGCATACCATGTAATTTCTCAGCTCGATTTTTCTATATTTACTGCCGAGCAGATAAGTTGCGTCCACAATCACTTTATCAAACATTTTCACCAGACAAATGATATATACCAATCATGGCGAGAAGCTTTAGAACAGCACGATATAAAACAACTACTCGTTTTATATGCCACATGTCCCGGTGCAGAGGTGAGAAAACGGCTTCTCCAAGACTCTTCCTTTTTCTTCACTGCAGACATACAAGGCCGCATCCATTTTAGTCGCTTATTAGAACATACAGGGGGCTGCAGCCTTATCTGTGCTTTGGCACAAATATCCCCCCAATGCCTGCTAGAAGAAACCAGTGCAGGAAAAAATGCCTTTCATTTAGCAATGCAGCACCACAATGATGCCGCTCTTCATGCCATTTTAAACTTGCAAATTGATAGCAATATATTGAAGGAAGCGCTTTGTAAGAACGACCACAACTATAGAACTCCTATACAGCTCGCTGTCGATGCCGATAAGGTCGATATGTTTCACAAGATGACCGCATGCTTTACGACCGCTGCTGATAGGCAGATATTAATCCAAAGCAGCCCCAGACTCCTTTATTGGGCTAAATCTGCTGCTATGGCACAAGCTATCTTAGCTGCATTTGAGCCCACCCCTGAGCTAAAAGAAAGCCTTTTTGTTATAGATATTTTTCATAAAGCTACAGAGTTAGGCAATATAGAGGTGATAAAGCTTTTACTCACAGGGCGAGATAGCCATGTGCTCCTGCTGCGCAACAGGCAGGAGAAAACCCCCCTAGATATTGCTCTGCAGTACCACGGCATACCACTGGTAGAAAAAATCTTAGCATTGATAGATTCAGCAGATGCGCAGTTTACCCTTTACCTCACGAACGCTTATATACAAAGCCAACAGATAGATAGAGCGAGAGCTCTGATGGAACAAGAAATGCGGGCGCAGCATATGCAAGAATACCTCACAGCTGCCTGTATGACGCCCGCAATCGCCACAACACTTGTCCTGCATGACCCTTATGCAATAGCACAGAGATACCTACAGGAAAAGGTCCTCGTGCAATTGACCAAAGAACAGATACTGGCCCTACTGCCTTTCCTTCCCCCTGCAGACATTGTGAAAACAATTCATCAACTATCGGAAGAGGAAAAGCAACGACATCTCGCTTTATCTATTGAAGTCGAAGGGGGCACCATGCCTTTAGAGCAAGCCCTTATACATATACGGAAGGGTATACTGCAGTATGTCGCTTGGCAAGACCTTCGCGAGGAAAGTGAGCAGTTAGAAGGGATAAAAGATTTTTTGTATAACATTCCCTTGGTATCTCTCTCTATTATGGCTTCAAAGCCGGAGCTCCAAGAGGTCGTCATCGATTATATAAGGGCATTTGAAGAGCCTTGTATTGCTGTCTGCCTACCGCATCTTGCCCTAGAGCCCTTTTTATCATTGATGCAGCAAGCGAATTGCCGCACAACGCAGGATTACCTATTGCCCTTTGCCACAGAGCAGCAAAAAGAGGCGTTTCTCTCCTCTTTTCCTCTCTCTTCTGTCTATGAAACTTTTGAGCAGCACAAAATGCAATTTGAAGATAAGTTGACGAACATCGGCGTCATTGCAGATGGCGGGGAAAAAGAGCAAGCAGTGCAAGCACTGCAAAGAGAGTGGAGAAAATATGGTGCCAAGCTTGGGATGAGCGAGGCTATAGAGCTGCAAACGGAGGCGACAGCAAAAGCGCTGCTGGGAAAAAATGTCACGCCTGCCTTTGCTGCTATCGTTGAAAAAGAGAAGCAAGCAGCTATGAAGAGAATAGCCACCATCAAACAAAATATAGCACTTTTGAGCAGTAGAATTTTTGCCAATTTTGAGAGGGATTCTCCCCCGGAAGAGTTTATCGATTTTGTCACTAACAATCTAATGGATATACCCCTCATACTTCCTGGAGGCAAAAGAATCGATCAAGAAACGTTCTCTGCCTGTGGCTATAAAAATCCTTTTACAAATGAAAAGTACACGTTGGAAGAAATAGCAAACTTGCAAGTGGATACAGCACTGCAGCAGAGAATCACAGAGTGGCGTCAGCAACATAATTAAGTCGACGGAGTGTGCAAATTTCCCGAAGGAGTGCGAGAAATGTGGGCTAGAGGGAGGACGGCGTTCCTCCCCCGCCGAGATGCAAAAAAAAGCCGCACATTGCGCTATAAAAGGGGACAATAAAGGTGAAAAAAATTGCAGTTGCCATTCTCGGCGCAACAGGTATGGTTGGACAAAAATTTGTCGAGTTGCTCTCTTCTCATCCTTGGTTCGAAATCGTAGCCCTCGCCGCTTCGGATCGCTCCGTTGGCAAACGTTATAGGGAGGCAATGAATTGGTCTATGCCTACTGCATTGCCACAAAACATTGCTGAGATGCCTGTCGTTGCCTGCCACCCCGATTTGCCTTGCCACGTGCTATTTTCAGGGCTGGACTCCACCATCGCCGGAGAAATTGAAGAAAATTTCGCACGCACGGGGTATAAAGTCATTTCTAATTCTAGCAATCATCGCATGGATCCCAACGTGCCGCTGCTAATCCCAGAGGTCAATAGCGATCACCTACAACTTATTCAGCAACAGCAGTTCGGCCAGGGTGCCATCATCACCAATCCCAACTGCTCGGTCATTGGAATCACAATGGCGATAAAGCCCCTGCTGGATAGGTGGGGCCTTGAGGCTGTACATATTGTAACGTTGCAAGCGCTGTCGGGTGCAGGCTATCCTGGAGTTCCAAGTATGGATATCCTCGATAATGTCATTCCTTATATTTCAGGCGAGGAAGTCAAAGTAGAAAAAGAACCGCTAAAAATACTGGGGAGCTACCGGGAAAAAAAGATCGTTCCTTATCCTATGCATTTAAGTGCGCAGTGCACACGAGTGTCTGTAGTGGACGGCCATTTAGCTTGCCTGTCAGTCAAGCTCAAAACCAAGGCGCAGGCGAGCGAGATTATCGCTGCTTGGAGAGAGTTTGCCGGAGAGCCACAACAATTGAAATTACCAACGGCGCCCAAACAGCCCATTATCTATTTGGAAGATGAGCGGCATCCACAACCCAGACTACATCGCACCCTTGAAGGGGGGATGGCAGTGTCCGTAGGGCGGCTGCGAGCCTGTCCCCTATTCGACTGGAAATTCATTATCCTTGCACATAATACCATTAGGGGCGCTGCGGGGTGTGCCCTCCTTAATGCGGAGTTGATGGCCAGGAAGGGGTATCTCGACAAATGAAGCTATGCTGCGGCTAACTCAAGTTCACCGTTCCAGTTAACTACAAGATAGTTAAAGTGGATCGATTCGTGGATGTACCACCCCCTTATACGTCGTGCCCGTGTGCGCATCCTATTACCCATAAGTGGTAAAAAGGCCTTTTTGGCGTGTGTGAGAAGGTTATTTAAAATGGCCGCCGGAGGAGCGCAAAATACAAAGAAAAACGCCTCTAAAAGCACTCCTAAGGCCATCAAATTTTGCGTTTTACCACTTATGGGTAATAGGATGCACACGGGCACGATGTAAGGGGGGCTGAACAGTTACCCTTTATGAGCACTTTTAATTAAATTACTATATGTTTTAATATGGATGTAGAAATAAATTAGGAATTCCCGCAAGAGTCGAGAAAGGAGAATGTCAATGGTATTCTATGTAGCGTCAGCCGCTTCCGGACGGATAGTAGAGCCCGGCACTAAGCCGAATAACGCCTCAGGATTAGCCTTAGACTCTTTGAAAGATATTAAGAGGCGATTTAAAGAGGTTAAAATAGCCAACAGTCAAGAGGGGAAGCTGATTGATTTAGAGGAATTACGCGAGGTGCGTATAGCTTGTGATGCGATCGTGCAACACTCAGAAGCGAGGGGTTCCTGTTTGGGGAAAATATGGGAGCTATTTCGTCGCACACTTTTATCATGCTGCTTTGGAAGCAACAGTACGCTTGAAAAAATCAAGGAAGAAAAGAGCGCAATAGAGGAGCTATGCACCCAAGAGAAAAGAAAAAACATAGAACGTAACGCAAGAGAGGATGAGCTAAAACGACAAGAAACAGAAGCTAACCAACAAAGAGAGATAATAAAAGCAGAAGTCAACAATCTATTTCAAGAAAAGTTAAATGCAAATAATAACGAAAAAGTCCAGCAAAATTTAAAAAAATTCATACAGAAAAATGGCTGCGAGGGAGATTGCTGGGCGACTTACGCGAAATTATACTCAGCCGCCCACAGCATCGTGTTTCCAGACGAACCAAGCTGTGCCCAGTTTGAGATGTTTCTGAGAGATATACGTCGGGAATACCGCGATAAACTAAAAACCGCTAATGAGGAGAACTCACCCCAAAAGCGCAAGCTAGTACAAATGGATGACTTTGTTTGCTACCGCCTAGGAGACCTCTGCCGTGCAAAAAATTGGGTAGAGTTGAAGTACGAAGACTTGATCGACCTCCTACGCGGAATGAGGTTACCGCTCACATATTCGAAAATCACTATTGATCAGTCGTACTTTGAGGCTTCAAAAAACTGGCCAAAAAATACATCCACAGTAGCTCCTACTACTGATGCTATTCTTGCAAAAGCCATCGAACTGGCCCTACCCGAGATTGTAATCACATCAGAGAACGGCATATCTGAGAGCCTCCTCAAAGCGGACATCAAACAAAAGTTGCTCTCGTGTATAACAAACATGATGCATTGCACAAAGATAAAGGAGCTGCATCCGCACATTCAAAAGCTTTCCGTCTCGGAAGAATTGCCTCTAATTATAGATCTGGTCGCTTATCTGCAGTTGGGTGAGGAGCTGCAATTTGTCTTAGAGTGTCACCTAATAGATGCAGTCGTGGCATCGATACTATCGACAAAGTCCTGGGAATACCCACTGCCTAAGGCCCTTAGTCCAGAGACGCAAGTTATTATCGATCGATTACTGACATTGCCTCAGGATGACCAATGGTTGAACCGCAAATTTAACAGGCTTCTCGTTATGGGTGCAGGAGCCTAGAAAACGACATCTCATTTTTCAATTCATCTTGCTCAGAGCTGTTCCTTTTTTACAGATTATTTTAGACTTACTTTTGAACTGCTTGAGTGAACAAAAATAGGGAGTGAAAGAGTAGGTGAGAAAAGAGTTATCGCTTTTTGAAGAGAAAAGGCAGCTCGTTGAAAAAGAGCTGGAAATATTGCTCCCGCAGACAATAGGGCCACTTAAACAGCTATATGAAGCCTCCCACTATGCTTTATTAGGGCCGGGCAAACGCCTACGCCCCCTGCTGGCTCTGACGACATGCATAGCGCTGGGGGGGCAGCAGCATCATGCCCTTCCAGCGGCATGCGCCCTAGAAATGATCCATGCCTATTCGCTTATCCACGACGATCTTCCCTGTATGGATGACGATGATTTTCGCCGAGGACGCCTTACGCTACATCGCGCCTTTTCTGAAGGCCATGCCGTTCTCACCGGAGACTTTCTTCTCACCAAGGCCTTTGAGGTAATAGCGACGACATCGCTTCTGAACGCCGAGCAGAAAATAGAGACGATAACAGCACTAACAACGGGGGCTGGGGACGCTGGAATGCTTGGAGGACAGGTGATGGACATAGCAGCGCAGGGGCGAGACATCAGCTTAGATGCCCTACAGCAGATCCATAAAAAAAAAACAGGGGCTCTAATAGCGACAGCATGTCGCTGTGGAGCCATTGCTGCCCAAGCAACCCCTCGCCTTACTACTTTGCTCCATACTATAGGGGAGAAACTTGGCTTCGCCTTTCAAATTATCGACGATATCCTCGATATCACGGCGAGTGAGCAGAAACATGGGTATGCCACAGCTTCAGATAAGCGCAATGCCAAGACAACCTATGTCTCCCTTCTGGGGATAGAGAAAGCGCAACAAGAAGCTAACGAGCTCTTACGCAGCGCATGTGAGCAGATAAGCGTATTGCCCGGCGATACCAAGGAGCTGCACACCTTAGCCGAGCTGTTGATCTACGAGAGCTTTGACACTGCCCAGGAGCGATAGACTTTTTTCGAAATTCCATTTGCAGGAGCTCAACCCTGAGAGCTTTCACGCAGCTCAAAATGCAAAATTTCATCGCCCCACAGTATAATTTCCAGACACCCTCTTAGGCACGGGGGTGGGCGGCGTCATATACCCGCTTTTTCAACGCCATTGACACTTTAGTATAAATAGTGGTAGCAGCCAGTGAGCTATGACCCAACAGCTCTTGGATAATTTTGAGATCCATGCCATTTTCTAGCCAATGAGTGGCGATAGTATGGCGGATGGTATGGGGTGTAGGTTTACCCGCTAGGCCGCTAATCTTGAGGTATTTGTCGAAAAGGCGGTCGACAGAGCGCCCCGTAAGACGCTTGCCAAAGCGATTGAGAAAGACCGCTTCACTGTCGACCTCGGCGCTATGCCCTTCGCCATCTAGATAGCGCTGAGGGCAGGCGAGATAGGTGACTATCCAGCGCGCTGCGCTTTGGGTAATTGGTATCAGGCGCTCCTTCTTACCCTTACCCCTTACTTTCAGGAGCATCTGCTCACTATCGAAGTCGCTTCTATTCATCCCTACAAGCTCGCTGACGCGCAGCCCTGAGCTATAAAATAGCTCCAATATGGCGCGATCGCGTAGACCGAGCAGCTCACAAAAATCGGGTTGTTCAAAGAGTTTTACTACCTGATCATAGCTGAGCGATTGGGGCACTTTTTTTTCTATTTTAGGCGTAGCAAGTCCCTCAGAGGGGTCTTTTTCCAGAAGGTCCATTGCTTTACAAAATTTGAAAAATGTTCGCAAGGAGGAGAGGCTACGAACGATAGATCGACGGCTAAGGCCTCCGAGCTGTTGCTGTGCTAAGAAAGCGCGCAACAGCTTGCGATCAATTTTATCGAGAGACAATGAACATCCACCCGGGACTTTGGGCAAGGCTGTTTCTTCTCTGCATTGCCAGGAGATTTTGGAGGATAATTCCTCCTTGCTGGCACCAACGCACAGCCTCTTTTGTAAAAAAAACCTCAGCGCATTCAAATCGATACAGTAGGCGCGCACCGTATGAGAAGAAGCATGCTTTACTGCCGATAGATAGAGCAAAAACTGGTGGGCAGCGCTAAAAAACAAAATATAGACCTCTTGTCCATTGCATTATCCTAAAAACGGCAGTTCAAGTTGGCGAAGTGATGCAAGATTTTGAGTTAGAATTGCATCCGCCAAATGTCGATCATTCCCAAACGGTGAAGGCGACATTTGGCGGATGCAGTTATAGCTCAAAAGGTTGCGTCAATTTGCCGGCTTCAACTGCCGTTTTTAGGATTATCTCGGAAAGGGAAACACCTTAAAATCTTCTGCAGCAAAGCTCCTGGGAAAGATGGCGCGGGCCTCTTTCTCAAAGGCCTCGACGTCGGCATAGCGCGCAGAGAAATGGGTCAAAATTAAAGTGCCCACCTGCGCTTCAAGGGCAATATTGGCTGCCTGGCGCGCTGTCAGGTGGCAGTGCTTATAAGCGAGGTCGCGATGCTCTTCTAAATAGGTGCTCTCGCAGAGAAATAGCTTGGCTCCTCGGGCTAGCTCCTGTATTGCTGGGCATTCTCTCGTGTCTATTACTATTGCCAAACTGTCGCCAGGGCGGATCCAACTGACCTCATTGAGGGTAACCTCACGCCCCCCTACCTCCAAAACCCCTTTCTCTATAAGTTCTTTGACTGCCGGCCCGGCAATGGCTGCCGCTGCCAGCTTCTCTTGGCTAAATTTGCGATATGAGGGCTCTGTAATACGCCACCCCACGTTGGTGACACCATGGTCGAGAAAGGCTGCCTCTATTATAAAACGGCCATCATCATGGACAATACCTGGATAACTGACAGGATGTTCGATTACTTCGATCGTCTCGTGATAGATCGTTCCATAGCGGAGCCGATCGAAATATTTTTTGCCGGCAGCGGGATAATAGCAGTGGATGGGATGCGATACTTTGTCTAAGTTCAGGCGCATCAGCATCGAGGCAAAGCCTAAGCAGTGATCTCCATGAAAATGGGAGATAAATATGCGGTTGACATAAGGTGGGGCAATATTTGCAAAGATGAACTGGCGTTGAGTTCCCTCGCCTGGATCAAATAAGAAGCCTTCTTCATTCCAACGTACGAGGTATGCGCCGTGATTGCGCAAACGCGTAGGTTGCTGGCTAGAACAGCCTAAGATGATTAGATCGCGCACACTCATAGCCCACTAATGTAGGCTCAGGTCCTACTTGTTACACGTTTTTTTGCATGCCTATGAAGATTTTGAACAGCCGCCTAGAGGGTGTCTGGAAATTATAATTTCCAGACGTCCTCTTAGGCGCGCTGCTCTTGGAGCGCTCCTTGGCTCAAAGGAAGAGAATGTTGACTCCATAAGCTCTTCTCCTCTTCAGTTGTACCATTATTTGTTGGCTGCTGCGTCAGTGCATTAAACTCTTTGCCGAGCAGGCGCGTGGCTATAGCCCAAATAGCTACCGTAGCAAGTAGGATAGCTGCCACGTAGGGGGCGCTCGCTGTAAGCGTCGAAAGAGATAGCAACAGAGTCTGATGAATTAATGCCCCCCCCGACTTTCCTAAGCGTGAGCCCACTCCATCGATGACAGCTTTCCCCAGGGTCTTGCTCTCATCAGTGAGGGGCACGTAAGCCATCTCTTTACTCGCATCAAAGACGCTATACTTGGCTGCGCGGCATAAAATATTTTGCGCTGAGCCAAAAAAGACCACCATAGCCAGAGGAGTAGCGCCAAAGAGAAGCATAGACAGCTCTTGTAAGGGCTCCTTACAGAAAAAGAAGGCAAAAAAGCCCACGCTTGTAAGAAATAGGATGATAGGCGTTAGCATAGCTGTGAAGGTCCAACCGCAGCGGCGTATTGCATTTCCAGAGATAAACATGGCGGAAAAAGTGGCCACAAAGGCAATGATGGTTGAGACTTGGTTCATGTAGATATTAAAGTCAAGAGGAGTGGGATATAGTTCATGCACTTGGTGCTTCCAGAGCACCTCCACCAGATTGATTACAACGTTGTAGGCAATGACGATAATAGCGATATAGCAAAGGTAGCGTGAGCGCAAAAGATAACGCACGCTTTCTCTTAAGGAGAGTTTAGGACGCTCTTGTTCTTGAGGTTGCTTATCGCTAGGAGTATGGTAGCGGGGGTCGGGGAGGATATTGGTATGAATCCAACGAAAGAGAGCTATGGCTGCTAAGCCTGCGATCAGCACAAGGGTGATGAGGAAAAACAATGACTGTTCCCAGGCGTCAGTGCCAAAGGGGAGAGCGGGATTATAGACAGAAGAAGAAAACCAGACAGATGCTTGACCGGCAAAAATACCGGAGAGATTCGCTCCTATACCAAAGAGCCCGTAAAAACGCTTAGCCTCATCTAGCCGCGTCACTTGATTAGCAAAACCCCAAAATAAAACGAATAAAACAATATTTCCCCAGAGCTCTGACATCGCATAAAAGCTAGTAAATATCCAGTTGCGGAGCATGGCAATGCATCCTTTAAGGCCAAGGGGAAGAGTTGTTTGGAGGGCATCGGTGAGTTGGTCGGGATGGAGGAAAGAGCGCGCGGGATAGAGGACAAAGATAAATAGGGCGAAATAGGTAAGGAAGATTCCCATCATGATGTAAAAGACACGTTCACGGCTAAAAGAGTTTGAGAGCTTAGTAAAAATCCAGGTCATGGCTATGGCTCCTGGAAACATCGCCCACACTTTGACGAAAGGGATAACCTCGGCACCCGAGCCTTTGGCCGTTACCATTAAAGTGTCTTTCATGATGCGCAAAATATTATAGTCAAAAGAGATGAGAAAAAAGATGAGCAGCATGGGAATGAGCTTTTTGAGCTCGCAGTTGTGCACTGGCCAGATAAACGAGCGCACTCGGCTAAATTCTGAACTCCCAAGATCTGGGGACATATAGCTCCTGCAGTAAAGTTAATGGAGAAAATATACCACAATCGGTCTCAAACTTGGAATTCGGATTATGTCTATGTTCTCGGGTAAAATCGACCGGAGGAGACTCCATATTATAAGATAGGATCTCTTCCGATCGATTCACCGCGGAAGCCCTTACATAGGACAAAATCCGAGTTTGAGATCGATGGTGGTATAGCTTTTTAAGGCGGCTGGTAGAGAGAAAGGGAAGGAAGGGAGAAAAAAAAAGACACCTGCGATGGGGGTTGGAAGCTCCTTGTCGTAGTGTCTTAATGGCTGACATGCGTCTCCCAGAAGATGGCATCGGGTTGTGCATCGCATCGGCAACAAGGCCAACGTACCGCAAGTTATTATGTTATGCAACTCCATTATTCGCAATAGATTTTTTGTATCTTTAACCAAAAGCAGCTAAGGATGTAGACATTGTTAGATTTCAAAAACTTACGGGTCACTGCGCTTGTGGCAAAAATATATAGAAGGGGGTCCAGGGGCTGGAGTCCCTGACAGGGGGGTTGGGGGGAGGACAGCGCTCCCCCCCCCAACGAGATGCAAAAGAAAAGTTGTATATCGAGTAAATTAACACAAAATTAATACACAAATAATATAATAACAACTTAGGCAACAAAATAGACGATAAAAATAGGAGGAAAATATGTTAACATCAAAATCCATGGAACAACGTGCGCCTCTGGATGTAGGTACATGCTATACCACTCGCGACCGAGGAAGGCTGCACATCGCTTTTAACGAGCATTACTTATGCAGCGTCAACTGCTACAATAATTTTTTTACAAAATTTCTCGCGCAGTGCTTTGAAATTGCCCAAGAGGTGGAGTGTAATGGTAAAGTTTATATCGTTAACAAAGAAAGTTATAAAAAAAGATATACAGCTCTTATACATGGCAATGTAATAACATCAAAGCAGCCGAACGAGCTGATGACCAATCACTTGAGTCGAGATAAGGTAGAGAAATTGACCAACAAGATGATGTATCATTTAAGAAATGAAAATTTTCACGCTGTGAAAAAATATTTAGGAAAGGGAGCTAATGTCAACGTTGAATTTCACATCCATTCACAGACTCAAGTACTAGGCCACAATGAAACTAGTCGCCATAACAGGCGCATCCCAAATGGTGTGCAAGTGGGACGCGTCACTTTGTTTGGTTACACTGTCTTGAATAAGGCATATTTACCTCTTCAAGAGACTGGCCTCTATAATTTCGCCAAAAACCTCCATCCCCGGATGTCAAAGGTGGCTTGGTTAGGTATTCTCAATAAAGATAAGGGTAGGGATAGGATCATTAAGAGAGGGTTAT
>Ga0206859_1069_pt2 | contig 17892 bp, 15 predicted proteins | sample Alteio_BWOrgCont_47_FD_152882 | JGI IMG/M metagenome (GOLD analysis project Ga0206859, IMG submission 152882) | Enriched cells from forest soil in Barre Woods Harvard Forest LTER site, Petersham, Massachusetts, United States -... | ecosystem: Environmental > Terrestrial > Soil > Temperate forest >... | reverse complement strand
GCACGTCGTCGTGAGATTCGGCTTTGCCGATTTTGGGAGCGAGGACGAAGCGGAGTTTTCCGGCGCGCGTTTTTTTGTCGGAGCGCATGGCGTCGATCAATTTTTTTGGAGGAACATTTGGCCATGGCGGCAGCGGCGCGAGGCGACGGATTAGCGAGACGATGCGGGAGACCTCGTCGGCGGGGGTGAGGTGGATTTCGTGGCCGAGTAGGGCGGCGGCCATCATGCCCCAGGCTACGGCTTCGCCGTGCTGGTAGACGCGATAATTTGTGATGGTTTCTAAGGCGTGGCCGAAGGTGTGGCCGAAGTTGAGGATTTCGCGGAGGCCGGATTCGCGCTCGTCGCGGCTGACGACCTGGGCTTTGATTTCGAGCGAGCGCGGAATGATGTAGGCGAGCGCGGCCAAATCGCGGCGCAGGACGGCGTCGAAGTTTTTCTCGAGATAGGTGAAGAGTTTTGCGTCGGCGATGATGCCGTATTTGATGACTTCGGCGAGGCCGCCGCGGAATTGGCGTTCCGGGAGTGGCTTCAACATCGCGGAATCAACGAGGACTAGGCGAGCGGGGTAGAAGGTGCCGACGAGGTTCTTCCCTTCGGGGAGATTTACGCCTGTTTTTCCGCCGACGGCGGAATCTACTTGGGAGATCAGTGTGGTGGGTATCTGTACGAGAGCGACGCCGCGCTGGCATGTGGAAGCGGCAAAACCAGCGACGTCACCGACTACGCCGCCGCCTACAGCGATGATCAGGGAGTGGCGGTCGATTCGAGCGCGCACTAGCGAACGGGAGAGTTTTTCGAGCGTGAAGAGATTTTTGGCGGACTCGGCGTCGTCCATTAAGTGCGTGGCGTGGATATTCTTCAGGCCAATGCCGCGCTGAACGCTCTTCCCTACTGCTCGCCATACTTTTGGCGAGGAGACGACGTGGATGCGTGAAAATTTGCCTAGTCTACGGATTTCGCCAGAGGCGTCGCGGAGGACGCCTTCGCCGCAGACGATTGCGTATTCGCCGGAGCAGGATTTGACTGAAATGCGCTTATTTTTCATTCGCGAGAAGAGTTTTCATGACAACCGAATTTAGCACAGTTGGTGTGCGCGGGCCTTGCCGCTCCAGCGTCAGCCTAGCGAGGCATTTCTCCCCAGGAATTATTGACAAACCCCGCGCAGGCGAGTCGGGGCCTTAGAGTCCATCGCCCGTCAACTTTTTCCATCACTAGGGTCCCACCAGAATCGCAGTGCTCTCCACAGACTAGGATGTACTTCAACACCGCGAATTGATGTTTAGTATCAAAAGCAATCTCGGAGAAAATTACGAAGTTTAAGGCGTTCTTGTCCGGAGTTGCTTGCCCTGGCAGGTTCTCAGAGGCTCCGTCTCGTTTTCGGAAGAGTTTCAGTTGTTCATGCCTTTCTACGAGATCTAGCTCTCTTCCCTTCGCGATCTCTGGCCCAAATCCATGAATAGCCTCCAGAGGTTCAGAGAGATTTTCAAGTTCGATTCCATTCAGGCAAGGCCGACCCTCGGGAAAACCCTTAAAGTCGAACGGTATCGTAGCATTTGCGAGGTTCCTGATGTGGAGTGCCGGACCGAGTTTATCCAAGAAGCCCCGGTAGACGTCTAGCTGTTCTTCTGTGAGAGGTGAGGGACTAAGAACTGACTTGGTTTGCGCGCGGCAACCCGCGGCGAAGATGATGAGGGCTAAAATAGCCACTGGATGTCTCGTTCTGAGCATTGGGGGTTCTCCCGAGACTCATTCTAGCAACCAGCCACGCGAAGAGATTCCTGTCGCCGACTGTGAGTGTCGAAGCCTCTAACGGCGTTGGACAGCACATATGGAAAAACGTCGGCCCCGCTGAGACCGAATGCGGTCACTTCGATTGGAGTTGCTTCACGCTTTCGAGGAAGACGTGGCCGACTATGGCTAGCGTTTTGGGGCTGATTTTGTCGAGCGAATCCTGCGGAGTGTGCCAGTAGTAGACGTCGCCGGTGGGGCCGTTGTCGAGGTCGATCACGTCTACCGAGGGGACGTGGCGTTTTAGGAAGGATTGGTGGTCGTCTTCGATGGGGGCGGAATCGTCGACGAAGATGTTGCCGTAGCCGAGTTTTTTGGCGACGGACCAGACGAGATCGACGAGCGCTTTGGTGGAGTAGGATTCGCGTTTGAAGTGCGGCGTTTTTGTGCCTACGAGATCGGCCAGGAGGAAGGCTTTGATTTTGGGGAGGTCGCCACTGGCGGCGAAGCGCGCGGCCATTTGGCGGCTGCCGTAGCAGTTGTCGGGATCTTGCCATTCGGGTCGCACGGCTTCTTCGCCGTCGAAAAAAGCAATCCAGACGGCGTAGCGGCCTTTTTGTGAGCAGAGGAGGCGAGCCAGTTCGAGCATTACGCCTGTGGAGGAGCCGCCATCGTCGGCGCCGACGAAATTTTCGAGACGCTTGGTGTCGTAGTGCGTGCCCAGAAGGATGATGCCCTTGGCTGGCAGCTTGGGCGTCGGGGATTCGCTTGGGAAAGTGGGCGGTGTGGTGATCGGAAAGGAGTTGTCGGGAATTTTGACGAGAATGTTTTTCATGGCGATGCGTCCGGCCGGAGTATCGGAGCTGAAGGCGTCGACGTCGGCGGTGCAGCCATAGCTTTTTAGCTCGGCGAGCAGATAGTCCTGCGTCTGCGCGAGCGCGGCAGAGCCTGCGGGACGCGGCCCGAAAGAGACTTGTTTGGCGACGTGGTCATAGGCGCGCTTGCCGTCGAAGCCGTCCGCTTTGTCGGGCGGTGGGGCTTCGTCGCTGGGCTGAACGGACGCTTGAGCTGCGGCGGGGGGCGGAGCGGTGGTGACTGCGCTCATGAAGGGCGCGTCTTTTGCGTTGGGCTGAGGATTGTCTGCTTTGGCTTTGCAGCCTGCCACGGCGAACAGAAATATGGATGCACAAGCTGCGGCGCAAAACAAATTTCTAGAAGTTGGTTTCATCTAGTGAGCCTCCGCGGCCTCACGCTGCTTCTTTTTGCGCACCACCATCCAGGATACGCCGACGCCCACAAAGTAAAGCGTGATCAGCACCAGCATGAAAAGCACCATGCTGAGGGCGTCGGGCGAAGGCGTCAGCACAGCCGCGAGGAGGGTGATGACCAGGAGAGCGTAGCGGAAATTCCTGATCAGAAACTGCGGCGTAACGATGCCGAAGAGCGACAGGAAGAAAATCAGGACTGGCAACTCGAAAACGAGGCCAAGCCCGAGTAGGACGAGAAGAATCAAATCGAAATACTCGTCGATGTTGATGAGGGGAACGACCGGGCCCTGAAAACTGATCAAGAAGCGCAAAACGTACGGCAGCGAAATGAAATAGCCAAAGGCGATGCCAGCTAGAAACAAGAAAACGGTGGAGAACAAAAATCCCGTGATGGCGCTGCGCTCGTGCTTATAGAGAGCGGGGGCGACGAATTGCCAGATTTGAAAAAGAATCCACGGGGAGGCGATGACAATTCCGATGTAAATACTGCAGGTGATAAGAAGGGTCACGTAGCCCGCGGGGTGAGAGTAGACGAGCTGCGGGTTGAGGTGAGCATTGGCCAGAGCCTTGACCATGGGCTTGACCATAAAATTGACAAAATGCGGGGCGATGACCCAACCGATGGCGGAACCGATCACGATCGAGGCCAGCGAATTGATGATGCGTTTGCGCAGCTCGACGAGGTGCTCGAAAAACGTCATCTGAGCGCCGGGCTCTTCCTGATTTGCAATGATCGCGGAGTCAGACTGGCTGCTGTTGGTCATGAGAGGGGGCTTGGGTAGGCTCGGAGACGGCTGGGCCAGGGGTTACATCACTCGATTCGGCACTCGTTTCAGCGGCGATCTGCGAAGGGTCGCTTTCGGAGCGTGGGACTGACTCCGCAACGGGAGTCACTACCAGCGCTTCCGTCGCGCGATTATCCGCGTCTAAGCTGGTTGTGGCGGTTTCGGCGCCGGCTGTGGTGGCCAAAGTGGCGGGCTGCTCGGCTGCGACAGAAGCGGCGGCAACGGCTTCCGCAGCTTTCTTACGCTCAGCTTGCAAAGCTTGACGTTCGATGTCGCGCATCTCCTGTTCAAAGGCGCTCTTGAAGTCGGTCGAGGCTTTGCGGAACTCAGCCATCAATTTGCCGAGGCCGCGGGCGAGTTCGGGCAGTTTATTCGGTCCGAAGACAACCAAGACCACGATAAACAGGACGACCATGTGGGTCATGCTGAGCATAGGGATAGGTAGCCGAAAAGCGGCCTGTTGGCATCATAGAAAGGGCGTCCCACGGTGTCAAACCACACTTTGGGGTATGCTATAATTTAGGTTGCGTGGTTACGCGAGGTCAGAATGAAATCTGAACGCCGTGGGTTGGTACTAGTCGTTGCGGTCATCCTCATATCTGCTGTTCTTGGAGGGATTTACGGCCCCAACGTGGGCGCCACGACTTCCTCCGCAGAGGACGAGCATACAGCGATAAGGCAGTTCGCTAATGTGCTGGACGTGGTCCAGGCGAATTACGCCGAGCCGGTGGATGTCGACAAGGCTGTGTATCAGGGCGCGATTCCCGGCATGCTCCGCGTGCTGGACCCCCACTCGAATTTCTTTGATGCGCGGCAATTTGCGCTCCTGCGGGAAGACCAGCGCGGGAAATATTATGGCGTCGGCATGGTGGTTGCGCCGAAGGAAAGCAAGACCGTTGTTGTGCAGCCCTATGTAGGCGCCCCCGCGTTTAATGCCGGCATCCGCCCTGGCGACGTGATCATGAAGGTGGACGACAAGGCGACGGATGGGCTGACCACGACCGATGTTGCTGATATGTTGAAGGGGCCTAAGGGGACAGTTGTAAAGATCACGGTGAGCCGTGAAGGTTATGAGCAGTCACTGGTGTTTACCGTGACGCGCGACGAGATTCCGCGGCACTCCGTGGACATCGCGTTCATGCTCAAGCCCGGCGTAGGCTACATTCGGCTTTCGGGGTTCAACGAAACGACGGACCGTGAAATCGCCGAAGCCTTGAAGCAGCTGAATGCTCCGAGCCTGGATGGTTTGATTTTGGATATGCGCGGAAATCCCGGCGGCTTGTTGAATGAAGCGGTCGCTGTCGGAGACATGTTCCTGGACAAGAACCAGCTGATCGTCTCGCACCATGGGCGGACCTCGCCGGAGCGTCGCTATTTTGCGCTGCGCGGCAATCAGGGAATGACGACGCCGCTCGTGATACTAGTGAACGGAAATTCCGCATCGGCCACCGAGATTGTTTCGGGAGCCGTTCAGGACCACGATCGCGGGCTGATTGTTGGCGAAATAACCTTTGGTAAAGGCTTGGTGCAGACGGTTCAGCCGCTCAGCGAAAATACAGGACTAGCGCTGACTACCGCGCGCTACTACACACCTAGCGGACGGCTGATTCAACGCGATTACAAATCCATTTCGCTGTACGAATATCACTATGAGCGCAAGGTGCCCGAGCATCCGACGGAGGTCAGGCTCACGGACAGCGGGCGGCAGGTTACGGGAGGCGGTGGCATCACGCCGGATATCGTCGTGGCCGCGCCCAAGCTAAATCATTTCCAGGAGAACCTGTTCCGGGCCGACGTTTTCTATCCCTACGAGGGTGGCGTGGGCGGCTTCACGCGGTTCTACATGGGGAACAAACCGGTGGTCACCAGGGAGTTTGAAGCCAACGATGACGTCATGAAGAGCTTCCGCGACTTTCTTGCAAAGCATAGTGTGCGCTACACCGAGCCGGATATGTCCGAGAACCTGGATTGGGTGAAACGAAAGATCAGGCAAGAAGTGCTGGTCTCAAACTTCGGCATGCAAGAAGGGTTCAAGGTTCAACTAGAAGCGGATCCCCAGGTACAAAAGGCTGTGGAAGCTATTCCGCAGGCTCGCGCCCTCTATCAAAACGTGCGGAAGATCGTAGCGCAACGCGCCGGCGGCAATCTCGATCAGCAGCCGTAAAGCAGAAGCCAGTTCCTTTGTAGATGTGTAGATGATCGTTTGGGCGCAGCGGAGCCGTACGCCTTGCGGCGCTTGCTCGTTCGGAGCGCATTTTGCCTCGTTGTAAATCGCGCCGGCGGCTTCAGTTGGCAAGGTTCGGAGCGTCTGCTAAGATTTTGTTGCTGCTCGTGGGCGAGTAGAAAAGCTGTAATTGCCACAAACAATCCAGCTAACTTAATGATTCGACGCCGCTTACGCCCGCTCCTACCTCCACAATAACCCTCAAAATACGGTCTCAGATGGTCCCAAGATTGGCCCCTAATGGACCCGTCTGCTTGAATGAGTAGCCGATGATAAGCAATTGAGAGAACACTTCCCATGTGTTGAAGGCGTTGCACGACCTGTCCTTCTCGCAATAGCCGTTTTATGTCGATTCACGAGCGGACTTGCGGGGAGGATTCCAGCGTAGCATCGGGCAATCTGGAATGGCTATCGGGCTAGACTGAATCTTCGAGAAGTTCGATGGTCCTCTATTTCTTGCTGCCGTTGCTCCTTGTGTCGTTCATTCTGAGGGCAGTCAGTAATCTGATTTAGTCAGCCCTCTGCTACCCCGCGCACTCTTGGGGCCGCACCCTCACCGGTATAAGGCTTGCTTTCGAGGGAGGTCTCACCATCCGCGGAGCAGTTTTTTTGAACAGAGGCGCGGCCTTCTACCCAAGCAACCCTTTGCAAGCTCGCGAGACAACTCTAAATCTTCTTCCGTATTCGTTTATTTAGAATTGTTCGGGCGCAAGAGAGAGAACCTGCTTGGAACACTTCCTTGGAACGCACGCCCTCGGTTCGTGAGTTCGCAACCGTTGGGTTTAACAGCCGAAATGATCGAAAATCTAAGCGCCATCATCCTTGACTACTCACACTTCTCAAAGACGGCCAGAACCGTACGCTTACATTGACCCAGCGATCGTCCAGAGTTATGGCGAGATACAGCTGAAGGCGAAGTCCATAAACTTGAGCAACAAAGCAAAGGCGCTCGGTCGCAAATCGGGCGAGGGCCAAAGTGTCCTTATGCGTCAGTTACAAGCTACGTTTATGAACAAAAGTGTAGCGTCGCTTTATTCTTAGGACGCGAAATGTTGAGGAATCCTCGCCCTCTTTCAAGTCAAGGCCCCGTCCGTGAATTAGGTTTGAGTTTTCGGCCGAATCTACTTTCGTGTCAGGAGATGCAACAATCTGAGCAGAAACAGGCGCCTCCACCCTCTTCACAGCAAGCACAGCCGTTTTCGCAATTGTCCGCGTCTCCCACGCATTCAGGATAGTCACCTGAGCAATCATCGGCCGCCGACATTATAAAGTATTGGCGCCCAAAGCGCGGGCGTACTCTCGCGTGCGAACGAAATGCCCTAGGAAACGCAATTGGGCGATGCTGCTCCATGGGGACTTTGGTAGCGCCATGCCGCTTGGACGAGGTCACGTGCATGAGAACAGAAGCCAGCGCTGATGAAAGCGGATCGTTAGTTTGCGTCAATTCAATCCGTACGCGGGGGTGCTCGTGGTCCTTACATGGTGACATACTGAGTGTTCGAATCTCCGAAATCGCATTCTCAGGTAGCTCAATCCAATTTTCACAGTTACCGGGCGAGAACATCAGAGAAGTTTCTGAATTTTCACTTTCCTTGACCATTCCTATTAATACCACTGGCGGTTGAAGTGACCCAGATTTTAGCTTGGATATGAAATCGCGCGGAGACTGTCCGCTTGGCATAGTGACTCCTTTCCACTGCCGGTCATCACGATCCTGAGCTGCTTGACACTATCCCGGAAGTTGTTGGCAGTCAACAAATGAAACTCAGATCACAGTAATCTTAAGGATTGATGGCTAATGGAAACTATAGGTAACGTAGATGTTTCAATTGCTGTTGGTCCAAAATGAACACGTTTGCAATCCCAATGTCCATTGAATGTATAACGGATTTACCTGCCCGTGAGCGATGGCACTCGAATACTCACACCAACAGCAAAGGAGGTCGTCCAAAAGGTGTGCGTCGGTAGGTTTCCGTTGAAACCAGGTCCTAGACTTTGCCCGACTTCTAATCCCTGTGTGAGACGGACGTCGTGCCCGAAATGGGCCAGGCCACTTATCATCAGCGCCCGCCATGAGAGCGAGAGTCCGGTCGCAAAGTCAGCAGACACAGTGTTCGGATTTATTCCCACGCCTCCGGTCAGATATAGATTGGATTTCCAACGCGTCCACGCCAGGTCGTCGGTCAGCCGATAGTTTGCCGCGGCGAATGGAACTACCGTTGGGTGCAGGACATTCTGGGAAATCGTCTTGTCGGTGATCACATCCTTGGTGAATACTGGGGTAACAGAAAAAGACCGGATAGGTAGCGTCGAAAAGAATGTACCTGCTGACGCCTCCAATCGTAGCGCCGAATGAGGGAGTTCGCTTGATTTCGCGACGTGCGCGTCAGCAAAATTGATCGTCACGCTTGTTAGTAATTTTTTCTTGGATGGGTCCGGGATTGCCTCTTGAGAGTTAGAGATCAAGTTGAGCACGTTCAATGAATATACGACCGTCCTGGTAACCATTTTGTCGTATACGGCGTCGTCGTCTGGTTTTGATGTTATCCAGACGCAGCTGACGGGCTTGGTCGCCACCTTCTTTCGCTCTTTTTCGAAATCGATCAGTGCGTTGCAGTTGTCAAACCAATTGTCGTAGCCATCGAGATCGCTAATGCGCAGACGATAGGCCAAAAGGTCATTTGCTACTGCGTCAGCAAGCTTTTGTAGGTCGGTGAGTTCTGTAATTGCACGCGTGTCGGCAGCAGCAGCCTTCAGACCCTGATCCGCCGAAATCGCAGAGATCCTACTCGAAAGCGCGAGCTCGGGTTTTAGAAACGCCTCTACGCGATTGGCAAGCTCATCAAGATTCTGTTGATCGGTCAGGCTCTCGTTTGTTGTACTTACACTTCGCACGGAAGAGTCCGGACCCACATACGGCTCGAGACTTCGATATATCCCGATCGCTTTTGTGGACAGCTGCGTGAGGCACCCAAGGACGGGCTTAACCAAATCCTTAACCGTACCGGCTGCTGGCATGGTCGTATCCGTGATCCCCGATACAGCGCATTGGTCATTTGTTGCCTTCCTGCTCGCGCCTTGGTCGAAGCCATAAAACTCGCCGAATTTTGCCAGTGAAGGTAACAAGCCTTGCACAATACTCGACGTGATGTCTGGTGTGAGCGTGGCCTGCCCAGACTGGTAATCCAGAAAATACCGTTCGTAGGTTTTGGGGGTTGTGACGATAACCGTGAGTTTCTGGTTGGAATACATTTGGATCGTTGGAGGAGTGAGCGGGTTTTCCCTGTCGATTGTGAGTTTGCAATCGTTATTCGTCTTAGCGAGTGAACATGCCGGTAGGTCTAATATGTCTACTCCTGTGCCGAAGAGAGCGATTACTAGGCTGGGATTAGAACCGTCGGAGGCAATAGTCACGACCCCACTTGTCGAACCAACCGTTGTCGGTTTGAACGTCACTTTGAAAGAGCTGCTCTCTCCCGGTTTCAACGTCAGCGGAGCTGGCGATCCATTCAGGCTAAATCCGGAGCCACTTAGAGTTGCGGCTGAGATGTTGACGTTGGTTCCGCCTTCGTTTGTCAAAGTTACCGTCGGACTGCGGTTGGTTCCGACTTGGAGAGTGCCGAAGCCGATGCTGTTTGGGTCAGGCACAAGATTTCCGCGTTCGACGATGGCGGTGAGATTAATAACAAGGTTGGTTGCCGAATCGTTGGAGATTATGGTAATTTGGCCGTCCCATTTACCGATAGAGGTCGGCGTAAATTTAACGTTAAATGTCGCGCTCTTGCCAGCGTTTAGCGTGAGTGGCAAAGGGATTGTTCCCAGACTGAATCCGGTTCCGCCCGCGGATGCTGCCGAGATAATGATGGTAGCGCTGCCTGTGTTGGTTAAAGTTTCCGTCTGATTGCTGCTGTTTCCAACCCGAGCGTTGCCAAAGTCGATGTGGGCACGGCTAGGCGTGAGATTAGTGCCTGCTTGCTGACCATTCGCGGTCAAGAGAGGAAAAAGTAGTGCTACGCTAAAGGGACATAAGAGGGAGAAGAACCATTTTATGCGAAGAACTGAAGATACTAAAAAGATTCCCGTAAGGCGAACTACCGATTTCAATGGCTTCGTAAATTTGTTGGTCGTCAAGGATCCTCCTGCTAATACACAGTCTCGTTGGCTTGAGTCGAAACTGTGGCTGACACGCTCTTTGGTGTGACCGTTGCGACGTAGGATCCGTCCGGAGTTCCAGCTTGATTGCAACAACCAATGCATCAGGGCTTGAGCTTCTGAATTGTGGAGTCACAGAAATAACCCAAAAGAAAAGCGCCCCACTTCGAATCTATTTGAAGTTGCTTTACCTTAATTCCCGCTAGGATAACCAATGCTGAAAGAAAGGAAAAGATTGCCATGAAAATGTACGGGCGAGCTACGGGCCAGACGGTTTTTAGAAACGCCGCGACACCAATTCCTCCAGGAGGCGAAGGAGTGGCCAGCTGCCTTATTATCGGCATTAAGAGGCTCACAAAAATACCTGCGACGATACATACGTAAACCCACCAGTCACCAAGCCAACTCATCAGCGCCTCCTTGGTAGCAGAGCCGATGTCGCCCGAAGCTACACCTTCGGAGCGATTCGTCATACAGCTCTATTTTGTCGCCTTCGGTTTGTACTGCAATTGTCCTTTGAAAGTGATACCGAATGTATATTTGTTGTCAACAAGTGTATATACGGGCGGCAGCTGTCCATATTCGTAACCAATTGAAAGCGCCACGTAGTTCGTTAGATTATAATTAAGTTTTACGGTAACATCGTACCGCGGCTGAGTTCCCACCGATACCAGAACGTAATTCCCCTTTGAATCTGTCGTGTAGGTTGGCTCTGGATTCAGAAGCACTCTCAGGATGTAGTCACTTTCGATAGAGAAAAGTGGTTTCGGTTTCTTCGCCTGAAATATATTCATTCCGACATGCATTCCAAAATTTGCACGTAATATGGCCGCTGGATAGGTCCCAGCTGCCTGGGCTTTCAGATTTAGACCTGTCTCAAATCCAATCATCGGTTCTGGCGAGAACTGGAGCCAGCCGCCGAAAGTGTGGAGCACGATATATTCTCGGTCGCTGAAGATTGCATTCATGTCGTGAAACTTCTTGTCCGACTCCGTGACGAACGCAGGTTGCGAAATAACTGACGGGATAATCATGGAAACCTTAGGAAAAGTCTTAGGATCTAGAACAGACACAATCTCCAAAGGTACTTGGATTAGTACAGAGTTTCCGTCTTCCTTTGGGTTACTGCTGATTTTCAAATCCACTCCGGGTATCAAGAAAATCGCAGGTATATAGGATTTAGCTCCGCCAAAAGAAGGTGAAGTGAGTGCTTTCCGGTATTGCAGTTTTGCATCCGCGGTGTACGATGCTTGCGTTCCTGATGCGCCATCGACCGTAGGAGCAAAGTAGAAATCGGAATCATCGCGGTTGGTGGAAGGGCTGAATCCAAATACAGGAATCTTTGTCCGCTTAATTTGCAACCCAATCGGGTTAAATTTTACCTGGGGCTTTGCGCAATCTATAAACTTAATCCCCGTGACCGTAATGAGATAACTCTCGTTCAGTAATACAAATCCTTTCACCTGAATCGTCGCCACCTGTTCGGTATACGAAACCGATTCTGCGGGAATCTTAGTCAAAGACTGATCGACCTGGTTTATTATGGACCAGCGCGCATCGCCTTCCTTCGTGGTATCCATAGTTCCAGTGAGGGTAACCTGTATATCGTTGTCCTGAGGTATCCAGAAGGCGTTAATAATGGTCTGCTTGGGACACTTTTCGTCGGCGCAGCAAGGAAACACAATGAATAGTATCGGGACCAGCAAGAAAACGAGTCGTCTCATTGGTTCACCGCAAACCCTCTATATCGTGGCTACTTCGGCACCGCAGTATTTTGTATAAAATTTAGAAGACTGCCCAACTGGGTCGTGTTAGTTACCCAAGTGAGCGCGTCTTTCGGCAATGAAAAACCGTAGTGAGGAACACCAAAATCTTCGCTTCCGATTACAAAAGTCGAGAAAGTGTCTACCTGATGTTGTGTGTCGAAACCATAGTTTTGAAGCGTTTTGCCCAGATCTATTTTCGAAGTATTGCCAGTTACATGCGAAATGCACGCTTCGAAAACGGACACCACATCTGTGGCGCGTATGATCTTGTCTTTGATTTGTTGAGAAGGGCGTGTTGTCAAGATGCTGTATAGATTCTTCGAACGGGGCAGCAAGTGAAGTGTTGTCCAATCCTTCGGCTGATTCTCCCAGACGACATATTTTGTCGAACTCCACCCGCAGCCGTTCGCAGGACCAGTTGGCGCCGGCATCGCCGCTAGCTGGGGTTCTTCCAATGTAACGCAGACTCCCTTTTCTGAATAGCCAACAAGCTCCGCCATCTGGAGCGTCACTTCGGGATCACTTAGATTCGTCAAGCCGCTAGACTTGGAAGAGAATTCAGTGTTCCGAACTAGCTTTCCATAAACCGTAACACACGTCTGCTGACTTGCAATCTCCGCGAAGTCAGTGAATTGTTCGTCGCTTAGTTGCCCTTCGCGTCTTGCGCACATAATTGGGGACACCTCCAAGGACAGGGGGATTCGCGAATATAGCTCTTCGATAGGTTAAACCCATTAGACAGGCGCCCGTGAATCTCCGCCTGGGTAGGAGACTTGTACAGAAAACCTAAGGACTTGTCAAATCAAATGTTATTCACTCGGTTAAATTAACCGGCCCCGTGCTTTTAGCTGGAGGAAAGAAGGAAAGTGGATGGTGTCGAGTCGTTGCACCGAGCGGCATAGCGCCAAAAACCCTGACGTGAGTGCTTCATAAAGTCGGATTACGTGGTTTGGTCCAGAGGAGCCTTGCCTATATCGTTCAACGAAAACCTAGCCAATAGTTCACTGAAAATCGACCATCTTCCCATTTTTCACTTTTCAACCTCACATTTTCAACCTCGTGAAACGTAAAAGAAGGAAAAACAACAGCACGGTTATGTCTTGGTTGTACTTTAACGATGCTGTCCCCCTGACCGAAAACTAACGAGCCACCCGTAAATTGTTCTGGGATTTTATTCACATAGTAGACAAGCGTGACAAGCCGGTAAGTAATATGGTCCCTTCTTGTGTCTTGATGTCTCTGATAGAAATCGCAGTTACCATAACGTGAAATCACTGCCTCCTGCCAAGTCGAGTAATTAATTATATCGAATATATAATCTCCTTCATGCCATAACCGTTTGTGCTCCTCCGTCCAGATAGCTTTCTTGAGCAGAGCCAGGATGTCAGATCGCTCTGGCGCCGTCCGAAATACGTCATCCAGATACACAACATCATTCTTCCGAAATTTCGGCTCGATTTTAGAAGCGTTAGGCCCATCAAAGATTTTTGCAGGCATGTAGATCTTCTTCAGGTCGATGCATTCCTGTAGAATCCTTTGTGCATCGCCTTCGCCCAGAAAATCGTCAATGCACAGGATGGGGGACTCGAAGGAGGGTCTCGAAACGTTCATTTGTGAGTAAAATCGTTTGAAATCTTTAACAGGGGGCGCTCGACGCTTAAAGTATTATCAACAGCAACGCTCCGCTATTTGCGCGCGACAATTCATTTATTGCACATCGCTCGGATAGCTTGATCACTCCTCGTGCGCAGCGCCTCGAACTCGGACCGCGAGAGATTTGGATGCCGCTTGAGAAAGACTTCTGGACTCTTTCGATATAACGCCAACATGGAGACATCGTCGGTCAATTCTTCCATTGCTTTAAGCACAGCGGGTGAGGTTTGTCGAGATTTGAAACTCGTGTCAATGGCGTGGCTGTCGAGCTCCTCTATAGCTGTTAGCTCAAATTCGCCATAGACCTGACCACTTTCAAAGGCTTGACGATTGAGCATGGAATTGTAGCTATCTCCTCTGGGCGGGACGTAGAGAATTCCTGCTCCTAAGCCTGACAGATTTCCTGGCTGTCGAAACTGTCCAACTCTTTTGGTAGTGACGGACGGGTCAGTTCCAGGAAAAATTGGGGCTACGTAGTACACGATTTCTTGCTTCTCCCCATATTCGTCCGACAGTTTCCCGAAAAATTCTGCTAGCCTGCTATGCTTGTAACCAGTGAAGGAAAATGTAGAGTCACCTACGGAATCAACTTGCAAAAATGCCACGTGTCCTGAAGTCAGAAGCTCGGTTTTACCTCGTAAATAAGATCCAGCCTTCACTATCTGAAGTCCAAACTTACCTGGATCGATAGATAAGTCGGCCAGCATACAGTCAACGGACGAAACTCCCGGTAACAGGCGAACGTCGTAGCCTTCTTCACGGGCAATTGCAGAAGCCCTTCGCGCTGCCATCACAAAGAACCCCGGATGCCCGTGGAAGACTGCCACAACTCGGCGCCCTTTACGGACTTCACGCAGTAAGAGTTCTGCCATTTGAATGTAAGTCTTCCGGCGGATTTTGGCCTCGCCGTAGTAGCGATATAAATCGACTAGATTGGGGTTAAGCGCACGGATGTAGGCAGCCATCACACCACTGGTTGCATGATAAAAAACAACATCAGAACATCGTATGTGGCTGCGAACTTCGGCCGTCATCTGAGACACGGCAGCAATTCCAACGCCAGCTATAATCAATTGGCCCGTTGAAGCGCTGCCACTCCGACCTTGATTTACCACCGCGCTCATGGGTTGAGACCTGAACGGAAAAATACTTCGTTTGAAAGAACTTCAAGGAATTCTGGAAATGCCATGCACTCTTCCTAGCGATAGTTCGACGCCTTATTCTCGGGGACGAGCTACCATTCACATCTAGGGCGTCGCGCCGTCTTTTTTTTCGCTTTTCGGATTCGTCTTACGTCGCTTTCCCTTTCGCTTTTTTTCGGTTCGCTCGGCATCATCGTCGTCGTCATCGTCGTCGTCATCATCGTCTTCGGGAGGCGGCCCCGGAGCACCTTCCGGTCCCTCTGGCCCCTGAGGTCCAGGAGGGCCGGTTGGCCCTGGGGGGCCATCAACTCCTTGCGGTCCCTCGGGTCCTTGTGGTCCTGTTGGCCCTGGGGGACCGTCAGAAGGTCCCGGATCACCGGGAGGACCCGCCGGACCCGGAGGGCCGAAAGCACCAGGTGGGCCATCCGGCCCCGAAGGCCCCGGATGGCCAGCAACGCCCGGCTGTCCGGGAGCTCCCGTTGGACCGGTAGCTCCAGCTGGGCCATGCGGACCGGCTGGGCCGTGCGGACCGGCTGGGCCCGGCGGCCCAGCTGCGCCCCGGGCTCCGGGAGGTCCTGAAGGTCCCGGCGGCCCGGGAGGTCCTGGAGCCCCCGGAGGATCGCTAGTGGTTGCTGACATTTGGTCGCTCCGATCCACATTGATTACTTCACAGCGAGAATAAACGAAGGCACATACCTCGAAGGTTCAGCTTTAACCGGGAGCTCCTGGTGGACCCGGGGGTCCTGGAGGACCTTCAGGACCGGGATCTCCAGGAGGGCCAGGTGCCCCCTCTTGACCTTCAGGACCTTCAGAACCGGTGTCTCCCGGTGGGCCACCTGGTGTCCCCTGGGGTCCCTGGGGTCCGGCTGGACCAAGAGGTCCAGTGGGTCCGGGATGACCTACGGTTCCCGAAGGACCACCTGCACCCGGAGGACCGGGCACCCCGTGAGGACCGGAAGAGCCAGCTGAACCCGTTGGACCCGGAGCGCCAGCTGGCCCTGGGGGCCCCGGAGGCCCAGGGGGCCCCGTCGGACCAGGAGGTCCCGCTGACCCGGGGGGGCCTGCAGGGCCTGTCGGACCGCTAGGAGGTGAGGGCATGTTTACTCCAATTCCAGTGACGCTGACGGAGTCTCACTATCTGACTGAACAAAAACCCGCAATACGATAACTAAAACTCAAAACTCCGAACAACTCACTTAATGAGGCGGTAACCTACCTGTCGTGCCTCCTTAAGTCAAGTAAATAGTTGGCTACAGCTCGGCCTTAGAAGTCTAATTCCGGCGAAAAGTCCTAAGGGCTAATTCACAGTTACATTAACGTGTGTGGAAGCAGCGGACGATCCGCTTTTTGCCGTTACAGTTACCGTATAAGAGCCGGGGGGGGTGCCAGGGCTGGCGCAACCATTAAAAGCAATCGAAACGATAAACAGTGAGGCTCCAATCCAGTAGTAACTAGGATGAGGGCGCTTGTTTGAACAGAGTGTAAGAAATAACGTAAGGGTCAGAATTACTGTTAACAGCGCGATCATACCAACAATTGGTCGACCATCACGATAATCAGCTATAGGTCCTGATGTTCCACCAGCGGCGACGGTTCCAATCATTAGGGTAAGTGTGGCGGAGGAATTGTTAGAAGTTAGCGACACTTGACCACCGGAGCTTAGTGAACAAGTGGGCTCGCCGCCGACCTGAGCGCCATTACTAAGAGTTACGGCACATGAAAGCATCAGAGTGCCGACGAATCCGTTAGTCGTGGAAGCTGTAATCGTAGATGTCGCTGAATTCCCAGGACTCGTGACAACGACCGGAGTGGAAGATGCGTTTAATTGAAATGTTGGAAGAATTGAATTGATGACTACCGCTGTAGAGCTGCTCGGCGCGTACTTGGAATCTCCAGAATACTGAGCGACGAGGTCGTAGGTTCCAGGCGTTGAAAAGGTGACATTCGCTAATACAACGCGACCAAAGTCAATGTTGAGAGCCGGACCATAGGCGCTACCGTTGGAGCTGAGCTGGATAGTACCAGTCGGTGTTCCCACTGCCCCGAAGACTAGCACCGTCAAAGTCGTGGTTTGGTTTGTGCTTATGGTGTTCGTTGAAACAGCCAAAGATGTTGTACTTTTTACCAGCGTGGTCTGTGATGTCAAAGCGGATAAAAGGTTTGTGACATTGATTGAACCCCAACCCGTGACCAGATCATACCCTGCAGTGACTGAATACCCTTCAAGTACGGGTGGATTGGAACCTGCTGAGAGGTCGATGCTGTTGTTGCAATGACTAGGCGTGCTAATGATGCAGTTCGAGACTCCGCTCGAGGCAACAGTAACGTCATTGAACACTCCATTTGACGGTGTGGCTGCCAGAGAATACAAGGTCGGATTGAAATTCCCTTGCCGTCCTCCGAGAGCTTGATTAACCAGCGCCATAATGCCGGCCATAGAAGGCGCGGCGCCTGATGTGCCGTAGAAACCTATCGGCTTATTCTGAGAGCAGTCACCGTCGCCGTTGGATTCGGCAAAGCAAAAGTAATATGGGTCATGCGCTGCAGAAGTAAAGGCGACGTCTGGAATATTCCGATTTCCATTTGCGGGAACCCCCACTCCCACCTGCCATGGCGGTTCGGGTATCCATATACTTGTGCCTCCCCCGCCAGCGATGAGTTGAGTCTGACTAGATTGGTTCCAAGCCCCTTCGGGGATGTAGCTGAGTGCCGAAAGCAGGTAGCTACTGTTTGTTGGAGCCCAATATTTGGATGGATCGGAGGCGTCGCTAAATTCCGTCCCGCCTACACAAGTAACATAGCTGCTCGAACAGAGATAGTTGATGCTTTGAATTGCCGTTGGACCTCCCGCAGCTGGAGGCGAAATCCCAATCCCATGTGCCGGGCAATCGGCTACACCCGAGTCACCGGCCGCAACAAAGACCGAAATTCCTTCGGCTGCAGCCTGTTGAAATACGGCATCCGCAAACAAGACCTGTGGCATTCCAGCTCCTGCCTCGCACTCGTGGAAGCTGATAGTCAGGATTGGCGCGAGGTCATTGTCAACCACGTCCGAAATGGGAACATTGACTAGGTTCGAGATATCGCCGCCCTCCGAAGGAACTGCGGTCACATCAAGAATAACCGTAGCATCACTGTCTTCGGCACTCTCAGTGAAATTCCACTACTTTGATC
>Ga0206859_1088_pt1 | contig 17905 bp, 12 predicted proteins | sample Alteio_BWOrgCont_47_FD_152882 | JGI IMG/M metagenome (GOLD analysis project Ga0206859, IMG submission 152882) | Enriched cells from forest soil in Barre Woods Harvard Forest LTER site, Petersham, Massachusetts, United States -... | ecosystem: Environmental > Terrestrial > Soil > Temperate forest >... | reverse complement strand
TAAAACCAAGGAGTTCTATTATTTTTGATTACTATGACACCTCGACCTGAAAGGGTTTTGATTAGTTTTTTTGATATTTGAGGTGCTATAATTTCATGATCTTTCATCGGTTGTCTTAAAGTATAACTACTCAAGTCTATTACTTTTAGGTTTGGTAATTTATCGACTAAAGAAATAATCCCCATGTCTGTGATGCCGCTTGCCCCTGTCAAATATATCTCCCTGAGATTGTAAGCGCTTTGACTTATTTGCATTAATCCCTTGTCATCAATGGTTGTAAGAGATAAATCAAGGATTTCAATGGGGGAGTCATTAAAAAATAATGCCCGAAGCATCTCTTCAGAAACGATTTGTTGATTTATAGATTCCCATGAATAAAATAGGCCATCGCCGTCGTTAAAACGAACGGAGCCTGTAATTGTTAGTTTTTTCAGTTGAGATAAGTTGTCATGAATAATAGACATTAGATATGGAGATATAAATTGGCCTGAAAGATTCAATTCTACAAGATTGGGATGAGATAGAATTTTTTGAGTTAATTCTTCTTCATCAAAGGTTTTACCCAATATAAAATCGCCGCCATGAACGTATGTTAAATCTAGATATGTAACTTGCTCGCTTGGAATTGAAGGAGCCTCGACATAAATTGGAGCTGTTGCTTGTGCGGCTTCTAGTTGAAGCCCATTTAGACAAAAGAATGATATAGCTACAAAAAACGTAATAAATAATTTACAAGACATGTCTGCAATCCTTTTTAATTAAATATTGAATTAAAAACACACTCTATCATTTACATTATTAAAACAACACTGTTATTTTTCCATATAAAAATTGACGCCATCGACAAACTGTCAAGAGGTTTCTGTTTTGGCCTTGTTCACATCCTCGGGTAAAGATTCGCTGGCTTGCAATGCCCCATCGGGCACGGGCATGGGCACGAAAAATGATTCGCCCATCGCGTTAATTAGCAATACATCGATATTTTGTTGTAGGGCCTTTTCCATGCCGCGCTAACTTTCCACTTTCAATTAGTTTATTTAGTGCTCTGCCTGCAGAAGTTCGAGGTATATTCAGCTCACGAATGATCTCAGCTCGTGATATTTCATCAGATATTTTAAACAGATTCAATATCAGTGCATCGATCTCTTCTTTTATAGCATCAGAATGGATCCTTGGTAACATGCATTTTACGAAATTTGTCCCTTCTATTACTTCTGGAGGAAGCAGTCCCTCCTTTCTATAACTTTTGAAGAGTGTGATGAAGCCAGAACCCATTTTTTCTATGTATTGGGCTTCCCATAAAATTTTTGCAATACTAGTGTTGCGGACATATGTGATTCCTGATTCTAATTCCGAGGTGTCAATGGGTCCAGGCAGTCCTCCTGGACTAAAAAATTCAATTCGATCAGAATAAATAGAGATCTTGATAGGAGCATTAATATGATAATTTCGATGTAAAATCGCATTCATCAAGACCTCGCGAATAGCAATCGGTGGGATTTCCCAATGTTCTTCCCGCTTTCTTTTTTCAATTTTAAAGGATTTGTTTATCCGTTGCATGATAAAATCGAATGATTCATCGAATTGTTCGAAAAGGGTTCCCTTGCATGTTCTTGAAGCAATCGCCTGCCGATCCTTGAAGTCGGAAAAATGACAGCAAAGTAAATACGCTTCAGAGAGGAATTGTTGCGGAGATTTGCCAAATAGTAACATTCCTGCAGTCGTGGCATAATCTGTAGCATGTTCTTTTTTGATTATCTCATATGATCGCAAGACATCTTCGGTTAAGGGGGATGTAATGCCATTGCGTCGATGGTCTAAAAAATATTGAATTTTGGAGCTATCAAGGTCCTCAATTGTGGTGTGATATAAAGGAAGTTGATCGTAAGAGATCCCTCGTGATTGCCATTTAAGTTCCTCGATTATATCAGCATCTGCTTTAACAGTTGATCTACCAAGTCTTATGAATGTCCCTTCTGAAAGGGCTAATGATTTTTGATAATAAGGTTTATTTGTTCCAGAAGAAACTTCAATAATCAAAAGAACCTTCCCGTTAATTCTTTGTTGGTAGATGAGTGGAAGAATGGGAGGTGTACACGCTTCATAAATGGCCTGATCGAGCCATTCCATTGCCTGATGTGCGTCATCTTCGGAAATTCCTTCGATGGTTCCATCATTTTTGACGCCGATGACAAGTTTTCCCCCTTTTGCGTTGCAAAAACCGATGACAGTTTTGATGATTTTTGCGCTAGCTGGAATGATTGATTTAAACTCTAACCTTGAGGACTCTTGAGCTGAGTATTTCATATCATCTCCTATTGACCCAAGAGTATCATTTTGGGTCAATAGGGTCAATAAATATATTATTTATAGGCCCAATCGACCCAAAATCGCAGGTTGGGTCGATTATCGCTTATGGGTTGGGTCAATCAACGATTCTTTCTTAGAGGGTGTCTGGAAATTATATCGTCCCTTCCATGTACCAGGTCGATCAGATAGTGCACAGCGTCCAAGGGGGTGCCTGGCTGAACGCCATGTCCCAAGTTGAAGATGTAGGCAGGATCCCCTTTCATTACATCCAGTATGCTGTGCACATCTCGCTTTATTAACTCTTTAGGAGCAAACAGCACATCGGGGTCAAGGTTGCCCTGCAAGGCTATGGTAGGGGAGAGGCTGCTGCGTATTTTTCCTAAGTCGCCGCTCCAATCGATGCTAATAGCAGTAGGGGAGAGGGCTGCGAGCTCTGTGGCAAAGAGGGAGCTGCCGCGGCAGAAGAGGATGGTGGGGATCTTTTGGGAAGAAAGTCCCTCTAAGACCTTCCGTAGATATGGGAAGACAAATTCCCGCAGCTGTATGGGAGCCAGCTGATTTGCCCACGAGTCAAACAGCTGAAGGACATGCACGCCAGCAGCAATTTGCATATTGAGATAGTCAATTGTTATGGCGGTGATTTTTTCCAGCAGAGAGTGAAAGGCTTCGGGGTCGCTCATGAGCCATTTTTTTGTAGTCTTAAACTGCTGAGAGCTACCCCCTTCGACGAGGTAGCTAGCGACAGTAAAAGGGGCGCCTGCAAAGCCAATAAGGGGTACAGATAACTGAGGGAGGATCAGGGAGATGCCGCGCTGTACATAATGGAGAGCTTCGACAGCAGAAGGGACTGTTAGTGCTTCTATATCTCTTCTAGAGCGTACGGGCCTTTCAATTATCGGCCCTTTTTTGTCGTCAAACTGTAGGCCGGCCCCGAGTGCTTCTGCTACGACCAGAATATCGGAAAAGAGAATGGCAGCGTCGAGGCGCAAGTAATGGAAAGGCAGCAGCGTCGCCTCGGCGATGAGCTCGGGAGTGTGAAATAAATCGAGCAGAGAGCAGCTGGCCCTAAGAGCTTGGTAATTGGGGAGGTAGCGTCCAGCTTGGCGCATAAGCCAGATGGGGGGGCGTGAGTCGTGGTTTTGGCCAGATAGCGCCTTTAACAGCAGGTCGTTCAAAGGATTCTCTCTAAAATCGACTCCACAGTAAATCCAAATTCGGCGGCGAGATCGCGATATGGCGCAGAGGCCCCATATCCTTCCATGCATATAGCTACGCCTCTTCTGCCGATATATTTGTGCCAGCCTAGGTCTACAGCTGCCTCGATGCTGACCATTTTGCTCTTACCGCTATCTGAGGTGAGTATGCTATTCTTATATTCTATAGACTGCTTGTCAAATAGTTCCCAGCAGGGCATGGAGACGACGCGTACTCCTTTTCCAATTCTTTCCAGCTCGCTAGCAACATCTAATGCTAATGCCACCTCAGAGCCTGTTGCCAATAGGATGTAGTCGACGGTGCCCAGCTCTTTTTTGATGATATAAGCGCCGCGCCCGAGCCCTTCGCCATAGGCAAGGCGTGTCTGCTCGAGTGTTGGCAAGTTTTGCCGCGAAAGGATAAGGGCTGTAGGGCCTTCATAGCGCAAAGCTGCTATCCATGCCATTTTACTTTCATTGGCATCAGCGGGGCGGATAACATGTAAAAAGGGAATGGCGCGCAGCGCCGCTAGCTGCTCGATGGGCTGATGAGTCGGCCCATCTTCTCCGAGAAAAATGGAGTCATGAGTAAATTGGTAAATCACATGATGGCGCATCAGCGCGCAGAGGCGGATGGCGTTGCGCATGTAGTCAGAAAAGGTGAGGAAAGTGCCGATAAATGGAGTAATCATTCCCGATTGAGCTAGTCCCGTAGCTATTGTTGCCATGCCAAATTCTCGCACGCCAAATTTTATATTGCGCCCTGAAAAATTTTTGGGGGTAATAATGGGGTATTTTTTCATCATGGTAAGGTCGGAGCAGGAAAGGTCTCCCGAGCCGCCATAAAGATGGGGAAGGAAGTCTGCCAGTGCATTAATGATGGATTGTGAGGCAACGCGTGTAGCAATGGGGTTGGCAATAGCCACCGTTTCAAGGCGCCGTTCTAAATCTTCTGGTAGTTCTCTTTTTGCCATTCGTTCCCAGATTTTTAAGAGGTCAGGGTTGGCGCGTCCCCACGGCTCAAATAATTCGCGCCGCCATAGCAGCTCAGCTGCAGCCTCTGCAGCTATTTTTTTCTTAAAAAATTCATAGGCAGCTTGGGGCACATAAAAAGGCTCTTCAGGGGCTCCTAGAGCAGCCTTTGTCGCTTTTAGTTCTTCTTCGCCGAGGGGAGCTCCATGTGCTTTTGAGCTGCCGGCTTTGTGCGGTGAGCCTTTTCCAATGACGGTATGAGCTATAATAAGACAAGGGCGTTGTTGTTGGTAACGCATTTGGCTGACAGCTGTATGGATAGCATCGATATCCTGTCCATCGACTTCACAGACATCCCATCCATAGGAGATGTAGCGCATTTTTGTATCTTCAGAGCACGCTTCTGAGATAGGACCATCGAGAGATATCTTGTTAGAGTCATAGATGGCGATCAAATTGTTGAGTTGTAGGTGTCCAGCAAATGATGATACCTCCGATGTTGCCCCCTCCATAATACAGCCGTCGCTTATGAGGGCAAAGACCTTACAGTCTATGAGCAGATGAGTAGGAGTATTAAATTTTTCTGCGAGAATTTTCAGGGCAAGGGCTTGGCCTACGGCATTGCCTAAGCCCTGGCCTAAAGGCCCTGTCGTCGTTTCTACCCCTACCGTTTCACGCGACTCAGGATGACCAGGTGTATGTGAGTGAAGTTGACGAAAATTTTTAATATCCCCTAAGGAGAGATCGAAGCCGGAGAGATAAAGGCAAGAGTAGAGGAGCATGGATCCATGTCCTGCTGAGAGGATAAAGCGATCGCGATTAATCCAATGTGGATTTTTTGGGTTATGTTTCAAGGCGTAGCCGTAGAGATAAGCGCCCAATTCGGCACAGCCCATAGGTAGGCCGGGGTGTCCGGAATTAGCTTTTTGAACGGCATCCATAGAGAGAATACGGATGGCTAAGGCGATTTTGCCCAAGATCTCTTTGGTGGGAGAGGGCAGGGGTACTGTGGATGCAGGCTCTGCCCCATTTTCCTCCTGGTGCATTATCTTTTCTCTAGCATTTTTTGTCGTATCCATGAAAAAGTAGCCCAAAACAGTAAATAGTTTATTGTATAAAACGGCTGTCAGTCTAGCTCTTTCCTATACATTTAGGCAAGGCTATCCCGATATTGGGTCATTAGACTTCTTTCGAAATTCATTGCGCTGGAGTTGCCTCTCTCTGGAATCTTCGCGGAAAAATTGCAAAATCGAGTAGAGAGGTCGATTTTTTTCTGGATAAAAAAAACCCTCCTATCCTATGCTCCCTTATTAATCTTAGTTGTATCTGTCCGACCTAGGGCGTTGCCCTGAGAAGTATCCTCAGGCCAAGGGCCTGATTTATAAAAGCCTAGGGCAACGCCCTAGGTTTTGGACATAAGCGGTTCAGGCTGAAGGCCTGACACATAGGGGTATCTGAACTGTTACTCTTAGCTGCAGTTTTTTAAGCACCGATAGCTCAATGGATAGAGTACCTGGCTTCGAACCAGGTGGTTAGAGGTTCGAGTCCCCTTCGGTGCACATGACCGAGCGTTTTGTCAGAAATGGCAAAATGTTCGGCTTTTTTATGCCAAAATTTCATCGCCCCACAGTATAAATCCTTTCAGGTAATCGATAAGGGCTTTCAAACCCGAGTTGCCACCTACATCGCGCATGAATTTGCCTACACTCTCCGGATGAACCGATGTTCCACTCTTCAGAGCTTGAAATCATTCGTTTTATGCAGGAATTTAGAAATCCAATATTTGATGGATTTTTTAAGTTTCTGGATTTCTTTGACAGGCAAGAGTTTTTTTTTGTACTTATTCCTGCTGTATGGCTAGGGAAAGGGTGGAAGTGGGGATTGACACTATTTTATGTTTTGTTCCTTAGCAGCTTTATGAACCATGCTTTGAAAGAGTTTTTTCTCTCTCCTCGGCCTTTTCATATTGACCCTAGTGTAAGCATCATTCAAGTCGGTGGGTATGGATTTCCCAGCGGCGCAGCTCAAACGGTCATCCTTTTATCGGGTATCCTATTGAATTTTTGGAAAAGCTCTTGGAAATGGTCTGTTATATTTTTTTATGTTCTGTTCGTCTCCTTTTCAAGGGTCTATTTAGGTATTCACTTCCCAACCGATATTTTAGCTGGTTGGACGATCGGTTTAATCCTTTGGGCCCTCTTTACATACGTTCGACCTGTACTTGAAGTACAACTTGAGAAATTAAAACCGCTCTCTCTATTTCTACTCAGCCAGTTAATTCCTGTTCTGCTACTTTTTTGGCAACATTCGCCTTCTGCCATACCTGCTTATGCTTGTGCAATGGGCATGGGAATGGGTTTATTCATGAATCATTCTCGTGGATGGTCGCTAGCTCCTTCCAAAACTAGAAAAGAATATGCCTTAAGAGCGACAATTGGGGTCATCGGTACATTTTTCTGCTATTTTTTGTTTTCGCTTTTGCCTTTGCCTAAATTGCCATTAGCCATGTTTTGTAAATTTTTTTGTCTGAGTCTTTGGATTACGACAGTTAGCCTTCTTCTTTGCCGCAAATTATATCCATCTACTAAACCTCTATTAGAGACAGAGTAACATGTGTAAAAAATTGTCCCTACTCACGATTGTACTTATCTGCCTTATGGGAGGAACCTATTTCCTCTTCATCAAGCCATTTTCTCACTCTTCTTTTAATGACTGCTGTGCATTTTGCGATCCGGCCGTTTTAAATTATCAAAAATTTTATGAAGACGATTTCGTTTTCGCATTATACACTCATAAGCCTATTTTGCCTGGCCACTGCCTGATTGTTTCAAAAAGACATGTAGAACGCTTTGAAATGCTAACAGATGCAGAGATCGCGCAAATAGGTAGGGTAATCAAAAAAGTTAACCAAGCGGTAATGAAGATATTTGGGACCTCTTCCTATCTCCTTCTTCAAAAAAATGGTATTGAAGTTGGGCAATCTGTCCCACATGTCCATTTTCATTATATACCTCGAAAAGCAGGCGATGATTCTACGATTCAATTCATTGCAAAAATGTACATTGCCAATGTTAAACAGCCAATTTCGCACAATGAAATGGGTGAAACTGTAGAAAAATTGAGGCAAGCAATCGAGTAGTGTCGAATCGCAAGCGTCAAGTCTAGACCATCTGACAATCCCAGGCTACGCTGGCGTCTAAAAGCGTTTTGAGCGCGTCAAAGCCCTGGGGTTGAGCTCCTGCAAATGGGTCCGTATTGATTAATACGGACCCATTTGCAGGAGCTCAACCCCAGGGCTTTGACGCGCTCAAAACGCAAAATTTCATTGCCCCACAGTATACAACAAGCCCATCCTTTCGGGTGTAGAAAAAAATTGAATAAAATATATAATGATTTTTTGACGCCATATAGGAGGAGACGATGCCATTAGCACCTGCCCCCGAGCTGCACCTACGTCCAACAGCACGCCTTCAGCAGATGCAACGGCTTATGATGGCGCCCAAGATACAGCAGTCCCTCGCTATCTTGCAAATGCCCCGCCAAGAGTTAGAAGTAGCGCTAGCAGCGGAATTGGAACAAAACCCCTTATTAGAGTTACTTCCTGCAGAGCGAGAGCAAGAGATCGAAGAAGAGCCTCTACTTTGCGAAAGTGAAAAAGAGTCCCAAGTAGCAGAAGAAGAAGCAGAGATAGATTTTTCCAACGAGGATTTCCGCGCACTCCAGTATATCGACGAGGCATTTCAGAACCACTTTGAGCAAAGCGATAACTTCTATACCCATAGAACGCGCAAAGAAGAGCAGGTAAAAAATTTTTTAGAGAGCAATATACGCCAAGAAATTTCTCTTGGCGACCATTTACTCCAGCAAGTGCGCGAGCGCCTGCTCCCCGAAAAAGAACAGGCAGCAGCCGAGCTACTTCTCGGTTACCTCGATGATAATGGCCTGCTTACTACCCCGTTACAAGAGATCGCCCTCTGGCATGGCCATGATTTGCCATCCCTTACCCGAGCTGTCAAGATTGTCAAAATGCTGGACCCTCCAGGCATCGGAGCAAAAGATTTACGTGACTGCCTTCTCATCCAGCTGTGGCGTCAGGGAAAAATGAAAAGCCTAGGCTATCTGATCGTGAAAAAACACTATAATGACCTGCTCCACAATCGTATACCCAAGATAGCCCATGGCCTTGCAACCTCTACACAGGCGGTCGAAAGAGCCATAGAAAGTACGCTATCGCCCCTTTACCTGCACCCTGGACAGGGCTATGGCAAACATGTTGCCCCTACTGTAGCCCCCGATATCACCATTCACGAAGAAGCAGGGCAGCTGCAGATCCTTGTCCACGATGAAAGCAGCTTTTCCTTACGCTTCAATAGCCGCTACATAAAGATGCTCAATGGCGCCGAAATGAGTGCGGAGACGCAGTCTTTTTTCAAAGAGAAGATAGCCTCGGCGCGCGGGCTATTGCACAATATTCATCAACGCAATCTTACTTTAGAAAAAGTCGGCACCTATTTGCTGCAAAGGCACTATTCCTTCTTTACCTCGCCTACAGGGGCTCTTGTACCGCTTACTATGCAGCAGGTAGCCGATGAGCTAGGAGTGCATGAGTCGACGATAGCGCGAGCGGTAGCAAACAAATATCTCTTTTGCCCGCGGGGGCTCTATCCCTTGCGCTTTTTCTTTTCCGTTGCCTACACGACAGAAAAAGGAGAAGATATCTCATCGACCACCGTGCAGGGAAAGCTGCAGGCCCTGATCTGTTCTGAAGATAAGAGCAGCCCTTTCACCGATGGGCAGCTATCGCACCAGCTGAAAAATCAGGGGATTATCTGCGCTAGACGTACCGTCGCTAAATATCGCATAAAGCTCAAGATTGGCACGGCACAACAGCGGCGCAAATTTGCATAATCTGCCAGCTTTCATATGGAAGCATGAAGATACTTCCCTTAGGAAGTGTGCAACAATAAGTTACACAATTGGGCAACGCGAAAGCTCTCGCGGTCGGATGATCAAAATCGACCCAATATTATAATATGGGGTCGATTTCGATCGTCCAACCCCGAGGCTTTGGCGCAGCCGAATCGTTTAACTTATTATTGCACACTTCCTTAGCGTGAATTGCTGGAGAGAGTGGAGTCCTCGCTCCAGTGCAATAAAGAGATGAACCCCACAATGAGAAGGGGCAAGGCAACGAGGAGGTATAAATACCAAATATCGCCTCTCCATTGAAGCGTAAGGACACCTTTTTGTGAGAAAAGGAGCAATGCAATGCTGAAAAAAGAGAAGACAACGCCTGTCTGTAAGGCAATTAATGGGAGAATAAACCGACGCGCTTCGCGCAAGCGCCAAGGGCTTGTTCTTTTTTCTGTACTTTCTTGCGAGTCGCCGTCGGCCTCTTGGCTTTCGTCAGTCTGATAGGGGGCATCTGGGATGGCCTCTTCTGCCTGAGCACGCGCATAGGGAGGCGCGAGCAAGTCAGCCCCTGGCACCATAAGTGGCTGTACAGATACGCCACAATAAGGACACTGTTCTATTTCTATGGGGACACGCCCTTCACAGTTCCAGCAGAGCTTGCTTTTTCCCTTTTCTTTTTGCTTTGTTTTTGCCTTGCCCACAGTTATTTTTTCCCTTTTTTAGGCTATTTTTTTGCGCTCGCGCGAGCGCTTTACCGCGGGAGGAAGGTTTTCCGTGATGACCTCTTTCTCAACGATGATCTCAGTGATTGTATTGTCCGAAGGAACGTCGAACATCAGATCACCCATGATACTCTCTAGAATTCTGCGCAAGGCCCGTGCACCCGTCCCAGCTTGGATAGCGCGCTGGGCTATGGCCTCTAAAGCCGCTGGAGTGAACTCCAACTTGACACCTTCTAAGGCGAACATAGTAGTAAATTGTTTGATAATGGCATTTTTTGGCTCGGTAAGAATGGCTATCAAATCGCTCGCTGTCAGTTCATTACAGTTTACAATGCTGTTAAAACGGCCGATGAATTCGGGAATCATTCCAAACTGGATGAGGTCTTCCGTTTCTATTTTAGAGAGAAGAAGGCTTCTATGTTCTGGGTCTATCGCTTTTTTAGCGCCGCCCTCAAAACCTATCGTCGTGCGCCCCAACCTTTTAGCGATGATTCTGTCTAAGCCAACGAAGGCTCCGCCTACAATAAAAAGAATATTATCTGTGTTGACCTTGATATATTCTTGGTTAGGGTGCTTGCGTCCGCCCTTCGGCGGGACATTGGCTATCGTTCCTTCAACGATTTTCAGTAGGGCCTGCTGAACGCCTTCACCCGAGACATCGCGCGTAATGGACACGTTAGATGTCGTCCTGTTAATCTTGTCAATTTCATCGATGTATATAATTCCCTTTTCAGCTTTAGCGACATCATTATCTGCTGCTTGGAGCAGTCGCAAAATAATATTCTCCACATCTTCTCCCACGTATCCTGCTTCGGTGAGGGTGGTGGCATCAGCAATGGTGAAGGGAACATCGAGGATATGCGCAAGGGTCTTGGCTATCAATGTTTTTCCAGAGCCTGTGGGACCCAACAGCAGCACATTAGACTTGCTAAACTCCACCTCTCGAGACTCTTTGTCCATCTCTATAATTCTCTTATAATGGTTGTAAACCGCTACAGAGATGACCCTTTTTGCTTTCTCTTGCCCGATGATGTATTCATCGAGGCGCGCTTTAATCTCCTTGGGTTTTAGAACCTGAAAGTTTTGCTGAGGAACAGTGCCTTTTTTTCTTTCCAAAATTCCAAGGCATAATTTAACGCATTTGTCGCAGATATACGCATTAGGCCCTGCGATTAGCCTTTCGACAGCCTCTTCTGTGCGGCCGCAAAAGGAGCAGGCAACCAGTTCATCTTTATTGTTATTTTTTTTGCTCATCTGCTACCTCAGAATTATACTCATTAAGGAGGGAGTTGCAAAACTCGCTTTGGAGGCAAAATTTGATGATTGTGCCCTTGGTTTGATCTCATTGCAAATTGACATATCCGGCTGAGGATAGGCAATTTGCGATGAGCGCGAACTAAGGGCACAAGCGCGAATTTTGTCCCAAATTGGAGTTTTGCAACTCCCTCTAAGGCTCAAAACACGAACTTGGGCAACGCGAAAGCTCCCGGAACATGAACCTCCCCACAGCGGGCTGCGAGGTATCTCGGAACATGTCTTTTGGCCCTCTAAGGGACTGTGCAATAATTACCGCTGATATAAACCATAGAGGGCACAGAGGCAAAAATGAACAATTTTGTGCTCTTCTCTTTTGCGCAAGGGGAGTTACTTACTATTTTTCTTTACCTCAACCACATGGTCGATAATTCCCAGGCTGCCATATTGTACGGCCTGTTGAGGTGTCATATGAAAGTCGCGGTCACAATCTATTTTTACTTTCTCAATTGTTTGGCCAGCATGTTCAGCAAGAATTGCTTCAAGGCTTCTCTTGTGATAGAGGATTTCATCTGCTTGAATTTTAACATCGGCAGTAGTTCCCATGATGCCACCCATGGGTTGATGAATCATAATTCTGCTGTTTGGCAAAGCATAGCGCTTGCCTTTGGATCCTGCCGCTAAAAGCAAAGCGCCCATAGAAGAGGCTTGACCGATACAATAGGTGTTGACATCGCACCCTAGCCACTGCATCGTGTCGTAGATAGCTAGCCCTGCTGCAATATAGCCCCCCATGGAGTTGATATAGATGCTTACATCTTTTTTGGGATCCTGCATTCGCAAGAAAAGCAGCTGCGCTACGACCAAATTGGCAACAGTATCTGTAATGTCTGTCCCAATGAATACAATGCGGTCTTGCAGTAGCCGAGAAAATATATCCATGGAGCGTTCGCCACGCCCCGTGTCTTCGATGACATAAGGTGTAAGCGATAACGTTGGTTGGGGGCGGTGTGACATGATAACTCCTATAGGGCAGCTGAACAGCTTATCTCTTTCGCATGTTTATATTCTAGAAAAAGGGCGCATGTCAAGGCTTATTCCCGCGCTTTAGAGCGTCTTCAGGAGAAACTTCGGTGAAGATTGCCCCCTCAATATGGTCATGATGATGACACCCTTCCTTACATGAGCTAGAGTGAGCCGATTGGCTAAAAAGCTGCGCCCGCTCATCGCCGCCTTTGGAAGAAGCTGCTTGTAGATATCTTTCCCAATAAAAATCTAAGATCTTATTATCTATCACCGTATTTTTTACACGATTGCTAATGGCGAGCTCTCTCTCTTGCTTTGCCATCTGCTTCAGCGATGCTAGCCACTCGGGTTCTTGAGTAAGTAGGTTTGTCATCAGCTCCCTGTAACTGTCTTCGTCGGGTATTAGCTGGTCGCCAAATTCTTTTTCAATAGCGCTTCTGATAAGTTTCCAGCATGCTTGCTTTTCCAATACCAGACACCAGTGGTAGATTTCTTCAGGCGTTTTGGAAGGCTGTTGTTCTATTAAATCCTTCCTCAATCTTTGCGAAAAAGATTTAGGTAGCTGATAAGCCATCGATTCCATGAGTGCTTCTTTGATTGCAGCGCGCCGTGTAGAAAGGTCTTCGTATTGCAAAACTTTCTCTACAACTTCGCGCAGTTCGTCAAGGGTAGCCTTTCCACATTGCTTTGCAAAAGCATCGTCAAGGGGAGGCAGCATTGGTTGTTTGATACTGTGCAAGGTAAGGCGCAACAGCAATTTTTCCTCTAATTGTTCTGGGCTAATCTGCTCGGTCGGCTCTATTAGATCTTTCAACATGATCTCTTTTTCGCCTACCTCTCCAGGCATCATCCCAAGTAACAACCCTTTAGACTCCTGGGGAAACTGATCTATAGCGAATAATGCTTCCTCGACAATAGCCTCCTCCTTCAAGAGATTATAAAGGCTTACTACCACCCAATCGCCCTCTTGAACTGCTCGCCCCTCGACTTGGTTCCACTCTGCTTTGTCCCACTGCAATCTTTCCAGCTGCTTTTCGATGCGGGCGGGAGACATTTCGCAGGAGGGGACAGCAAAAGTGAACTGGTCAGCATCTGGCAAGTTGACTTGGGGTGCTGTCTCATAGGTATATCTTACTGCCCACCCGGTATCATTGGGATCTTTGGAGGTAGGACGAGAATGTATGGTACCTTGGCGTGCGGGTGTTAATGCGATAAGCTCAACAGTTAGGAGAAATAACTGCTGGTTGAGCAGCTCATACCATTCAGCAGTAATGGCCGCGCTATAGCGCTGCTGAATCAAAGGTAGAGGTGCTTTTCCTTTGCGAAAGCCTGGAATCTGACTCTGGCGCCTTACTGATGCTACTGCTTTTTTATGTGTTTCTTCCAGCAGGAGTAGCTTAGGTTGGGCATAAACCTCAACGACACATTGAGGGTGGCGCTCCAAAGAGATGATCTCCACCCGATCACTCTCTACGAAAGGTTTTTCTTTTTCTGAAGGTATATCTAATGAAGACATAAGTAATGGCTGCCTATTGCTGAATTTTATTGAGGGAAAAAAGATTACTTTTCAATAGACTGCTCGCGAAAGAGGTCTATTGAAGGAAAGCGGGTGATGAGGTTCGAACTCACGACCCTCACGTTGGCAACGTGATGCTCTACCGCTGAGCTACACCCGCACATGGTTAATAATTTGGTTAACAGAGGCAATTGCAAAGCTAAAGTACCCTGATTTTAGGGCATTTTTCCCGCCTCTGCATCCTCTAAACACCGTTCTCAGAAGGTTCTACTTCCGTGAACGGATGCGTATAAGCGGGCGATGAGATTCGAACTCACGACATTCACCATGGGAAGATGACGCTCTGCCAGCTGAGCTACGCCCGCATGCCCTAGCTCCTAAGCAGGCCCGCGACACTATTAAGTAAGGATGTTACTCAACTTGCCCCATTTTTCTCAAGAACTGTTTCTTTGCAGGGTGCAATTAAAAGTGAGAGATTGGTAATTTGATGTACTATTATCCTCCTCTGTGGCCTCTGCAGTTGTAAAAAAATAATTACCACAGAAGCCCGCAGAGATCACAGAGGAGGAGGGATGACTACTAAGGAGCTGGGCATGAATAACTCACCTTACGCAAAATGATTGGCATTTGGCCTACCAATAATGGTAAGGCTTTAGCCCATCTTGCGTAAGGTGAGTGAATAACTGCTACATTTTGTTTTCACCTTTGCCATAAGATTTGATTCGATTCGAGAGGAATAGCAATGGCTGGATAATTCGGGATGATCCGGGGAGTAAAGCTGGATGGTTGATGCTCAGTTGAAACCTCCGCGCGATAAATATGCCCATTATGAGAATTGGGAATCTGGCCCAGATATTCCATTTCTTTTGTTATCGCTGCTGAGTACAGCTCCACTTTTATAGAGTGACGATCCAAATTATTGAGATAGACCTGAATCTCAAATCGATGCTGGCTACCAGCTGATTCGATTTTTAATTCGCCAAATCCCAATTTGCCCCAATTCTCCTTAAGAGAAAGCTTCCAGTCGACGATGTGTTTCGCTAATGCGCCGTTGTTTTCAGCTCGCTTTCGATACCCCTCCGCTAAAGGAGAATAGAATTTTTCTGTGTATTCACGCACTGTGCGGTTAGAAGAAAAATGGGGTGTCAGCCGAGCCATGCTCTCTCGGATCTTTGCTATCCAGGCAATAGGGATCTTTCTATAATCCCGAGTATAAAATTCTGGAATTACATCTCTTTCCAGTAATTCATAGAGAGTGTTTGCCTCTGATTTATCCCAAATGGGATCATCGCCATGTTCCTTGCCATCTCCCAATGGCCAACCGACTTCAGGAACATAAGCTTCCGCCCACCAACCATCCAGTTCCGATAGGTTAAGACCTCCATTAACGAGCACTTTCATCCCGCTCGTTCCGCATGCCTCCCAAGGCCTCCGAGGAGTATTGATCCACAAATCCACTCCCTGTACAAGATATTCTGTTAAAATCATGTCGTCATCGCTCAGGAAGATCACAGAGGCGCGCGCCTCCGGCCTGGAAATAAAATTCATCCATTTTTTGATTAAGGCGTGGCCTTCGCTGTCTGCCGGATGGGCTTTACCCGCAATGATAAGCTGTACAGGGCGATCCTTATTTGTTAATATACGGATGAGGCGATCTTCATCATGAAGGAGCAAATCGGGCCTTTTGTAGGCTGCAAAACGGCGAGCAAATCCTAAGGTCAAAGCATCAGGATTTAAAAAATGTTTTGATCGTTCGATCACTTCTTCAGGGGCGCCTCTAGCTTCTAACTGCCTGACTAGCCGGGAACGAGTATGATCAATCAGATGGCTCCTCGACTGATTGCGCATTTGCCAAATTTTCGTATCCGGCATAGTGCGAATTTTCTTCTCGAGCTCTTCTGTTTTTCCAAGCCAGCGCTCCTTTCCACATGCCTCGGTCCAAAGGTCGTCAGATACCGAAGAATCCCAACTCGGCATGTGAACTCCATTTGTGACAAATTTGACTGGGATTTCTCCTGCAGGCCAACGAGGGAATAAATCTTCAAACAGATGTTGGCTTACGACGCCATGCAGTTGACTAACGCCATTGACAGAACCGCTTCCCCTGATAGCCAGGTAAGCCATGTTGAAATCTTCATTCGGATTTAACCTACCCATGGCAAGGAGTTCTTCAAGCGATATTCCCAGCTTGGTTTGTGCATATTTTCCCAGATATTTCGCAATGAGATCGGGGGAAAATCGATCAAACCCAGCAGATACTGCTGTATGGGTTGTGAAGAGATTACCTATCCGAGTGGCACTCAAAGCCACTTCGAAAGGTTGCTTCGTTTTTTTCATAAAATTAAAAGCTCGTTCTAATATAACAAAAGCCGCATGCCCCTCATTCATATGACAGATTTCAGGTTGTATACCGAGGGCATCCAAAAGACGCCAACCTCCAATGCCTAAAATTAACTCTTGTTTTAAGCGCAGCTCCCTGTCGCCCCCGTAAAGTTCACTGGTTATTCCTCTATGAGCAGGAATATTAGCTATGTCATTGCTATCCAATAGATAGAGTTTTCTTCTACCTACTTTGACTTCCCACGCACGAAGCCAAAGCGACCAGCCGGGCAAATCGATTTTCAAGCGGAGCCACTCCCCATTCGGCAAGCGCAAAGGTCTAATGGGTAATTGACCAGGATCGTTGTATGGATAGAGCTCCTGTTGCTCGCCGTTTTTGTCGATGAATTGTCGGAAATAGCCTTGGCTGTAAAGTAATCCGATGGCGATGACCGGCACGCCAAGATCGCTAGCAGTTTTGAGCTGATCGCCGGCCACATTTCCAAGGCCTCCCGAATAGATGGGAAGAGCCTCGCTTAACATAAACTCCATGCTGAAATAGGCGATGCAGGTGAGAGGGGAGTTAGAGTGATTTTCCTGAAACCAAGTGGGTGAATTCAGAGCATCTTTTCTGGCTTTCACGAGATTATCGATAAGGTTGCTAAATTTTTGATCGGCCAATAGCGCCGTAAGTTTTTCGCTTGACACAGTCTGCAAAACAGCCCATGGGTTACGCGTCAGCTCCCATAATTCCGGGTCGAGTTGGCGCCATATGGCGTCTGTGCTATGATTCCAATACGAGCGCAGGTTCAAAGCTAGATCCTCTAAAGAATCATATCCTTTCATACTTACTCTTGGACATATGTCGTGTGGATTCATTTTTTTACCATCTAGTTGTTTTCTTACCCCTCTTCAGTCTGAAATCCGAATGAAGCCAGTTGTGCGCATGTTGAGATATAATCCGTGTGAAGAATGGTTCGAATCCCCAATCCTTCCGCGATCTGGACAAACATCGGGGTGTTTTCTATATAGACTATTTGCTCAGCTTGTGCATGACCGATGTCCAACGCAAGGCGAAAGATTTCTGCGTCGGGTTTGCGGACGTGGACGAAGCAAGACGAAACAAAGGAGTCCACAAATCCATCCAACTTGAATTTTCGAATCCGGTGCGCATTTAATTCCCGTGCTTCATTGCTGACCACAACAATCTTCAATCCATATTTTATCTTGAGCAGACGAACCAAATCGATCATTTTGGGATATGGCTTAGACTGAGCAAACATGAACCTTCGAAATTGAGCTCTTGTAAACGGTTGCTTCTTATAGAAGATAACCAGACTTAAATAGTCTTCCAGCGTAAACTTTCCCTCTTCGTAGGTTTCAAAAATTAGATGGTGCCGATCCTCTATCTCAGCCCACTTCAACTTGAAGTTTGTCGCTGCCCGTTTGCGAGCATGGCGATCCCAGCCGTTGGTGAGCAGGACACCGCCGACATCCAAAAACAGGTGAGTAATTGCATTCGATTTCTTCATCTAACTTTTTCCATATCTGGTTCATCCGGTTTTGTAGGCCAGCTTATGTAGCGTAGGCTTTAGCCTGCGCTACATAAGCTGGCCTACAAAACCGGATGAACCAGATATCTCTAGAACTCACGTTACGCAAAAAATAACTATTCAGCT
>Ga0206859_1086_pt1 | contig 18283 bp, 28 predicted proteins | sample Alteio_BWOrgCont_47_FD_152882 | JGI IMG/M metagenome (GOLD analysis project Ga0206859, IMG submission 152882) | Enriched cells from forest soil in Barre Woods Harvard Forest LTER site, Petersham, Massachusetts, United States -... | ecosystem: Environmental > Terrestrial > Soil > Temperate forest >... | reverse complement strand
TTATATAATTCAAATTCTTCAGTCATGCATCAAATTTAATGGCGAAAATTATTCGTGGTGGTAGATAACTAAAATTTTTTTTTTGCGCGTGCCGGTGAACGCAAGGCAACTTAATGAAGTTAATGCCGTTCCAACCATGGCCCCGCGCATTGGTCGCAAAGCGTTTTTACCCAACGTGTCCCGCGCAAACTCACATTATGGTCACCTCCGCAGATTTCGCAAATGGTATAAGACCTAGCTTCATATTTGATAATGATTTCCATGATGTTTTCATTTACACCACCGGTGTAAAAACATAGGCCGCCAAACTTTTCTTTGATCTGCTTGATTTCGCGGGTCCACCCGGCATCAACAAGTTCCTGGATAAGCTGTGCGATCAGTTCAAGCCAGCCGTCATCGCATTCGATCCCAAAGATACTTATTGGATGAGGGAGGTCTCCATTAGGGTGGATCAAACCACCGGTAATTTCTATAAATTGAAAAAATTCTTCTCTTGACATCATAACGCAAAGTTGAATGGTTTTGCGTTAGATGGTGGTAGATAACTATTTAATTTAAAATTAACGCGAATAGAATGGCGGTTCAGGGTCATTCTTTATCCCTTCGTCTTGTTTACGTTGTTGCTCAATATCCTCGAGGGCTTCAATATCAGCCTGATCTTTATCTCTGTTAACTGCCTTTTTATTAGCAAGTAACTGGCTGCTATGCAAAAAAGGGATGTTAACGCCGTCGATTTGTGCTACGGAAGCTTTCTCGAGGCACTCTTTAAAGCTGAATGCTTCCAGTCCTTTCATGGCTGTTGTTCTAATATCGAGTTCTAAGGCATTGTTCAAGTGGAATATTGTCCACCCGGGTACAAACTGCATTGTTTCGATCATGGGATAATCAGGCATACCACAATCTCGAATGGCTTGTCTTAGCCTGCGCCTGTTTTCTAGGGTATCTTTTAGCCAAATATCGAGATCTCCTGTAGATCGATGGTAACCATTAAAGATGATCGCATAACCACCTATCAGGATATATTCTACTTGTTCTTTTTGCAGAGCTCTCCAAAATGCTATTAATTCTTCGCCGTATGAGTCCATGTGATTTGGGATTTTTGATAAGTGCTATTGTGGGATGATAACATGATCCTGGCTACAGGGGAGTCAAAAATAGGCTGGGATAATATAAATTGGTGATAGATAATTAATTTATTACGCGACTTTTAAGCTTTCTAAAAGGCTTCGCGCAATGTTGGTATGAGTTCAAGCGCTTCAACATCTACACGGTCTTTCGGTCGGTTAACGTGCTTTTTATGAATTATCAGATGGTCAAGCGACAAAAAAGGCACTTTCACACTGTCGATTTCTGCGATTTGTGCCTGACGGTAACATTCATCAAACCCAAATTGTTTAAGAGCCTCTATTTCAGTTACAATAGCAAGCGGAAGTGAATTTTTGAGTTTGCAATTGGGCGAAGTCAACTCAGATTCGATTTTAGAATCCCGGAACGCTTTATTTAGTTTTATTTTGTTTTCAAAAGAGCCATTTATCCATACGTCCAGGTTTTGAGTAAACCTGCGATAACCATGTAAGTTAACTGCATAACCACCAATAACAATGTATGCCACTTTATGATGTTCCAGCGCGGCAAAGAATTGCAGCAGTCCTTCGTCAAACAAGTCCATGATTTCGATTTATATTGTCTTGTGAATAATCTTCGCTCTTGCCATCATCTTGCCGATTTTGAAAAGCTCATTTGCCGCCAAAAAACGTTCTTTATGGCTCATTTTCAAACCCCGTTCAAGATAAGAGACAAGGTTTGGATCAACTGGTGCTTTTTTGTTTTCCATTCAATACCATTTTTGCTTATCAAATTTACAAAATTTATTCCAAAGGGATAATGTCGGCTTCTAAAACATCTTTATAGGACATTTGCAAGGTAACAACCCGCCCGGAGATCTGTTTTTCGCTGAGTTCGATAGTGAGGACCTTGTTGCCGGGGAAAGTCAGCTTTTTAAATACGAAAACGTTCCGGTAATACTTGCTGAAGGTGGGGACATCGAACAGGGCGAGTTCGGGTTTGAGCTCGAGTGATTGTACGTTGCTGGCTTTGGTGACTTTCCGGTCGTCGATCTTGAAGCGGAAATCGTCTATGTCATAGGGAAGATGGGTCTTATTATTATAGGAGATATCTAAAAATATATAATCGCCTGCTGAAAAGATATGGTTGAGCGTTGCTTTAATGCCAAAGGCTTTGTTGACGCGTATTTTTTGTGAGCCGTCGCAAAAAGAGGCATAGGCCAGCTTTTTGAGTTGTGGCTGGGACAGGCCTATGCCGGAGATGTCAAGGGGGCGGGTATCGGCGGGCTGTATCTCGATCTTTTCATTTTCGGTCGAGACGGCCGGCTTCAAATGGTATTGGGCGATAAACTTCTGCCCTGCGATGGTGACGATCGCACCGGAGTAGCAGGAGTCCTTAAAGCGCAGGCGCAGCACATTGGGCAGGGCAATATCGCCTTCGATATGCTTGTTGGAAATATCGACGTACTGGATGGGTTCCGGGGAGATGAAATGCAGGTCGCCATTGATTGGTAAATGGATCTCGCGAAGGGAATCCTGTGCGTGAACGATGCGGGCAAAAAATAATAGGATAAAGAGTAACTTTTTCATTTGGTGTCAATTAAATAGAGGTAAGTGTTGTATTTGATCTTCGCCTTGTTTTTGCGGATGATGCCCGCGATGGCAGAAGAGGTGGATTCAAAGAGTTTGCTGACGGTGCTCATGGCCAGTTGATCTGCAGCAGAGCCGGTGCCGCTGTCATCGATAGTGACGCCCTGCACGGTATTGGTGCCGAGGTCCTTGGTGAAATCACGAAAGGCGGATTCGGGTACGTATAAACCCGGCAGGCCATCGAGATCATAGACCTCCAGCTTGACGGGCAGGATATGTCCGTTGCATAAGATGGATTTAACCGAGAGGTTAACACGCTGGCCGGAGAACCCGGTGACCAGGGCATACAGGTAGCTGTCTTTGGCGATCAGCGTAGTGCCAACGGTAATATCGTCCAACAGGCGTAACCTGATCCTGGAGCTGACGTAGCCGGTCAGGTTCTCATCGATGACCACTTTGATAAAGTCATCGTCTTTTCCTGGCCTGACGGTATTAAAATCAGCGATGGGAGCGGGCGCTTTATGAACGGCCAGCGCCGGTTCCGCTTCGGGTTGTGCTTCTTTTTTGCGCTGCGCTGTTTTCGCGGCGGGGTCGTGCGCTTTATTGACGCTGTCGATATAGGCCATTTGTTGTTTGAAGATGTCCATCGGGTCCTTTTCCTTTGGAGCAGGAGGGGTCCTTCGGCCGGATAAGCCATTGAGCGCCTGAGTGATGGCTTTGTCGTCTTTGGGGGGCTGTCTGATCAGCCGGTTGATGGAATCGAGCATATGCTTTTCCTTTTCGGAATAGGCATTGTCATAGCCGGGGACGCTGGACCTTTCACTGGGCAATGCACTGACAGCGGTCATGCCGTCAGCTTCTTTATAGGAATTGCGGTAAGCGTCAAGTTTGTCCTCGAGTTCCTTCTTCTTGATCTCGGGCGATATGTCGCCTACGGTGCTGTTGAGGCCAGCCACTTGTTTACTTTCCGTTTTCTTTTTCGCAAAACCGCTGTGGTATACAAAGAAGAACAGGCAGAGGAAGGGGAGCAGGATAAGCGGCAGAATGTATTTGGGTTGTTTAAAATTAATACGCATGGGTTAGGGGTTTGATTTGATTGAGGTCCGACCAGAGGGTATCGCTGTCCGATTTGGAGAGTACTTGCTTTTTGCTGAGGCTGTCGACTTGTTTTTTTAAGCGGATCGTTTTGCGGATCGCCGCGGCCGCGTTCAGCAGCTGGTCAAAGCCTGGGGTAACCGGCGGCGTAATTTTAGCAGGAGGTTCCTTTTTGGGGCGGTAGACGGTTAAACAGAGCGTAACTGACAGGACGATATTGATGACCATGATGGCGAAAAGGAATTTGGGGTAGCGCTCAGTGCAGCGTTTGAACCCTTTCCCGGCTTTAGCGAAATAGGGACGGAACTCTTTGCCGATCTCGCGCAGGACCGTATCGCGGGGATCGCGGTCAGAAGTTATTTTTTTGAATAGCATCGAGGTCCTTGTTTTCTAATGTTTTCCAGTTAATGATCAGTACGCCGTGCGGGTTATTGTCGCTGCGCGGGATGTCTTTGAAGTAGCCTTCGGTGACCAGCGAGCGAACGACGGTCGAGCTGCGCCGGTCGATCTTCAGCTTGCCATAATAGCGGAAATAATGCCGGGGCATGTCCAGCGAAATGGAATCGGTTTGCAGGGTCAGCACGGAACTGGATGAAAGGATGGAGTTGAAAAATCCATTCTCCTTCAGGTTATTATATTCTTCTGCACCCGATTGGTCGACGAGGTACATCGCCTTTTTCATTTGATATTCAATGTATTTGTCATCGGGCGTTAAAGAAAAAAAGAGGGAGTGGAAGAGGTCCACATCCGCGCGGTATTCAGCCGGCCTGTTCATCTGCATATCCGTTTGCGTGGCCTGGAGCGGCACATTGTTGTTTAGGATATAAATGCTTTTGCGGGCATCCTGGACCTGCCGGTAGGCATTACTGCTGACGATCAGGGTCACGGCGATCACGATGACGATACAGCCCGCGACCATCCAGGTCGCCAGCCGTATCTTGGCTTCGATATTTTTAATGATCATGAAAAAATGGATTAAATGAATTTGCCGGCGGCTATCCTGGCAGCCGTATAGACCGTGCCCGCGCTGCGTCCCGCTGTTGAGGTGGCGGAAGTGATGCCGGAAGTGGAGATGATCCAGGTCGAGATGCTGGGTACGGTAAACATACAGATCGCACCGATGACAAAAACGATAATGACCTCGCCAAAAGATAAAATTCCATTGGCCGAGAAGGCCGCCATTTTGGTGATATCGGCTGCGGCACCGGTCGCGCCGACCAGGTCCTGGTACTTGCTGATCTCCGATTGCAACGCGTACTCCTGCATCAGGCCGCAGAGATACATGATCAGGTAGGCAATGCCGGAGTACAAGTTGACCGAAACAAAACGCGCGATCCAGGTGCTGAAGCTGTCACGGAAAGCCGGCAGGATACTGGCGGCGATACTAAAAGGCCCCAATATAATCAGTATGGAAGAATAAATAATTTGCAGCATAAAAATTATATACACGGCCAGCCGCAATATCCATATGCCCATCAGTTCGAGTAACTGCGTCAAAAGCAACTGCATGCCGATAGTCAGGCGGTTCTTGAGCTCCAGTAATGGCGAGACCACCGTGGAAATTCCTTCCTTGATGGTGCTGGTGACCGAATCCCAGGCCTGCCCGTACCAGGTATCGCTTTCCTTTTCGGCCACGTCGGCCTGCGACTCGAAGGTATACAGTGAATTGGCGACCGCCAGCATCAGGTTGGCGCGTTCGATACGAAGACTATTCACATCGCCCTGGACACTATTGAACATTTGTTCGGTCTGGTTCTCCACCAGGTCGGTCGGAAAAGCGACTACCTGGACAAAGGCGCCCCACCAGATAATGATCATCGCCAGGCCGAAGGGGCGGAGCAGGGGCATGATCTCCAGTTGCTTGTCACCGGCCATCATCTCGTAGGACTTAATCGCAAAATAGATGATCATAAAGATGGCGGCCAGTGCTTGCGCATCCCCGATAAACATATCGAAATGCGCCCAGATGGATTCTTTCAGGCCGCCGAGAAAGGTCATCATGCCCGTCTCATAGACCCCGTCGCCCTGCAAATATTGGAGCGATTGCCGGCTGATGGCGGTGTCGACCGTCGTGGTTTGGGCGAAGCCGGCTGGCAGGCACAGCAATAGCAGTACAACCAATGAGGTTATTCGTTTTTTTAGCATAGTGAATGGAATTATGAGTTGAAAAAAAGCCCTTTGGGAACGGGCTTCATTATAAGCTATCTAGCTGGTGCAATCAGTACACATCATTATGGGTGCCAATATTAACCAATATGATATTTTCGAGAGCAGGAATGGTCTTATCTTTTTCGATTGTAAATATGATTCTGCAATCGTAACCGCAGGAGCAGGCCAGAAAAGTTACCAATTTACCACTTAGCTTGTGAGTTCTGATTGAAGGGTCGTAGGGATTATCAAGCAATTTAAGCAACGCTTTTTTGATAGCTAGTTTTAGCGGTTCGTTGTTTGCAGTGAATTTTTTAAAAGATTTTTCGTAGGATTTAGTCGCGACAAAGGCCCTTTTGATTTCCATTAGTTAAAGCGAATCTAAGTGGCGGAATAATTCCTCAGCCGATAGCGAAGTATAATTGCCAGCGTGGTATGCTTTCAAATCCTTTTTGGCATTCTTGGCAATTTCATCCCTGCGCGCTTCGATTTGGCGCTTTTGTAGAATTTCCAGCAGCATTTCCCTGGAGTTGAAATCCAGCTTCATAATATCTGTCAATGTAGAATCTATTGTTGCCATAATACCCTGTTTGCTACACAAAAATACACATTATTTCACAAAACTATCAAATTCGGCTGATTAATATTGGGCATTCAACAGCACTTTGTTCGCGATCTGCACATCCGTATTTGGGGTCCAGTTGCTGACAGGCGCCGGGGATTTCTGCAAGGTCTGCTGGGTTTTCGCCATGTTGATGGTGGTTTGCGCGCCGGCTACCCTTACGGCCCAGACAGATGATAGGTTTTGGTATTCCTTGAGCATGCGGTAATAGGCCATGATGCGAGACCCGCGGTCCATATTGGTTGTCCGGGCGCCGTTCAGGCGTTCTTTCAACCGGCCGAGTTCATTGGTATACCAGCTATACAATCCCTGGGAAACCAGCGCCGCGCTGACCTGCGGTTGTAGCGGCCCTAAGATAGTAGCTGCTGAATAATTGAGCAGGGGCTGGAACTGCTGGCTGTAGTATAATAGCCATAGCGGATCAGCATCCGATAATAGACCGGATTGGTTAGCGATCTCCGCCAGCGCGGTGTTTCGGACGGTATCCGAATTGAGCTTGTAATGATTATCCGTATGATTTAGGGTGCCGACCAGGGCTAAACGCTGGGTTTGGGGGCCGGTTGGTGAAAGCGGCCTGAGGTCGGTTTTGTGATAATCGGGGTCGAACAGGCCCCATACCAGCCAGTAATAGGGGTTGGTATCCAGGAAACCGCCGTGCGGATAAAAGTCGTCCTGGTTCCATTGCTGGAAAACCATACGCTGGGATTGATTGTCGGTGGCTTTGTCCTGGACCACTTCCTGGGCGAAAGTATGGGCTGCAAAAAGCAGCCCCGTAATAAAAACGAGTAATTTTTTCATAATAATTGGGTGATTAAATAAAAAGGCGACCTTGTGGGCCGCCTGTAAAAAGGATTTGTGATTTATCTGCTATACCCCAGATAAGGTGGATCAATATCAAAGGTTTCCCGTAGCATATGGATGATCCCATCTGAAACTGGTGCATGATAACCGTCGGCCATATGCGCACTGATACCTTCTCCTATATCTTCCGATTCTAGCATCCTGCTGAACTCATCTTTTAGATATGATTTGAGATGGTCGGGGGCCAGTCTCATTTTCTCTTCAAAATTATCTGTGTGTTCTAATATATAAACCAGATCCTGGAAATCGGTGCTCGCAATAAAATCATTTTCACCCCGGCTTTTAAAAGCTTCCAGTTTTGAAGCTACAAAATAGGGTAATGTAAAAATTTTGACAACCGTGTCACGGTCGATACGATGATCAATGGCTGTTCGAAAACCTTCCTGGTACCATTTGTTGCTAAAGCCGATTGCATATCTGCAAATTACCCCGGAAAACATATCGTTGCTGAAACCGATTTCTCTAAGCCGGGCATCAAGCTTTGAATAGCCGCCATAAGTTGCCAGCTCAACTATAATATCAACATCGTCAGTTGCACGTGTTTGGGATTCAGCTGTTGACTGTGACGCATATAAAGAAACAACCGCACCACCTACAAATACAAAATCCTGTCCAAGATCTTTTAATAATTCATTAACGGCCTTGGTTCTGATAATGTTCAAGTGCATATTCTCGTTTGAATGTATCTTTTAATAATTCGGCGGCTTTATTTCGTTCTCTTGCTCTTCCGGCTCTGATCGCGTCAACTAATGCCAATTTATCATATAAAAGCTGGTCATTTAGTGCGGCAAGTGGCTGGTTGGGGTAGAGCGGCTGAATAGCATACCCTTTTGTTTTTCCATAAGGGCTGGGCCATACATATTGGTCACTTTCTTCAAATACAAAATAATCCTTAAGTACAGGGGAACTATGGGCAGTAGTGATACCAATACTTTTTTCACCGGCTTGGGTTGGAAAAACATATTTCAGGCCGTGAACGATAAAATCATAAAGTGCGAGCTTATGCACTTTTCTTTTATCGGTACTTAGAAGCCGGGCAATTTTGGAACGATTTAACGATTCGCTGATCTCTGATTCACTAATAAAAAGAGTGGTGGCAAGGTCTCTGCCTTTCCAGTCCTCTTCTAAAGATAAAATTTTGAGAAGCACGACAATATCGTGCGGCCGCATGCCATTATGTGTTTTCATTATCAAATATAAAAAGAATTAATTAAATTCGCAAATCGCGAATTAGTTATTTGTTTTCAAATATTTGGCGTTATCAATGATCTGGGCGACAAAGAGCTTGTCTTTGTTGATGTAATTCTCCCAGGGGTTGACCGAGGCAAGTATGCCGCGCTCTTTTGCCCAGTACATGGCGCGCCAGGCACCATAGGCCAGGCTGTCGAGGATCTGGAGTTGCTGGGTGACCTTGCGCAGGAGCTGGTCCCGGGCGTTGTAATCCGCAAGTACATTATCTCCTTGTTTGAGCACGTAGCCGGATACATCGCTGACCAGTGCCAGTGAACGTAATTTCATTTCATTAGCGATCCCTGTAGCGAACAATAACAAATAGGGCTGTGCTTTTGCCAGCGCCAGCGCCTGGTCGATGTTGCTGATCATGTCAGCGGTAATGGTCGCCATGTATTTGACCTCCAGGCCGTCTTTTAGGGCCGAATTGACATCGGCGAGCCCATTATAGATAATCGTTTGTGCGGTGACGACTGAGCCAACGTTGATATTGATGTCGTCCAGGTTATTGTTGATGTTCCCTAAGTAATGGTTGTGCTCGGCTTCGGCACTGCTGCGGACAGCGGCATTGGCGGTTACGGAGGAAAAGTAGGTTGGGTCAAGGACGTATTCCTGGGCTTGAGCAGAAAGCGCTAAGCCTAAAGCTAAAAGAACGAGCAGCTTTTTCATTGTTTCAGGTATTTGGCGTTAGCGATGATACTTTCGGCCATGGATTTGTCCATGTCCACAAAATCCTGGAAGGGGTCGATGGACCGAAGTAAAGAGGCCAGGTTCGAATAGGTTAGGGTATTGACCAGGTTGCCGGAAAGTTCCTGTATGATACTCAATTGCTGGATCACGTAATCGAACAGCAACTTTCGGTCAGATGCCTTCATTTGGTTCACATCGCCGATAGAAAGCGTAAGGCCTGCGACGTAGCCTAAGAGCCCTTCGGCTTTCTCCGCGAATTCGATCTCGCTTTGTACACCAAGAAAAGCAACGGCCGGGTCCTTTTCGACGAGTGCCACAATTTGTTTTTGGTAAGCGACAATTTGTTCGACCATCGGTGTAGCAGAAATACCGATGTTGGCGGCATTGATGGCTGTACCTAAAGTGTTATAGCGCTGCTGCAAGGTCCGGTAAACATTTTTGAGCTTTTCCAGTAAGGTCAGGTTGGCCTGTTCATTAGCGGTCACTGTCGCCTGGTTATCGCGTGCCTTGACCTGGATGGTGTGTTCATCCTGCGATTGGGTGATCATCTGGTGCATGCCGGCCACATCGATCGTGCTTTGCTGGGCGGAAGCGGAAAGCGTAAGGCAGAAAGCTAAAAGTACTAAACATATTTTCTTCATTGCTTTAGGTACTTAGCGTTATTGATCACATTGTTAGCGATCTGTACATCTTCATTTTTCCAGGTTTCCCAGGGATTGAGCGAGGCCCAAAGGCCCTTGAGCTTTGCCCAGTACATCGCCCGCTGCATACCGTAAGCGATCCCGCGCAGTACTTCCATTTCATTTTCGATATGGTTAAGCAGCTTGCCACGCTCGCCGGCATCCATCAGGTTCTTCCCGCCGCCTTTGAGTACAAAGGCGCTGACATCAGCAGATAGTGTAACCGCCCGGGTCTCAAATTCACGGGCGCCCTGCTCTGCAAAAAGCAATAGCGCGGGGTCGGATTTAGCGAGTGTAGCTGCCTGTTCGACATCGCTGATGATATCGATACCGCAATCGCTGATCTCCTTTATCGTCGTCAGGTTGCTGATGACCGATGCCACCTGGCTCAGGCCGGTATAGATATCATTCTGTAATTTGTTAACGATCACTAATTGGCCCGTTACCGCGAGCTGTCCTTTTTGGATGAGGCTCAGGTTATTATTAGTGTTATTGAGCTGGCCGTTGATGGTGGCGGTATTGACCAGGATGGCGGCCGAGGTCGCGGGGTCGACGACGAGTTCCTGGGCTTTTGCTTTTTGCAGCCATAGCAATAGTGGGGATAATATGATAATGATCCTGATATTAAGCATAAAGATGAGTTAATAAAGTTGATGGTGAACGGGTCTGTCAGTTCACGGCTTTTTCTCTTAATTGATAAGTTAAAATGGCGAATGGCTTTGGCTACCTGCCGATGTTATAGATAGGTTTCGTCTCTAAGATTCCCTCAAGAGAATCGGTAAAGAAGTCTTTCAAATCTTTGTTGGTCAAAACGAGTTTTAATGCACCTTTTTGTGCCTCAGCGCCGTAATATTCGATGTGACAGGCATAATCAGCCAGGACCTGTCTAAAATTATAGGAGATATTGGCCTCATGTTTTATGGCATAATCATAAATGCGGTCGGCCGATTTAGGAATGATCAGTGCGTTTGCCCTATAAAATGCTTTGCTATTATCATCAAATTGAACTAAAAAATCATCTTTGCGGATATCGGCAAAGATGATTGTACCTATTTCCCCAATTCGCATATGGGAATCGTCGCAAGTTTGAGGATGTACCAAAACGATTATGCCGATTAATTCCTGTTCTGTCATAGCGGGCCATTTGGTTTTAAAATTACCTTTTTTTTTTGATTGACAAGCCCGACGAATTCGTTGAGCGTCTTGCCGTTGGCTTTGAAATGCTGTATAAAGGCTTCCAGGCCAGCCGGATATGTGCCATAATGCTTAATATAAACTTCGACAGCCGACTTCTCTGGCTTTTCAGTAGTATAGGTTAGGTATTGCTCAAGCGAGACTTCGACACCATAGATTTCTCCAACCGAACCCCGCCGGATATACACTTCCTTAAAACGGCTCCGCCCTTCGGTGTTATCCAATTGGTTGATCGTGAAGATCTTTTTACGCTCGGTTTCATTGATAGACAGCAGGGCAGCGATCTCGTTGTAATTATCTTTGAATTTGGTTTGATCGAGTAGGCATACGGTATCGGAATTGTTCAGTATACTATCTTTGACGACCGCATTACCGATAATATCACCCAATTCCTGCGTTACAACAATCGCCTCGCCCCAAAACTTTCTAACCGTTTTGTAGAGATAGAGCAGATACCCGGCCATCATCGGACTGGCGATCGCCTTCCAGGCTTCTTCGACACACAGGCATTTCCGCCTGTCGGAACGGAAGCGCATCTTCTGGATAAAGACATCCATGATGATGACGGTCACGATGGGGAACAGGATCTTCGACTCTTTGATGTTATCGATCTCGAAGACCACGAAACGTTCGGTAAATAACGATTCGTCCGCCGCCTGGTTCAAAATGCGGTCATACGCGCCGCCTTTGTAGAATTTTTTAAGCACATAGCGGAATTCATCGAGGTCAAAGACGATGCGTTCCTCGGCTTTGATCTGCGGGATGGCTTCCAGCGCAAATTCGTAAAAGGTATTAAAATTGAGATCGCTCTTTTCTGCAAAAACGCGCACGTAATAAGCCGAGATGACCTGCGCGATCACGTCACGTTCGACCGGGCTGAAAACGCCGTCGGCCCCTTTCCACAACAGCCCCACCAGCGTTCCTAAGAATTCCTTTTTTTCAATATTGTACTCGGCTTCCGTGATGCGGAAGGGGTTCATGGTGATCGGTTTTTCCTCGGTATAGGTGATATACTGGCCCTTATAATAGGAACACAAACCCGAATAAGAGTGGCCGGTATCGACAATGACCATATCCATATTATAGCCCATGTACTGCTGGATGAGGGCGTTCATAAAAAAGCTTTTGCCGGAACCGCTTGGCCCGAGCACGAACTTGTTGCGGTTGTTGATACGGTTGGTGCGCATGGGCAGGTCAGCCACATCAATGCCCACAGGTATCCCCTGGCGGTCGGTAAAGCGGACCAGGAAATTTGAGGGCTCATCGACGGGCATGGCTTCCTTGAGGAAAAAGCAAAGCGCGGCTTCGCAGGTGGTCAGGAACCAGTCATAATCCCTGAGCGCTGTACCGTTGCCCGGCAACGCGGTCCGGAACAGTTCCATTTGATTATAGCTGTTCTTGCTGGCAATGATGCCCAGGGAAAAAAGCGAACTTTCTATAAAATTGGCCGCTTTCTGGATCTTCTCATGCTGCGCCGCTACCAGGATATTGAAATGGCAGTTGACCAACAGCTGGTTTTCGCGCGCGACATCATTTAACAGCAGGTCGATGTCCTCAACACACAAGTTGTTAGCAGGATCGGGTATACCTGAGTGCCTTTTCTTTTTGAGCTCGAGCTTTTTCAGCATAGCTGCTTGTGCGGGGATCTCGATGACCTGGTTGTAGAGGATCACTTCGAAATCCGGTACAGAGAATAAAAAGGACAGCAGGTCCACCGGGAAACCGCGCAGCGCCTCTTTGTCATTCCGCTCGGTATGGGTGCTGACCGTCGAAGGCAGGTCGATATTGTCTACATCGACTAAGGGAATACTGCGTATGGACCGTTCCCGCATCCGTATCTCGGTATCATTAGGTGCCATATTATTCAGCACGACCGGGCCGCTGTAATTCATGGATAAGGTACGCATGACCAACAGGTGGATCGCGGGCTCTTTTAACAACACGGGTTCCGCTTTCGAGGCGCTTAGCAGGTCCATAACTTTGTCCACCTGCTGGCGGAAGTCCCGGAGCGCATGGGCGTCAAAAACATAGAATGCGCCCTTGCGAACCTGCCGGGTGATCACCAAATAGGTGCTTAAATTAATATATTCGCGGCCGGCGAAATGCGCATTATATTTTTGCTGCAGGTATTCATCTGAGTGCTTTAAGGGATACTTTTCATTGCTGAGGATGTCGAGCTTCTGCAAAACATAGTCGTCGCCCAGTATTTTGACGATACCGGTCATCAGCGCGTGAAATTGATCATAGGCTGCTGCCGAAGCGGAATACCGCAATACCGGGTTGCGGATATGGAAGATCGCCGAGTATTCGCCGCCGGTACCGAGCAGCAGGTCGATGCCTTCGTAATGATCGATGCCGATATAAGGGATTTTAAAGGCGTGTTTTGAGCCCATATTGATTGACCTTTCTGAAATTGACCGGGTAAATAAAGATGCCCTGCGGCCGGGATTTGTTGTACAGCCCTTTTTTCTGACGGCTGGCGATGTAAAAAAGACCGCCGGCAATGCTGCCGATCAGCACGATGGCCCCCAGCCACATATTGACGAGCGACATGGTTAGTGCCCCGAGCACTAGCCCGGCGAGCAAGGAACCCAGGCCCCAGTAAATGAATTTGCCTTTAAAGCCGCGGAATACAAGGGGCTTTTGCAGCCCCTTGTAGATCGGGTATTTCCTGGCCATTAGGTGAGGCCAAAGAAGGCTTTGATGATGACGGCAGACACTACGAGGAACACACAAGAGCCTCCCCAGCCCATGAGTTCTTTATTAATATCCTGGTCGCCGGAATTCCATTTGGAATAGACCCGGATGGCGCCGACGATACCTACGATACCGCCGATGACCAGGGCGATATTAGTTACGGGATCGACATAGGTCTTAAGGGAAGAGGTGGCGGTATTGAGGCCGGTCACCCCGTTTTGGGCGAAGGCGGGTGCCGAACCCAAAGCAAGGACCACCGCAGTGGCCCACATTTTTTTGATCTTGTTCATTGTTTAAATTTGTTAAGGTTAAATGCCGAAAACGGCTTGTAAAAAGGCGCCGGCCAGCACCATAAAAAGGGACGCGAGGAACCAGGCCATGACCGCTTCGTCTATACGCGGGTGGCCCATCTGCCAATTGTGGTAAATGCGTACCGCGCCAATGATGCCGAATATGGCCGCCAGGACCATCGCGCAGTCTAATGCTGAAAAAAAGGAGGTGGTCAATTGCTGCTGCGCCTGCTGCATTTCATCTAATCCGGGTTGGGCGCTTGCCCCCAATGCAGCCAGGCAGCAGCAAAAGATCATAAAAATCTTTTTCATCTTTAAAAACTTACCGGCCGGGTGTAAATGACCGCTTCTTCGCGGCAAAGGCCGAAAAGGCTCTTTAAGGAAACGCCGCCGGAGCCGATGATAGCCGAATCTGCTCTTACGAGTTGTTTCGGCGGGCTTTCTGCCTTATCAGGCTGGTGCCTGATCTTTTTTGGCTGGATGTCTTCGGTAAAAGTCAGTTCGGCGGGATCTGCGGCCGGCGACCGCTTATTTTTAAGGTAGTCGGAAAGGGTGAGGGCGGAATAATAGGCCAGGTAGGCGCCGGCCAGCCAGCTTAGAAAAGGTAACCAGTTCATAATTCGAGTTGTTGGATAAATTGTTTGATGATGGATTTGAGCTCGGGGTATTGTTCGAGCAGGTGATGGACAGAAAAGGCGACCAGCTTGGTCACATCCACGCCGGTGGCCATTTTAAATTGATTTAAGGTTTTGATCGTCGCGGTGTCAAAGCGGATATGCATCAGGCTCTTATGGTCGCGGTTATCATATTTCCTGATGCGCTCCAATATTTCCGGTATGGGCTGGGGCTGATCCTGCCGGTTGATGTTTGACCGGAGCTGGTCGGCCAGTGATTTAATGTCACTCATGGAAATAATACTTATAAATGCTGTCAAATGCGTTCAGGACCACTGGCAGGATCGCTAAGGGCGTTTGGAAGGTGCTGACCCGCTGGAAATCGATGCGGTCGGGCAGGGGGCTGGTGACCCTGCCCAGTTTGGCCAGTTGTTCGTCTACGTCCAGGCGGGTTTCATATTTCACATTGGCCTTTACCCGGTTGGGCACGTATACCAGCGGCACCTTTTGATTGATCTTACGTAACACGACCGAAAACAGGATCGTGGACTCAAAGCTGAATTCATCATAAGCAAAGGGGCAGATCACCAGGTCGGCCGATTCAAATACAGCGATCAGCCCGTCATCATCCAGTTTACCAGGCAGGTCGATCAGCACGATCTGCGAGGGGTCGCTGCACATGATATTTTTCATGCCGGGGAAATGTTCGAGGCTGGCGGCCACTACGGTATAGGGTTCGGTATTTTCCAGCAATTTGGCGCGTTCATATTTCTGCGCGATCGATTGTTGGTAGTCCATGTCAATAATAGTGACCTGTTTCATTTTCGCCTGGGTAAGGTAGCTGGCCAGGAGCAGCGTAGTGGTGCTTTTGCCCGCCCCGCCTTTTTGGTTGCCGATGAGAATGATCATGTTAATTGCAATGACAGCTATAAGCCGGCTCAGCTTCTTTCAAGTCGAAAGGATGCCCTTGCTTTTTAGCGATGTATAGTAGTTGTTCATAGGATACGTCCGGAAAGAAAGTATTGCCTGAGCGGTATTCATCGGCGATCCATTTTTCCGCCAGCTCCGGGTACTGCGCCATGATCTTAATGATGTTATTCTTTCCTTTCAGGAAGCACAGGTCACAGTTACCGAGAATGGGCGGTATCTGTAGGGTGTAAGGCTTAGAAAGCCAAAAGGCATCGACCATTGCTTTGGTGATGCCTTTTTCATAAAGCGGGAATTTAGTGACCGTACCTTTGTAGGTATTTTGGTAGTTTTTGACTCGTCGCTCTTCATCTGCGCGGAACCCGATATATTGCTCAAACCGTAAACCGATCAGTGGGCGCAAGTAACGGCGGGCCACCATGATCTTCAGCTCGACGGTGCAGATCCGCTTGACGCGGTTGGGCAGGTAACGTTTCCAATTGGTCAGCGCGTCAAAGCCGGTCAAGCCAGGGCTGCGCCGGTGTGAATAAGCGGCCCGGTGAATTTTAAAGCCTTCATGTTTTTCGATCTCGTCGAGGAACTGGTAGGTAGCCGGGTGTTCGCGGCCAGTATCGGTGAACAATACGATGTCTTCCGGCGTGGGTTGCGATAAAATGGTCATATAGGCGGAGCTCTTGCCGCCGGAGAGGTTGAATACACGGGTCATGAAATAAATAGGGTGTTGAATTTTTAGCGTTGATTGGCGCGGGTCTTTTTGCGGCGGCGGCCGTGGATGGCTTGGTCATCAACATCATTCGTTATATAGATAGATAGTGGTATATCTTGCGCTGCCGGGCTTTCTTGCTGCGCAGGCTGCGTATTTATAATGGTGTCCGGCTTTGTTTGTTGAGGCTCCCGCGCCTGAGCCGCGGAATACAATTCTTTTAACGGCATGATCTCACTGCCTTTGTAAGCGTTCTTCCCGGCGTGGTCAAGTATCGAATATCCGTAGGCAGGTTTTCCGTCTTTGGAATGGAAGATCAGTTCGACTCCCATTTTTGTTTTCATATAAGCGGCAAAGCTTGCGGTATCATATATAGCAGCATATTTTTTGAAGATGGCTTTCAATTGAGCTGCGCGGCGCGTATCCGGCTCACGGAACTCAACCTTTCCAAAGTCAATTTCAACCTGTTTTTTTCCGAATTTGATCAGGTCGTTGCCCTTAATCGTATAGCCTTGCTTTTCGAGGATCAGCTTATATTGCGCAAGGGTTGAAAAACGGTAAGACATGGCTTTCTCCAAATCCTTTTGTACCGTTTTATCCTCATCGACGCCCATGATCTGGTTCAATGCCCGTACTGCCCTCACACGTTCAAAAGCACTGCTGATCTTTCTGCCTTCATGGTCGATCCTGGTGCTCACGATATGGACATGGTTGTTTTCGGTGTCCTTATGAAAGAAAATAAGGTAGGGCTGCGCCCCATAGCCCATTTTTTCCAGCCAGGCTTCAGCGATCCTGGTTAATTCATGTTTGTTGTGTGCTGTTCCCGTGGTTGAAATGGCCACATGAAGCTGGGGCTCGCTAACCCCTTTATTGCGCGCTGACAACGCTTTTAAATAATGCCAATAATCCTTTGGCCTTACTTCATTCAGCGCTTGCAGGGCATCAAAATTTTCTGCCGCCATGATTTCGGCTTTTCCGTCCGCGACCTTTTCCGTGTTATAAAACAAGCCACGAAAATTAGCGGAAGGTTCTAAGAATTTGACGATCATGTAGCAATGTCGCTGGTTATATAACCAAATATAGGGAGAGATAGGTTGATATAGTGGTAGATAACGTCCTATCAATGGCCCAGGATACGGATGAGTTTTCGTAAAGAGGTATCCAGTTCGGCCCGGGTTTTTAAATGAGTTTCCAGCAGCATGTTGTAGCGTTCGGCTATAACGGGTGATAATATGTTTTTCTGATTTAATATATTGGCATAATGGGCCAGCTGGTTCAGGTTATTGCCTGAACGCCCCAGCTCAGCGCCAATATGGTTTAACCCGCAGATAAGCTCTTTCGCGTTAATGGCAATGCCGGCTCCGTTATCCAGTAATCTTGCCCTAACCAATTTTGTCTTACTCACACCAAGCGCCTGTTCCATCTCGGTGATCAGCTTGTATTCTTCCTCCGTAAACCTTACATCGATCTTAAACGTCCGTTTACCTTCCAATTTCGGCGGACGTCCCTTTCTTTTTGGATCTTCTGGCATAGGAAAACAAGTCGCGAGGTTTTACAGCTACCCTTTAGGGCAAGGGTCCTTTTGGCGGCGGGAATCCGATTCCGTCCGACAAAAGGACATCTTGCTCCGTAAAAAAATAAAATGTAGCTATGTAGCTGGAAAGCGGTTTTTATCCGAATCCCTCTCTTTGCCCTAACGTTCTAACCCAGGCTTGGCTTCAGTCGGATCAATTGTTCTGAGAATAGTGGTCATCAATTTTTGCAAAGTTGGCTCGGCCCATGCTGGTATTTTATCATGGATGTACTTGATCTTCTTCGAATCTATATTTAACAATGGTACTAATTCTCCAACTCTTTCTGAGGCATCGAATAGTAATA
>Ga0206859_1085_pt1 | contig 18418 bp, 15 predicted proteins | sample Alteio_BWOrgCont_47_FD_152882 | JGI IMG/M metagenome (GOLD analysis project Ga0206859, IMG submission 152882) | Enriched cells from forest soil in Barre Woods Harvard Forest LTER site, Petersham, Massachusetts, United States -... | ecosystem: Environmental > Terrestrial > Soil > Temperate forest >... | reverse complement strand
TCGCTTCCATATCCTATTGATACCATTCCAAGTGGTTTTGGCAGGCCGCAAAGAGCGCAGTCGGAAGCTTTAAAACTGATACCCTTTAGCGAAGATTTCAACCAGGAACTGTTAAAAGTAAAAGGGTTAAAGGCTGACGCTGTTTATGAGTTAAAGATTGATGGAAAATCTATTGAAAAAGTAAGTGGCAGTGATTTGGGTAAAGGTATCAATTTGGCTTTACTGGATAACACACCTCAATATCAGCAGGCATTGGCCATTATGCACCTGAACGAGGAACGATGGGAGATAGAGCGCAGGCTGAGGGAATATTACTGGATACAATATTCCATACTAAAGCCAAAAGGGCTGCTTTTTAATGATAGTGAATCGACCATGGATTCATTGCAAAAATATGCCAAAAAAGATTTTTTTGTAGCAGTGACTATTCCTACTTATCAGAAAGCGAGATTTAAGAGTGTGCGCGATGCATGGAGAAAGGAAATGAGTTTACTCACCGATCAGATATATGCCGTAAACAAACCCGTAATGCACCGGTTTGAGATCACTTTGGTTAATTAAAAACGCTGTAAATTAATTGCAGAATTTAGTATGACCGATGACTTTAGCTTTTAACTTTACTGTGGATGTTACCTGTAACATTTGAACCAATTATAGGCAGTTTAAAACAGTGTTTATGAAGAGAACTTTACCCGGATTTCTTAGCTTATTTTTTATTGTTTTTTTTAATCATGCTTTTGCACAATCAGCAGCGAACAGCAATTCAACGGTTAATCTTACCGATTTAAAGTTTACTGTATCGGAAGCTACCGATTGGACCGGCCTGCTTGTTAGAAAATCAGGCTGGTTTGGGGCAGACGGCATCTATACTATACCACTTAACGGTATTGAAAATAAACATGCCCGGAAAAGTGACAAGGTGCTTTTTATTTTCAGCGATAGTATGATAGGGGAGATCGGCAACGATAATAAACTACAACCGGGGTACACGATGACCCATAATACCGTGGCTTTATTGGATGGCAATCAGCCGATAAAGGATCACATGCATTTTTATTGGGCCGCAGATACAAATGGCAGACCTAAATCTATTTTCTCGCCAACTACTCCGCAAACTCAAAAAGGTGATTACTATTGGCTCGGTGATGCGTTTATAAATAATGAAGCAGGTAATGCTACTTATATTTTTGGTTACCGCATACATAATGTTGCAAGCGGCGCTTTTGGATTTAAAGAAGTTGGTAATGCGCTGATAAAAATACCGGCCGGAAGCCAGCCCCCCTATAAGGACCAGCAGCAGATGGATACGCCATTTTATATAACAGATGCTGCAGGCGGAAGTGGCTCATTTGGAGCAGGTATTTACGTAAATACCAAGAGTGCCGGGGCCATAGCCCCTGACGGTTATATTTACGTTTATGGTGTTCGCGGGAAAGCAAAGAGTTTAATGATTGCACGTGTGTTGCCCGGCGATTTTGAAAATTTTAGCCGGTGGACCTATTGGAATGGTAAAAACTGGGTCGCAGATATTCAGCAGGTGGCAGCTGTAACCGACCATTTATCTAACGAGTTAAGTTTGACAGCGTTACCCGACGGACGTTACGCTTTAGTGTTCCAGGTTGACGGGATAAGCGCGACTGTTGGCTTGCGCATAGGCGCTACCCCATACGGGCCATTCGGGCCGATAATTAAGATATGGGATTGTAAACCCGATATGTTAAAAAGTACCTATATTGTTTATAATGCCAAGGCGCATCCGGTAATATCAAAACCGGGTGAATTGATCATTACCTATAATATCAATTCTGTTGAATTTGATAAAGACCTACAGGATTACCCCAACCTTTACAGACCGCGGTTTATCAGGCTAAAATTTCAATAAAATACTTATTTTTTCTCTGAAGAGCCTCTGACGTTAAGGCTGGTCTTCAAAACAATTGAACGGGTTTTTTGATGATGCGACGGCGCGTTTAGTTTGTTTAACAATACAGTGATCACATTGTCGGCTATCTCTTCAATAGGCTGAGCTATCGCTGTAACAGGGGGCGAATAAAGTTTGAAAACATCGTAATCATCAAATGAGACTATTGCAAGGTCGCGGGGGACTTTTAGACCTAAAGCATTGATCACTTTTAAACCACAGGTTCCCATGTGGTTGGTTCCAAAAAATACCGCGTCGAGGTGTTTGTTCTTTTGCAGAAATTCAGTTATCGGCCCAATGATCAGGTCTTCGTTATGATTAAATAATATTTCTTCAATGATTGGTTCAATCCCGTTTTCCAATACGGCTTCCTTAAATCCCTGCAATCGCGAATTCAACTGCGTTTGCGAAGATAAGAAAGTAATAAAAGCTATTTTTCTATAGCCTTGGTCTACCAGGTGACGGGTCGCGTTATAACTGCAAAAGAAGTTGTCGATCTCTACAAAATCGGTATCCACTTTGGGCAGATGCCTGTCGAACAATACTACCGGGAGACCATCTTTTATCAAAGACCTGATATCCTCTTCAATACCTTCAGGCGGGGCTATAATGTAACCATCCACATGCCGCTCCCTGAACATTACGATCAGTTCCTGGGTTTTATTGGTGTCATTATCAGTACTGCAATAAATTATCTTGTAGCCGTTCTCATAAGCTTTATCTTCTATCAAGCGGGCGATACTTGCGAAAAAAGGGTTGGATATATCCTCCACCATCAACCCGATAGTGTGTGATTTACCTGTACGAAGGCTTTTGGCAAGCGAATTGGGTTTGTAGCCTACTTCCTCAACATATTTTAATACGGTAGCTACAAGCTCTTCGCTGATCCTTTTTTCCTGTGCTTTTCCATTCAGGATAAATGAGATCGTTGTTTTCGAAATATTTAAGCTGTTCGCTATGTCGATAATTGATAATTTTTTCTTCACTTTTAAATATTACTGTACCAAATATAGGTTATAAAATTATTAAATATTTTTTCGCTTTATTATTATTACATAAAACACAGTGCGATCATTGATAACTATTTAAAAAAATATTTTTTGTTCAAACGCGGATAAAAATACCCGAACGAAAAAATAACTGCGTAACAAATGATCGGCAGGTAATAAGCCGTCGCCACATCATGGTCTGCAACCCAGCCCATTAAAAACGGGAACAAGCCACCACCAACAACACCCATTACAATAAAGGATGATGCACGTTCGGTGTATCTACCGAGATCTTTCAATCCTAAGCTGAAAATAGTAGGGTACATGATGCTAAAAAAGAAATTGATCATGATGAGTGCGATAAAAGAAATTGTCCCCAACCTCTGGGCAACCAACAAACACATCAAAACATTGCAAAACGCGAATATCCATAACAACTTATGCGGCGCCACCACATATCGTATTAATAACGTACCTATAAACCTTCCTAACACTAACATGATCATACTAAGGCCAAAAAAATATCCTGCTTTTTCTGAAGTAAGCCCCATGATATCGTGCCCATAATTAATAAAGTATGCCCATGTGCCTCCCTGGGCTGCTACATTAAATAGTTGAGCCACTGCGGCAAATACAAAATGCTTGCGCTGAAACAACTTCTTTTCTATCGGTTCGACATGCGTTACCGAGTAAGAATCAAGCGAAACAATATGAGGGTCGGATAATGGCGGTACTTTTACAAACGAAAATAGTATGGCTACACAACTGATGATAACGCCTATGGTTAAATATAAATTTTTTACTGCAAAAAGATCATTAGAATGTTGCTGGCCGGCCTTCAAGATAAAATAGCTGCCTACAAACGGCCCTATGATACCGCCAAGCCCGTTAAAGAATTGCGAGAAATTTATACGCTGATCACTTGTACGCTGGTCACCCAACGATGCTATAAAAGGATGCGCTACAGTTTCGAGCGTTGCCAAACCGCAAGCCAGTATGAATAAAGCGAACCTGAAAAAATTGAAAGACCCGGCATTGGAAGCAGGGACAAAAAGAAAAGCACCGATAGCATAAAGGCACAACCCAAGTAATACACCTGTTTTATAACCAAAGCGCTTCATAAACAAACCCGCAGGTATGCCCATTACAGCGTAAGCACCAAATAGGGAAAGCTGTACATAAGCCGACCTTGACTTAGATATATGCAGAACGGTTTGGAAATGTTTATTCAATGTATCGCCCAAGGTGATGGCAATACCCCATAAAAAAAACAGCAGGGTAACAAATAGTAATAAAACTAAATACTTTCGCTCAGTAAACTTGGGCTGGTTACTCATCAATAATCAATAACACTTAATTGGCGTAGTAAATTAAATGTATTTTTTTATAAAACGGGTAAGATGCAACCTTATTAAATTAAAAACGAGTTATTCCCGGCTTTAAGCAGGTATGTTTTTGCCCCCCAAACCAATATGCCCGAAGTCCCGGCCGGGAGGTTAACACTTATTTTCCATTTACCATTATCCAGTTTGTAGTCGACTGCCACCTTGCCGTTGGGGTGGGGTATCTCGCCGCTTGCTTTAGTTAAAGGGCCTAAATGTGGTTCTACTTTTATCTTAGTAAAACCAGGTGCATCACTGTCGATACCCAACACAGTCCTAAAAAATTCGATATTAGGGCTGGCACCCCAGGCGTGGCAATCGGAGCGTGAAGTGGCCACGTCTGAATATTCGGCCCAGGTAGTTAAACCCATTTTCATGTTCTCGCGGTAAATGTCCAGCCAATTCATGTAATCGTTGCCTTTGCCACCTTTTACCAATGCCAGGTTTAGGTAGTACTTAAAATAGATAGTGCATTGTGTTAAGCTTTTATCATTCAACAAGCCATTAACTACTGCGGGCATGTTTGCTTCGCTCACCACACCGGTAAGTATGGCCAGTGAATTGGCATGCTGCGAATAACTGGTTTTATCTTTTGTATCGGCATATAATTTTTTTACCGGATCCCAATATTTGCTTTGTATGGTTGCTTTTAATTGTGCGACTTTTTGAGCGTATATCACTGCATAATCATGCAGGCCGATCTTTCCTTCCATATCTGCGGCCTGCTGGTAGGCCCAAAGCAGTTGCAAGTCATAAATAGCAGCGCTTCCGCCACCTAATTGTCCACCCAAATTACCGGCCCAATCCACAAAGGCCCAGTAAGGGGTATGGGTTAATGAACCGTCCGGCCCTTGTAGTTTGCTAAAAAAGTCCAAGATCCCCCGTTCGCCTAACAGCTTATCTTTTATAAAATTATTATCGCCACGGTACATCCAGTAATCGTGCAGCATACCGATATACCATAACGAAAAAGGAGAGATCACCTGCGTGCCTTTTGACGGATAACAGCTGTGTGTAATCCCCTCGGTTAAACGTGAATGGTCAATCTCTGTAATGGCATTCCGGGCAAGCCTGTCGTCCGGGGTGTTGAAGTAGGATATCATGGCCTGTATGCGGGTATCGCCAATGTATTGCAGCTGCTCATAATAAGGGCAGTCGGTATAAGTGTCCCAGGCATTCAGCCGTGCTGTACGCCAGCCGATATTGAGCATTTTTTGTATTACGGTGCTATCAGAATTAAATACCGCAGTGTGTTTGAAAGGATACCCGGTGAAAGTGCCATAAATATCATCAATAACCAGCGGATCATTTTTAGTAGTAACAATGATCCGGAGATAACGGTAAGTGCGGAAATTTAATGTGGTATAGGTTGCCCCATTGCTGCCATCGGATATTAAGCTGTCTATTCTTCCTATGAATTGCTTTCCATCTACCTCGTTCCGGTTATCCTTGTGGTCGCGGCTGCCTTTTGCATAAAGTGATTCAGCATAGCCCAAAGAGATGCCCGCATCTTTTCCGCCACTAAAATTTAGCGTTACGTAAGCGTTGGTTTCAAAAGTTTGGTCGAGTAATAAAACAGCAGTAGTATTTGCCGGGATGGTTACCTGTGTTTTGGTTGCGGGGAACGATGCTGGTACGCTTATGCCAACCGCGTAACGCAGCACAGGTATGCGCTGGTAGGTCATTTCCCTTTGGGGCAGGGTAGATGGCACCAATGCCCAATCCACGCCCCAGGCCATGCCTTTAAGCTTACCATCCATCACCCTGCCGGCCATGGGCCAGGCGCTGTCGTCATAATTTGCAGATGTCCAATCTCCTTTAACAGCCTGGTTCATATCTACCATTTCGCCTTTGCTGGCAGCAAAGAACCACCCGGGAATGGGCTGATGCCCGTTATCTTTAATACATTTCCAGCTATTATTGGTATTCAGTATATCTTCTGCCGGTGTGTTACCCTGTAAAATAAATCCGGTACGTGTACTGATCTGTGCCTCGGGGCGAAACTGCGCCTCATTCCATACCAATGCTGCTACTATGTTTTTACCTGAGGTGAGGTAGGGGGCGAGATCAACAGTTTCGTAATTCCAGTAATAAGTATCTCCGCGTGTTGGCCCTAACGAAACTAACATGCCGTTCACATATAATTTGTAACGATTATCCGCAGATACATGGATAACAAACGCCACTGGCTTATTGGCCAGCTCAATACTTTTACGAAAATAATAAACGCCATATCCTGTACCGGGATCATTAGCAGCGGCTATCCAGTCGGAATTCCATGGCCGGGGCTCTAATGTAGATGTTGTTGATTGGGCATATGCCGGTTTTATTAAAAATAGCAGGATAACAGGTAGGATAAAAGAAAAAAAATGTTTCATAAAATAATTGCAGATTAATTGGACATTGTAGCCGGACTAATGTAGCTAAATTGATTTACTAAAACAATATAAGTATATTATTCTTACGCGTTTTTTTAATTGTTATGATTAATTTTTAGATGTAGAATTGGAAAACTACAGTAGCCTATTATTAAGTCAGTGAAAATTTGGAAAAGTGCAATAATTGTCTATCTTTATAGTCCGCTGATTGATTTATAGAATTAGGAAAATAAATTACCCGGCGCTAAACTTTTTGGGCGCTCCAGGCGTTATCTAACTATAATCCATACCATGATGACAGAACAACCAACACAACTGCTGACTATTATCCTGGGAAAGCTTACCCCGGCTGATATCAGCCTGAAAGAAAACCGCCAGCTGATCGCTGAGCGCATTGAAAAATTGCTTCACCAGAACAATTGGACGAGGCGGCATTTTAAAGTGCTGATGCGTAAAGAGGTACGACAGTTAAGGGCCTGGATGGGTGAAACCTATACGCTGACGATTGACAGCATGGGCGAATTATGCCAGTTGCTGCACTTAAATCTCGGTGATCTGGTTGCAGAATAGGTTTTCGACTACTTTCGGTTTTTATAAATCTCATAGAACCTGGTCTGTGTGTGTCTTTTATTGATCATAGCACTATATTTGTTTAATGCGCGGTCAGCTAAAAGCAATTTTTATCATTTCGAAGTATAGCCTGCTGGCTATGCTGCGAAGCCCCACATCGATTGTTTTTTCATTATTATTCCCAATTATTTTTATTACCGTATTTGGTTCCATTGATCCGGGTAAACCACCTATCATGAAACTGGCTGTCGCGCCTGGTTGTGACACTTCAAATGTTATATACAGCGCCATTGAAAAAATAAATACTATTAATCTTGTTAAAGGATCAGCAGCCGAAGAACAGTCGGATAATTTACAACGCGGGCGTATTACAGCAATTTTAAATATCAAATCTATTGCATCCCCAACAAAACTACCGCATTACACGATCAGCCTCCGGGTTTCAAACTCATCCGGCAGCGATCCCGGTTTGCTACAAATGCAGCTCAATGAAGCCATTAGAAGGGTTAATCAAATTGTTTATCCCGGCAATCCGTCTGTTGCAGATATTGTTGTTAGCAAAGAAGGAGGTAGGGTACATCGTTCTATAGACTTTATTTTGCCGGGGCAACTGGGTTTCTCATTATTAATGGCAGGTGTGTATGGCTCTTCATTTTTATTGTTCAGCTTACGGAAGAATTGGGTACTGAAGCGTATGCGCGCAACTCCTGTAAGCCGTGGTGCCATTATATCAGGTGAGATGCTTAGCAGGCTGTTTTTCCATGTGATCAGCTTCCTGCTCATGATAGCGCTGGGTTATTTTATATTCAATTTTACTTTGGTGAATGGCTTGCTGACGGTTTTGGAGATGTTGTTATTTTCTTTTTTCGGGTTATTTATTTTTATGGGGACAGGATTTATGATCAGCGGGCTGGTGCAAAGTGAAAACTCTATAGCACCAATAGCAAATACAATAGTACTTCCTCAAATATTACTGTGTGGCCTGTTTTTTCCGGTATCGAATTATCCGCATTGGATGGAGCAGTTTTGCAATATTCTGCCATTAACATTATTTGTCGCCGGTCTTCGGAAGATCGCTTTTGAAGGAAGCCATTTATGGCAGTTATTGCCAACAATAGGCGGATTATTATTATGGACCGGCGTAATTGGTATCCTGTCCGTCAGGTCTTTCAAATGGGAATGATCTTATTAAAATTAAAAATACCACGTCAGGCTGTTCTGCTTTAACATCTCACAAATCTTGTACTAATTCTTTTAGTATTTTATATGGAGAATCAGAAAATATTCTCCACTTTTGCTTCATGTACCTCGTAAATGAAGCAAATGCATGGGTGAAAATGAAATCCGGTCCAGACGAGGTAGTCAGGATCATCCCGGATTTCATAAAAAATAATAAAGTGATCAGTTATAAATTATATGTAGCCTATGACGGCGACGATTATCTTGGTCAAATACTATTCGATAAACAGGGTTACTGGATATATGATGGCGACGTGTTCTCTGTAGCTGAGCAGGAACAATTAGCCAGGTTTATCATAAATCATAAAGAAACGTTCTAATACGCTTCTTTAAACCGCTATCTTCTGCTTGCTATATTGTCTGTAGTTTTCACCGAATTTTTCAGATAAAGCCATGGCAGTTTTGTCATAAGCATCTTTATCATTCCATGTTTGCCTTGGATCCAATAATTCTGCAGGTACGCCGGGGCAGCTTTGCGGAACCGGTAAATTGAAAACAGGGTGCAGCGTAGTTTTTACCCTATCTAATTGCCCGTTTAATGCCGCAGTGATAATTGCCCTGGTGTGCGCAATGCTAATACGCGAGCCGGTTCCGTATGAACCACCTGTCCAGCCGGTATTGATCATCCACACTTTGGTTTCCCCGGCTTCCAGTTTTTCTTTCAATAAATTAGCATACACGTAGGGATGCAGGGGCAAAAAGGGCGCGCCGAAACATGTGCTGAATGTTACCTGTGGTTCTTTAATACCTTCTTCGGTGCCCGCTATCTTTGCGGTATAACCACTTACAAAATAATACATGGCCTGCTCATGGGTAAGCTTGCTTACAGGGGGAAAAACGCCATAGGCATCGCAGGTAAGGAAGAAGAGGTTTTTTGGGATACCAGCCACCGATGGGATCTTGCTGTTCTTAATATAATCCAGCGGGTAGCTTACCCGGGTGTTTTCTGTGATATCTTTGTTTTGGAAATCTATTGTATTGGTGCCTGGAATAAATTTTGTATTCTCCACCAACGCACCTTCGCGTATGGCATTAAAAATATCAGGCTCCTGTTCGGCTGAGAGGTTGATGATCTTTGCGTAGCAGCCGCCTTCAAAATTAAATATGCTTTTATTACCCCAGCCATGTTCGTCATCGCCGATAAGTTTGCGTAAGGGATCGGAACTTAGCGTGGTTTTGCCTGTACCACTCAGCCCAAAAAATAAAGCGGTGTCGCCATTTTTACCCTCATTGGCGCTGCAGTGCATGCTTAACACTTTGTGATGCACAGGCATCAGGTAATTTAATACTGTAAATATTCCTTTTTTTATCTCTCCTGTATAAGCTGTGCCGCCTATCAATATGGTTTTGTGTGTAAACGAAACCACGGTAAAGTTGCCTTGCCTTGTGCCGTGGCATGCGGGATCGGCTTTAAAGTTAGGAGCATGGAAAATGCGCCATTCTGGTTCAAAATCCGTTAATTCATTTTTCTCAGGAGTAATGAACATATTATCGGCAAAATGATTGCTCCATGGGTTTTCGTTGATCACCCTAATGTTTAACCTGAATTCGGGGTTAGCGCAAGCATAAGCATCACGAACCCATATCTCGCTGCGCTCATTCAGGTAGGCGATAAGATCATCCCTTAATGTTAAAAAACAGTGCGGCGATATGCCCTGGTTAAATTTATTCCAGTCGACGGTATTTTCCGTTGTTTTATCCCTAACGACAAATTTATCTGATGGGCTGCGCCCGGTAAATTCTCCTGTGGAAATTACTAATGCACCGGTATCATTCAATACGCCTTGCTTTCTTTCCAGTGCTTGTTTTACCAATTCATCAGCGGGTAACTGGTAGTGAACTTGTGTTTTTAAGAACAAATGATCGCCTTTTAATTTTCTCATATAATAACGATATCGCAATTACTTTTTATATACAAAGGTTAGTTGTTTTGGTCATTATTAACACACTTTGCGAAATATTCAGATTAATTGCCTAATAAATATTATTTAAATAGTCATAATGACTATTTAAATGCTTTAAATGGGCATATTTTGCTATTTTTATGCATTTTTTACTTGCTCAATACACTAAGTACCCCAGTTTTTAAAAGCGAAATAACCTAAAAAAGATAACAGTTGCTTTGAATTGTGCATTTTTAATTACATTTGCCTTACCAATTACAAACATTTATATATTGTATATTTTACACTAAGTACATGCAAAAATTCACTACACTGGGTCAATTTATTATTGAAAAGCAAAACGATTTTCCATATGCCAAAGGCGAACTTTCCAGGCTTTTGAGAGACATCGGGATAGCTTCCAAAATTGTTAACCGCGAAGTGAACAAAGCCGGACTGATGGATATTTTAGGAAGCTCAGGAAATACCAATATCCAGGGTGAGCACCAGCAAAAGCTGGATGTTTATGCCAATGAGCAATTCATATCAGCATTAAGCAGCGGAGGCGAATGCTGTATTGTTGCTTCCGAGGAAAATGAAAATTTTATCCGTATTGAATCGGCAGTTTCCAAAAGCGCCAAGTATATTGTGGCTATCGATCCGCTTGATGGGTCGTCAAATATCGATGTGAATGTACCGGTTGGTACCATTTTCTCTATTTACCGCAGAAAATCCACCGAAGGCCCCGCGCAACTGAGCGATGTATTACAAAAGGGCACCGAGCAGGTGGCTGCAGGCTATGTTATCTATGGTTCATCAACTATGTTGGTTTACACCACCGGCCGTGGGGTAAATGGTTTTACACTTGATCCGTCGATCGGCGAGTTTTGCCTGTCGCACCCGGAAATGAAGATTCCTGAAACAGGCATTATTTACTCCATAAATGAGGGTAATTATGTGCATTTCCCTGATGGCGTAAAAAAATATATTAAATACTGCCAGGTTGAAGATGCGGCCACACAGCGCCCTTACACCTCGCGCTACATAGGTTCAATGGTGGCCGATCTGCACCGTAACCTCATTAAAGGCGGCATATTCATTTATCCTACCACAGCTGCGGCACCGAAAGGTAAACTGAGATTGGTTTATGAGTGTAATCCGCTGGCATTTGTAATAGAGCAGGCTGGGGGGCGGGCAACCAATGGTGTAGAGCGGATACTCGACCTTGATGTTACCGAACTGCACCAGCGTTCATCTATATTTATCGGGTCGCCTAAAATGGTATTGAAAGCCGAAGAATTTATGGCCGATAACATAAAACATTTAACGCTAAGCGCTTAAATATGCCTGCTGAATATATTCCAGACCAAACCGATATCGAAATACTTAACCTGCTGCAAAAGGACGGCCGTTTATCGCATAAACAGATTGCGGCAATGGTTAATTTAAGTATTACGCCAATTCATATCCGTGTTCGCCGCCTTGAGGAATTGAACTATATCAAACGATTTACCGCTATCCTCAACCCTAAAAAAATAGGGAAGGGGCTGATAGGGTATGTTGAGGTGAAACTGATAGAACATACAGAGGAAAGCCTCACTAATTTTATGTCCGAGGCTATTAAATTGGACGAGGTGATGGAATGTTACCACATGTCGGGCGCATACGATTTTTTAATCAGGGTAGCTATTAATGATATGGACGAGTATAGCAAAGTGCTGATGAAAAAGCTGAGCAAACTGCCTGGCAAAGCTCATTTTGAAAGCTTTTTTGTGATGACAGAAGGCAAATGCGAAACGGCATTCAACCTTAAATGACCGATGATTATTCGCTGATATTCAGGTGAATATGATTTTCAACTCTTTTGTAGCCAAAACATTACGGGATGATCTGATATTAACTAATCATTTAGTTTTATATTTGTCTATGCTCAAACGGTTATTCATCTTTCTTTTATTTATCCCGTTTACTGTTGCTGCGCAATTCCATATTTCGGGCAGGGTGATCGATCTTGTAACTAAAAAGCCGGTAGCTGATGCGAGTGTATTGTTAACGAATTCCTCAGCAGGTACTAAGGCTAATAATGACGGAACGTTTACTATAAATAACGTTAGGGAAGGGCAGTATGAACTCATCATATCTGTTATTGGTTACGAAACTTATCACAAAACCGTTATGGTTAATAAAGATGTTAACCTCGGCGATGTAGGTATCTTTCAGCAATCTATATTATTGAACGAGGTACGCATAGGGCCCGATAAACACTGGGCCGAACATTACGCACACTTTAAAAAAGTTTTTCTTGGTACAACTGATAACTCATCTGAATGCGATATTATCAATCCTCATGTGCTTAACTTTTTTAACGACAAAGGTAATTTCACAGCTAATGCGGAAGGATTTTTGGAGATAGAAAATAAGGCTTTGGGCTATAGAATTAAGTATATGCTGGTAACCTTTAGCGATAATGCTAATACAAACAGGATGTATTATGCAGGCCGTGCTTTTTTTGAAGATATGCCCGGCAACAAACGCCAGCTAAAAAGATGGAAAAAGAACAGGGATCTGACCTATTTTGGATCGGATATGCATTTTTACCGTTCGATAATAGATAACCGGGTAAAGGAAAATGGTTTTACAGTACGCAGGCTCATAAGAAGGCCAAACCCGGATTATAAAGGTGGTAATGATATAAAGTATATACAAACGCTGGTCACTATACCTTTAGCAACGGACGAATTCAGCACCTTTACTAATGAGCATGGAGTCTTCGCACTGAAATTTAAGGATTGTTTGAATATTATTTATAAGGATAACGGGCTATCCGCATCAATATTAACCATTGATGGCGATTATGCCTTGTTTGATAATAACGGCGTTTTATTAAACCCTGAAAGCATTGTTATGGAAGGTAACTGGGGGCAAAACCGCATGGCTGATATGCTCCCGGTTGATTATGAATCCAGCCAGGAATAGTGGGATAATATTAAGGCGCAACAACAGGTATCAGGGTTGAACCAAAATCACGCTCATTGATTTGCCCCCGGTTTTTGAAAGGTAAAACTAAGCGCTCTTGGCAATGGGGATAAATTATCAGACGGGGCACCTGTAATAGTATTACCATCTAAATTAAGCGAAGTAACATAGCCGCCTGTATTTACCGTGGTAACTATATTAAATGAGCCTGTAACAACTGTTTTATCCAAATTCCGGATGGTATAACTTAAACCTGTGAGCAAATTTACCGATGCCTTGCCATAGTTAAGGTACTTATCGATATTTGAAACTGTGTTATTTGAGAAAATAGGAGAGAAAAAGGCACACGGACTCTTTACAATTTTCGCGGTATTATATGTAAATATATATTGCCTGGTTACAGTGCCGCTGTCGGTATTTGATAAGGTGTATTTAGTATAGTTGCCATTGGTTACCCCGTAATCAATTTCAGAGTAAACCGGGCCAATGTAACTATCAAAATTTGAGCTCATGGTTACCTTGTTGAGGTAATTATTGGCATCGTAACCATAGCGTTCTATTGCAGTTATCAGGTGCCCGTTTTGAATTTCCTGGGTGCTGTGATAAACCACTTTACCGGTGTTATCCATGTCATATTCATCGTTATAAGGCGAGTTTAATGTTATTTTATTACCGCTATAGATAAACCCAATGCTGCTTATCAAAACACCGTTATTATCATAAGTTAACACACTGTCTATTTTGCCGGTGGCGGCATTGTATTGAATGGCATCAGATTCTGTTTTTTTGTTAATGGCCAACTCGCCCCAAACATAATTAGCGCCATAAACCCGGATGTTGTTTGTTGTCGTTGAGTCTTTAACTATCATCGGGTGTGCAGGGTCTATCTCATTATCTCTTTTGCAGGATGAAAAAGTAAGGGCAATACCGGAGATCAATAAAAAAGAAAAAGCAATATGGTGCAAGGTTGGTTTGGCGGTCATAAATTGTGGGGTTTTAACTGGTGATTAGCGGATAAACGATGTTTTAACACTTAAATTGTTCCGTTTTTGTAACATTTTCCGCGCACATACACTATTGATACGCCCACACCACATATAAAGCAGATAATTACTGTGCTAAACTATTTATCCTACAATGGTGATACAATCCTCTGTGATCAGATCCTCACCGCGATAACGTCTTAATAATTGAGATGTAGCTATTACATCCTTTTGGCAATAGGTGCAAATGCGTGGCAGGTCGTTTTCGTTCCAGTAAACATGGCCAACCTGGCTGCCATCAATATCATCTTTTGGGGTAGGGATATCAAATATGGCGGTGAGCAGGCTTAATGAAGTGAAGTTTTTATAATCCCCGAATTTCCATAGTTCCATGGTGTCCAGGTGGTTTATTTCCCATGGCTTTTTGCCAGATATTTCGAGTTGAACAGGCATACGCAACCCATTGATCAATAAACGGCGACAGATATACGGAAAATCAAATTCCTTGCCGTTATGGGCGCACAGTATGAGGTTAGGCGATTGTGAAGCTAACATAACAGAAAAGCTTTCCAACAGTTCTTTTTCATCATGCGATGCAAATGATTTTACCCTTAACCCCGTTTTTTTTCCATTGGTGAATATACCTACCGATATGCAGATGATCTTGCCAAATTCGGCCCAGATGCCTGCGCGTTCGTAAAAATCTTCAGCGGTTTCTTCTTTGCGTTGTGATATGGTTTTCCGATCCCACAGTTTTTGGAAATGTTCCGGCACCTGGTCGTGGCTGCTGTATTGCGGCACGGTCTCGATATCAAGCACCATTAAATTATGAAGGTCGTATTGTTCAAGCATCGGAGACTTTTTCTAAATGATCACTTTATCATTACCCCAAATTTATTAACTACCGGCAATTTAATAAAATGCATTTCAATTATGCTTTCGGGTAAAAAAATGAACTTTTTGTCGAATATTTCGTGGCCTATATAATAGCTGAGCCAGTATTCATTGTTTAGCCCGAAGGTTTGCTCGTCAATAGGTTCTACCAGCACATATGAATTTGCGGGCACTACCGGGAACATATGGCGAAGTGTTGAGGTTTTTACCTGCTCGCCACCTTTTTCACCATAACCTTTCGAAGTGATCAATACATTTTCGATGGCTGCATCTTTTAGGTTGATGAGATATACATACCAAAGTTTTGTTTCCGCACTTTCCTTTTCAAGCGCTACAGCTATGGCAATATCCTCAACTATATTTTCGGGGAGGTCCTTTATCATTGGTTGATTAGTTGATTAAGTTGAGTGAGTGAGTGGTTGAAGGATTTTAACCTAATAAACCATTTACCCAATCAACCACTCACTTCTTCTTAACAAACTTCTTGCCGCCCTTTTTAGGGGCTTTTTCCTCGGCAGCAGCCAGGGCTTTAACTTCTTCAAAAGTTAGTGCAAGCGGTTCTTTGCCTTTGGGTATTTTAACATTTTGTTTGCCGAATTCAATATACGGGCCCCATCTGCCATTCAAAACCTTAACAGTCGGGTCTTCATCAAAGGTCTTTATCAACTTCTCAGCATCCTTTTTACGTTTTTCCAGTATCAACTCTATAGCTTTTTCTTCAGTTACATCAAGCGGGTCGATTTCGCGCGGAAGTGAAGTAAAAGTACTGTTATGCCTGATGTAAGGGCCGAACTTACCGATCGCAACGGTCATATCCTTATCCTCAAATACACCAACGTTCTTTGGTAATTTAAATAGCTCTAAGGCATCTTCCAGGGTTATGGTCTCAATGCTTTGGCCGTTGCGCAAACTGGCGTATAGTGGCTTTGCGGGGTCTGTATCGGTCGCATTTTCGCCAACCTGCACAAACGGGCCATAACGACCGATACGTACGGATACCTTTTTTCCATCTGCATTAACACCCAATTCGCGTTCACCTGTGGCTTTATCTGCGGTTTCTATGGTGCTTTGTACATCCTTATGAAAAGGGTCATAGAATTTACGGATCATATTGGTCCATTCTTCCATTCCCTGCGCTATCTCGTCAAATTGTTTCTCAACACTGGCGGTAAAGTTGAAATCCACAATCCCTTTAAAATACTGAACCAGGAAATCGTTAACCACTGCGCCGATATCGGTTGGGAAAAGCTTGCCTTTCTCCGCACCGGTATTTTCAGTTTTTTCTTCTTTCAGGATGCTGCCATTTTTCAGTGTCATTACCCTGAAAGCCCTTATCTTACCTTCGCGCTCTTCTTTTACCACATAACCACGGTTTTGTATGGTGGAAATGGTAGGAGCGTAGGTAGATGGCCTGCCTATACCCAATTCTTCTAATTTCTTAACTAAACTGGCTTCTGTATATCTTGCCGGTGGTCGCGAGAAACGTTCGGTTGCTGATAATTCCTGCAATGCCAAACGCTGTCCCGTAGTTAAAGGCGGCAGCATGGTATCACCATCCTGTTGTGTATCGTCCTCATCATCGCTTGATTCGAGGTACACTTTCAGGAAGCCGTCGAATTTCATTACTTCGCCGTTAGCTACCAACTCATCTTTACGGGTTGATATGCTGATCTTAGCAGTTGTTTTCTCGAACTGCGCCTCGCTCATTTGTGAAGCGATAGCACGTTTCCAGATCAGCTCATACAGGCGTTTTTCTGAATTATCGCCATCAATGGTATGCTGGTTAAAATAAGTGGGACGTATGGCCTCATGCGCTTCCTGTGCGCCCGCGCTTTTGGTTTTATATTTTCTTAGCTGGTGGTATTTGTTACCATAAGCCGATACGATCTGGGCAGTAGCAGCGTCTAATGCCGTATCTGATAAATTGACAGAATCGGTACGCATATAAGTAATATGGCCCGCCTCATATAATTTTTGAGCAACCTGCATCGTACGTGAAACAGAATAACCCAATTTGCGGCTGGCTTCCTGTTGTAAGGTCGAAGTAGTAAAAGGGGCAGCAGGCGAACGCTTAGTAGGGCGGGTTTCCAGTGATTTTACATCAAAGTCAGCGCCGATACAATCCTGCAGAAATTTTTCCGCGTCAATTTGCTGTGTAAAACGTTCAGGTAATTCGGCTTTAAAAGCTTCTTTACCCTTGCCAAATATGGCCACGATCTTAAAAGCGGCCTCAGATGTGAATTTATTTACTTCGCGTTCACGATCAACGATCAATCTTACAGCTACAGATTGCACGCGCCCGGCTGAAAGTGATGGTTTTACTTTTTTCCATAAAACAGGAGAAAGTTCAAAGCCCACTAACCTGTCCAAAACACGGCGTGCCTGTTGTGCATTTACCAGGTTATAGTCTATTTTTCGCGGATTATCTATCGCCTTCAGGATCGCAGGCTTGGTGATCTCGTGGAATACAATACGTTTGGTAGTGGCATCCTTCAACCCTAAAGTTTCAAATAGGTGCCAGGATATAGCTTCACCCTCGCGGTCCTCGTCCGATGCGAGCCATACCATATCGGCTTCTTTAGCTAACTTCTTTAAGTCGCTTACTATCTGCTTCTTATCTGCCGGAACTTCGTATTTCTGTTCGAAATTATTGGCAATATCAATGGCATCTTCCGACTTAATTAAATCACGTATGTGGCCGTAACTCGATTTTACGGTAAAGTCTTTACCGAGGTATCCTTCTATGGTTTTGGCTTTCGCCGGTGATTCAACTATCAGTAAATTTTTAGCCATTCAGTCAGGTATTTTTTTGCAAATAAAACATAAAGAAAGCGAAACGCAAACATTATGTTGCAATGTTGCAAACTTAGAACATTAAACTATTCGTGTTTTAAATCGTAAGGTTGTACGCTTTTGATACCGAAATGTTGTTATTCAAAAAGCTTCGGTTATCGAAACCTACATCAAAAAGCCGCCGCCCAGCAGATCGTTCCCCTCATAAAAAACAGCGGATTGCCCCGGCGCTATACCCGATACAGTATGATGAAAATCTACCTTCATATGTTCGCCCATTTGTACTATGGTGCTTTGGGTGCCCGCATCTTTATACCTTATCTTGGTAACCGCTTCAATAGGTTCGTTAATGTTTGCGTATTTCACCAGGTTCAGGTTTTTAACCCAGGCCTGTTTTTTTTCCAAAGCAT
>Ga0206859_1084_pt1 | contig 18603 bp, 20 predicted proteins | sample Alteio_BWOrgCont_47_FD_152882 | JGI IMG/M metagenome (GOLD analysis project Ga0206859, IMG submission 152882) | Enriched cells from forest soil in Barre Woods Harvard Forest LTER site, Petersham, Massachusetts, United States -... | ecosystem: Environmental > Terrestrial > Soil > Temperate forest >... | reverse complement strand
TCAACAGAAAAAAATCGTTCAAGTCCCCTACTGCCAAACATTACATTGCTGGCAAAGAACCGCCTGCTGCCCCGAGCATGATGCTGTAGCGAAGATCGAGCTAACTGATCTCGCTGTTACTAGAGTGGGGCATCTCCTACAGGTTGTTCTTCCCAATAAAACGAATGGCAATTATATAAATATAAATTTCAGTCGAAATGTGGGCACCGCACGTAGTAATAAACAGTTAATTATATTAAATGAAGCACAAGTTGGTTTCCTGCTTGATAAAATACGACTTACCCTGCTAATGTGACAGATTTTTTGCGATCCAACTACACTCTTGGAACTGCTGGCAAGCTTGTTGTATTGTAGCGTTAACGAGATCCTAAAATATTTTATGGAGTTAATGGTAATGGTATATAAGATTTATTATAAAAAACGTAATATTTTTTTATTCAGTTTACTCTCTCTCGGTTTTGCCATAATTTTTTTATACATGATGAGTGAGGAAATGTGCTTTTTCACTCAATCGGAATATAGCCCATCTTTTCTTCGAACACTGCATAAGGTAAGCCTCACGTCCATTGCTGGCTTTCTATTTTTCTTTTCTTTATTCTGTTTTTTTATGCCAAAGCTCTATATTCGTGGTCCTCGATATATAATAACTCACGAGGGAATTATTGATTATAAATATGGTCTTTTAAGCTGGTCTGAAATCAGTTCAATGCAGCGAATAAAATTCTCTATAAATGGGCAAAAACAAGATCTTATCTCTATAAAAATAAAAAATCCGCATGCTTATTTTGGCATCTATAAGTCACTTTTCGGTTTGAGACGTTATTTGTCTATTGATGTTTCTACTATGACCGGCAATATAGAATTTGAAAACTATATAAGTTCAAAAAAACTGAATTCTCTTTAAAGTTGGGTATATTTTTTCGCATTTCCCTTGGATTTTTCAATCGGATATTTGGCTGCATTTTTTGCAAGTTTATGCTCCAAAGCTGTTGCCAAATCGATCTTTAAATCGTGGGCTAAAATCAAGACCCATCCGACAACATCGGCCAGTTCATCGGCAAACTTTTCAGGATCTTCTTGATACGCTTGTGCAGCTTGCTCATCAGTTTTCCACTGAAAGAGTTCAAGAAGTTCTGCTGCTTCTAATGCAAGTGACAATGCCACATCTTTAGGCTTGTGAAACTGTTGCCAATCTCGTTCATTGCGAAATGTTATAAATTTTTGCGTGAACTTTCCAAAATCCGACATAAAAATAACCTCTTAAATAAACGCTCCAATCATACCTGTTAAACTATTTGACAAAAGCATACCATGTTGCTATAAAAAAAAGAATTTGTGCATTTTTTAATAAAAAAGGAAGAATGAGATGAATAATACGCTTCACTACAACCAAATGGTGCGTACATTACGCGAGTTTTTTCAATACAAAAAGGGCTTTGTTGAAGTTCCTGCTCAATCACGCACTTCAATTTTGGCTGCCTGCGAGCAACCAAAAACAATAACAACTTACGAGATTGGCGGCCAGATCTACCCACTGCCACAAACGGGACAGATGTGGCTAGAATATGAAATGCTCAACAACCCGCAATGGCCCGGTGTTTTTTGTATAACCACCAGCTATCGCAATGAACCAAACCCAATACCGGGACGCCACTGCCTCGTATTTCCTATGTTCGAGTTTGAAGCACGGGGAACTTTCCAGGATCTTAAACAGTTAGAAGAGGAGCTCTTATTACATCTTGGTTTTGATATGCCTCTTGCCATCGATTATTGTCAAGCAGCTCAGGCATATGAAACGGATATACTGGAATCGGTACATGAAACGGCTATGGCAAAAAAATATGGTCATGCTATCAGTTTAGAGAAATTTCCTGAATATACCCAACCGTTCTGGAATATGAGATCTGTCGAGTCAGGTATATATGAAAAGATCGATGTGCTATTACATGGCATGGAAACAATCGGCTCGGCAGAGAGAGAAACTGACGTTGCTCGTATGCGTGAACGATTCTTTACTATTGAAAATGGTGAATATGCCAATCTTTTATTTACTCAATTTAGCAAAGAACGAGTACTGGCTGAATTAGAGGAATATCTTGCTTTACCTATGATAGCCCGTTTTGGCGGTGGTATTGGACTAACTAGACTTGCTCGAGCAATGGAGCTTTCAGGGCTATTAACACCATCCATCTCATATAAATCTTCTTACACACGCCAACATCCCCACATTGAACTGTCGTTGTAAGAGATAGAATATATGAGTACACTGTTATGAATACAGATCCCCATGTCTCTCGCGACATGGGGATCTGTGCATATTGGTTTCTGATGGAATTCTTATGAATATGAAGAAAAAAATCTTATCAACAAGTGCCATTATCACCACACTGTTGCTTTTTCATGATATACCTACTGAATCGATTTCAGCCAAAAAAGAGGTAAAAGTCTACTATGCCTCAAAAAACTCAAACCAATTAATTGCCGAACCCGTCGATCGACTGGTCAAAATCGTATACCACGATAACCCATTAAGTCGGCTATTTTTACCGGTCAGTGGTTATATGGGCAAATATGCCACGCAGTACGCGGGCAAAGTGGCCAATTCAACAAACCAGGCAACGGTCAAAGCTAAAATCGATCATTTTCAAACACTCTATAAAGATCTGCTCAATATGCATGAGTACAGCGTGCCGGAAGATGGTTTTAACACCTTCAATGATTGGTTTATTCGCTCCTTTAAAGATCTAGAAAAAAGTCGCCCTATGAGTAATGATTCATTGTCTATCGTATCACCGGCCGATAGTAAACTCCTGATAATTCCGCATCTATCGGACAATGTACAGATGATAATTAAAGAGCAACATTTTAATGTAGCAAAGTTCTTAGGTGATGTTACCTTAGCAGAGCAGTTTAAGGATGGTGTTATGATGATTTTCAGATTAGCCCCTTATGATTACCATCATTACCATTATCCTTTTGATTGCCAAGTAGGTCCAGAGCACCCTATCAAAGGTGGTTACCATTCAGTCAATCCACGTGCCTTTACTGCAGGAGTAAAACCATTGACCCACAATAAACGTTCTTATGAACTGCTTAAGCCAGTCAATAGCCACCAAGAGAAGCCCATAGTAATGGCTCAGGTAGGTGCAACTGCTATTGCTAGCATTGTCAATGAGTTTATGGATTATAAAAACAATAAACTCAAACAAGAGAAAAACTGTATCTATAAAAAAGGAGCAGCGATGGGTTATTTTCAATTTGGTGGCTCTACCGTAGTACTTCTCTTTCCAAAAGATACCATCACACTCGATGCTCAGATCATTAAGAACTCAAAAAATGGGTATGAAACTGCCGTTAAAGTTCGTGAGACGATAGCCACGTGGAAAATGCATGCTTAAGTTTTGCAGATTTTGCACTTCATGGTATGATACGATCCTTGAAAATATTGATCAAGAGATCATTATCAGAGAATAATACATAATACTTTGCAGGAGAACAGCATGGTACAAAAAAGAGTACTTATTATGAGCTTGTTTATGTATAGTAGCGTTAATGGATCCCCCGAAGATCTCTTGAATCATGAACTCAAAACAACAGCAATGGTTAACAAACATTCTGTATCCTTGGATACCGTACAATCTATGTGCAAAAAGCTCTATGAGCAGGCCATGCATGAAACAGAAGATCCTTTTGAACCTGAACTTATTATCGGTCTTTGCCGAGGAGGTTTAGTACCACTCTGTTTTTTAGCAGGCGACGGCATGTTCAATAATCGTCAGGTAAGAACGATCAGTATTGCATCATATAATGATCAGGGGTCTCAAGGACAATTGTCCCTAGTCGTGCCATGGGGAGCAGAAGATGTGGCTTATGTTAAAAAATTTAAATCTATTTTGATTGTGGATGACCTGGTTGATTCAGGAGCAACTATCTCTTTTGTAAAAAACATGGTACAAAAACATGCTCCAGAGGCCATCATTAAAACTGCTGCACTTTTTTATAAGCCATCTTCTCAGGTAAAACCTGATTATTATGTTGAGGAAACGAATGACTGGATAATATTCCCATGGGAAGTATAATAGCTCTATAGTTTAAAACTGCTCTATTTTTTACTCGATAATAGCCTGTTTCGTTTTTGAATCAAAGCTATAATATATGCTTTTGCTGCATCATCATAATGAGTATGCAAGCGACAAATACCCTGCTCTATTTTGGCAAGCGGATCATTGAAGCTCTGTATGTTGGCAACGGTACGGACACGAACTCCATGCGTTAAACGATCTTTATCAAATTTTTTGATGATCTTTTCCGATGGCATAGCACATCTGTCTGTATCAATAATAACCAGCTTTCCTTGGCTAATAATATAGTTTGCCGTATGCAAATCATAATGGCGTCCAATCAATGCTATCGTACACAGCTGTTTTATCTGGGCAAGATTTAAGATCTGTCGCTGATCCGCGTGTGGTGAATAATATACATCCGGCATCACTTTCTTGACTATTACCAGATAATTTTTGTCGGCTATTTTTTCTGATCTACCAGGGACATGATACAAATATTTAGTGGCGACCGAGATTAAATCCAATTTATGAACACGAATAATCACTTTTAATTTTTCTGCGTTATAAAAACGTTCAACACCATATTTTATGAGATAGCCGGGCAACCAAGGAAATTCATACACATGTCTGCCCTTTCTTAAATGTGGTTGATCATGGGCAGTCTGCAAGATAATCTCTAATTGCGCCGTATGATTATCTAAAATAGTTTTAATCGATGCAGGCAATGGCGTTATGCTTCGTGTTGGCATAGCGTATGTCATTGCTACTACTATGAATAGCCAAGAATAACGGAAAAAAGAATTAGTCATAACTCAATCCTTTTTTAAAAAATTCATTTTTTTATTCTTTGTGGCAACTCGTCATTAATAGTAGAAATATAATCTATCAGGTGATCTGTCTTAAAAGCAAGATTATAGCAAGCTTTGGTAAGATCTATCGACATAAACAAAGCATCTGCTTTTATTCAAAGAGCTCATGGACGAATGGATCTCAGCCTTTAGCCAGTCGCCTAAAGGCTATGGCCAAACAGGGCGCAGGGATGACCCGAGAGGCCTCTTTTTGAGAAAAACTTAATCTGGTCTCCTCTACCATCGCAACATACGCCGGAATCCAAAATCGAGCCAAAGATGAGAAAATGCGCCGATCAGAAAAAAGAATAGATCAAAGCTAACTCTGGTAACATATGATGGTGCCACAGCAGCAGTAAGCATTACTATCGTTGCTCCTATAAGGAGAATAAACCAAGCCTTATGAAAGAGCCCTCGATGCCTGACCAGCATAGGAACCAATGCGATGATGCCAAATATTGATAGTATAAAATAGGATCGGCAAGCAAACAGATATAAAAAAAGAACCAACAAAAGCCAATAGAACCATTTTTGTCCCTTACTTTTTACATCGATATCAGGAAAGACCGATCCAAGTAGCGTACAAGACAACCACTCTATAATCGTACACAGCGATGGACAATAATATTGTTTTACTAACAATAGACAAGATACAAATAGAACAAGACCACCCGAAAGATGTCCTTTATAGCCAGGCATTACAAGAGCTCCTTTTTATGATGCAATTGTTATGTATAATCGAGCCGCATGCAGGTTGTATACGGATAATAAAATGATAGTATTGAGTGATAATTATGCCCTGCTCGCTCCATTTCTCTCACACCCCACTGACAAATACCCAGATGATGTCCATACCCTCGCCCTTTAAATAGGATGCCATCATTCTTTTTTTGTACCGAAAAACAGAGACTACGAATATTTTTGAGCAAATTATAGATCCGTTTACCCGTCAAATTGATGTCTGTCTTAGAGGAATGAATCATAATATTTTTTACCAAACCAGCTTTGTCATAGCTAGTAATACGAAAATCATGTATGGCAGGCAAGTTAACAAGTGCAGGTTTGAGCAATAAAGAAAGTTCTTGGAAAGAATAATTAACTTGCCATTCATAAAGCTTGCATGATTTACAAAAAGTACATGGATAGGTACGTGCTAGATAAGGCGCTTTAACAAAATCAAAACCACTGACATGGGCAGGAATAATGCCACCGCAACAAATATCAAACATAGCTACAATCGGTTTCCCTTTATGAGCAATAAAGATTCCTTTCGTATCATCCACTGCAGTACGCAAATGTTTAAACGTATGAACTCCGCGATAGGTTTGATGATGATTAGTATTACGAATATGGTAAGGCTGAGAGGATCTTCGAGCATTCATTATCATCGCTATGACATAACTACGGCTGGCAATAGCAAAGACTTTATTAACTTCCAGCGGCCATCCTGGAAAACTTTCCGTACGTAATACGCAAAACACATAATCTTCTAATTCAACTCTATTGATTAAAAGTGCCCGTCCTTGCCAACGCATAACAAAAAAAATGCCCTGATAGGTACAACTATCATAGGTTATTGATCCATCTGACTGAGCAGGCGCAATAATGATCGCTTCACTCATATACCGCTTATTATTGATAACTATTCCTCGCATTTCACATCGTATATGCAGCTGTTTATCAGCTATACTATCCTTTTTTGTTCTATCATTACGATCATAGACAATAAAGCCATTGACAGATTCTAGGGTCCATTGGTGAGCTCCAATATCTTGGGCATCTAATAACACACGAACATGGTAATTATCTGTTTTCGTTGTCTGCTCAGAAAATCCTTGCATGTCCAATTTCGGCAACGTTTGCAATGGTGCAATCTTGGCTGAAGGAGCTTTATAGGATAAGCGAGCTGACGACTCTTTCGGTAAGATAGTTACTGCTATACAAAGCATATATACTATGCTCGAAAATAAACTTTTATTGCAGTGATTAAGCTCTTTATAATGATACTGCATGGTGCCGTAAAAATTGTATAAATGCTGCAGATGCTGCTGTTTTTGTATCAATACCTTTGTTGGCCAGTGCATCGGCATCTTTGTTCTCTTCTCGCAATACGTGTGAAATAGTATAATTAATACCGGTCAACAGCTGTTTGGCAACTGCATGCAATGCTTGCAAACGAGGTTCTTTAACCTTATACATACCCATAACTTGTCGCACAAGAAGCTGAGAATCGGATATTATTATGACCAGATCATCCTTTTGGAGCATAGTTGTCAATTCAAAAAGTCCTAATAATAAAGCAAAATATTCAGCTTCATTGTTAGTTTTTTTGCCTAAAAAAAGAGAACAGGTACGAACGACCAGGTTATCTCTGACAAGGAAAACACCCGCACCAGCAGGACCTGGGTTGTTTCTTGATGCTCCATCGATGTATAGTTTCCAGATGCTAAATAAAGGCATCTGTTCTGATGACGGTGATTGGTAATCCATAGGGAAAAGAGATAGTTGTTTCATACCGTTCGTAACGAATAAAATTAGATAATATGATGTGCTGTTGGACAATACAAGAAGCGGTAGCAACCTTTGCATGGTAACAATGCTCGCCGACGCAACTGTCCAAGGTCATGCTCCGATAGGCTATAAAAACAGGCTGAACAGGCTCCTTGCTCTATCGGCACAACGGGATTAGCTACTCGTGAGCGCATGGCGGCATATTTTTCAAGCCATTGATCAGGTACCCCCTGTTCATATGCAAGACGTTGTTGTTCCCGTTCAACTAATACTATTTTTTCAGTTTTAATTTGCTGCTGTTTTTCATCTATAGCATCATTGATCTGATCCACGCGCTGTTCATCAGATTGTACCAGTTTATCATAGAGACGCTTGCGCGTATCGAATGAAGTCCAAGCAGTCAATAACTGCTCTTCAACATTAAGTTGTTCTACACTCAAACTATTAATTTCCGCCATAACAGCTCGATGCTCTCGTGGACTCATTGCTGTTGCAAGTCGTTCTTTTTTTTCTTTAATACGCTCTTCTAATGCTTTAATCGCGCGCTCATAAGCATCGATCTCTTTTTTTTGCGTCTGCATGACCTGTTCTGCTGCTGCATGAGTATGAACAAGTTCTTGCTTGTTCTGCTGTAAAAGAACGATTTCGTTCTCCAAGGCAGCAATATGGCGATTCATAGCATCATAATCACGATCAAAAGTGATAAGCGCAATAAATCTTATAAGCGGCGTTTCATTGAGCATAAGGGCATCCTCTTTATACTGCAATGCATTTTGGTGGGCCCACCAGGACTTGAACCTGGGACCTCTCGGTTATGAGCCGATTGCTCTGACCAACTGAGCTATGGGCCCAACCAAAAAAATGTATAGCTAAAACATGGCATGCATCAATGCACCACTTAACGGTACATTAATTTGTATTTCTTGTGAAGTAAAATAGATAAAAAGATTACGCAACCGATAGTAAAAAATCTTTAAGACGTGTACTATATCCCCACTCATTATCATACCAACCAAAAACGGTCCCCATATGAGTGCCGGCTACCGTTGTCAATTCAGTATCAATAATAACCGAGTGATCATTCCCTTTAAAATCGATAGAGACTAATGGTTGCTGACTGACCCCTACAATAGCGGGCATACTTTTTTGTGCATTCATAAAAGCTTGGTTGATTGTGTCTCTGGTAATCGGTTTTTCGGCAATAAAAGTAAGGTCGATTAAAGATACGATCGCCACGGGAACACGCAGTGCCGTTGTTTGAATCCGCGTACCCAAATGGGGCATTATTTTACTAATCATACTCATAGCTCCCGTATTTGTTGGAATTATAGAGTAAGCAGCAGCGCGAGAGCGGCGAATGTCTTCACCTTGACTATCGAGCAACACTTGTGAGTTCGTATAGGCATGCACGGTAGTCATAGACCCATACTGTATACCAAAAGCATCATCTATAATTTTCAATGTTGGTATGAGTGCATTCGTAGTACAACTGCCCAATGATACAATGTGATGGACTGCATGATTAAATGCAGCATCATTAACACCGGGTATAATAGTGACATCATCATCTTTGGCCGGCGCGGTAATAAGAATTTTTTGAGCACCTGCTTGTATATGTAATAAGGCATCTTTTCGCTGCGTAAAATGGCCTGATGCTTCAACTACCCAATCGATAGACAGTTCCTTCCATGGCAACCGTTGAGGGTCCTTGTCCGCAACAATACGTATTCGTTTTTTATCGATAATAAGCTCATTATTTTCAAACGCAACGGTACCGGAATAAGTACCCATAATCGTATCATATTTAAACAAAAGTGCCGTATCCTCGGCAGTAGCCGGTCCGATATTGATGGCGACCACATTCAGTTTTTTTTGCGCGTGATGATCATTCAACAGCGTACGCAAAAAAGTTTTTCCTATACGCCCAAAACCATTAATTGCAATATTTATCATACATAATCTCCTTATATATACCAAGATCGCATAATAGCCAATTGTTCTCGTTCTACTGCTTCGCTTATCACGGGAGGCTCCGTTAAAATCGGTATATGACGCAATCTGGCATCGGTAACCAATGCTTGTATGACAGATATTCCAAGCGTGCCTTGCCCCAATAATTGATGTCTATCTAATCGTGAAGCACAAGCATCATAGGTATCATTGACATGAATAAGTTTAATATGATCAAATCCTAGCAGTGCATCAAGGTGCGCAATAAAATCGGCACGACCTGCTGCCGTGACAATGTCATAGCCATACACATGCGCATGAGCAGTATCAATACAAAACCCTACACGATCCGGCTGATCTATTTTTTCATAGATCTGCTTCAAATCATCTATATCACCGCCAATAGTCATATTGCCATGCGCAGTATTTTCAAGAAGGAAAAGAATATCGGTATGTTTTTTTACTGCTTTATTAATAGATCGGGCGACCGCATCAATACCAACCTCCTTTTTCTCTGTCGGCTTGATTGCGCCCGGATGAATAACAAAATGAGTAAACTCTAATGCTCGTGCCAACTGCAATTCGCGATCTAACGCATAATGGCATACCTGCTCACTGCTGGCAAGATTGATCCAATAGGAGCCATGAGCATATAAATTGGTAAAATGTTGCCGACGCATTGCAACAAAATGAGCAATCTCCTGCTTGGTTGGTTGCAGCAATGCCATTCTCTTTTTTATAGAAAAAAAACATTGAAAAAAGAGAAGCTCCAGACGCAATGCTTTTTCAATCACATCATGCAATGATTCTGTTATGCGAATATGAAGACCAACCTGCATCAGCAATGGTCCTTCAATGCTAAATAATTATACAAAGATGATTCATCGCAATACGATGTAAGAGCATCAAAAAAATCCTGTTTAATCTGCCGTAATCCTTCTGCCGATTCTGACTCAAAGCGCAAGCTTACCATTGCTTGCGTATTAGAAGGGCGAATAATGCCCCATCCGTACGGCATACTAATGCGTACACCATCAAGCTCATTGAATGCAGCATATGGATTATGTATGAAAAATCTTTTTACTGCAGCAACTAACTGTTGCTTCTGAGCTTCAGGACAAGGTATACGTATTTCTGCCGAACCGAACCGCTTAGGAATAATGGTTAACAGCTCATCCAGCGTTTTATGCGTTGTGTGGATCAAAGCCAATAGTCGCAAAAAGGCGTAAATCGCGTCATCATAACCAAAATAATGATCGGCAAAAATAAAATGGCAACTCAGTTCTCCACCAATTTTCGCTCCCGTTTTTTTCATATACTCTTTTATAATGGCATGCCCAGATGGTGATAAATAAGGTATACCACCGTAGCGCGTAATAAGTTCAATTAATGCGCAAGAGCTTTTAATATCAATGACGACACTGGTACCTGGGAACTCTTCAAGAACCTGCTTGCAAAAGAGTGCCAGCAATTCATCCCCGGCAACAAGACGTCCCGATTTTGTCATAGCGCTCATGCGATCAGCATCCCCATCTAAACCTATGCCTAGCACGGCATCTGTCGTAGCAAGCGTCTGCTTGACGTCACGCATGTTCTCCTGTTTTGTTGGATCTGCTTCATGATTTGGATAAGAACCATCCACCGTAGCACATAATAATTGAACATTCGGCCAGCGCATGATCTCAACCAATGCGGGTATCACTGCAGCCCCTGCTCCATTGCCGCAATCAATGACCATGGGGAGATCCATATCGAGCAATTGAGTAAAATGGTTGCGCAACCAGGTCACATAGGGTTGTACAATGGGTGAGTCGACCATTGCTCCTTTATGAGTGGTGTTGAGCGCTACTCCTCGTTTAAACAGATCACGGATTTCAGTAATCTGCTTACCCCATACGCAGTTTGTCCCAAGACAGATCTTAAAACCATTATATTCTTTTGGATTATGGGATGCTGTAATCATAACTCCCGCATCCACCGGCAATACATGCAATGAAAAATATAAGGCAGGTGATGGACATATTCCTAAAAATACCAAGTCAAGTCCACTGTCAAGTAATCCTGCACAGAGTCTTTCTTTCAGTTCGGGCGAATGGGTTCTGCCATCCATGCCAATGGCAACCGTTTTTATATCCTGATTCTGTTGTTTAAAATAATAGGCGAGTGCTCGCGCAAAATCATATACCTTGCCCGGATCAAGCTCGGTGCCTACTTTGCCACGAATATCATATTCACGAAAGATGAGATCTATCATAGGGTAGTCCTCTTTTTATGCAATGGGTCACATCACCATGTAGAATAACATGAGCCGGTTTCTTTGAGTACTGTTTCTACGAAAGAACCTATATATCTATTGCTTTGCTATTATTGCTATGCTAACGTTGCATGCACCTAGGTATATACTATCTTATAAAGACAGTCGCATGAAAAAGTAGTTCTACACTATGCAGCATTTCTCTAAAAAAAGTTTGCATTCCCCTCTCATCCTGATGTTTTTTATGCCAACATCTATGTATACCATGTGGGACAAACTGCAGCATATAGTTAACAGATCAAAACAGTATGATTTTACGGGTGTTGGTCTTGTTGCTCTCGGTTCGATGGCCTATTACGCTTACTTCTTACACCAAGAGCTTTTGGTGCAAGAAACTACTAACAAAGCCTATCTTGCTTATATTAATCAACATTGTCTTTATATCATCAACAAAAAGCCTGACGGTCTTGCCATTACGCAACCCTGGCCTGAAACACGCCCGTTAGAACTTCAACAGCAAGAAGCACGCCAATTGGCTCTACTCTTTCAAAAAAAGGCCAAACGGCTTCAAAAAACATCAAAAAAGCCGCCCGGCAATGCTAACAGGCAAAAAACAGCCCTTTTATGCTTACAAAGTAGTCTTTTTTTAGAAGGCGCCCATAGGCGCTAAATTGCTATCGCTGCGTAATCGCAATCAATAAAATCTAACAACTTCTCTTTTTAACCCGATTTGATTATCTTACCTCTGACAAAACCTTTTAAGTAATTAAAAAAGGATCTTAAGATGTTACGCACCAGACAATTTCTACCTCTCGTTTTATATATCACTGTCAGTTCCGGTATCTGTTTAGCTGGACAAAACGATGATAGAGCGCGCCAGTGGGATATATTTTTTAAGTCTGATATTAAAGCGGTAAGAAAATCACCTGAATCATCAGAAACATCGGAACAGTTCGATTTTGATTTAACACATGGCAGAAAAGCGCAGGTGCAGCGCGATGCTATCGATTGTCCTAACTGCAAGATTCACTTTGGCGACAAATACACAGGCACTATTGTCTGTGCTCCAGGAGTTATTCTTAATGGCATTACGCAAGACAGACCGCGCATATTAAAAACTCCAGAAGCTGGTTTTGCCACCGTCAAAGAAGCTTTTCAAGCGCAAGATGGTCTGTCTGAAGAAACATTACACAAATCTTTATTGCACCCGTTTCTTATAGATCCTGCCAGCATCAAACGTTATTTTAAAGATAAATATCTGCTTGCCAAACTCGGTGATTCTGCGCAAAAATATAAATTGGCTCATACGACACGCCACGGTGAAGATGGTTTTACTCAGGCGTATAAAGCGAGGCCTCACGATTTTGGGCGGTATGAAGAGATAACAAAAGATGCTTTTGAAACAGCAGCCAAAACCTCTTCTATGCATTGTACCAAAGAAGTATATGAGGCACGCACACAGGACGGCTCTTTTGTGTCAATATACTGTCGCAGTGGTAATATAGGACAACCTTCATATGCTTCCTATATTGATCATTGGAAAAACAAATGGCCTGAAAATTACCGCGCCACCTTTTTTGTTTTCAAAAGCGTTTTTGATCGAAGACAGGCAGCACAGCGAGCATTGCAAGCAGCAAAAACTGAAGAAGCAAAAGGCAGATAATCGGGTAGCACTCAAACAGAATTTGTCTGTCAATAAAAGCAGTACTCTTTTTGTGGAACCCTCTATGTTTCAATTAAAATCGATACTGATATTCTGTTTGTTTTTGTACGTGCAGAGAGCACCAGCCGCTCAAAACACTCCTGACCTTCCTGGCCCGATTGCGCGAGCAACCGGCTTTATTACATCACTTGTTACGCTTATTGTTAATTATCGTGGCCCGATTCATGATTGCCGATCAGGACACTCTTGTATACAAGGCAACTACGATGCTCCATGGTTTAAGGACCAACATTATGCATGCCCATATAATTTTTTTGTCTTTAATCGCGATTTCACCATCGACTTCTATCGTCTCTATCTCCATAAAACAAAAGGAGTTATGCATATCCAAGCTCATCAATTTCAACCTGATTTTTCCAAGGGAGAAGAACAACTAAACAGTCTTGATCCTCAAAAGCTGAGTAAGTACCAAGAAGAACAGATATTAACTCAGTTACATAAGCAGAAATTTCTAACCAAAGAGGTACGTGAAAATCATCCAGAAATACCGCTGCCAACCGATCCCCACATAGCAGCTCAAGAAATTAATAATAAAGTTATTGTTGCTACTACTGGCAACACCATTGAACTATGGCCACTGGAATATGGTGATTTTGAACCAGATCCTCAATTATTAATTGCCCATAAAGCAGCATCAAAATGCGCAATCAGTTAAAGTAAGGTGCTTGCATATCAGCACACGCAACAACATAAGAACTTCCTTTTTGACGGTATTTGAAGTATCTTCTCTCCCGAAACAAAGTATTAGACTCATCAAAAAGGAGCAGACATGTCACACTTGAAATGTTCATTCATTATTGCCGCACTTGTTATCGCTCCCTGTTGCGCTGCAGACAAAAAGCCTACTAATAACTGGCAAAAATTATTCAAACCACAAAATGTCCTGAATATCAGCAGATATGTGCGACACAAAGAAGCGTTTGCTCTTAAGCTCGAAGATGGCACGGTCATAAATGTATTGCATGAAACTGATGGTGTTGATACGATCTATTCTGCTCAGATAGCAACCGCAACAGGCTGTGGACCTCACTACCCTGCCCAAGAGCTATTTGATGCTGCCAAGATCGCATTCCAAACACAACAACAGTTCTTATCTACTCATGGCTTGAGTATGCCTGTTGCCAAGCCAAAAGGCTCTCTTGTAGGGTTGACCGATATTACTGACCCTGCTATTAAACGTTTTATTAAGATTAAATATAGCCCGGTGAAATTACCCGAGTACGCTCGTACATATACTATAACCCATACCGTTAAAGAGAGTGCCAATGGCAAGAAAGAAACCTTCAAAGCATCCAATGATGAGGACTCATTTTCAATTACACAGGATGTTTTCGAGCAAGGATCTAAAACTGCTGGAGCAAAAAGCTGGTCTAAAGAAAAATATTTTGCATCTCTTTTACTGGGGTCTATTGTAACAAGATGTACTGCCAAAGATGGTCAAGAAACATTTATTTCTAAAGAGTTCAGGCTACGATCAATGTATGATTTCTATAGCGAAGATCCCGCAACGTTTCATGTAGTCAAAGCTGCTTATCTACTGCAAGAGCGAGCAAAATTGGCGCAACAAGCGAAACCTGAAGAAGGTAAAAAAGAGTAAATAGTAACTCAAAGGTTGAAATCATGAACAATCGCATCATACCTGTGCTGCTTTATTATGTAATTATTACGAGCATAAATATCAGTTCTTGTGCTATGCAAGATGCAGCAGAAAAATCAACAGCAACAAAACCATTTGTACGCCCGTCAGAACTTGACGTTGCATCTATAACTCATACCGTTAGGCACACATTTACTGATGTCCAACATAATGGTCAGCCATATGAAATCACCTGCACAGTTTTCAGGGGAGATCCTTTTGGCAAGCAAAAGAAGTTTGCATCCTTTAGCGCTTGCCGATCGAGTGGAGAGGCACGCGTCAACGAAGATATCTCGCAAAAAGAGTTTAACCAAGCAGAAGCAACCCCCAATACCAAGTATTATGTGAAACATGAGTATTTTGCCTATTTGAAGAGTGATTCAACACCGCAAGACAGTTCCATTAAGGTCGGATGGATTGCTAGCTGCTCTACCTATCACAATGGGCAAAAGACATACACATCATCTTGCCAACGTAACCTTTGCTATAGTCCTGAGATTGATACATCAGAGTCAATATATGATCTGCTTAGGTATGCCTATTTTAATGCATTAACGCAAAAACCGGCGGTCGCAGATGCTAAAGGCTAATCCCCAGACGATAAAATTTGATTTGTTATAAGATCAACCAAATATTCGATCTCCTGCGATACTGAGCCAACCCAGGTTCGCCGGTAGCGCACTTTGCAGTGATGGTACCTGGTTTCGCAAGAGCTCTATTTTACTTCGTTTTTTCTTTTTTTAAACGAGTTTTGACGGGCTTTGATTCTTGACGAGATCTTTTAGATGCTGGCTGTTGAAACATAAGCGCATTAAGATCAGACAAAGAGCTGTTACCCCACGCTGGTTGCACATAGCTCATAACAAGACGCGCCGGATCACGCGTTATATATACTGCCAATTCATTGGTGTAAGGGTGAATATGCTGCTCTTTTACCCGGGGCAATACCGCAAGCATATGCGTAAATTGTTTTGCCGATACCGGTGATGTGCGTCTGATTATATCTAAAGGAGATTCTCTCTTTTTATTTTGGGCACTGTTGTCAGCTCCATACCATGATAAAATGGCCGCTTTAAGCATTTTATTCTCATCTACACTATTATTATACTCCATCATGTAAAAAAGATCATGGAGTGGGATGCAATCTGTTCTATCTTTGGCATTGACCTCTAACCCAGCATTACATAAAAAAGTGATCAGGTCAGGATTTCTAGGTTGAGTTGCTGCAATGTGTAACAGCGTGCTACCATCATACTCCTTGCAAGTAAGATCTGCTTTATGAGCAATAAGAGATTGTAATACAGGCACAGATCCAACATGCCTGAGTACTTTAATGCTATCAGCGTCAACATGTGCATGTGCCCCATGTTCTAGACAACAGTTAACAAGCTGTAGATCATCCATCAAAACGGCTCGGCATAACAGACTTTCTTCATCACAATGTCTGTAAACATTTGGATTAGCTCCTGCACCTACCAGATCTTGTATCTTTTGACGCGACTCCCGGTAGAGAGGATCATTTATCTGATCCATTATTGTTTGCAATTGCAAGGTAAGTTCTTGATCATAGGCCGGCGAGCTTGCAAACAGACCATGCATAACAGAGCTAAACATCAGTATAAAAATTTTCTTCATTTTTTTATGTGGGTTTTTGCTGATTTAGATATATGAGTAGCATCCGCTGATTGTGGTATTAATGGACTAATTTGCGGCCAACAGGTGTTGCCCCAAGCCGGTTCGCCATAGGTCATAACGAGGCTTGCCGGTCCATTTGCTATATGCGTTGCCAAAATGTTGCAATATTCTTTTTTCTGTTTGTCCTTTACCAATGGTACTGCTGCACCAAGAGCTTGTACCTGCGGTACTAATGTTGGCGACTCTGCTTGCAAAATTTCAATATGAGTCTTATTGTTCCCATTTTTTTTGTTGGGATCAGCGTCATACCATAAAAAAAGAGCCGCTTTTTCTAGAAAAGATGTTCTATGAGACTTTGACATGAGATCGTGAAGCGGTGTACAAGTAAACTGATCCGTGTTATTCGGGTTTAATCCGGCATTACAGAGAAAAGTCATAACCTCAACAGATCTGTATTGCATTACCGCATGATGCAATAAGTTGCCGCTATGATTTTTATAATTAAGATTAGCGTTATAATCAGCAAGGCTTTGCAATACTGCAACAGATTTGGCTTCAGTAGCAGGTTGATCCCCCTGCTCGGGGTTAGGATTTGCACCGTTCTGCAAACAACATTGCGCAAGTTCCAGATCGTCAAACAGGGCAGAAATAGACAACAAACTATGAATACCCATTCCTCCTATATTTGGATTTGCTCCTTTTTTTATCAGCGCTAAAATTTCCGGACGTTTTATCTTGAACTCTCGATGATTCATATCAGAACAGATATTTCTTAATTGATTGCTGAACTGGTTATTATAGACAAACAGTTGACCATCAGGGCTCCTGTAAGAATAAGTAGGGCAGTCTCGAGATGCTTTTGCTAAAGCATAGCTGAGCGTTGGGGTTTCTGCGGTATATAATTCATCCGATAGCATAAGCGAAATGATAACTATTGAAACTCTTAAGAGCTCTATTTTTTTCATGAATACCTTCTTCTATGATTATTAGGATGCATGAAATTATAGCATAATAGACCGATGATTTTCTATCTTGTATTCCTATTCTTCTTCGCTTGATGTTGCTTGATCGACCTATCCAATGATAGTAAACTACTCAGCGAGTAACAATTTTTCATCTATTAAAAACAAATTGAACAACTACTTATTATGCATAAACTTTCTACCATGCACTTGATAGTGCTCTTATTGTTTTCCCTATCAATCTATGCCAGTCAAAATAGTGTACCAAGCATCATATCGTTTGCCGAAAAGCAGGCAATTAAACAAGCATTTTGCAACAAGCTTATGGCATCTCCTATTTCGGGAACAATTGCACAAAAATATATTCATGATTTTTAAACAGAAGAAGAATCTTTAAAACAAGAGTTATATCGATTGGCCGCTATTAGTCCTGAACAATTCAACGCGCAAGCAGCTAGATATTATACATACTATGCTCAAAAAGAAAGAGAACTGTTAAAAGGCAATTCTGATTTTTACGGTAATATTATTACCAGCAATATACGAACTATTCCGCCAGATGAACGCCATTGTATTGATACAGTGCTACAACAAGCAGACATCGATAAGAAAATTATTGATGTTGTCTATTGTGAGTATACAAAACCACATTGTGGTTTTTCCGCAGGTGTATCTACCATATATATAGATCCTAAAAAAATACCATCAAATCAAAATCTTTATAAATCTATTGGTTCTCATGAATTAGTTCATGCGATTTTTGCTGATGCGGCAATAGCAGGCCTCGTCAAAGCTTACTGTAATAAAGATAACAAAAATTTTCGTAGCAAATATAAGCAGTTTAGAGAAAGACGAGCCGACATCCTAGGCTGTCTTTTATCTTCTTCTCACGCACATGCTCTATCCCTTTGGTTCAAAGATATGCCTCGCCATTTGGGCCCACCAACGCATCCAGAATGTTGTGTGCGAACATCCTATCTTTATAAACTGTATACCGAAACTGATCAGGACTACATTCGT